>Ga0114931_10005171_pt1 | contig 16150 bp, 11 predicted proteins | sample 2SBtaG_FD_89579 | JGI IMG/M metagenome (GOLD analysis project Ga0114931, IMG submission 89579) | Deep subsurface microbial communities from Kolumbo volcano to uncover new lineages of life (NeLLi) - 2SBTROV14_V59a metaG | ecosystem: Environmental > Aquatic > Marine > Volcanic | place: Kolumbo...
GGGCAACTCCGACCAGGGCGACCCCGACAACACGAACGACGAGGGCGGGCAGATCCCCGGCCACCCCGGAAAACGGCGGTAGCGCGCCGAGCGAGAAGCAGGCGGGGTTCGACGCCCGCGCGCTCGACGACGCATACGCACGCGCCGGCGCGCTCGGCTTCGAGGACGGCCTGCGCGTCGCCCGCCACGGGCGCGTGGTCGCCGCCACCTGCTGTCGGGCGTGCTCACCGCCGACACCGGCGGCTCCAGCCTGTCCTTCGCCCAAGAGGCGCTGTACGGCCCGATCGGCATCACCTGTGAGGTGTCGGCTGGGACGAGGCAGACGCCCAGGAGCAGGCCGTGGCCGAGGTGATCGCGGACGTGCTGCGCGCCGTCACCGACTGAGCGTGAAGTCGACGAGGATCGGCGCGTTCCCGTTCTCCGCGCGGATCACCTGCCACGACGTGGGCACCGCGCCGCTCTCGTCGAGGCGGACCTCGACAGTTGATGTCGCCCGAGGGAATCGAGCTCCACCCGTGCCCACGTACGCCGCCACGAGCATTTGCCGCGTGACGCGATACAGTGCCGGCCATGTGGATGCTGCTGCTGGCCCTGGGATGTAGCGTGAAGCCGCCGGAGATGGTGCCGGTGGCCGCCGGGCCCGCCACGGTGTCCATCGTGCGGGCGGAAGACCCGAAGCGCAGCGGCGACGCGCACAACGGGCTGATCACCGGCGTCGCCGGTCCGGTGACCCAGAGCCTGTCCTGGACGCCCGACACCGGCGACCTGCACGTCGCCGCCGAGCACGAGGTCGACCTGATGCGCCGCGCCGCGGAGGGTCTGGGCAACTCCCTGCAGGTGGCTCAGCCGCCCCACGACGCGAAGGTCGCCGGCCAGCCCGCGCTGACCTGGGAAGCCTCGACCCTCCGGACGCACTTCCTCGGCACCGCGTTCCGGTGCGGCGACACGACGGTGGTGGTCACGACCTTCGGAGCAGGCGAGAGCGTGGTCGCGGCGACGCATGCCGCCTCCGTGGACGGCGCGGCCTGCGAGCCGTAGGCCCTGGCCGTAGACGTGGGCGCGGAACAGCTCCCGGGCGACCTCGCGAGGCAGCCGGCACACCCCCTCGCGCAGTGAGCGCAACGGCTCATCCCCGAAGGGGATCGGATGCGTCGTGCGCGCGTTGTCGGCCAGCGCGTCGATCGCGGTGTGCAGGATCTGTTCCCCCTGCGCCAGCAGGACCTCGGGCGCGGACTGCTCCTCGAGGGCGCGATCCAGGTCAGTCGGCGTCGAGCTTCGCAGCCAGGCTGCGGGCACGGTGCACGAGCGGGTGGTCGGGATCGACGAGGGGACATCGGGCCTCGCAGGCGGCGGGCTGCGCCGGCTCATCCGGCTCGCCCTCCGCCACCCTCCTCGTTAGAGTCCGCCGTCATGCCGCGAACCACCCCATTCCACGCGAGGACGAGCGCGCTGTGCCGGTCCTTTTTGTGGAAGGAGTGGTCGGGCTACGCCGCGGTCCGCACCTTCGACGCCCACTCCGAGCGGGAGTACTTCGCGCTCCGCCACGCCTGCGGGCTGATGGACGCGACCCCGCTGTACAAATACGAGGTCACCGGCCCCGACGCGGCGAAGCTGCTCGCCCGGGTGTGGACCCGCGACATCACCTCCAGCCGCGTGGGCCAGGTGGTCTACAGCGCCATGGCCGACCCGAACGGCCACTGCCTCGACGACGGCACCGTCGCCCGCCTCGGGCCGGAGCACTTCCGGATGACCAGCAGCGAGCGGTGGGGCTACTGGCTGCACCGCCACGCCCGCGGCCTGCGCGTGCAGATCGACGACAGCACCGACCGGCTCGCGTGCCTGGCGCTCCAGGGGCCCACCGCCCGCGACGTCCTGCGCGACCTCGTCGAGTGGGACATGGACATCATGCGGTTCTTCCGCATCCAGCACACGAAGCTCGCCGGGCTCGAGTGCTGGGTCAGCCGCACCGGGTACACCGGCGACCTCGGCTACGAGGTGTGGGTCCACAACGACGACGCGCTCGCCGCCTGGGACGCGATCGTCGCCGCCGGCAAGCCCCACGGGCTCGAGCCGAACGGGCTCGACGCGCTCGACGTCGTGCGCATCGAGGCCGGCTACGTGCTGCAGGGCGTCGACTACATCTCCGCCAAGAGCTGCCTGGTCGAGTCCCGCAAGTCCTCGCCGGTCGAGGCGGGGCTCGGGTGGACGGTCGACCTCGACCGCGACCCCTTCGTGGGGCAGGCGGCGCTCCGGGCCGAGCAGGGCAGGGGGAGCAAGTGGGCGCTGGTCGGGCTCGTGCTCGACTGGGCCGCGCTCGAAGACCTGTACGCCGAGTACGGCCTGCCGCCGCACCTCGCGCCCGTGTCCTGCCGCGACCCGGTGCCCATCTACGACGCCGGCGGCACGCGGCAGATCGGGCAGGTCACCAGCAACACCTGGTCGCCGCTGCTCAAGAAGTACCTCGCCATCGGGCAGGTCTACGCGGCCTACGGCAAGCCGGGGACGCGGGTGCGGGTCGAGCAGACGCCCGAGTTCCACCGGCGGCGGGTGCCGGCGACCGTCGTGGAGCGGCCCTTCTTCGACCCGGACCGCAAGCGACACACGCCGAAGAAGCCCGCGCGCAAGCGCAAGGGGGCCGCATGAGCACGCGGTGGGACGCGATCGTCGTCGGCGGGGGCCACAACGGGCTGACCACGGCGGCCTACCTCGCGCGAGCCGGGCGCAAGGTGCTACTCCTGGAGCGGCGGCACGTGCTCGGCGGCGCGGCGGTCACCGAGGAGGTCTTCCCCGGCTTCCGGTTCAGCGTGTGCTCCTACGTCGTGAGCCTGCTCCGCCCGTGGGTGATCCGCGATCTGGAGCTGGCAAAGCACGGGCTCGACGTCCTCCCGCTCGAGTCCACCTTCACACCCTACCCGGACGGGCGCTCCCTGTGCCGCACCGCCGACCCGGACGCGACCTTCGCCGAGATCGCCAGCTTCAGCCGCCGCGACGCCGAGATCTACCCGGAGTTCGGCCGCGCCATGGGCAAGCTCGCGCGCTTCGCCAAGGCGTTCATCGACCACCCGGCGCCCGAGCCCGCCTCCCTGCGCCCCCGCGACCTGATGCAGCTCCTCGGGCTGGGGCGCCGCTTCCGGGAGCTCGGCGACGACCTCGCCGCGCTGCAGTTCAAGCTCACCACCATGTCGGCGGTGGACTTCCTGCAGGAGTGGTTCGAGTCCGACGAGCTGATCGCCCCCATGAGCTGCAGCGGGATCATCGGCACCATGCTCGGGGTGAAGTCCCCGGGCACCGCGTATGTGCTCCTGCACCACTACATGGGCGAGATCGACGGCGCCTCGCGCGCCTGGGGCTTCGCGAAGGGCGGCAACGGCGCGGTGAGCGAGGCCATCGCCGCCTCGGCCCGGGCCGCCGGCGCCACGATCCGTACCGAGGCGCCGGTCGCGACGATCAAGGTTTTCAACGGGCGCGCCACCGGGGTGGTCCTGCAGGGCGGCGAGGAGATCGACGCGAAGGTCGTGATCAGCGGGTGCGAGCCGCGGCTCACCTTCCTGGGCTTCGTCGGCGAGGAGCACCTGCCCGACGAGTTCGTCGCCGATCTGAAGCGCTACGAGCTCCGCGGCTCCTCGGGCAAGGTGAACCTCGCGCTGGACGGGCTGCCCGACTTCGCGGCGCGCCCGGGCCGGGGGGCGCACTGGATGGGGGACATCTCCGTCGCGCCCTCCACCGACTACCTCGAGACCGCCTACGAGGACGCGAAGTACGGCGACTTCAGCCGGCGCACCTTCCTCAACGTGGTGGTGCCGACGGTGTTCGACCCGACCATGGCGCCCCCGGGCAAGCACGTGATGAGCCTGTTCGTGCAGTACGCGCCCTACTGGCTGAAGGAAGGCCCCGAGGGGTGGCCGGCCCGGCGCGAGGCCTTCGGCGACGCGGTGGTCGACACCCTGGCCGAGTACATGCCCGGGCTGAAGGAGCGGATCCTCCACCGGCAGGTGTTGAGCCCCTGGGACCTCGAGCAGGAGTTCGGGCTCACCGAGGGGAACATCTTCCACGGGGAGCTGACTCTCGATCAGCTCCTCTTCCAGCGGCCCGCCGCCGGCTACGCCCGCTACCGCACCCCGGTCGACGGCCTGTGGCTGTGCGGCTCGGGGGCGCACCCGGGCGGCGGCGTGATGGCGGCTCCCGGCGCGCTCGCGGCCCTCGAGATGCTGAAGCAGGGGGCGGTGTGAGCGCGGTGGACACGCTGGTCGTCGGCGGCGGGGTCGACGGGCTCGTCGCGGCGCTGGCCGCGGCGCGGGCCGGACGCCGCGCGGTGGTGCTCGAGGCGCGCAGCGAGCTCGGCGGGCTCGCCGGCGGGGCGGCCTTCGCCGAGGGCTACCGGCACGCGGGCATCCTGCACGACACCGCGACCTTCCGGCTCCAGGTGGCGAAGGCGCTCGGGCTGGCCGCCCACGGGCTGAAGCTCCGGCCCCGACCGCAGGTGTGGGCGGGCGGCGTGTGGCTCACCCCCGAGGCGGTCGCCGGCGCGCTCCCCACCGGGGATGCTGCCGGGTACCGGCGCCTGCGCACCTTCGTGAAGCGGGTCGCGCCCTTCGCCGCGGCGCTGCTGGACGCGCCGCCCCCCGACGTCCGCGAGGAGGCGCCTCTGTGGCCGCTGGTCAAGCCGGCGGTCGGCCTGCGGCGCCTCGGCGCCGCCGACATGCGGGCGCTGCTGAAGATCGGCCCCACCGCGCTCCGGGACTGGCTGTCGGAGCACGTCACCGACGGGCGGCTGATGGCGGCGCTCGCGCTCCCGGCGCTCCTCGGCACCTGGATGGGCCCGATGAGCCCGAGCAGCACCGGGTTCTACCTGTTGCGCGAGGCGCTGCTCGGCCCCCAGGAGGTCGAGGGCGGCCCCGCCGCGCTCGTCGCCGCGCTGGCGTCCGCCTGCGAGAAGGCCGGGGTCGTGCTGCGCGCCGACGCGCCGGTCGCGCGGATCGCGGTGGCCGACGGTACGGTCCAGGGGGCGACTCTGGAGGACGGCACCGACCTGTACGCGGAGCGGGTGGTGTGCGCGCTGGCCCCGGCGCGGCTCCTCGACCTGCTGCAGCCGCTCGTGCTGCCCGCGTCCGTCGAGGCCGCCCTGGAGCACGTCCGGGCCCGGGGCATCGTCGGCAAGGTGCACCTCGCGCTCTCGGCGCCGCCGTCCTTCGGCAGGCGCGAGGACGTGGAGCACGCGGTGCTCGCCGAGGACACGGTCCACCTGGAGCACGCCTTCGACGACGCGAAGAACGGCCGCCTCCCGAGCCGCCCTCCGCCCCTGGACGTCCGGGTCCTTGGCGGGCCCCACGCCCCCGACGGCCACCGGGTCCTCTCGATCCTCGCCTTCGGGGTGCCCCACGCCCTGCGCAGCGGGTGGGACGACGCAGCCCGGCAGGCGGTGCTCGAGGGCGTGCTGTCCGCCCTGGAGGCACACGACCCGGCGATCCGCGACAAGGTGGTCGCCCGGGAGGTGCTCGCTCCGACCGATCTCGAGGCGCGGTTCGGCCTGCCCGGCGGGCACCTGTTCCACGGGGAGCACGCGCTCGACCAGCTCTGGTCTCTGCGACCCACGCCCCAACTCTCCGGGTACCGCGCCCCGATCGCGGGGCTCCGCCTCGCCTCGAGCGGTTGTCACCCGGGCTTCGGGCTGACGGGCCTCCCCGGGCTGCACGCCGCTGGCTGAACCCGCCGCGCGTGCGACTTGACCGGTACCCTTCGCCTGCGGGATGCTGGCCCGGTCAAGGATTGTCTCGGGGGGGTCAGATGAGGTACACGACGGTCGCCCGGCGTCTCGCGCTCGTCTGGGTGTTGCTCGTCGCGGCGTGCAACGCGCCGAGCGGCACCACGTGCGAGGACGCGAACCAGGACGGGATCTGCGACAACGCAGGGTGTCCCGACCTCAACGACAACGGGATCTGCGACGACCGCGAGCCGTGCCAGGCCCCGGACGGCGACGCCGACGGCGACGGGGTGTGCGACTCGGTGGACGTGTGCCCCGGATCGGACGACACCCACGACTTCGACCAGGACGGCGTGCCCGACGGCTGTGACGCCTGTCCCGCCGACCCGGGCAGCCAGGTCGACAGCGACGGCGACGGCGTGTGCGACCACGACGACAAGTGCCCGGGCCACAACGACACCTCGGACTACGACGGCGACGGCGTGCCGGACGGGTGCGACGCGTGTCCCCTCGACGCGAACAACGACAGCGATGGCGACGGCGTGTGCGACAGCGACGACCAGTGCGCCGGCTACGACGACACCGTCGACCGCGACGGCGACGGCGAGCCGGATGCCTGCGACCCGTGCCCCGACGACAACCCCGACGACACCGACGGCGACGGGATCTGCGACTCCCAGGACGCCTACCCGACCTACGACAACGCGCTCGACTACGACGGCGACGGCGAGCCCGACGCGGTCGACCCGTGCCCGATCGATCCCCAGGACGACAGCGACGGCGATGGCTCCTGCGACTCGGCCGACCTGTGCCCGGGCCACGACGACACCGCCGACCAGGACGGCGACGGCGTGCCCGACGCCTGCGACGCCTGCCCCGCCGACAACCCGAACGACAGCGACGGCGACGGCGTGTGCTACAGCGACGACCAGTGCCCCGGCGCCGACGACCGCTTCGACCTCGACGGCGACGGGATCGCGGATGCCTGCGACGCCTGTCCGCTCGACAACCCGAACGACAGCGACAGCGACGGCGTGTGCGACTCGGCCGACGCCTGCCCCGGCTACTACGACACCGCCGACCAGGACGACGACGGCGTGCCCGACGCCTGCGATGTGTGTCCCGCCGACAACCCGAACGACACCGACGGCGACGGGGTGTGTGACAGCGACGACCCGTGCCCGAACGACTACCCCGACGACACCGACGGCGACGGCAAGTGCGACAGCGTCGATCCGTGCCCGCTCGACAACCCCGACGACACCGACGGCGACGGGGTGTGCGACAGCGTCGACCCGTGCCCCTACGACAACCCCGACGACGCCAATGGCGACGGCCAGTGCGACTCGGACGTGACCTTCGCCCCGGTGATCAACGACGTGTCGCCCGCCTCGGGTGCCACCGGCGGCGGCTACCTCGTGGACATCGCGGGCTCGAACTTCCTCTCCGGGATCAAGGTCGAGCTCGGCAAGGACGGCACCGGCTGGGTCCGCGCGTCCAGCATCCGCGTGAAGAACGCGGGCACGCTGATCGAGGCGATCGTGCCGCCCTTCCAGGCGGGCAAGGTCGACGTGGTGGTCACGAACACCGACAACCGGTCGGACACCGCGACCGACGCCTTCGAGTACCTCGCGCCCGCCGACCTGCCGCCCCTGAACCTGATGGACGTCGTGCCCTCGCGCGGCCCGACCGACGGTGGCTACTTCGTGAACATCGCCGGCCAGGGCTTCGTCGACGGCGCCCAGGTCTACTGGGGCCACAAGGACACCGACACCTGGGTCCAGTCCCCGGCGGTCGAGCGCTACGGCCCGACCCTGCTGCGCGCGGTGATGCCGAACTGGCCCACCGAGGAGACGGTGGACCTGCGGGTGGTCAACCCGAGCTTCCCGCCCAACGAGCAGGTGCTCCCCGACGCCTTCACCTACGGCGAGTTCGTGGTGTTCAGCGCCTACGGCCAGCGCCTGCCGAACGACCTCGTGCACAACGACCGGGAGGTCGAGATCTTCGACGCCAACGGAGACGGGTTGAACGACGTGTTCGTGCTCCACTCCGACGGCAACCACCCCGACGAGCTGTACCTGCAGACCTTCGATGCCGCGAACAACCCCGGCTACTTCTTCGACGCGAGCGACGCGAACGTCCCGTCGGACGGCTGGGGCGGCCGGCGTCGCCTGAAGGTGCTCGACATCGACGGCGACAAGGACCTCGACCTCGTCTTCTTCTACAACTACGGCAACCTCGGCGCCTACATCAACCAGGGTGACGGCACCTTTCTCACCCAGCAGCTGATCTCGACCCTGCCCGACGACAGCGGTCAGGACTACGCCTTCGCGGACATGGACTGCGACGGGCTGCCCGATCTCGTCATTGCGATGCGGACCCAGCCGAACCAGCTGTACCTGGGAGACGGCGCGGGCCACTTCTCCAAGGCCCCGGACGGGGTGATGCCGACCTACTCGGAGCCCACCGAGGCGGTGGCGGTCGGGGACGTAGACAACGACGGCGACAACGACGTGATGTTCGCCAACGACAGCGCGATCCAGAACCGCTTGTACTACAACAACTGCCAGCAGATCAGCGACATTGCCGACTGGACGCTGGCCGAGGCCGAGTACAACGGGGTGAACTTCCCCACCTCGGGGTTCAACTCGATCGACGCCCACTTCGAGGACATCGACGGCGACGGCTGGCTCGACGCGGTCATCGTCAACCACGGCCAGTCGCTGCGGATCTACATGAACGACGGCAGCGGCAACTTCAAGAACGACGACGGGCTGCGCTTCCCGCAGGACGAAGACAACGCCAACGCCACCGAGGCGTGGTTTTACGACCTCGACCAAGACGGCGACCGCGACATGATCGTGCTCAAGGAGATGGGCGGCAACGCCCACTGGCCGTCGATCTACTTCAGTGACCTCTCTCAGGGCGGCAACGGCACCTTCACCGACGTGAGCGTCGCGAAGATGCCCGAGTGGCAGGGCGAGGACACCTCCGACATCGCGATCGGCGACCTCGACCAGGACCAGAACGACGCCCTCGTCAAGTACGACGACATGTACATGCTCAACCTGGACAACCCCGACTGGCTGTTCATCAACGGCGGCTTCAAGGAGAACGTCCCGGTCGCGAACGACGACCGCGTGCCCTACGGGCAGTTCGTGAACAACACGGCCTGGGGCTTCCCCGAGGACGCCCACGACACGGGGGTGGTCAAGCTCGGTGACGTCGACGGCGACGGCGATCTCGACGCGTTCCTCGGCCACCGGGGCGACCCGACCATCCCGCCCGACCTGTGGATCAACGACGGCACCGGCCAGTTCTTCTCCCAGGGCGACACGCGGCTGCCGGACATCGGGCCCTGCGACCTCCGGGACGCGGCCCTGGTCGACCTGAACGGCGACGACGACCAGGACCTGGTGGTCGTCTGCCACAACACCCACTACGGCAGCGAGTACTACGACGGGCACATCCACGAGCTGGTGAACGACGGCAACGGCTTCTTCACCGAGGTCTCCTCGGTCGACCTGCCGGGCCACAGCAACACCTACTGGGACGCGGTCGCCGCGACCGACATCGACGGTGACGGCGATCCGGACCTGCTGATCGGCAACGAGAGCTACGACGGTCTGGTATGGCTGAGCGTCGGCGACGCCTACCACAACGACGGGGCGCTGTTCGTGCAGCACAACGACCTGATCCCCTCGGTCACCGGGGTCCGGAGCTTCGTGCTCGACGACTTCAACCGCGACGGGTCCATGGACGTCTACATGGTCCGCAGCGGTCAGAACCAGCTCTTCTACAACAACGGGGACGGGAGCTTCTCGAACGTCACCGAGACCCACCTGCCCGCGATCAACGACGACAGCCGCTACGGCGTCACCTGGGACTTCGACGGCGACGGCGACAACGAGCTGTTCGTCGCCGACCGCGACCAGAACCGGCTGCACGTCGGGGAGCTGGACTACAAGTTCGCCGACGCCACCGCCACGGCGCTGCCCTCCCGGCCCAACGAGGACCACCAGTACGCCGCGCTCATGGATGTCGACCGCGACGGGCTGATGGACGTGATCACCGGCGCCTGGGGCCAGCAGAACGAGCTGTACGTGAACGTCGGCGGCGGCATGTTCCACGACTTCACGGTCGACATGCCGAAGGACCGGGACTGGACCCGGGCGATGGCCGTCGGGGACATCGACGGCAACGGGCAGCCCGACCTGTTCGTGGCCAACCGGATGTTCAACCGGATCTACCTGAACTTCACCTCCGCGAAGTGACGGCTCGCGGGCTCCTCGCCGCACCGTCGGGTGCAGGATGGCCCTGTTCGTCGCCGAGGAGGGGCGCCACGCCGCGCTGCTGGGCCACGCCCTGCGCGCGCTCGGCGTCGAGCGCGGTCGCCTCGCCCGGCGCATGGCCGCCGCGACCCACCACGTGGACCGCCGCGTGCGCGGCGAGGCCGCACCGTGGTTCACCCCGGAGGCGCCGAGCTCGTCGAGTCCCGAACTTCGAACACGCCAGTTCCGACCCGCGATGTGACCGATCCCGTCCTTCCGCCGCGCCGCGAAGCCCGTTGCGCGCGGATCGAGAGGTGTATCCTGGAGGAGTCAGGAGAGCGGGGGGAGTGATGGTCCAGCTTCTGTTCCTGTGGGCGTGGGTGGCGGGGTGCTAGCCGATCCCGCCGACCAACCTGCACGATGTGACCTTCGCCGAGGATGCCAGGCTGGACACCAACGGGCCCATTCGGCTCACGGCGGAGCCGAGCGCCGAGAACCCGACGATCCACGTGCGGGTGCCCGACGGTCGCGAGGTCTACAGCGGCCCGCTCTCGATCCCGGCGCTCCGGCCTCTGGAGCTTCGTGTGCCCCTGGGCACCCAGGGCCTCTGGGTCCGGCAGGACGGGGCCGCCGATCCGTTGTGGGTCGTGATCGTGGACGGGGTGGCGCGCATCGATCTCGGGGGGGCGTCATGAAGCGCTTCCCCTGGCTCGTGCTCCTCCTCCTGCTGCCGTCCGCCGCCTGGGCCCAGCACGTCACCCTCCTCGACCAGACCTTCGCCTTCGAGGATGTCCCGGGCGCGAATAGCGACCTGGACTGGAACGACGCGGTCGTGCGCTACTCGGCGATCTGTGATCTGGACTCCAGCGGGAACATCGTGCGTCAGCGGATCGCCTTCGTCGGAGTGGCCGCGGGCGCCCAGCTCGACAACACGCTGCAGCTCCGGATGCCGGTGGCGGCGAGCCTCGTGCAGGCGGTGGCCCGCGACGGCGTGCAGGTCACGCCGAGCAACGACGTGGTCGTCCTGCTGGCATCCTTCAAGGACGGGTTCACCGGCTCGCCCCAGGGATTCGTGAACACCCAGGGCACGGTCGACGCCGACGGCATCCCGCACACGGTGACGATCACCTTCCAGTCGGCACAGAACATCGCCTGCCCCGTGCCCGGGTTCGAGCTCACCCGGCCCGCGCTCGCCGTGCCCATCGACGCCACCCGTCGCCTCTCCGGATCGAACCTGCCGATGGCGGGCAACTTCGACGGCACCTTCCGTCCGCCTCGCGAGCGCATCTCCATCGGCGACGCGTACCCGGGGGACACGCCCTCCAGCACGCCGAGCTTTGCTGCCTGGGTGGCCGACATCTCCGACGGGAGCTGCGACACCGCCTGCAGCGGGACGTCGCAGTGGTGGCAGCTGCCCATGGGCTCCCGCGTCGATCCGCGCGACGCGGCCGCGCTCGCGGCCTCGGCGCCGCTCCCCGTCCTGCCCACGTGCACCGACGGTGTCCAGAACGGGGACGAGACCGGTCGGGACTGCGGGGACCCCCTCGGCATCTGCGGCCCGTGCGCGGTGGCGTGCGGGCCAGGCGTCACCGTGTCCCACACCGGCTACTTCCCCGGGATCTCCCCGGCCGACCACGCGCCCTTCAACGGCACCTACACCTACAACACGGTCAGTGGGGACGACTACCCGGCCCTCGGCGCGGGGAAGTGTTGGACCACCAGCAACATCGGGGCGCAGGGGGAGGCGCTGTCCTGGGATGACATCGACCCGACGCGAACCGGCTGGTACTTCCAGTTCAACCGGAAGCAGGGCTACTACGCCGACGGGTGGGACAGCCGCACGCCGAACACGCCCTGGGAGAACCCGGTCGTCAACCCGAGCGTCCCCTGGCGGAGCACCGAAGACCCGTGCACCCTCCTCCTCGGCTCGCCGTGGCGGATCCCGACCAAGGCCGAGTGGATCGCGTTCCAGTCGGCCAGCGCGGCCCAGGGGGGACTGGACAGCTTCTCCATGCCCTCGGCGGACCCCTACGCGAGCCCCCTCGTGCTGAGCGGCAGCGGCGGCCTCCAGTACACGACGGGCTACGCGATGGTGTATGGCGACGAGGGCGACTGGTGGTCGAGCACGCTGAGCTCCTCGAGCGGCTACGCCTGGTACGCCTACAGCACCCTCGATCCCATGTCGAACTGGTACACCCAGTACAACCACGCCGTGTGGTCCTTCGCCTACCCGGTGCGGTGCGTCGCCGGCTGACGGCGCCCCCTTCGCGCCAGGCTGACGCCGTGCACCTGGCGAGCCGCTACCTCGAGACCCTGCGCACCCTGGCCGCGCCGCGGCGCGCAGTGCCGGTGGCGCTCGTGGTCGGGGCGATGCTCTGGGCGCAGCAACGGGCGGCGCCTCTGGTCGCGGGGTTCGGCTACCTCGCGCCGGCGGTGGCGATGGCGCTGGCCTTCGTGCTCGTCGCCCCCTTCGCGTGGCGGGCGCTCTTTCCGCCGGGGCAGCGCCCGACCGCGCTGCGCCTGCTCGCCTACGCGGTGCTCGCCGCGGCGCAGGAGCGGGCGGAGGCGCTCGAGCGCGAGGCGGAGCGGGCGCGGCTGCTCGCGATGCGCGCCCACCTCGACCCACACTTCCTGTTCAACACCCTCAACGCGCTCGCCGAGTGGACCCGGGAGGACCCGGCGGTCGCCGAGCAGGGGCTGCTCCGTCTGTCGGCCCTGCTGCGCGAGGTGCTGAAGGGGATCGAGGCGCCCGCCTGGCCCGCGGACCGGGAGCTGAAGCTCCGGCGCGACCTGCTGGAGCTGCACCAGCTCCGCGACCCGGCGTGGTTCACCCTGGACGGGCAGGTGCCCGAGACCGTCCCCGTCGAGGTCCCGCCGCTCCTCCTGCTCCCCCTCGCGGAGAACGCGGTGAAGCACGGGCCCGCCAAGGGGCACCGCGGCCCGATCACGGTGCGGGTGGCCATCGAGGTCGACCGCCTGCGGTTCGCCCTGTCCAACCACGGGCCCTTCGCGGGCCGCCGTCCGGGCGGCGAGGGGCTCGCCACCCTGGAACGGCGGCTCGATCTCGCCTACGGTAGCGGCGGGCGGCTCGTCGTCGACGGCGACGCCGCGACCACCCGCGTGACCGTGGAGGCGCCCCTGCACCCCCTGGAGACCGCATGAGCCTGCGGATCCTCGTCACCGATGACGAGCAGATGGCCCGGCGGCGCCTGCAGCGCCTGCTCGGGCCCGACGGCCCGTTGGTGGTGTTCACCACCGCGCATGCCGAGCACGCCGTGGACGCCTTCGACGGCGGGGCGATGGACTACGTGCTCGAGCCCATCGAGGGCGAGCGGCTCCGCAAGGCCCTGGACCGTTGCCGCGAGCGCCTCGGCCCCACCGACGCCCCGCCCGACCGGCTGGCTCGCCCACCTCGCGGGGTGCGCCACGGTGGCCGTCTCGCGCCAGGCCGCCCGCCGCCTGCGGCGCCGGTGGGGGGTGTGATGCACCACTGGAGTCGCCGGGAGGTGCTCGGGGGGCTGGTGGCCGCGCTCGCGGTGCCGGCGGTCGCCCGCGCCGTGCCCGACCCGCGGCCCGATCTCGAGGCGGAGCGCAGGGCGCTGCTGGAGCACGCGCGCCAGGCGGCGATGGGCTTCGACGTGGTCGCGCTGCTCGCGCAGGTCTGTGACGACCTCGGCCTGCCGAAGGTCTACCCCGAGGAGCTGACCCGGATCCTCGGTCCGCTGAAGCTCGTGAACGGGCTCGACTCGGTCCAGGCGCTGTTCGAGCTGAAGGGACCGGCCCGCGCGCAGCTCCTCGCGCTCGGCAAGCGCCTCGGCAAGGATCTGCGCGTCAAGCTGAAGCTCCGGCGGATGCTCCGGCGCGCGCCCCAGACCGCCGAGGGCCGTCGGGCGCTGATCGACCGGATCGGGCGGTACATCGGCGTCGATCTCGACGCCCTGCGCGCCCACGTCGGGCGCTACCCGGCCGCGGAGATGGTGCTCGCCTTCGGCCCGGTGCGGCAGATCCAGGAGCTGGTCGGGCTGCTCTTCGCCGAGCCCTTCGCCCTGTACGTGCAGGTCGCCCACGGGATGCGCGCGCGGATCTCCTACACCGACGACGCCGACGCGATGAAGCGGCTCGTGCGAGCCTTCGTCGACCCGGACGTGCGGCGGGTCGCGGTGGTCGGCCACGGCGACTGGGACGACTACGTCCTCACCGGCTGGCGGGCCCACCCCGACCGCACCCTGGCCTACCTGTGCCGGATGGCTCACGACGACCCGAAGGGGCTGGCGAAGCGGCTGGGCAGCGGGAAGGTGGCCGCGCTCCTTCCCGGGGCGCGCTGGTCCGAGCAGGTGCTGCTGGAGGACGACCTCGCGGGCCTCGCCGCGGCGCTGTACCCGGAGGGCGAGGTGCCCTACAAGGAGCTGGTGGTGCGCTACACCTGCGGCACCCAGCGCTATCGCAGCGACGCGAAGCTGCTGTGGCTGCTGCTCCCCGACGCCCTGAAGGCGCACCTCGACCGGCGCCCGGCCGGCTTCGGACCGCGCACGCCAGCCGACGTCCGCGCCTTCCGCGAGGGCATCGGCAAGTGGCTCGCCGACAAGCACGCCGCCGTGCGGGCGGCGCCGGGCCTCGGCACCGCCTTCGTCGCCCGGCCCGAGGACACTCGTGGCTACCCGGGCCTCGCCTGGCTCAACCACTTCGTGGCCGACCCGATCCCGCCCTACGTGCCGCCCGCGCCCTTCGCCGACTGACGAATCAGCCCGTGACCTCCTGCCAGGGGGTGTAGGGGAGGTCGTGGGACTGGGCGACCGCCTCGTAGGTGACCTTGCCGAGGCACACGTTCAGGCCCTTCGCCAGCGACGGGTCGCGGCGACAGGCCTCCCGCCAGCCCAGCTCCGCGAGCTTGATCCCGTAGGGGCCGGTCGCGTTGTGCAGCGCGAAGGTCGAGGTGCGCGGCACCGCGCCGGGCATGTTCGCCACCCCGTAGTGGACCACGTCGTGCACCAGGTAGGTCGGCTCGGCGTGGGTGGTGGCGTGGATCGTCTCGATGCACCCGCCCTGGTCGATGGCCACGTCGACCACCGCGGCGCCCGGCTTCATCTTCGCGATCAGGCCCTCGGAGACCAGGGTGGGCGCCCGCGCGCCGGGCACCAGCGCCGCGCCGACCACGAGATCCGCCTCGAGAACCGCCGCCTCGATGGTGTGCTTGGTGCTGAACAGGGTCTTGATCCGGCCCTGGTAGGTGTCGTCGAACCAGCGCAGGCGCCCGAGGTTCAGGTCGATGATCGTGACGTCGGCCTCCATGCCCACCGCGATCCGGGCGCTGTTCTTGCCCACCACGCCGCCGCCGATGATCACGACGCGACCGGGCCGCACGCCGGGGACGCCGCCGAGCAGCACGCCGCGGCCGCCCTGCTCGCGCTCGAGGCAGTGGGCGCCGGCCTGCACCGCGAGGCGTCCGGCCACCTCGCTCATCGGCGCGAGGAGCGGCAGCTTGCCGTCGGGGGCCTCCACCGTCTCGAAGGCGATGGCGATGACTCCCGAGTCGATCAGCGCCCGGGTCTGCTGCAGGTCGGGGGCGAGGTGCAGGTAGGCGTAGAGCACCAGGCCCTCGCGGAGCAGCGGGTACTCCGCGGGGATGGGCTCCTTGACCTTCCACACCATGTCGGCGCGGTTCCACACCTCCTCCTGGCTCGCGACGACCGTGGCGCCGGCCGCCTCGTACTCCTCATCGGGGAACCCCGAGCCGAGGCCGGCGCCCTGCTCGACGAGCACGGTGTGGCCGCGGTCGGCGAGGTCGCGCGCGCCGGCCGGCACGACGCCGACGCGGTTTTCCTGCGGCTTGATCTCCTTGGGGACGCCGATGATCATCGTGTTCACTCCGCGTAGGGAAAGCGGTCCTCGCCCTCGAGGAACCAGAAGTGATGGGTCGGTCCGTGGCCGTGCCCGAGGGCCAAGCCGTGGCGGATCGCCTCGGTGACGTAGCGCTTGGCCCGGGCCACCGCCTCGGGCAGGGGATGGCCCTTGGCCAGGTTGGCGGCGATGGCGGAGGCGTAGGTGCAGCCCGTGCCGTGGGTGTGGGGCGTGTCGATCCGCTCGCTCGCGAACCGGTGCTCCTGCCGCCCGTCCCACAGCACGTCGATCGCCTCGCCCTGCAGGTGCCCGCCCTTGACGAGCACCGCGCCGCACCCGA
>Ga0114931_10005172_pt1 | contig 16150 bp, 13 predicted proteins | sample 2SBtaG_FD_89579 | JGI IMG/M metagenome (GOLD analysis project Ga0114931, IMG submission 89579) | Deep subsurface microbial communities from Kolumbo volcano to uncover new lineages of life (NeLLi) - 2SBTROV14_V59a metaG | ecosystem: Environmental > Aquatic > Marine > Volcanic | place: Kolumbo...
CCGCCCTGCTGCTGGCCGCCCTCGCGTGGACGCTCAGCGCACAGCCGGTCGAAGCCCTCCACCTGCTCGAGTACGCGGGCCTCGGCTGGCTGGGGTTCCGGGCCGTCGTGCATCGCGACCCCTCCCGCCTCGCGTTCGCGACCGCGGCGCTGCTCGGGGCCGGCGCCGGCATCGTCGACGAAGCGATCCAATGGGCCACGCCAGGGCGGGTCTTCGACCTGCGCGACCTGGCCGTCAACGCGATGGCGGCGACGCTGGCGCAGGTGCCGGTGGCGGTCGGCATCCGCCCGCAATGGCTGGGTGCCGCCGGCGTGCGCGGACGGCGCCTGTTCTGCCGGGTCGGCCTGGGCGTCTCGCTGTTGCTGGGCCTCGTGCTCGCCGCGACGCCGCAGCGCCTGGCCTGGGTGGGCACGCACGTGCCCGGCACCACCTGGCTGCTGGCCCACCCCGACACGTTCCTCGAGTACGGGGTGCTCCACGTGCTGCCGGACGGGACGCGCTACCGCTCGCGCTTCGGCATCGCCGAGCTGCGCGAGACCGACCGCACCCGCGCGGCAGAAGCCGGCGCGGCGTTGGCGGCGGGCGCGGACGAGGCGGACTACGAGGACTTCCTCGCGCACGCGACCGTGACGCGCGATCCGTTCCTCCACGAGGCCCGGGTGCATCTGTTCCGGCGGGACCGCTACCTGCTGACGGCCGAGCGGCACCGCGACGACCCGGCGTGGCGCGCGCGCGACCTCGCGGTCGCGCTGGCCGAGGACGCGATCCTGGAACACGGCTTCGGGCACACGCTCGCGGCCGCCGGGTTGCAGCTCGACCCGGCCACACGCGCGCGCTGGTCCGCCGCGGTCGGTCCCGGGCGACCGCCGATCGAGAGCCGGGTGAGCGCGCACCTCATCACCCGGGTCGATGAGGCCGCCGTGCTCGCGGGTCCCGCGCTCGCCTTCTGCCTGTTCGCGGGCGGCCTGTGGGCGGCGCGTCAGCGCGCGTGACCGCGGGCCGTCTCGACGTATTCGAGTGTGCGGGTGCGTTGCTGCGCGATCTCGGCCGCCGTCAGCGTGCGACGCGCGCGTGCGGGGCTGCCGACGGCCAGGGTTCGCGGCGCGATCTCGGCGCCCGGCGGCACCAGCGAGCCCGCCGCCACCAGCGCCTCTTCTCCCACCGTGGCGCCGTCGAGCACGATCGCGCCGATCCCGATCAGGGCGCCATCGCCCACGCGACAGCCGTGGACGACCGCGCGGTGTCCGATCGTCACCTCGACGCCGACCTCACACGCGTACCGGTCGCGCGTCACGTGGAGGACCGCACCGTCCTGCACGTTCGAGCGCGCGCCCACGCGGATGGCCTCCACGTCCCCGCGCAACACCGCCCCGTACCAGATGCTGACATCCTCGCCGAGCACCACGTCGCCGACGACGGCGGCACCCGGCGCCACCCACACGCCGCGGGCGAGCACCGGGCCGCACCCGTCGAAGACGCCCAGGATTGCGCCCGGGAAGCGCCGGTCGTGGCTCAGACGATTCCCTTTCGCCACTCCGAGACCGCGCGCCCGATCTCGTCAGGCGAATCCTCCTGCAGGAAGTGGATGCCGGCGACCGTGACCTCGGTGGTGTTCGGCCAGCTGCGACAGAAGTCGCGCGCCTCTCCGCGCAGGATCGCACCCGGATCGGCGTTGATGAAGAGCTTGGGGAGGTCGCTATGCGCGAGCCAATCGCCGTACGCGCGCACGATCTCGACGACGTCCGCGGGCTCGCCCTCGATCGGGATCTCGCGCGGCCAGGTCAGGGTCGGACGCCGTCCCTCGCCGGGCTCGGCGAAGGGCCGGCGGATCTCGGCCATCTCCTCGTCGGTCAGCTTGCGCAGCACCGAGGTGGGAACGACCTGCTCCACGAACACGTTCTGTTCGAGCACCATCTCCTCGCCCGCGGGCGAACGGAAGGCCTGGAAGACCGCGGTCGCCGCGCTGGGCCACTGCTCCCAGGTCAGGGGCAGAACGATCGCCTCCATGTACGCGATCCCGCGCACCGCATCGCGGTGGCGGTTCGCCCAGTCGAAGCCGAGCGCGGACCCCCAGTCGTGGATCACGAAGGTGACGTTCTCGCGGACGCCGAGGGCCTCGAGCAGGCCGTCGAGGTAGGCGCGATGCTCGACGAAGCGATAGCGATCGGGGCCGCTCTCCGGGAGCTTCGCGCTGTCGCCCATCCCGATCAGGTCCGGCGCGATCAGGCGGCCCTGCCCCTCGAGGTGCGGCATCACGTTTCGCCACAGGTAGGAGGACATCGGATTTCCGTGCAGGAAGACGATCGGATCGCCCGTGCCCTCGTCGACCACGGCCATCTCCAGGCCGTCCACCTCGACCGTCTTCTTCGCGTAGCGGGGCTCCGCAGACATCCTCGATCCTCCCATGAGTCGGGGAGGATGGGTGCGAACGCCGGGCAGCGCAAGCGGGCGGGTCAGGACCCGGGCGTGAAGCGCAGGTTCATCCGCGTACACGAGCGCACGAGCGCAGAGGGACGCATCACCGCGCCCTCGTCGTCCGCGAAGGCGGCATCGGGCATGCGCCGAAGCACCTCTTCCAGGACCACGCGCATCTCCATCCGCGCCAGGTTGGCCCCGAGACAGAAGTGCGGGCCGATGCCGAACGCCACGTGGTGCGGGTTGCGATCGATCCGGAACTCGTCGGGCGCCTCGAACTCGGCCTCGTCACGGTTGGCGGAGGGATAGATCATCAGGATCTTGTCCCCGGCCCGAAGCGTCGTGTCGCACAACACGGTGTCGTGGGTGACGGTCCGGGCGAAGGAGAGTACGGGCGACACCATCCGCAGCATCTCCTCGACCGCGCCGGGAAGGAGCGACGGATCGGCCGCGAGATGACGGCGCTGTTCCGGGTACCGGACGAGGAGTTCCATGCCCCCCGACAATCCGTTGCGCGTGGTCTCGTTTCCGGCCACGAGCAACAGCACGAGGAACATGATCACTTCGTCGTGCGCGAGCTCGGGTTCTTGGTGCAGCCCCTTGACGCGCTCGCCCTCCACGCTCTCGAGTTCTCCCAGGATGCCCTCGGCGTGCGCGTTGGCCAGGATGCTGACGAGGTCGTCCTGCGGCTTCTCCCGCCGCGCCTCGAGGATCCGGGTGACGTAGGCCGCGTATTCGCCGTACGCGGCCGCGGCCTTCTGCGCGATCTCGGGAACGTCGAGCGAGCCCTCCGCCGCGATCATCGCGTCCGACCACGCGTGGAAGCGCTCGAAATCGTCAGCGCGGATGCCGATCATCTCCGCGATCAATCGGAGCGGCAGCGGAACAGCGATGTCCGCGACGAAGTCGCACCGCCCCGACGCGGCCACTGCATCGACCGCGTCGCGCGTGAGCGCGCGGAACTTGGCCTCGAGGATCGAGACCATCCGCGGTGTGAAGCCGCGGTTCAACAGGCGCCGTAGCTGCCCGTGGCGGGGCTCGCCTTCGTCGATCAGGGCCAGGCGTACCGGGTTGTTCGGGCGGGTGCCCTCCGACGACGTGAAGAGGTCCTGGTCCTTCGACACCCGGACGACGTCCTCGAAGCGGGTGACCACCCAGAGCTGGTCCTTCTCCGACCAGTGCACCGGGTCGTGGCGGCGCAGACGACGCAGGCGATCGGGCATGGCGTCGTCCCAACTCGATGACGCCAGGAACTCGGTCTGGATCTCCAAGGGAGGCCCCTCCTGTGGTGCGGTCTGCATCGGCCAGACGGGGCCCCGACTCGAGCCCGAAGCCGCGTGCTCAGCCGAACGGCCAGCCGCCATCCGAGCGCAGCAGCCCGACGCCCACGACGAACGCGCCGAGGAAGATCACGCCGCAGCCGGCCGCACCGAGCCGGAACGAGGGCGCGATCGCGCGCCGCCCGGAATCGTCGAGGTGGCGATGGTGGGCCGTCGGCTGCCACCACCACCCCGGCACGCGGGCGCCGACGCGGCCGAGTTCGCGGTGCAGGAGGGCGTGGTAGCGCCAGCCCGCGGGAATGCCGAAGGCGACGCCCGCAGCCATCAGCGCGGCCCCTCCCTGGAGCAGCCACGGCCAGGGCGCCAGCGCCAGCGTCGCCATCGCGAGCAGGCCGGTCACGGTGAGGGCCACCTCGATCATGACCCCGATATCGGCCGATCCCGGCGCGAACCGGAGCGCGCGGCGCCGGGACCCGACTCAGTCCGCCGGCATCTCGAGCAGTTCGAACAGGCCGCCGCCCTCGGCCGCGGGCACCTCCAGGTAGGCCCACACGATCTCGGGCGTGTAGCGGTGGTACCAGATCGTCTCGTACCCGGCCTCGTTCAGCGCCGGCAGCCGCGCGTCGAGGCCTTCCACCCGGAAGCGGACGTGGTGGACGCCCGCCCGGCCCGCGTCGAGGAACTCCTGGTGCGGACCTGCCCCCGACACCGGCTGGATCAGCTCGATCTCGAGCGGCCCGGACCGCCCGAACGCCAGCTTCAGCGTCACGTCCGAGGGATTGCCGCGGAACGTGGTGCCCGGGGTGGTCGAATCCATGCGCTCGAAGGGGCCGAACAGGGCTTCGAAACGCGGCAGCGCCTTCTCGAGGTCGCTCACCACGTAGGCCACCTGGTCGATCTCGCCCAGGCCGAACCGGGTCGCGGCGGTTTCGGTCATCGTGCGTCCCCCCTTTCCCCCTGGATGCCGTGCGTACCCCATCGGCGGAAGCCGACCGCTACACTGCCGCATCGCTGGAGGAAGCATGCCGGATCGCGTCCGCTTCGACTACTCGGGCTGCCGCGTTCTCATAACCGGCGGGACGAGCGGCATCGGCCACGCGACGGCGCTGGCCTTCCGCGACGCGGGCGCGGACGTGACCGTGACCGGACGCCGCGCTTCGCCCGCCGATTACGACGTCGACCTCGGCGGGACGACCTACCATCCGCTCGAGATGACCGACCGCGACGGCATCGCCGCGCTGGCCCGCGAGCTCGCGGGTCTCGACGTGCTCGTCAACAACGCGGGCGCAAACTTCCCGTTCGCCCCGAGCGAGTGGGACCCCGACGTCTTCGAGCACTCGATCGCGCTCAACCTGACCGGCACCTTCCGCATGAGCATCGCCTGCAAGCCGCTCCTCGTGGAGAGCGCCTGGCCCGGCGGCGCGGTGGTGCTGAACATCGCATCGATGTCGTCGTTCCGCGCGGTCCCGATCGTGCCCGCCTACGGCGCCGCGAAGGCCGGGACGGTGCAGCTGACCCGGAACCTGGGCGTCGCCTGGGTCGGCGACGGCATCCGCGTGAACGCGGTCGCCCCCGGTCTCGTCGCGACCGGGATGACGGCGGCGATGAAGGGCGTCCCGGCGCTCGAGGACGCCGAGCTCGCCAAGGTGCCGATGGCACGCTGGGGACGTCCCGAGGACATCGCCGCGCCCCTCCTCTTCCTGGCGAGCCCCGCCGCCGCCTTCGTCACGGGACAGACCTGGAACGTCGACGGCGGCTTCTCCGCGGCCTAGCGTCGCGCATCCGGAGCAGAACCCTTGAGCGAGATCGGCCTGTACGAAGCCATGTCCACCCTGCGCGCCGTGCGCCGCCTGCGCCCGGACCCGATTCCGGACGACGCGCTGCGCCGCATCCTCGAGGCCGCGACCTGGGCTCCCACCGGCGGCAACGCGCAACCGTGGCGCATGGTCGTGGTGCGGGACCGCGCCAAGATGGCCGCGCTCGGGAGCCTCTACGCGGCCCGCTGGGCCGCCTACTCCGAGCACTCCCGACGTCTGCTCGAGGGAGTGCCGGAGGCCGCGATGGCGCGCATCGAGCGGACGTTCGCGGCCGGCGACCACCTCGCCACGCACTTCGCCGATCTCCCGGTGCTGCTCGTCTTCTACTTCGACCCGGAGAACATGGCGATCACGGACGCCGAGCAGGACCGCCCGTCCGTCGTCGGCGGCGGCTCGATCTACCCCGCCGTCCAGAACACACTGCTGGCCGCGCGCGCCGAGGGCCTCGGCTGCGTGCTGACCACCCTGCTCTGCCAGGACGAGCCGGCGGTGCGCGACCTGTTGGCGATTCCGGACCCCTGGTACACGGCGGCCGCGATCCCGCTGGGCACCCCGGTCGGGCGCGGCCACGGGCCGATCCAGCGGCGCCCCCCGGAACAGATGGCGTTCAACGACGAATGGGGGGCGCCCTTCGCCGGCTGAACGGCGGCCTCAGCCCTCCGCGAGCACGGTCCCGCCGGCGAGCCGATGCTTCTGCACCTTGCCGAGCGCGTTGCGCGGGAGTTCGGCGACCACGTGGACCGCGCGCGGGTGCTTGAACCCGGCCAGGCGCTCGGCCACGAACGCCCGGAGCGTGGCGAGATCCGGCGCCTCGGGACCGACGACATAGGCCACCACCTTCTCGCCCCATTCCGGATCGTCCTCGCCCGTCACCGCGACGTCGTCGATCCCGGGATGCGCGCGCAGCGCGTCCTCGACCTCGCGCGGATAGACGTTGTACCCGCCGCTGATGATCAACTCCTTCGCGCGGCCCTCGATCCGCAGGTAGCCCTCGTCGTCGAGTGCGCCGAGGTCGCCGGTGCGGAACCAGCCGTCGTCGGTGAAGGCCTCGGCGTTGGCCGCGGGCCGCTGCCAGTATCCGGAGAAGACGTTGGGGCCGCGCACCTGGATTTCGGGCGGAGCGTCGGCCAGCCGCAGCGAGACCCCGGGGAGCGGCCAGCCGACCGTGCCGGGCCGCCGCTCGCCTTCGACGGGGTTGGACACCAGCATCGCGGTCTCGGTCATGCCGTAGCGTTCGAGCACGCGTTGGCCCGTCGCGCGCCCGAAGCGCTCATGGAGGTCGGCCGGGAGCGGCGCCGAACCGGACACGCACAGCCGCAGGCGCCGCAGTTCCCGCACGCGCGGATGGTCCACCAGCCGGTGGTACATCGTCGGAACGCCGAAGAAGAGCGTGGCACGGTGGACCTCCACCGCGTCGAGAACGGCCTCGGGCGAGAAGCGTTCCACCAGGACCACGGATGCGCCGCAGTGCAGGGTCCCGTGGAGGCCCACACCGAGCCCGTGCATGTGGAAGAGCGGCAGGGCCAGCACCAGGCGGTCCGCGGATGTCCAGCGCCAGGCGAGCCGCAGCGCCTCGGCGCTCGCCAGCAGGTTGCCGTGCGTCAGCACCGCGCCCTTGGGGCGCCCGGTCGTGCCGGACGTGTACCCGATCAGCGCCGGCGCCTCCGGCGGCGCGAGATCGAGCCGCGGCGTGGCGGCGTCCGGCACTTCGACGCCGGGCCCGAGGACGTGCACGTCCCCGGCGGCATCCCGGACCCACCCGGCCCGATCTTCGTCATCGACGATCGCGGCGCGGGGACGTGCGTCGTGTACGACATGCGCGATCTCGTCGGCCCGGTAGGCCGTGTTCGTGGGCACGACGACCAGCCCGAGGCGCAGACACGCGACATGGGCCACGACCAATGCGGAGGAAGCGCGCGCCGAGAGCAGGACCCGGTCCCCGGCCTCCAGTCCGCTGCCGGCCAGGCGTCCCGCGACCGTGCGCGAGACGGCGTCGAGTTCGCCGCGACGCATCCAGCCGCTTGCCGGGTCGAAGAGCTGCGGCGCGTCGGGCGCTTCGACCCAGTGTCGCGCCCATGCGATGGGAAGCGTGCCGGCACCGCCGGCCGTGGGATCGAACTCGGCCCCGCCGAGATGACGCTGCCCGCCCTGTGCTGCCGGCGCTGCGGGTCCTGCCACCGCCTCCTCCTCTCCCGCCCTCCCGGGGCCGGGATGCCACCGCCGGAGATTCGCGGGATCGACGCCATCCGCAAGCGCACGAGTCCCGTGGCGCACGTGGGCCATCCCGCCCACACTGACGCTAGGCCGGCCGTGGTCTAGCATGCGGGCGAGCCGGATCGGGCAGGTGGAGACGTCCTCCCGACCCCCCGATCCGCCAGAACGGAGCCCTCGGTTGGCGCGCCGCCTGTTCGTGACCGGGGCCTCGGGTTTCGTCGGTGGGCATCTCCTCGATGCCGCACGCGACGGGGGCATACCCGTGGTCGCGCTCGCGCGCGACGCCGAGCGGGCCCGCAGGCTTCACCCCGCGGTCGAATGGGTCGAGGGCGATCTCGCCGAGCCGGCCCGCTGGGCGGCCGCCCTCGCTCCCGGCGACGTCGTGGTGCATCTCGCGGCCGTCACCGGGAAGGCGCCGGCACGCGTCCACGACCGCGTCAACCGCGAGGGCACCCGTGCGCTTCTCGCGGCGTCCGCTGCCGCGGACGCCGCGCACTTCGTCTTCGTCAGCAGCGTCGCGGTGCGCTTCCCGGAGCAACGCCACTATCCCTACGCCCACGCCAAGGCGGCCGCCGAACGCCTGGTCCGCGAAGGTCCCCTGCCCTGGACGATCGTGCGACCGACCCTGGTGGTCGGGCCCGGCGCGCCGGTGCTCGAATCGTTCGCGATGCTCGCGGGCATGCCCTGGACTCCGGTCTTCGGACCCGGGAACGCACTGGTGCAGCCGATCGACGGCCGCGACCTCGGGCGCCTGCTGCTGGTGCTGGCCCTGGATCCGCCCGCGAGCGAGGTGATCGAGCTCGGCGGGCCGGAGCGGTTGCGGCTGGGCGACTGGATCGGCCGCATCCGGGCCGTGCGCGGCCGGGGACGGCCGCGGCTGCTCCATCTGCCCCTCGCGCCGACCCGTGCGCTCCTGGCTGCCGTCGAGCCGCTGCTGCTTCGGTGGCTGCCGCTGACCGCGGGCCAGCTGGCGACGTTTGCCAACGACGGCGTGGCGACGCCGCACCCGTTCGCCGCGCGCTTCGCGTCCGCCCTGCAGCCGCTCGACTCCTCGCTCGCTGCGCCCACGCCCGGGCGCCTTCCGCCCGAGATCGCGGACGAGGCCACCCTCACCCGCGAGTGCCACACCCTGACGCGGCACCTGATCGGGCGCGAGGCGCCGGACGGCGTCATCGCCGGCTACCTCCGCCATCACCGCGAGCGTCCCCTCGGCGCCACCGACCCGTTCGAAGCGTCGCTCCTCGCGCGCGCGCGGCGCGGCGGCCTCGCCACGCGGATGGCCGACGCCTACGCGGCGCGCGTGCTGCCGCGCGGACTCCTGCGCCGCAAGCTGACGCTGCTGTTGGCGCTGCTCGAGACGCAGCCCGAGAGCTACACCGCGATCGATGCGCCCGATCCCGGCGGAACCCTCCGCACCTGGCTGGGCCTCGCCGCGCGCGGTTTCGGCGAGGTCGCCGTGGCAGCCCTGGCCCTGCCGTGGCTCGGCTGGGCCCACTGGCGCACGCCAGATCGGCACACCCCGTGACCGACGCGATCCTGGTCGTCGGGTCGGGTCCGAGCGGCGTCCATGCCGCCGCGACCCTGCTCGCGCGCGGCCTGCGCGTGCGCATGCTCGACGTCGGCCGGCCGCGCCCCGACGTCGTGCGTCCGGAGCTCAGCCTCGACGGGCTGAAGCGCGAGCTTCCCGACCCGTCCCGCTACTTCCTCGGCGACGATTGGGAGGCCCTGGTCCTGAACGACGCCGAGGGCGAGTACTACGGCTTCCCGCCCAGCAAGCAGTACGTGTTCGCCAACCCGGCAGACATGGACCTGCGCATCGACGGGTTCGCGCCGCTCTTCTCGCACGCGGCCGGCGGCCTGGCGGAAGCGTGGACGGGCGGGACCTATCCGTTCGACGACCGCGATCTCGAATCGTGGCCGTTCGGGTGGCGGGAACTGGCGCCGTACTACGGCCGGGTGGCGCAGCGGATCGGGATCTCGGGTTCCGACCGGGACGACATGGCCCGGCACTTCCCGGTGCACGAGGGCCTGCAGCCACCGCTCGAGCCCGACGTCCACTCGGCCCGGCTGCTCGAGCGGTACACGCGCGCCCGCGGCCGCTGGCTCGCGCAGGGCGCGCGCCTCGGCCGCGCCCGGGTTGCGACCCTGAGCCAGCCGCTCGGCCACCGCAACGCGTGCCACCGGTCGGGGCGCTGCCAGTGGGGCTGCCCGACGGACGCGTTCTACACGCCATCCGTCACGCTGCGCGAGTGCCTCGACGACGACGGTTTCACCTACGTCCCGGGACACGAAGTCACCCATCTCGCCGTCGACACGGCCGGTCGGGCCCGCGCCGCGATCGCGCGCCGCGCCGATGGCCACGAGGAGCGCTTCGAAGCCGACCGGATCGTGCTGGCGGCCGGAACGCTCGCGACTGCGCGCATCGTGCTCGAGTCGGTTGCGCGAAGCGGTGCGGAGCCGCCCGAACTCGACGGACTGATGGACAACCGCCAGGTGATGATGCCGTTCGTGAACCTGGCGCTACTCGGCCGGCCCTTCGAACCGAAGAGCTACCAGTACCACCAACTCGCCCTCGGGCTCGACCGCGGCGGCGCGCGCGACTACGTCCACGGTCTGGTGACGACGCTGACGACGGCCCTCGTCCACCCGATCGTGCAGTCCCTTCCGTTCTCGATGCGCACGTCCCTCGGCGTCTTCCGCAACCTGCACACCGCGCTCGGGCTGCTCAACGTGAATTTCGCCGACGACCGCCGCCCGACCAACCGCGTCGGCCTCGAGCCCGGAGCCGATGGCCGGACGCGCCTCGCCATCTGCTATGTGCCGGCCGAAGACGAACCCGAGCGGGTGGGGTCGGGCCTCCGTACGCTCCGCCGGCTGCTGCTCGGCCTCGGATGCATCGCCCCCCCGATGATGACGCGCGAGCGCCCGATGGGCGCCAGCGTCCACTACGCCGGGACGTTTCCCATGGTGGCCGACGGCGGCGATTGGACCACCGACGCGACGGGCCGGCTCCGCGGGATCGACGGCGTCTGGCTCGCCGACGGCAGCACGTTTCCGACGCTTCCGTCGAAGAACCTCACCTTCACGCTGATGGCCAACGCCACGCGGATCGCCGAAGAGGCGTTCTAGCCAGCGCCCCGGGTCCGCGCGATCCGGGCGCCGCCGAACCAGATGGCGGCCGCGGCCCCGAGGCCCACCGCCAGGATCAGCGTGGGCCAGACCGGCGACTGCAGCCAGTGGTCGGGAGGCACCACCCGGCGCAGCGTCTTCAGCCACGGGAGCTGCGGCCCCGAGGTGAGGATCTCGTGCCAGTTCGCGACGACGACCGGCATCCCGTCGTAGTCGGGCGCGGGCTGCGTGAAGCGCGACATGGACAGCACCCACGTGTGTGCGACGGCGGGCGCCGCGAGCAGCCACAACCGCGGGGCCGGCCAATCGCGGACGCGGTCCACGACGAAGAGGAAGAGGAACGGAACGAGCGGAAGGAAGTAGCGGAAGCCGGTGTTGAACTGCAGCAGCGAATAGCGGTTCATCGCGCAGAAGAGCATGAAGACCCACACGAAGATCCAGATGGCGCGGCGCTCCTGCCGACCGATGAGGGGTGGCCCCTCGGCGCCCCCGGCGAAGAAGCGCCGCGGCACGAAAGCCAGCAGCAGCAGCGGCGCGAACGGGGCCAGCCCGAAGGAGCCGTCGAAGAGATTGCGGAAGAAGACCTCGCCGTTCGGCCAGGTGATGCCGCGCATCCCGGCGCCGGTATAGGCGTTCTCCTGCTGGTACATCTGGCCCGGAAGGAACGGATTGCCGTACATCACGTACTGGGTCCACCAGAGGAAGAGCACGGGAGGCACGCTGCCGGCCACGAACCAGAGGGATTCTCGGAACGCCCGCGGGAAGGCCGGGCCGTCGCCACCCAGCCCCCGCCAGCGCGTGAGGCCCAGGTAGGCGTAGAGGAGCAGCAACGGGATCACGCCCGCGTAGTCGAGCGCGAGACAGCACCCGGCCAGGAAGCCCGCCCCCAGAACGCGGCGCCGTGGCACCTCCTCGTCGCCATCATGCCAGAGCAGCAGGAACGCGCCCAGCACCACCATCATCAGGAACTGGTTGTGGACGAGGTGGGCCGCGCGGTAGAAGACTGGCGTCCCGAAGGCCAGCAACAGGCTGAAGCCCGCGGCGCGGCCCTCGGGCAGGCGCCGACGCCGGAGCAACTGGAAGAACATCACCACGAACGCGGCCGTCAGCGGCGCCATGCAGAAGGCCGAAGTGACGAAGGCCGCCGCTCCGAAGCGCAGCGAGAGCCCGCGCGCGCGCACGCGGGCGAAGAAGTCCTGCCGGTTGGGTTGTCCGACCCGGTACTCGCGCACCGGATCGTGGCCCTCGGCCTGGCGCGCCAGCGTCCAGTCCTGCAGCGCGTCGAGAAGCGGGTCGAAGAGCAGCAGCGCCGGGACCGCGGGCAACGAGCCCGCCACCTGGTTGCCCACGACTGCGTGACCATTCGGGTGCTCGAAGATGTCGGCGTGGAAGCCCCGGTACTCGTCCAGGTAGAGGTCGCCATCCTCGACGAGGCTGAAGGCGGGGTAGTGCTCGCGCACGATGTTGGTCGCGAAGTGGAGCGTGAAGACGATCCAGCACACGAGGAAGATCCGCAGGCGGGTGGAGCCGAGCCGTCGCATGCGTCGCAGGCGCTAGCGCCCGCTCCCCTCGCCTGCGTCGTGGTCCCCGTCCCCGCCGAGACGCTCCTCGATCAGGTAGAGGGGACGCGGCTTCACCTCGTTGAACACGCGCCCGAGGTATTCGCCCACGATCCCGAGACAGACGAGTTGGACGCCGCCCAGGAACAGCACCGCGGCCATGATCGTCGGAAACCCCTGGACCGTGATCCCGCGCATCCACTGGATCGGCAGCGTCAGGATGTAGAGGAACGCCATCAGCGAGGTCACCCAGCCGAGCCACGTCGCGAGACGCAGCGGCACGGAGGAGAAGCTCGTGATGCCGTCGAGCGCAAACTGGATCATCTTGCTGTAGGGGTACTTGGTCTCGCCGGCTGCGCGCTCTTCCCGGTCGTAGGTGACGCCGGTCTGGCGGAACCCCACCCAGCTGACGAGCCCGCGAACGAAGCGGTCCTTCTCGCGCATCCGCCCCAGCTCGTCGAGCACGCGCCGCGACAGCAGGCGGAAGTCGCCGGCGTCGAGCGGGATGTCGATGCCCACGATCTTTCGCAGCAGCCGGTAGAACGCCGCGGACGTGGCGAGCTTCATCCGGCTCTCACCCGGCCGGCGGTTGCGCACCGCGTAGACGACGTCGAAGCCCTTGCGCCAGGCCTCGACGAGGTCGGCGATCACCTCGGGCGGGTCCTGCAGATCCGCATCGATCACCACCGCGCAGTCGCCCCGGGCCTCGTCCATGCCGGCCGTGATCGCGATCTGGTGGCCGAAGTTCCGGCTCAGCTTCAGCACGCGGACGCGCGGATCGGCCTCGGCGAACCCACGCAGCACGCGGAGGGAGCCGTCCCGGCTGCCATCATCGACGTAGATCAGCTCGAAGCGGCTCTCCGGAATCGCCGCGAGCGCCCGGAGCGTCCGATCGTGGAAGAGGGCGATTCCCCCGGCCTCGTCGAAGACCGGTACCACCACCGAGATGAGCGCGTCGCTGGCCATGCTGCCCCGTACGTGTCCCGAAGAGTCTCCCAGGTATCGGCGTGACGGCCAGAGGGGAAAAGGCCCACACGCGGCGCCTGCGCGTCCGTTGCGCACGGTCTGCGTGCCCGCCGATCACGGGAACGACGAAACCCGCGGCCGGCAGGCGCCCACCGCGGGTCCCTCGGGTGCATCGACCGGCTTGGGCCTAGGAGTCCTCGCCGAACGTGTACTTGACCGTGAGCCCGAACGTCCGGGGTTCGTTCACGAAGGTGGACAGCGAGCCCGACTGGAACACGCTGTTGAAGACCACCATCGGCACGAACTCGTTGCTCAGGTTGTTGGACCACACCGACACCTCCCAGACCCCGTCGGGGCTGGTGGCCGTGAGCCGCACGTTCTGGAACCAGACGTCCTTCACGAGCTTCAGCGGGTGGAGGTCTGAGCCCGTGTTCGTACGGCCGCGGTACGCCATGTTCCAGACGAAGCGCCCGAGCCACTCGGTGCCCGGAATCGTGTGCTCGTAGTTGGCCGCGAAGCTGCCGTTCCAGGCCGGCGCATAGGTCAGCCGCTTGCCGTCGAGCTGGTCCACGATGTTCGTGTTGCCGCCCGTCGGCGCGTCCAAGAAGGTGCACGACGGACCCGGCGTCGCGGTGGTGCAGCTCCCGGTCCGGCTGAGCCCCTCCCCGTAGCGGGCGTCCGCGAAGGTCGCGCCCACGTTGATCGTGAGCGCTTCGGTGACGGCCCAGAACATCTCCAGCTCGAAGCCCCGCGACTCGACCTGCGGCAGGTTCGAGATCGTGAAGCCCAGCCCGTTGAACGAGTTCAGCTGGAAGTCGCTGAACTTCGACAGGAACCCGGCGATGTTCACCGTCATCGCGCCGTCGAGCCAGGTCGACTTGATCCCCAGCTCGAAGGCGTTCACGAATTCGGGCTCGAAGCGGGAATTGTCCGAGCGTTTCACCTCGAGTCCGGTCGCGGGATCGATCGTCGAGTCGAACGACTCCTGGTCCAGGTTGAACCCTCCCGCCTTGTAGCCGCGGGAGTACGTCCCGTAGACGTTCATGTCCTCGGTCACCGCGTACGAGAGGCTGGCCGTGCCCGTCCACTCCCGCTCCGTCGCCGAGTTGTCCCAGCTGACGTTGTCGCACAGGCTCGCGAGGACGCTGCGCGCCACGGCCACCGGCGTGAGCGTGAGATTGTCGCACCAGGGCTGGTTGATCACGCCCACGGCCCCGTTGATCGGATTGATCGTGTCCGGCTGCGCGCCGTTGATGCGCGCCGTCGCGTCCTTCTCTTCGTGCGAGTACCGGAGTCCGACCGTCAGGTCGAGCTGCTCGGTCAGGTGGTACGTGTTGTTCGTGAAGACCGCCCAGCCATCTGTCTCGGTGGTCCACTTGGCCGAGTAGCCGGCGCGGTCCGGGAAGAGCGCCGCGATCCCGGGCGACCCGAACAGGGCATCCACGAAGGCCCCGCCCTGGGTCGAGAAGAGGATCTCCTCGTCCGTATCGATGTCCTCGGAGTACACGTAGAAGCCGACGAGCCAGTCGAGGTCGCCGGAGGTGCCGATGAACTGGAACTCCTGGCTGAAGTTCTTGAACAGATCGTCCGCGTCCTGGGGCCGCAGGATGTCGGCGCTACTGAAGTCGATGTCCTGGGCCCGGAAGGAGTCGTACTCCCGGTAGGACGTGATCGACCGGATCGTGATCTCGGCGATCTCCCAGGTCATGTCGAGCAGCGCGCCCCAGTCCTTGACCTTCTCCTTGGGCTTGAAGTTCACGCCGACCTCGCGCGGATCGAAGTTGTCGTTGCGGGGCCCGCGCAGGCTGATCTGGCCCGCCAGCGAGGGATCGGCGCCCGTGAGGCCGACGATGTCGCCGCCGAGCGCGCGCACGATGGCGGCGGTCGGACCGTTGGCCAAGTAGGCGGCCGGACAGCAGGATTCGTCGAGCTTGGTGTAGTCCACGATCACGCGCGCCTGGAAGTCCTCGGTCGGCGTGTACAGCAACTGGCCCTTGACCGAGTAGCGATCGCGTTCCGCGTAGGCGTCCGTGGAGTTGAAGTCCTCGTAGTAGCCGTCCTGCTGGCGCCACGCGCCCGAGAACCGGAAGGCCAGGACGTCGTCCAGGATCGGGCCCGTGAGGCTCGCCTGGACCTTCTTCGCGTTGAAGTTCCCGTAGCTCACGGCCACGTGACCGCCGAACTCGAAGGCGGGCTTCTTGGTGATCACGGATACCGCGCCCGCGGACGTGTTCTTGCCGAACAGCGTTCCCTGCGGCCCGCGCAGGATCTCGATGCGTTCGACGTCGACGAAGTCCTGGAAGGCCTGGCCGGAGCGGCTGCGGTAGACGCCGTCGATGAAGGTTCCGACCGCGGACTCGAGACCCGGGTTGTTGCCCGTCGTGCCGACGCCCCGGATCCGGAGCGTGCCGCCGTTCGAGCTCGAGTTGGAGTTGTAGACCGAGATGCTCGGCGAGATCTGGTTCAGATCCTCGAGCTCCTCGATGCCGCGATTCTCGAGCTCGTCGGCCTGGAACGCGCTGACCGCGATCGGCACGTCCTGGATCGACTGCTCGCGCTTGGTGGCGGTGACGATGATCTCGTCGATTTCGCCCTGATCGTCGTCCTGGGCGATCGCCGGAGTGCCCACGGCCCACGCCAACGCGATCACGGCGGCCACCCGGGCTGCGCCCGCAAGGATGTCTTTGCGAATCATTTCGTGTTCCCCTCTGCGCTGGACCCCGTGACTGGGGCAGAATTCACCGCCCCCGGGAGCTGCTGCCCTATCATC
>Ga0114931_10005173_pt1 | contig 16149 bp, 13 predicted proteins | sample 2SBtaG_FD_89579 | JGI IMG/M metagenome (GOLD analysis project Ga0114931, IMG submission 89579) | Deep subsurface microbial communities from Kolumbo volcano to uncover new lineages of life (NeLLi) - 2SBTROV14_V59a metaG | ecosystem: Environmental > Aquatic > Marine > Volcanic | place: Kolumbo...
CGTTGGGCAACCAGTAAGTATAAAAAGCTTAGAGGTCGTCAACGGAAGGCAACAAAATGGTTAAGACAAATAGCTGAGCGACAGCCTAATATTTTTGTCCATTGGGGTGTATTGTATAAAAACGGCTGAACGATGGGAGCCGTATGAATTGAGAGGTTCACGTACGGTTCTGAGAGAGCCTGAAGGGGAGGTTCCTTTGGGCTACTCACCTGGGGAGAGCGCCGGGCAACCGGTGCTTTTACCCGGAACCGGACAAAATACTCGCTGCGCTCGCTTTTTTCCGGAGAGCTAGGCGTTATGCGCAAATAACAACATTAACTTCACAATGTTTTTCAGGAAATCTATGAATAGGAAAATATTTGAACTAGCACTAGAAAGAACCAGGTCATCAGACTGGGAATATTTTGAGGAATTGAGCTCCAATTTTTTAGCTTCTGAATTTGATTCACTAAGAACAATGGCTAGCCCAAGTGGAGATGGTGGTCGAGATTCCGAGCTTTTTTCTCCTGATGGAGTAACGCATGTAGCTGTTCAATACTCAGTGACCAAAGACTGGGATGCAAAAATTAGAAAAACGCTTAAAAAACTACTTGAAAATTTTTCTGACATAAAAGTGTTGATTTACACAACCAATCAAATAATCGGAGCAAAAGGCGATAGTATAAAACAAAAGTGCTTGATTGATGGAATATCACTAGATATACGTGACCAAAATTGGTTTTTAGAAAGGTTTGAACTCGATGATACAAAGTATTCTGCTGCGCATACAATAGTAAACATTATTGCAAAACCTTACCTAGAAAATGAAAAAATAATTGAAAAATCTAGGCCATCACTTACTTCAATAGAATCTAAAGCCGCTTTAACGTATTTAGGGATGCAGTGGGAAGATGAAAGTACCGACAAAGGATTGACAAAAATCGTTTTTGAATCACTTGTGCGTGCTGCACTTAGAAAAACGAATTCTGAAAAAAAGATGTCTAGAGCTGACATCCACAATACAATTTTTAAATTTTTACCATCAAGTATTCATGAGGAAGTAAAAAAAAATATAGATTCTGCTCTAGCTCGTTTAACCAAAAAAAGTATACGGCACTGGACAAAATATGATGAATTCTGCCTAACTCGTGAAGAATTTTTAAGAATTCAAAAACGATTAGTTAATTTAGAATGCGAAGAGAATAATTTTTATCATGAAGTTGAACGTTTAGTAGAAAATGAAAAAGAAGATAGTGACCATATAACAGATTCTAATTTAGCTGATATTGCTGATAGGATTCTTAGAATAATAGATGCATATTTAGTTAAGTCTGGCGAATCTTTTGCATCATCAGTAGTATCTGGAAATGTATGCCTTAGCGATATAAATATATTAAAAAATTGCATTTTTGAAGACATTAATAACTTCCCCTCTGGTGAGTCTCACATTGAACATTTACCTGACATAGCATTGAATGTCGTAGCTAGAGTTTTAAGCTCAGGCAATACTTCAGTTATTTCCCATTTGAAGAAAATATCAGATACGTACACTTTATATTCATTTTTACAAGAAACAGCTGATATACAAAGTGTAACGAAAAAGATATTTAGTCATGGAAAAATCTGGCTTGATACGACAGTCATACTTCCATTATTAGCAGAGACCTTCAAAAAGGATGGGAGTAATAAAAAATTTACTACCATCATGACCGCATTAATTGATACTGGAATCGAATTGCGTGTTACAGAAGGAGTCATACGCGAAATACTACAGCACATTAATATTTCACAAACTTGTGCTAGAAGAAGCACACAAGAATGGTCAGGAAGAATTCCGTTCCTTTATTTCCATTATATAGAACAAGGTTATGCACCATCAAGCTTTTCTTCAGCTATAGAGGTGTTTCATGGTAGAAGTAGACCTGAAGATGATATTGAAGACTACTTACAAGAAAAGGTTAAAATCTCTGTTGAATCATTAGAGCGTGCAGCTGCCTCAGTTGATGAAAGTATACGATATAGCATAGAGCGACTATGGAAGGAGGCGCATGAAAAGCGTAGAAATGATAGTGCAAATGAGTTAATAGACGATACCATTACTGAGGCGCTTATTAAACATGATGTTGAAAGTTATGTTGGCATTATTGGATTGCGTAAAAATGAGACTATATCTGAGCTAGGTTATAAGCATTGGTGGCTAACAATTGATAGCCTGGCATGGAAAATAAGAAATACCCTTAAAGAAGAATTGGAAAGACCTCCCAGCTCGCCATTAATGTCTCTTGATTTTTTAGCTAATACATTAACGTTTGGGCCATCCAGATCCGCTTTTGATAGAAAACGTGAAGAAATGCTCCCCTTATTTCTTGAGGCGGATGCCTCTGAATATATGCCAAAAGAATTGATAGAAATTGCTGATCGAGTTCGAACAAAAAATGAGGGGCTGCCTGAACATGTAATTCGACGAAAAGTTAGAGATACATGTGACAGAATGAAGAGAAGGTACGGCAAAGTGACACAAGATGCAATTGACGCGAGTTTATAATTTTAAAGCTTTAGGAACTTGCATAACGAATTAGGTTATGTCGTGATCGCGAAGCGAGCCACGACATGAACCGTTTGTTGGACGGGCCCAGGGTTGGATGAAGGTGTAAACGCTGCTATGAAAACAGCTTTTTGTGAAGCAGCCTGAATGAACAGTCAGGCTGCTGTTTTTTTGTCCGATGGTTTGCTGTTTGACTCATTGCCATTGCACTCCTCTTTCAGAGCGCCTTTTTTAACCGATTCGCCCTGATTTCAGAGCGAACGCGCTCCTCAGCCTGAATCAGGCTGCTTGAGGGAGGGGCGAATGTAAAAAATTAAGATTGGTTATCGATCGATATACATTTTTTTTGCTCCCACACAACAAACCCATCAACGACTCCTTTAGCCGTTTTAGCTGGTAAAGCGTTGATTAACGCTATAAGGCTATTATTAAGCAAGGCCAATGCTTCCTGGGTATCTGCGCTAACATAATGACTGGTATTGCTGGATTTATCAGTGCATCCGTTTTCCAGCCAAATTTGAGGATAACTTCTAACGCGATAACCCTGTGAATTAAGAATCTCCGCAACGAATGGTAAGGGATCAGCCACCGTTAAATTCCAATTAACCTTTTTTAAAGTATGTAGATTACCTAGCAATACCAGTATCGGTGTATCGTTCCTTTGCTGCACCAGCTGTTTCGCCATCCATTTGTCCCTGTCATACTCAGTCTCAATACCGGTGTCAATCATCGCAATTTTCAGACATGCGCCAGCTCTCTTGAGTGACGACAAGTCATCAATCATATTATGCAGCGGTTGGTGATCGATCATGGGCGCTATTTTCATTTCGGTTGCCGGCTTGCCCTGCAATATCCGGTCTATGACCGGCTGTTCAGCGCTGTCAATCTCCAGGGCTACGGTGAGACACTTTTTCTGACGCAAGTAGTCCGTTATCAGGCCCTCGAACATCTGTACGGATTCTTTGCGCCTGTGAACTTCACCGATAATGGTGATGGTGCCAGGTTTTATTTGATCCAGTATGGGTTGGGTTATCTCAGCCGAAGACCCGCCAGGGTGCAATAATAAAGCGACAGAACATAAAACCACATCACGCCATTTCATATCACTCAGTCAGCTCTTTTATTTATTGTCGATTCTTTTTCAATTGTCGTCAGGCAGAATTTATTCATGCAGTCCGGTGTATGCTCGGAAATGTATTTGAGATTCAGTAAATATGGTTAAGAAAGGCCCGGAGTGAACATTTAGACCTGGCAAGTGATGAAAAAATTAACGGTGCGATCTTAAGGATTATTTTTGAATGTATTTTCAAGCAAGAAGTTCAAATATCAGATTGCTATCTTTCGTCTTGGTGAAAGCAAAAAGGTGAGGCAGTCGGTGGTGTATGCTGCAAAATGCCCCCACACCATCAAACGTCCAAAACGAATCCGACTCTTGGCGCCTCACAGCTCATTGTATGGCAAAGCTGAGGAAAAATTAAAAGAAATCCCAAATAAACTCCAGCAATTCTCCATCTTCTGCATATAAAATATATTCACCATCACCAAGGTCGATAACACATATCGAGCTGTATTCTTAAACTGTATTTCAATCTCACGTAACGCATCGGGTAAATTTGGACCATCAATATCCAATACTTCTTCGTCTTCCCAATCCTCGTTCATGTCATTTGCCTGACAGTTCGACATTTCGGATATCCGGAACACCCCCCAAATTGCTTGCCCTGGTTTGTTCCACGCTTGGCAGTTCTCAACACCATCGGCTTGCCGCATTCTGGACATGCGTTCTCAACAACCGGCTGCCGCTTTTTCTCGACTATCGTTCTGACATGCCGGACATGCTCCCGGTGTGTTTTGAACGATATCTTCAGCCGACCGGATTCGATTCTGGAGCAGACAGCCTGTACTTCACTGGTAGTCAGGACGGGTATGGTTTTGCTCTTAATTAATCGTATGCAGTCGTAGCCATAAACCACATTGTTCGGCATGGGCGATTTGAAATTGCTGTCTCCAACGAAAACCACCAGGGAAAATATTTTATCCAGATCGAGTTCCAGAGCTGTCTGCAGCGTATGGGTGTGTTTGTAATTTTGGTGCAGCGGGTTCTGGAATTTATTGGTGTGTCGGTAAATTTTCTGTGTCCATGTTTTCTGGTTCGAGCTACCAAAAATCCAGCCGCGCATGTTTTTCGTTTCGATCACGAAAACGCCGTAGCGGGAAACTATCACATGATCGATCTGAGTAGTGCCGTCCTCGGTTGGCAGTGTGACATTTTTGAACAGGTGGTATTCTTTCTTGTCCAGAAAAAACCTGATTGCGACATTCACCAGCCATTCGCCAAAAATGCCTTTCACAAAAGGCGATTTCAAAATCACGACCAGAAAGGGCAGAGGGATGAGCCACCAGTAATTGATAAGGATTTGGTGAAAAATGAGGAATGTATCCAGAGTGTTCATTGTTGAGTCAACTTATTCCACAGTTCCTTGATGATCACGCCAGATGCGTCATCCGGGTGAGCCACGCCGCACGATGCCAGCAACTTACTATTCGGGACATGCTGGTCAAATGCATTCCGAATTGCCGTTCCTAGGCTGAAGTGCAAATCGATCAAGTCGTCCTCCGCCATGGTAGCGATGACAAGCTTATGCTCATTGTCTAATATGCCCATGAGCAGATCGACGGCTTCTTCAACGCTTTCTGGCTGCATCGCCAGATTACCCAGGTCCAATCGATTTATCCGCCGTAGTCGTTAAATCGACGGCATTCTCAACAATGCCGACCAATGCAATGAAATTCAGCAGAATCCCTGTGAACAGCACCAAGCTACTCATGGATTGCCAGCTATAAAGAAAATTGGCTATCAGAATGCTGCCGATCAGCATGAGAAGCCACCTACCTTTGACTGCCAAGTTTATTGCTATAGATTGTATCATCGCTGCGTAATATGCTTTAGATGATTTCAATTATAGCCGCCAAAATCTGGCCAGTTTTTGTTAGGTCAAAAAAATCCGAACTGCTTCAAAAAATTAGAGAGAAGGCGGTATCGGAAAGGTGTCAAAACGATACTATATTTACTATTGATAAAATATGTTATCAATAGTAAAGTGTATTAATGGAAACCGAAATAGATTCCCCTCAGAACACCCCCTCTCCAACTGAGTCAGGCAGGCTTTTAACGCGGGAGGAATTTCAAAAACTCTCCGAGGTGCCGGCTGAAGTCGAGTGGTTTGCCAATATCGACAATGCTCGGACGCGGCGGGCGTATCAAAATGACATTCATGACTTCATGCAATTTGTGGGGATCGAGCATCCGAAAGAGTTGCGGATTGTCACTCGCCCGCATGTAATCGCCTGGAGGAAATTGTTGGAAGAGCGCATGCTCTCTGGATCGACAATCAGAAGAAAGCTTGCAGCGCTTTCCTCATTGTTTGAATATCTCAGCAATCAAAATGCGGTGACGCATAATCCGGTCAAAGGGGTGAAACGCCCGAAAATTGAAAGTTACGAAGGTAAGACGCCGGCACTCGGAGATCACCAGGCGCGAAAATTGTTACTCGCTCCGGATCCGGAAACGATCAAAGGAAAACGGGATCGGGCATTGCTTTCCGTTTTTTTGTATCACGGACTCCGCCGCGAAGAATTGTGTTTGCTTGAAATGAGAGACATTACCGAGCGTCGTGGGGTGGTGCATCTTCGTGTACATGGCAAGGGCGGTAAAACACGATACCTTCCGTTACATCCTGGTTCTGCCGAACTGATATCACTATATATAGAATCGGTAGGTGAAAGAAAACCTTCCTCTCCCCTGTTCCAGCCAGTGAAAGATAATACAAGTGGCAAGCATGATAAGGCGATGACAGCAGATGGGGTGTATAAAGTAGTGCGAGAGTATGTTGAATCTGTCGGGTTGAATTCTGAAGATGGCTTTGGTGTCCACTCCTTGCGTGCAACTGCCGCCACCAATGCACTCGATCATGAGGCGGATATTGCCAAAGTACAGGAGTGGCTTGGCCATTCAAACATTGCGACAACGAGATTGTATGATCGAAGGAAGACTAGGCCCGAGGATTCGCCGACGTTTAAGGTTGAGTATTGATTAGTTCGCATCTACATCTATACAAATCGGTGATAAATCGAGAGGTGGTCTATGAAGCGGCGAAACAGCGAAATCCGGCACGATGGAGCCGAGGTACACGGAACTGGGAGCCAGTGAGTGAAGTCTGGTTGAACCTGGAGAAGTCAGAGTCTGAAACTCGGGAAGTTAGAGAGAAAATAGCATAGAAAATATGGCAACTATCTTGACAACCGTCGGGAGTTACAATTTCTTTGATACGATCCAGGCAGCATAAAAAAATTATATTCGATAAATATTATGTTCACCATCAACTAGAAAGTTACGAACAGTTTCCCGCTAATCAAGGGTTGTCTTATTTTTGCGCGAGTGAAAACAAGCCGTTTGTTGTGTATGAAGTAGATTCTACTAATTCTAAAGCAAGTATTGTTGAATACGACTACGACAAAATTAAAGTTGGCACAGGAAAAAAACGGTGAAAAATTATATTAGAACAAATAAAACTGTTGATGACGAGCAGAGTTTAATGTTTGTGCCATTGAGAGCAAGCATAACTAATCAAGTAACAGGTGTCCTTAAAGTAGGTGATTTCGAAACCCGAGCAAGATTTGACGAATATAACCTAAATGCGTTTGTTTCTTTATCAAAATCTCATTCACTTCGTTAACGCAACAGAACCGAAGAAGGCGACATCGAACACACGGAAGAAATTCAGTGAACTGTCCATAAATGCAACATCCAGTTCGAATCAAGGTGGTGAGAAGACCGTCGATTTTTCGAGATTATACAAGGAATTGATCCGTTCTGGCTCGAATGCGGTCTTCGGGAGTGTGAAACCAAGTTCCCTCTTTACCGTAAACCGGTAATTCAACCCGGTCTTTCGTACCTCATCCAGCCATTGACTGGCCTCTGCCTCGGAACAGTCGGCCATCACCAGGGCATCGTGCACGAATTGGTACTCCTGGCGCAGGTCGGTCGCGAAGGTCAAGGGGTCGTCCGAGCCAATGCAGATGGAAACGAGCGGTGCATCTACTTTACTTCCGGGGGGTGGGTAGAGGCGCCAGAGCGGATGCGTAGTGAGGTCGCACAGGTTTCCGATCAAAAGGTTCGAGCTGGGATTGACCTCGACGGCGATCCCGCGCTGGCCGAGCTTTTTCCGAAGCCCCGACTGGAGTATCGCAAGTACTTCACCTTCCCCCACTGGGTCCACCCACTCGATCTTGCGCCCCTTCAAAAACACGGAGACGTCCATAAGATACTTCTGAAGGAGCCTTATCGGGTGGTGTTCGAGGTGTTTATCGTCCAATCTAAAGTCAGGTCCACGAGTATTCGGAAACCCAAGCAACCCGAGGCAGTGCTCGTCGTAAAGGCACTCAACGAACGACTCGATCTCAAAGGGGAGGAGAGGCTGGCTAAACACTTTCTGCGACAGGCGCGCAATCTCCCGTTCCAGCATGGGCGCCCGACCGGGAGGAGGGTCGATACTTTCACGGGCGTACCAGCTCCATTCCCAAACCAGATCGAACAACCGGTCCTCACGGAGCATGGGAATGCGTCCCGCCTGATGACTCCAATCGTGCGGTTCGATGCCCAGCGCCACTCCATGGCCAATTCGGTCGCCTTCCCGAAGGCCGAGTCGACGCAACGCCTCGTCCACGTTGCGCAGGCCGGTCAACAGATGAACGAAATCTTCACCTGTATGCGCCGTGACGCGTAAGGGTGGGACCCCATCACCGCAATGCCGATGCAGCGCCTCCGAAGCTATGCTGCTGACCTCGCGGACGTATCGGAGTAAGGGTGCCAATACCCAAGTGGGCACCCCTAGCTCATCGGTGCACACATCGAGTCCACGAATCAACTCCAGCGAGATCGGAAAATGCCACAGCATCCAGGCGATAGCTTCGGCCTCGTTTCGCTTCCGGTTGTAATAATGGGCATAGCGGTAGCCGGTTGGGTTGGCACGAGGATCGGCATGACTTTCCAACCAGTTTGCCTTTGGTCTTCCTTGCCGCGCTCCGCCGCCACGATTTTTGGTAAAGTGAAGGACGAGCCCGATTTCAAGGTCTTTGGAAGCATTGGGATCGGCGGCGGCTTCGGGGAGTATCGGCAGACGATCCCGTTTTACCCGATCGATGTCATAGATGTACTGCAACAATTCCGAGCGGCCGGAGTCCGGAGCGGTGCGGAATTCGAGCGATTTAAGCCCTTTCCCCATGCCATTGATGCGCAAAGCGGACTCCAAACGCAATCTCGTGCCCTTGGGACGGGCGGGCTTGATGCGTCCATAAAAGCGGACGAACCACTGCAGGCCTGGCGTCATCGGACGTTGGACGACATGACGGTAAAACAACGCACGAACTCGAATCGCTTGCTAGAAGAGAACGGCAAAATAGCGATCGGCGGGCGACTGCTCCAGATAGCGTAGCCCTTCGGCAACCAGTCGCATTTCAGCGTTTTGTTCTCCTGGGAAGAAAACCGAAACGGGATCGCCGCTCGGCGCACTTTCGATTGCTTTTGGGAACCCTGTGGAAATGAATCCTCCACCCAATAGCTGCGTGTACAATCCACGCAAATGTGAAAATGCTGGCCCGGAAGCCTCGATCCTCCCTTCTCTTAGGTCTGACAAGGACAAAATCAGCGACGAAAGTGAAACCGGGCCGAGTTCACTCACTACCGTGGGGCGAACCACCACTTGCATGAAATGCTGGAAGTCGTTGTACGCATGGCGGTCCCTGCTCAGAAACGCCGCCAGCATATAACGCGCAATGGCTGCCCGCAGCAGCCAAGGCGCCAGATTCTTGCCTTCGTCCAAGCCCGCGCCGGGGCTCTCGAAAGCTGTTTCCTTAAAACCAGGATCAGCGATCGCGCTAACCGCACTGGCCCAAACAACCGGAAATTCCAACGCCGCACCGATGTGAAGATGGATCTCCCCATACTCCTCGTCTTTCAGATGCCTTGCTAGAGTTGGGGTGACCAGCTCGATCTCTGTCGGTCCTGAACCGTTGCTTGCCAGTGCAGCCAGCAATAGGTCCGGGGGCAAAGAAAACGACAACCAACGCCAGGCCAATCGGGCCCAGACGGATCGAGGTTCGCGGTCGGAAGGTCCAGCCATGCCTGATCTGCGCGCGAACGCTGGCACGGCCGTGGCACCGCGCGCCTCGAGAAACTGCCCGGCGAGCCGCCGTAAATATGTATGGAGAGGCACCGAGGCTTCCCCGTTCCCACCAAACCAAAGATCATCACGAATGGCCACGGCCTCGTCGACGGAGAACGCCGGAAAACAGCCGAGAGTTTGTCGTTCCGCCGCGCGCCACAGAGACGCGGTTATGCTGTCGAGCCGGGGATTCAGTTCAGTGACGGCGAGGTGAAATGCGTCTTCCGAGCCGATCGGTAAGGCGGCCATCTCCGCGATCAGATGGTCAAAGGGGATCGACGCGAGCCGTGCGGTGCTCATTTGAATCTGCCGCCATCATTAGGAAAATCGAATTTCGAGGTTGTTATTTTTCGAGCAGTCACGATCACAGAATCAATTCCTTTATCCGGCATTGGTTTCTTTCAAGAAGTAGCGTAGACCTTTCAGTTCAAGTTCGGTGGCAAATCCCCTCATTTTTTGTTTATCGGTCTGCTTGAACCAATCGAAAACGGGCTGCCGCAACTGGCTGATCGAATACTTTTTACCCTGCCAGAATTCGCGAAGTTCGTCACACAATAGTTTTTCGACGAGCTTGTCCTCCAACCCGCTGAATTCGGGCATCAAAAAGGCGCCGAGCCGCAGGAGCCACTCCTCGATCATGTTCCGCCTTAGATCTGCTCTCCTGGCCTTAGGGTCAGAGTCCTTGGGCCGCAAACCAGCTAATCGCTTAGACAAACCCTCCCAGTTCAATGCGTCAGGGTCGTCTGGGATTGGCGAGGGACGATCCAGTCCCAGAACCGCAACGGCAGCATCGATCTATGCGTAAATCAGAATCGGCAAAACAGCGTCATTAGCCGTATGGCCAATTTGCTCAGTCGCCGTATTCCAATGGGCTAGAAAAATATCGTGCTCCCAAGAGCTGAAAAACCCGGGGACAGGCCATGAGAACGAGATAGCGTCTGTGGGGCTGAATTCCCATTCGGTAATCGCCCACTCCTCAACCGGCCGGTATATACGTAGACGGGCTCGCATCGTATGCCACTCAGGACCCAAGGCGAGAAGGTCGTGAAAAACCATAAATACGCTGGTGGTAAGTGGGGAGAACGATGGCATTTCCCGCAGTTTGATCGATTCCTTGACTCTGACATTGCGGTCCACGACTGGTAAAGGGTCAATCCGTGAAAAAAACTCAGAATAGCACGGAAAAAAACGCCATCCGAGGCCGGCCCTTAGGCGAAACGTTCTTCGCGCTGGATCGTAGCCAGCATCTTCCGAGGTCGAAAGCGGGTCGCCCGGCCCCACTTCAGGAAATACGGTAATTGGCAAAGGCAACTCCCAATCGCCGGACGGGCGCCTTCTGAGGGCCTCCCGGTAGTTTTGCCTGTGTTCCAGCTCGACGTCCCTGTCCTCGTTGATGGCACTTCGTAAATCGCGGCCCAACAGGTCGATTACCCCGCGCCATTTTTTCTTGTTTGTTGCGGCCCATTCGTCTTTGTCCTTCTCTTCTTCCGGCTGATCCCGTGTTGTAGGCACACGCTGGTCCAAGTCTTCCAGAAAAAACCACCAATCGGCTGCGCGCCTGGGTGACATTCGGAGAATCTTATTACCACCGTAATAACGCTCTGCTCCTGCTGGTTTTTCCTGCTTCGGCCAAATGCACGACGGAAACAACAAAAACTCCAGAACAGTCTTGATCGACTGGCCTGCCATCTTGAAAGCTGCGTCCTGCCGAGTTTCTTGTTCGCCCAAAGCATCAATAAGGATGGGGCATTGTGCAAGAAGATCGCCAAGCCGTAGGAGCGTAGCCGAGTTGGGTACCGACGGACGCATTTCCAATGTTTCGTCCACATCCATGACACCGAGGTTAATTCGTTGAGCGGGCGGCAGCAGCTTGCGCATTGCTTTCGAAGCTACCGTCGCTACCGTTCTTCTCACGTACGAGGAAGGAACAGAAAGCAGCTCTTGCGGTGGTTCTGCGACCAGCGTCCCGGAAAACTCGCGGGAATATTTGAGATTGAGCACGACCTCGACCATATTGACGTCGCCGAGAACGAACATGAAAAGCCGGGGGACGGTGATAATTCTCAAGAGCCTCAGAATCTCCAAAGAGCGTAGTGGGTTGAGGTCAACGTCGTCGATCGGCAAAACGAAGAGCGGATCCGTCACGCCACAACCTCGAAATAGGCTTCCCGCAAGGTCATCGAGCGTTCTCGTCAGATTGCCGGTTAACGACAATCGGGCGCGCTCGGCGCGCAATACCTCGAGTGCGTATGCATCCGGGTCGAGATGATCACCGCGCCTTGGTAAATTTCCATCCCAAGCCAAGGCCACATCGGTTTGCAAACGCTGAAGGGACTGGAGGGCATCCAAATAATCCGGACACAATTCGAGCATGCCTGTGGGCCCTTGCCTGTCGGTTGGTTGCCCATGACCCGTTGTATAAGGCACAACGAATTGGCGCACAGCGGACTCGATGCGGGTCAAAACGGCAGCCAGCAAATTGGTCGGCCCTGGAAGGGGATCCATGTCGATGGGTTCCAGCCAGAGGAGACGGCCTTTGATGCCATCGATACCGTCAACATTCTTCTGGATTTCCGTTGGCAGGCTGGCGTCGCCGCTGGTGCAGGCACTGACGATCGACAAAAGCACGGTCGTCTTACCCGTTCCGCGATCTCCATCCAGTATGAGCGTCCGGCTGGGACGGTAAGCATCTAGCCAATCGGGAGGAGAGGGTCCCGCTCCGCGCGTCTTAGTCGACCTTTGGTCTTGTGACGGGCAATCCAGATCATCGACAGCCTCCGCGAACATATCGACGATTTTTTCGAAAGCGGCCTGTTGAGCGCCGTTTAGACGGTCCCAGGATAGAGCCCCCGCCTCCGGGCGCATCTTTCTACCAACCGATGTTTCCGCATTCATGCCGAACCTCCCGAGCCTGTTGGTGGTACACCGTAGCGATGTCGACAGCCAGGATCAGCCCGCAGCCAAGTCGTAATCAGCGTGCTTGGACGCCCCACTCGAGTCACAACGGCATCGGCCATTGCTCTCTTGTCGCATATACGCCGTTGGCGGCTTTCCCGTTCGGACGCCCGAGGACTCAACAGCAAAGACTTCCGTAGAAGACTGGCACTTACCCTCACTCCTCGCTTACAATGCACCCTAACACAATCGATAAGGTCCGGCAAGGCCGATCGACGGCACTGGCGATGATTCATGGCAACGACACTCCGAGGGCGAGCGTCCCCGACCCGTGACGTTCCAACGCGCCATTCGCCCGGGCATTCAAACAAATAAAACGATAACCGTCAGGGTTCTATGTATCCCGGCACATGCGGAGGTAAACGAACGATGTCGAAAAAGACCATCCGGCCCTACGGCGCCTGGTCATCACCCATTACCAGCGACCTGATCGTCGCTGAAACCATTGGCCTGGCGGAGATTACGCTTGCCGCGGATGACATCTATTGGTTGGAGATGCGGCCGGGAGAAGGCGGTCGTGTCGTCATCGTTCGGCGAAGACCGGATGGCACCGTACACGATATCAACCCCGCCCCTTTCAATGCCAGGACTCGGGTTCACGAATACGGGGGCGGCTCCTATCTCGTCGACGGAGAAACGGTCTATTTTTCCAATTTCGCCGATCAGCGGTTGTACCGCGCGACACCGGATACCGAACCGGAGGCGTTGACGCCGCCCGGTGAGTTCCGCTATGCGGACGCAGTCATAGACCGTCGCCGTGAGCGCCTCGTCTGTGTGCGCGAAGACCATTCCAGGGGAGGCTCGGAACCCACGAACGAGATCGTCGGGATTTCCCTGGCGACCGGCCGCTGTTCGGCTGACTCCCTGGTTTCCGGGGCTGATTTTTATTCCAACCCACGCATCAGCCCGGATGGGCGGTTTTTGTGCTGGCTTTGTTGGAATCACCCCAATATGCCGTGGGACGGCACCGAACTGTGGCTTGCAGAAATCGGCGAGGAGGGTATGCTCGTCGAGCCTCGGTTGATCGCAGGCGGAGTACAGGAATCGATCTTTCAGCCGGAATGGTCACCGGACGGGACGTTATATTTTATTTCCGATCGAACGGGATGGTGGAATCTATACCGTTGGCAGCGAGACCGAATCTCATCGGTGGTTCGGATGGAGGCCGAATTCGGCGTGCCGCAATGGGTTTTTCGAGAATCCACCTATGCCTTCGCATCGGCCGAGCGAATCATTTGTACCTATTCGCAATATGGACGCAATTACCTAGCCACCATCGACACGGCGTCCGGGCAACTCGACGTGATAGACATACCCTATTCCGAACTCGGCTCGATAACGGTCCATGAAGAGAAGGTAGTGTTTTTGGGTGCATCACCCGATGAATTCCCTGCGATCATCGATATGGAAATTGCAACCGCAGAGTATCGCATCATACGAAGCGCAAGCGGGCTGCAACCTGACACCGGTTTCATTTCCATCGGCGAACCGATCGAATTCCCGACGACGAACGATACCACCGCCTACGGTTTTTACTATTCCCCGGTCAACGCCGATTTCACGGCGCCGGAGGGGGAGATGCCGCCTTTGCTGGTGATCAGTCACGGCGGCCCGACCGCCGCAGCGCATAATGGGTTGAAACTGGTCATTCAGTTTTTTACCAGCCGCGGATTTGCGGTATTGGATGTCAATTACGGCGGCAGCACCGGGTATGGGCGAGCCTACCGAGAAAGGTTGAATGGACAGTGGGGTATCGTGGACGTCGATGATTGCACCAACGGCGCTCTTTACCTCGCTTCCCGCGGAAACGTGGACCGTCAACGGCTTGCAATTCGAGGCGGCAGCGCCGGGGGCTTTACCACGCTGGCAGCACTGGCTTTCCGCGATGTCTTTACGGCAGGTGCCAGCCATTACGGTGTATGCGATTTGGAAGCGCTCGCACGCGAGACGCACAAATTCGAATCACACTACCTCGAAAAACTGGTTGGTCCCTATCCAGCTCGGGCCGATTTATATCGGGAGCGTTCACCCATCTATGCCGTCGAGCGGCTATCCTGCCCGATCATTTTCTTTCAGGGGTTGGAGGATAGAATCGTTCCACCGAATCAGGCGGAGAAGATGGTGACGGCATTGAAAAAGAAGGGCCTGCCGGTTGCTTATCTAGCATACGAAGGGGAACAGCACGGATTCCGCCAAGCAAAGAACATCAAGAGAACGTTGGATGCGGAACTCTATTTCTATTCACGCATTTTCAGCTTCGAAGCGGCCGACCTCATCGAACCGGTGGCAATAGCCAATCTGGATCGAACGACCGGTTCAAATTGAGCGACGGTCGGGATTCGGACAAAGGATGGTCGGCGTAGAAATGCGGCGCGCACCCAATGTCGAGATTCGGTAGTCATCTTTTAGGTTTACCGCAGCCCATGAAAAAATGGGGGGAAGATTAGATCGATCTGATTTATTGTTGTATCGACGTTGGTTTCGCCGCCCTGTTGGCGGCTGGTAATGTATGGGACGGCCCCTGACAGGTTCTGTTGCGTTAATTTCTTTCAAGCGATGTCGAGCTGCCGAAGCTGCTTCTTAGGCAGCCAATGAATAGAACTGTCCTGCGGCTGATAAATTTTCTTCATCTGTGATCATCTGATCTTTTTTTATCATGTGCATGAGTTCAATTCCGCGTAATGTGTTTCGTGCAGAATTAAACGATTTAAACCCAAGCATCGGTTTGACAATTCGCTTAATAGACCTATGGTCTTGTTCGACAAGATTGTTCAGATATTTAATCTGCCTTAGTTCAATTGCTTTCCCGGTTTCCTCTTTAACCGCCTCAATGGCAGCGGTATTGGATCCGCTCTTATCGATGGTGATCTTTTTCGGCAAACCGTGTAACCCGATGGCTTTCTTGAAAAAACGCAAAGCTGCCTTTTTCCGGAATAGTGGCAATAACGAGCTTATGCTCATTATCCAGCACGTTCATGAGACGATGCACTGCATCGGAAACGGTTTCTGGATACTGAGTTATGTTTCTTAATTGTTCTGGCCAGTTTGTAGGCATCTGGGATAATGGGGAGGGAATAAGTATTTCCTGAGTGACCCATCAAACGGGGCACGGAGACGCAAAGGTTATGAAACTTTGCTACCTTTCACCTGAATCCGAAACTTCATTTTCAGCGCACCCCAATGCAGTTAAATTATGGGCGGTCCGTAAGAAATTAGCAGCGGAAATGCTTTAACTAACGGCTAAAGTGATCTGCATTTAGCAGTGTGTCCCTGTATTCTGGTTATTTGCTGAATTTCGCACAAAGTAACCTCTCCCTACTCAACCGGCCCTCGGTCAAGCACTGGTTTTTCATTGTTGCCTTTATCCATAACACAATTTCTCATAGACCCGCTGGAATGCCAAATAGGCAGGCGCCGTTCTGCCAAAGCGCATCACCAAGCGACGGC
>Ga0114931_10005174_pt1 | contig 16149 bp, 14 predicted proteins | sample 2SBtaG_FD_89579 | JGI IMG/M metagenome (GOLD analysis project Ga0114931, IMG submission 89579) | Deep subsurface microbial communities from Kolumbo volcano to uncover new lineages of life (NeLLi) - 2SBTROV14_V59a metaG | ecosystem: Environmental > Aquatic > Marine > Volcanic | place: Kolumbo...
CGCTCGTGAACCTCGGAAACCTCTTCGTCGGTCAATGTCTTCTCGTCTGACCGATACAGAACCGATACCCCTAATGCCTTGCGGTCGCTCCCCAGCTTCGCGTCTCGATAGTCATCGAAGATGCTGACCCGAGCAACGAGCCTCTCTCCAAGCTCCTCGATAACGCTTACTATGTCGCCGGCCAAAAGTTCGACCGGCGATTCGAAGGAAACGTCTCTCGCGGATCCCGGGAATTTCCCGATCACGCGCAAGCTTGGACGGGGCGCAGCATAATCAACCAGTTTCCTGGAGTCAATTTCAAAGAGGTAGCTTTGTTCGGGTACTTCAAAACTTTCTGCAAGCTCCGGGTGAATCTGTCCGGCAAACCCGAGAGTGTCTTCTTGGACCCGAAGTTCGGTCGCTGAGCCGGGATGATATTCGGGACGACCGGGGGCGGGCACCCATCGTAGATCGGCGTGGCAGGCTGAGTTCGCCACGATGCGCTCGACCGCCGATTTCATGTCCCAGAAAGTGGCCGGCCCGTCGAACCCCGGCTTTCTTCTTCTTCGTAGCCCGCTCAAGACGCCGGCAACCGCGTCCAGCTCACATGGGGGTTCCGAGGAACCCGCCTCCGACAAGGTCCGGCCCATCGTGAACAGGTCCAGACTTTTCAGCCCTTTGCGCCGGTTTAACGCCAAAGCCTCAAGGAGTACGGGAAGCAGGCTCTTGCGCATCTCACCGGCATCGTCCCGCAGAGGATTTTTGACCGTCACCGCGGCCTTGGCACCGCCGTGCAATCCGGGACAGGCACGATTCATCTGTGCGGAACAAAAAGACAGACCAACCGCCTCACTCATTCCGAGCGCGACAAGCTCCCGCCTTACCCGCGAAGCCAGCGCGCGGATCGGCGGCACGGTAGCTTCGTGCATCTCGAAGCGCGGCATGCAAGCCTCGAAACGTTCGTAGCCTACCATGCGGGCCACCTCTTCGATCAGGTCGATCTCTTCGTTCAGGTCGTGGCGGTGCGAAGGCACACGGGTCTCGAATCGATCCTTCTCCGGGCGGATCTCGATACCAAGACGGCCGAGACACTCGCTGGCTTCACGGGCCGAGACGGCACTGCCCAAAACGCGTTCGAGCCTCTGCATACGTAGGTCGATCTCGGGGCCTGAAACGGCAAGCTCGCCCGCGCGCGAGACCCCCGGAAGCGCTCTTCCGCCCGCCGTTTGTTCGAGGAGGGAAGCCGCACGAAACAACGCCGACTCGACACGGGCAGGATCGACGCCGCGCTCGAAACGATACGACGACTCCGATATCAACCCGAGGCGCCTCGAGGTAGCTCGGATGAGCACGGGGTCGAACACCGCGGCTTCGAGAAAGACACGACTCGTGCCGGCATCGACGGCGCTCGCCGCCCCCCCCATCACCCCCGCCAACGCCACCGGACCCGACGCGTCGCAGACGAGGATATCCGCGGGCAAAATCGCTCGCGTCTCACCGTCGAGAGTCTCGAACTCGCTCGTATCAGCGGCGGCGCGAACTTCGATGGACGGCCCCGCCAACCGTGCCGCATCAAATGCGTGAAGGGGTTGCCCGAACTCGAACAGGACGTAGTTGGTGACATCGACCACATTGTTGATTGAGCGCACTCCGCAAGCCGCCAACCTCGTCTGCATCCAAAGCGGAGAAGGCCCGACTTCCACGCCCTCGACCGACAGCCCTCGATAGGCGACGCATCCCGAACCCTCTTGGATAGAAACCGATAGCGTTCCATCCCGGTCGCAGCCACCCACCTCCGCCGGTGGCTGCGCGGGTCGGCAAAGCCGATCGAAGGCAGGTGTCGTCGTCAACCGACAGACGGCGGCCACCTCGCGCGCAAGCCCGATCATGCTCAGGCAGTCGCCACGGTTAGGAGTGACGGCTACCTCCAAGATGCTCTCCCCCAGCCCGAGTACCGCGGCAGCCGGCGCTCCGATCGCGGTCTCCGCCGGCAGGATGATGATCCCGTCGTCACCGCCGACGGATCCCAACTCAGAGGCGGAACACAACATACCCTCGGAGACTTGGCCGCGGATTTTCGACTTCTTGATCTTGGAGCCGTCCGCCATCCGCGCCCCGGGCTTGGCCAGAACGACTACGTCGCCGGCTTTCATGTTGGCCGCGCCGCACACAACGGAGCGATGTGCCGCACCGTCGAACACCGAACAGAGGCTCAAGCGGTCGGCATTCGGATGTCGATCGCAGCTCTCAATACGCGCAACCACCAAAACGTCGGAAGACGGCGGCTGCGGGCTTTCGACCGCCTCGACTTCGAGCCCCGACATGGTAAGCCGCTCGCTGATCACCTCGATCGGCGGCAGATCTTCGACCAATTCGGCGAGCCAGGAAACAGGAACTCTCACCTTTTAGAACACCTCAATCCGAACACCTCAAAATTGTTCCAAGAACCTCATGTCGTTGCTGTAGAACAACCGAATATCGTCGATGCGCAGTTTGAGCATGGCAATACGTTCGACACCGATTCCGAACGCGAAGCCGGTGTAGCGCTCGGCGTCGTATCCAACCCTGCGAAACACTTCGGGGTTGACCATCCCGGAACCCAGGACTTCCAGCCACCCGCTTCCTTTGCATACTCGGCAAGTTACCTCCGCCGCGCTACCGGTTCCGCCACACATGACGCAGGCGATATCGACCTCCGCACTCGGTTCCGTAAAGGGGAAATAGCTGGGCCGGAATCGCACCGCGACCGCCTCTCCGAACGTGCGCCGGAGAAAAGCCGTCAGCACACCCTTGAGATGGCCGAAGTGGATGTCGGTCCCAACCATCAGTCCCTCGATCTGATGAAACATCGGGGAGTGCGTCACGTCGTCGTCGTGCCGGTACACGGTACCGGGAGCTACTACCATCAACGGGGGGCTGCCATGTTCCATCGTGCGAATCTGCACGGGGGATGTATGCGTGCGAAGCAGCCGGCCTCCGTTGACGAAAAAGGTGTCCTGCATATCGCGGGCGGGATGGTCGGCGGGAATGTTGAGAGCCTCGAAGTTGTGGTAGTCGTCCTCGATCTCCGGTCCTTCGACCACCGAAAAACCGAGCGAATGAAACACCTCGCAAAGCTCGTCCATAACCGTCGAAAGCGGATGCATGTGGCCTCTCGGCTGGCCGGCCGCCGGCAACGTGATGTCGAGTCGGGAACCTTGCAGCCTTTCGGCTCTTGCCCGCTGGGCCAGCTGCGCCGTACGGTCGGCCAGTGCCTCGTCGATCGCCTGTTTGACCGTGTTGGCTATTTTGCCGGCTTTCGGTCGTTGCTCGGCCGGCAACGCCGACAGTGCCCTCAACACACCGGTAAGGCTCCCCTTCTTGCCGAGCACGTCGACCCGCACCCTCTCGAGCTGCGAAGCCTCCTCGGCACCGTGAATCCGACCTAAGGCATCCGCCTCGATCTCGGCGAGCTGCGTCTTGATGGACGCCGGGCTTGCGGCCGCCGCCTTCACGTCGCCAGCTTTGATTTCGCTATCGTCACCAGCTGTTGGAAAGCATCGCGTTCATTGACCGCCATTTCGGCCAGCACTTTGCGGTCGACCTCGATGCCTGCACGCTTGAGACCGCAGATCAGGCTCGAATAACTGAGACCCTCGAGACGCGCAGCGGCATTGATTCGTACGATCCACAGCCGACGAAAGTCTCGTTTGCGAGCTTTTCGGTCTCGATAGGCGTAGGTGAGGCCTTTCTCTATGGTCTCGCGACCTTGGCGGTACAACTTGCGTCCGCCTACGTTGCCGCGCGCAGCCTTGAGAAGCTTCTTTCGACGACGATGTGCTTTGGTTCCTCTGGTCACCCTAGGCATGCTTGGCTCTCCTGCTTCATCCGTACGGCAACAAGCGGCGGACGGCGGCCCGATCGCTCGTTGAGACCAGGCCTTGTTTGCGCAGCTTGCGTTTCTGAGATGTCGATTTGTGGGTCAGGATATGGCGCAGATACGCTTTTTTCCGCCTGATTTTGCCACGCGAGGTAAACGAAAATCGTTTCGCGGCACCCCTTCTTGTTTTCACCTTCGGCATTTATTTCTCTCCTGACTCGGTTTTCTCTACCGGCTCCGGCGTCTGCGTGACGCCCGCACCCGAGGCAACCACCCTCTCGGCGGTGCCTACGCGCTCGACTCGCTCGGCTTTCGCTTTGACCGGCTTTGCCGCACCTCCCGTGGGACTTTTGAGCGGCACGACCATGAGCGACATGTGACGGCCTTCCATACGCGGCGTCCCGTCGGCCACCGCAACGTCTGAAATCGACTCGAGCACACGAGCGAGCGTCTCGCGACCGAACTCGGGCCGTGTGATCTCGCGCCCTTTGAAAAACACCGAGATCTTCACCCGATGCCCTTTGCCGAGGAATCGCCGGATATGCCCGATCTTGAAATCGATGTCGTGGGCTTCGGTACGCGATCGGATCTTGACCTCTTTAACCGACGACGCCGCGGACTTCGACTTGCGCTTGGATTCTTGTGTACGCTTACGTTGCTCGTAGCGGTACTTGTGAAAATCCATGATACGGCAAACCGTAGGATTCGCGTTTCCGGCCACTTCGACCAGATCCATATCGCGCTCTTCCGCCATCGCGATGGCCTTTTCGAAAATCACGATGCCGAGTTGTGAACCGTCGGAATCGATCAGCCGAACCTCACGGGCACGGATCTGCGAGTTGATTCTGGGACCTTCGTCTCTTGCTATGGGACACCTCCATTGCCGGCCGTCGTCTTTTCCGACAACCACCCGGCGAAGTCTTCAACCGCCAACGGACCCGGCTGCGAACCGTCGCGCAGACGCGGACTCACGGTACCGTCTTCCACCTCACGCTCCCCGATAACGGCGACGACCGGAATCTTCGCCCGTTGGGCTTCGCGTATCTTGAAGCCGAGTTTCTCGTTTCTCCGGTCGGCACGCGCGCGGATACCTTGCCGGCGGAGTTTTTGCTCCACGCGCCCGGCGTAGTCGTTTTGTTTGTCGGTAACTGTCACCAATCGTACCTGACACGGGGCCAACCACAACGGGAACGCGCCGGCCGTATGTTCGACGAGAATCGCGAAAAAGCGCTCGAGCGAACCGAGGATCGCGCGGTGAATCATGACCGGACGCTGGGGCGATCCGGAGTTGTCGACAAACTCGAGTTCGAAGCGTTCGGGCAAAGCGAAATCGAGCTGCACCGTGCTGAGCTGCCATTCTCGCTTCATCGCATCGAGTACGCAGAAATCGATCTTCGGCCCGTAAAACGCCCCGTCCCCCGGATTGACTTCGAAGGGCCGCTGCGAGCGCTCGAGAGCCTGTTCGAGCATCGCTTCGGCTCTCTGCCACACGGCGTCGCTTCCGATCGATTTGTCCGGACGAGTCGAAAGATAGATCCGAGTTTCTTCGAAACCAAAAGCTGCATACGCGGTCAGGATCATCTCGATCACGGCGGCGATTTCGGCACCGATCTGTTCGGGCGTGCAGAAGATGTGGGCGTCGTCTTGGCTGAAGCTGCGTACTCGGGTGAGTCCATGGACGACGCCGGAGCGCTCAAAACGGTGCAAGCGCCCAAAGTCCGCGTATCGGATCGGCAGGTCGCGGTAGGAATGAATCGTCTCGCCGTACATCAGACAATGAGTCGGGCAGTTCATGGGCTTGACGGCGAACGAACGACCTTCGACCTCCGTAAAGTACATATTCTCTTTGTAGTTCTCGTAGTGCCCGGAACGGTGCCACAGATCGACGTCGAGGATCTGCGGGGTAATCACTTCTTGGTACCCGAAGCGCGCGTACAGATCGCGGATGTAGCCGATCAAGAGATTGTAGAGAATCGCGCCGTCGGGATGGAAAAACGGTGAGGCCGGCGCTTCCTTGTGAAAACTGAACAGACCGAGTTCGGCACCGAGCTTGCGATGGTCACGCTTCTTGGCCTCTTCGATGCGGGCGAGGTGCTGCTTGAGGGCCTTGGGATCGGCAAACGCGGTACCGTAGATCCTCTGCAACATGGCATTGTGTTCGTCACCGCGCCAGTACGCACCGGCGACACTCGTCAACTTGAAGGCTTTGATACGACCCGTCGCCGGCACGTGCGGGCCACGGCACAAGTCGACGAACTCGCCCTGCCGGTACAAACTGACGCTATCGTCATCGATCGCATCGACGATCTCGACCTTGTAATCCTCGCCCATCGAGCGAAACAGATCGACGGCTGCCGCCTTGGAGACCACCTCGCGCGAAACAGCCAAGTCCTCGTCGATGATTTTTCCCATCTCGACGGTGATTCGTTCGAGGTCCTCGGGAGTGAACCCGGGCGGATAATAGAAGTCGTAGTAGAACCCGTCCTCGATCACCGGGCCGATGGTGACCTGAGCGTTCGGATAGAGCCGCTTTACGGCCTGCGCAAGCAGGTGGGCACAAGAATGCCGAAGCACTTCGAGCCCCGCCTTGGTGTCCACTCCCACGGGTTCGAGGGTACAGTCGGATTGCAAAGGGCTCGAGAGATCGATGAGCGTGCCGTCGGCGCGAGCGGCCACGACTTTGCCGTTGGCGGACTTTCCTAAGGCCTCGGAAGCGGCGGCCCCACGGCGAAGATCAAAGGACGGACCGTCCCCGACGGTTACGGCAATGGTGTCGGACATATTCGTTTCGCTACCACGTTCGCGAAAGTAGGATCCTCGGGCAGCGGGCGCCCCGCTTTTGTGATAGCCCCAAGAAGACCCTTCGACTCTTCGTGCAACTCCTCCCGCTCGTGCGCCTGGTAGGCACGGGCGGTTTCGAACCGCCGACCCCCACCGTGTCGAGGTGGTGCTCTACCACTGAGCTACGTGCCTGCGCGACGGCGATCAAAAAATAGCCTTATCGTGTAACAACGCCCCGTGCGACAGTCAACATGGTGCCACGGCGGCACCGGCCCGAAACCGGCGGGGCAAAGCCGAAAGCAGCCCGTCGAGCCCGCTGCGGACCCCCCGTCGTTGCCGTCGACGGCGCCGCCAGCTAGCCTGACGGGGGGCTTGGTGTGGCCGCTGTACTGTCGAAAGAGCAGATCGTATCCATCTTCCTGTTCCTCGCCCTCGGGGTCCTGCTGGTCCTGCTTCTCGACCTCCTGGCCCCGTACGCGGTCCCCGTAGGCTGGGCGATCATTCTCGCCGTGGTCTTCTTTCCGCTGCACAGAACCATCGTAGGCTTGTTCGCCGGGCGCTCGAGCCTGGCCGCCGGGACTTCGACATTTCTGGTGTTCGCCGTCGTCATCGTTCCCACGCTTCTGCTTTCCGGAGTGATCGCCCGAGAAGCCATCGACGGTTACCAACGACTGGCATCCTACGTCGGCCAAACGGGCTATGCGGAGATTCTCAATCGCATCGGCGCCACCTGGCCGATCGAGCCGGTCTGGCATTGGGTCAAAGAACGCATGGCGGCCGCCGACAGCGATCCGACCTCGTTTCTTCTCTCGGGCCTGCGCTGGCTGAGTGAGATGGCGGCCACCCGCGCCGCACAGATCGCACGCAACGTGGTCGGTTTCTTCATTGCCACCGGCATACTGGTGTTCACGTTGTTCTTCGCTTTTCGTGACGGTGCCGACTACCTGGAGCGCTTCGTCACCGCCATTCCCATGGCCGAAGCCGACCGCGACAAGCTCTTCGACAGTTTGCAGGTCACCATCCGCGCCGTCGTCCAGGGACTGACCGCGACCGCCGCAATCCAAAGCGTTCTCGTCGGACTGGCACTATGGATGCTCGCCGTTCCGTTCAGCCTGCTGCTGGCGACCGCCGCGTTTTTCCTCGCCTTTCTTCCCATCGGTGGCGCTGCAATCGTGTGGTTGCCCTGCGCCGTGGGGCTCCTCGCGACCGGCCACATCGGAAAAGGCGTGATCCTACTCGTGTGGGGAACCGGAGTCGTGTCGCTGATCGACAACTTCGTGCGCCCGGCTCTGATCGGCAGCCAAGCACGGATTTCTACACCGGTACTTTTTTTCGGAATCATCGGCGGCCTACAGGCCTACGGATTGATCGGATTGTTCGTCGGGCCGTCGTTGCTGGCCGCGTTCGCGTGCCTGCTCGCGATCTATCGCGATCGTTACGTTGAACCTCCGCATTCGACGCTACCGTCGGCCGACGGTGGAGCCGATACGCCGTAGGCAGCCCGGTCACGCTCAGACATTGAAGCGAAAGTGGGCTATGTCCCCATCGGCCATGATGTAGTCCTTCCCCTCGACGCGGGCGCGTCCGGCATGACGGCACCCGGCCTCGCCGCCGAATTCGATGTAATCATCGAATGCAATGATCTCGGCGCGGATGAAGCCGCGCGCGATGTCGCTATGGATCTTTCCCGCCGCCTCCAACGCGCAGCTACCGCGACGCAGGGGCCACGCACGGACTTCGTCCTCCCCGGCCGTCAAGAATACGATAAGATCGAGAAGGGCGTAGCAAGCCCGCACGAAACGCTCCCCCGCCGCATATTCCAGCCCGAGATCGGCGAGGAACTCCCTGCGTTCGGCCGCCTCGAGCCGGGAGATCTCCCACTCGATCGGCGCCGACATCACAACGACCGGGATTCCCGCCGCCCCGGCGCTCGAAGTCGCTGCAACTCCCACCTGGTCCTCACCGGTGTTGGCAAGCACCAATCGAGGTTTTAGCGTGAGAAATTTATACGGAGACAAAAGCGCCGTCTGCTGCGCATCGAGATCGAGTTCACGCAGCTCACGATCCTGCTCGAGAGTCGCGAGGCAGCGCTCGAGAGTCGCGCGTTCGAGGGGATCCCCCTTCTCGCGGGTGAGCCTGTCGAGGCGCTTTTCGATCACGGCCTGATCGGCGAGTAACAGTTCGGCGTGGAAGGCCGCCGCCTTCGCCTGCAGTGCCTCCATTCCCTCGGTGCCGTAACAGCCGACGACTTCGGCCAACACGTCGAGGTTTCTCATGTGTCCCAGCACCGCGGCGGAAATGGACGACGACCCGAACGAACCGGCGGCGAAATCCTGAAAGACGACCTCGGCATAGGTCGTCTTACGTGGATGACACAAAGCCGAGAGCCGGTCGACACGTTCATCCGGCACCCGGATGGTTCCCAAGCCGCCCTTGCCCGCCGACGGGTCGACGCCGCTGAGCGCGGCAAACACCGTCGACTTGCCGCCGCCGGCGAACCCCACGAGCCCGACTTTCACAGCATCGGCCTAGCGGCCACTCGCCAAAAGCCCCTCAATCCTCGTCGTCCGGCGCGCCATCGCCCTCCGCTTGGGGCTGCGCCGGCGTGGGGTCGGACGGGACCGGTGCCTCTTCGCCGTCGACGGATTCGTCGACGAGCTCGCCCCCTTGCGCGACGACCCGGACGACAAGCTTGATCGTAACGTCGTGGCCGACGCGGATCAGCACTTCGTGCTCGCCGAGTTCTTTGATGGGCGCTTTGAGATCGATCCGTCGGCGGTCGATATCGAAGCCTTTGTCGTCGAGCATCTTCTTGACGTCGTGATTGGTCACCGACCCGAATAAGCGCCCGCCACGTCCGGCTCGCATCTCCACTTCGACGGTCTGCTTGCCGAGTGCCTCGGCCAGTGCCTCCACCGACCCTCTTTCCTTGAGACGTTTGGCTTCGATGACGCGCTTGTCGTGTTCGAGTTGCTTGACGTTGCGGTCGTCCGCAGCCACGGCAAGTCCGCGTGGCAAAAGGTAGTTTCGGGAGTATCCAGCCTTCACATTGACGATTTCACCAATGATCCCAAGGTCGGGAACGTCCTCACGTAGTATGATACGCATTCTTCACCCTCTCGTAGCTCACACCGATTGCCGTGTTTTGTCCGCCGCTTTTCCTAGCCGCGCGAATAGCGCAACAACGCCGCATTGCGTGCGCGTTTGATCGCGCGGGCAAGACCTCGCTGGTGCTTGGCGCAGGTGCCCGTGGTCCGGCTCGGCACTACTTTTCCGCGCTCGGTGAGATAGTCCTGCAGAACCTCCACCCATTTGTAGTCCTGCTTCAGAGTCTTATCGGCACACCACCGGCAGACTCTTCGACGCCCACGCCCGCGACGTGGCCCGCCGCGACGGTAGCCTCCGCTTCGCCCGTCTCCTCCTCCCGCACCTGTGGGGCGCGGCGCTCGCGCGGGGCGCGGGTCTCCGGGCCTCGCTTCCGATCGAGCGGCTGGCTTCGCGGCCGGAGCGGCAGTCGTTCCGCCGGCGGGTTTCTCGGCATCGCCTTGCGACGGCCGCTTGCTCTCTTCTTGCTTGTCTTCAGCCATCGTTACGCTTCTCCTCGGAGACTTTCGTCGCCGTGCCGGCTGCCGCCGCCTTAGCGCCCGCCGGCTCAGCGGCCTCGCCCGCCTGGCCGCCCGGTGAGTCCGCCGGGCCGCCCGGTGAGTCCGCCGGGCCGCCCGGTGAGTCCGCCTGGTCGCCCGGTGAGTCCGCCGGGCCGGCTTTGGCCGCGTCGGTCGGACTCGAGGCGGGTGGATCCGTGGAACTCCCCGCGGCCGCACCTGCCGGCGGTCGCGATCGAAGCTGACTCAGCGGTACATCGCCACGCTCACGTCCGGGTTCGCGACGGCGGGGCTCAGGCAAGCCTGTATGCTCCTGCTGAACGCTCATGAAGCGAATCACGCCATCGGCAATTCGCATCGTTCGTTCGAGTTCGTTGACGACTTCAGGCGCCGCGGTGTACTCGATCAAATAGTAGTGCCCCTGCGACTGCTTCTTGATCGGGTATGCCAGCTCCCTGAGGCCCCATGAGTGATTGGCTTGCAGCTCGCCTCCGCCGTCGCGGATGACGCCTTCAAACCTGGATATCAATTCCGAAGCCTTGTCTCCGAGCTCGGTGCTCAGCACTACCAATGTTTCATACGGACGCATGCAATACCTCTGCAAACTTTATCGGTCAGACCAACAAAGGCGCTATGACCAACGATACGATCGACATCAATTTGATCAGGATGTTCATCGACGGCCCCGATGTGTCCTTGAACGGATCGCCGACCGTGTCGCCGACAACCGCGGCATGGTGGGCGTCGGTGCCCTTTCCTTCGCCGACGAGATCTCCTTTTTCAATCGACTTCTTGGCGTTGTCCCAAGCTCCGCCGGCGTTGGCCATCATCAAGGCGAGCAAGACACCCGAGAGAGTAGCACCCGCCAGCATCCCGCCGAGCGCCTCGGCGCCGAAGAGAATTCCAACGGCGACCGGAGAGATCACAGCCGTGAGTCCCGGAACGATCATCTCGTGCAACGCGGCGCGCGTCGAAATATCGACGCAACGAGCCGAGTCGGGTTTGACCCCTTCCTTGCCTTCGAGCAGGCCCGGGATCTCGCGGAATTGACGGCGGATCTCCGTCACCATCTCTCCTGCCGCTTTGCCGACCGAAGTCATCGTCAGCGCGCCGATCACGAACGGAAGAACGCCTCCGATGAACAGGCCGATGACCACGGTCGGGTCCGTAATCTGTATCGACAGCGGGTGGTGTCCGTGACCCGCTAGCGCGCGGGCGTGATTCACCGCCTGCGCGTAGGCCGAGAACAATGCCAACGCCGTGAGCGCCGCGGAGCCGATGGCGAAGCCCTTGCCGATAGCGGCGGTCGTGTTTCCGAGAGCGTCCAACCCATCGGTCACCGCGCGTACCTCGGGACCCAACTCGGCCATTTCCGACACACCGCCGGCGTTGTCGGCGATCGGCCCGTAGGCATCCACCGTCATGGTCACCCCGACCGTCGCCAGCATACCGACGGCGGCGATGCCGATTCCGTAGAGCCCCGCCATCGCATTGGCGACGAAGATGGTCGCGCAGATCACCAGGATCGGTAACGCGCAACTCTCCAAGCCGACGGCCAAACCGCTGATGATGTTGGTCGCCGAACCCGTCTTCGACGCTTCAGCCACACGCCGTACCGGCGCGCCCGAGGTGTAGTACTCGGTGATCAACCCGATCGCGATGCCGCCGATCGTCCCCAGCAAAACGGCCATCCACACGGCCGTGCTCGCGGGGCTTACAAAGATGAGCAGGAGCGCTAGAAGAAGAAACAGAGCCGCCGCAACAAAGGTCGAATAGCGGAGTGCCGCCTGCGCGCCGATTCCCTTCAGCATGCGCATCGAGAAGATCCCGGCCAAGGACGCGAACAAGCCGATCACGGCCAGGACCAGCGGCAACATCATCAAGGTGGTGCGAACCGATTCAGGATTCGCGTGCCCGGCCGCGAGGCCGTGAAGTTGTTTGGCCCCGAGGGTCGCGGCAATGGCGATCGAGGCGATCAAAGAACCGACGTACGACTCGAAGATGTCAGCTCCCATACCGGCTACATCGCCGACATTGTCGCCGACGTTGTCGGCAATCACACCGGGGTTGCGCGGGTCGTCCTCGGGTATTCCCGCTTCGACTTTACCGACCAGGTCACTACCGACGTCGGCGGCTTTCGTATAGATTCCGCCGCCGACACGCGCGAACAAAGCGATCAAGCTTGCGCCCATCGCGAAGCCGTTGATCACTTTCGCATGAGCGACGTCGCCGTACATCGCGAACAAAATGCCGACACCGACCAACCAGAGGCTCGCAACCGCCAGCCCCATCACCGCTCCGCCGTTGAAGGCGACCAGCAGTGCGCGCTCTTCGCCGCCGTCCTTGGCCGCCTGCGAGGTACGGGTGTTGGCGATCGTCGCCGACGTCATGCCGAAGAACCCGGCCGCCATCGAACAGATCGCGCCGAACAGAAACGCACAAGCCGTCGCCCAGGCGAGCTGCCACCACAACAAGACGAACACCGCGGCCTCGAACCACAGGAGGATTGCGTACTCGCGCCTCAGAAACGTCATTGCGCCCACACGAATGGCTTCGCCGATTTCCTGCATATGCTGGTTGCCCGGAGATTCGCTCCGGACTGAGAAATATAGCCAGGCCGCGACCATCAGGCCCACGATCCCCGCATAACTCGCTAAACTCGTCAGCAACTCCATCCTATTTCTCTTCCTCCTAGCTCTGGTTCCGAGCGCACGATGCTCCCGGGTCTACTCGCGCAGGCGACGTGCCGGGGTATTAAACTCCGCCATGGCCCGATCAACGCCGTGGCTCAACACGGCACACACCGCCTGAGCAGCAAGCTCGGTCACACGCTCGACTTCCGATTTCTCCGAATGCACGAAGCGATCGAGGACGTAGTCTGCGGTTTCTTCGCCTGCGGCGGGCCTTCCGACTCCTACTTTGACCCGCACAAAATCCGCCGACCCGCACTCCGCGATGATCGAGGAGATTCCCTTGTGACCACCCGCACCGCCTCCCTCGCGAACCCGGATGCGACCCAACGGGAGGTCGACATCGTCGTGGGCGACGATGAGATGCTCCAGCGGCACCCCGGTGGCACGCAGTGCGGCTCGTACGCTACGGCCGCTGTTGTTCATGTAGGTCTGTGGTTTGATGATGAACACCTCGGAACGACCCAGCTTTACGCGGGCCGTCAGCGCCGAGTACGCTCGACGCCGGATGCGAGTGCTTAGGCCTCGCGCGATCGTATCGACGACCGCGAAGCCGATGTTATGTCTCGTTCCCCTGTATTCCCTACCCGGGTTACCAAGTCCAACAACGCAGTACACCGCTCAAGCCGCCGATCGCCGCATACGCTTCTCGCTCGGCTATTCGGCGGTCTTGCCCGCCTCTTCGGCGGCCGGTGCGCCTTCTTCGCCGGCAGCTTCGCCCGCGCCTTCGACGAGTTCCGCGCCTTCCTCCTCCGCAACCGGCTCCTCGACCTTCTCGACGACCGGCGGCACGACCGTCACCAAGGTGTAATTTTCCGTGTCTACGGCCTCCACGCCCTCCGGCAATTGCAGCTCGTCGCGGTGAACGGCGCCGTGGATATCGAGATCGGTGACATCGACCTCGATTGCTTCGGGCAGTTGATGCGGCAGCGCACGTACTACGATCTCTCGGCGGATGGGCTGGAGAATCCCGCCGGAGGCCACTACGCCGACACATTTGCCTGTATAGCGGATCTGCACCGGCGCCTCGACCGGCTTGCTCAGGTCCACGCGCAGGAAGTCTATATGCAGCGCTGACCCTTGCACCGGGTGTGTCTGCACCGATTTTACCAACACCATGTGATCGTTGAGCGATCCGCTCTCAGCACGGAACTTAATCAGGTGGGAACCGCCGACCAGGCCGGCTAGTTCGAATTCGCGCGCGTCAACCGACAGCGGCACGTTGTCCCCTCCGGCGCCGTACACAACGGCCGGAATACGGCCCTGGCTGCGGATCGTCTTGGGGCGAACGCTCGCGTCACGTTCCCGGACCTCGAGTTCAATAGTGCGCATGGGTTCTCCTTACTGTTTCACCGGCCGAGCTCAAGCGAACAGAGAGCTGATCGACTCCTCGTCGTGGGTTCGGCGGATCGCTTCGGCGATCAAATCGGCCACCGATACGGTGTGGATCTTGCTTTCGGCGATCATCGCCGGCGAAGGGGCTATGGTGTCCGTCGTGATCACTACATCAAGAACGGACTCGTGAATCCGTTCGAGCGCCGGACCCGAGAGCACGCCGTGGGTACAACAGGCGAGCACCTGCGATGCACCGGCCTCCATGACAGCCTCGGCGGCTTTGCACACCGTGCCGGCGGTATCGATCATGTCGTCCACCAGCACCGCCGCACAGCCGGCCACGTCGCCGATAATCCGCATCTCTTCGACCTGATTGGCGCGCACACGCCGCTTGTCGATGATCGCCAAAACCGCGTCCAAGCGTTTGGCGTAAGCGCGCGCACGTTCGACGCCGCCGGCGTCGGGGGAGACCACGGCGACCGGCAAATCACCGACTTCCTCCTCGATTTTCGGCATGAGCACCGGGTTCGCGTACAAGTTGTCGACGGGAACGTTGAAGAACCCCTGGATTTGCCCGGCGTGCAGTTCCATCGTCATCACTCGCGAGGCGCCGGCCGTCACGATCAGGTCGGCTACCAGTTTCGCGCTGATGGGTACACGCGGCGCGACCTTGCGATCCTGCCTTGCGTAGCCGTAATAGGGGACTACTGCCGTGATGCGCTTGGCGGAGGCACGTCGAAGCGCATCGATCATCAGCAGCAGTTCCATCAGATTCTCGTTCGCGGGCGTGGAGGTGGACTGCACGACGAAAACGTCTCCGCCGCGTACGTTGTCGGTGACCTCGACCAACACCTCACCATCGCTGAAACGTCGCACTTCGGCGGCCGCCGGCGGGACACCGAGGTTGCGACAAATCTCGCCTGTCAGTTCGCGACTCGCATTGCACGCGAACACCTGAAGAGCATCTCTAGCTATCGCGATCACCTCGACCTTGTTCTCGTTCGTCCGAGCCTCACGCCGTTTCCCGAGTCCCCAGAGCGCTCTGGATAAACTGGGCGGGAAGGATTCGAACCTTCGAATGCCGGGACCAAAACCCGGTGCCTTGACCTGACTTGGCTACCGCCCATCAACTCGTGACAGCAGGTCGGCGCCGGAGCACCTTCACTGCAAACGCCGTATCCGATCCAGCAAAGCTCCCCGCCGCGGCGGCCGCTTCGCGGGCGGTACGAAACACGCCCACGACCGCCGATCCGGTTCCCGACATAACCGTTGCCGAGGCGCCTTCCCGCTCGAGCCGTTCGACGAGCCTATCGACGTCGGGAACAGCTGCTGCGACTCCGACCTGGAAATCGTTGTGCAACAACTCGGGGATGCACCCGCGGCACATCTGTAACCGCAAATCTCTAGTGCCCTTCGGGCTGGAAGTCAAACTTTTCAACGCGTTAGCATAGGCCCATTCGGTCGAAACTCGGGCCTTGGGCACGACCACGACCGCATGAACCTCCGGCAACCCCTGCACAGTCTCCAGTTGGTCGCCGATGCCCGTCGCCAGGGCCGGACGGCACTGCAAGCAGAAAGGCACATCGGCACCCAGCGTTGCGGCCAAAACGAGCAGCGATCGCCGATCGGTTCGACAACCCGGAAGTCGGGCAAGCCCGTAGAGAACCGCGGCGGCATCGCTGCTCCCGCCGCCCAGCCCGGCACCGACGGGGATGCGCTTGCTCAGCTCGATCTCCACCCGCTTTGGCGAACCGGTCCGCTCGAGCATCGCTTCCGCGGCTCTCGCGGCGAGGTTGCGGCTCCCTCCTCGGATCCCCTTGCCCGCAACAACTCGGCAGCTGACGCGTGCCTCGTGAGGGTTGCGTGAGCGCACGCGCAGCAAGACATCGTCATACAAAGACAC
>Ga0114931_10005175_pt1 | contig 16148 bp, 13 predicted proteins | sample 2SBtaG_FD_89579 | JGI IMG/M metagenome (GOLD analysis project Ga0114931, IMG submission 89579) | Deep subsurface microbial communities from Kolumbo volcano to uncover new lineages of life (NeLLi) - 2SBTROV14_V59a metaG | ecosystem: Environmental > Aquatic > Marine > Volcanic | place: Kolumbo...
AGCCAGCGCGTGTCCGTTTCCCCGGTAGCCGAAGCACGGCTGAAAACAGGCATGTCGCAAGCCGCATTTGCCAAGATCATGGGCGTATCCAAACGCACGTTGCAGGAGTGGGAACAGGGGCGGCGTAAGCCTTCGGGAGCAGCTCACACGTTGCTGAAAATCGCGTCCGCCCGACCGGAGGTGCTGCGCGAACTTCAAGCGTAGCCGTCCCATCGCAATGTAAGCGCATCACGCTGCCGGATCGGTATTCTCGGGTACCAAGGAATCGCCGGGGATAAGGAATGAGCGCATGCTACCGCCGAGCAGCCCCCCGGGCTTGATGAGTACGGGCCGCCCGTGTGGTCGCGGCCAGGGTGGAGATCCCCGTCGCGCTCGACTGGACGAAGTGCGACACGGGCGAGCAGTCGCCACCACCTCGAGCGCTCACCCCCGCTGAAGCACCTCGTCATAAAGCGCCAGGGTCTCGCCAGCCACCCGCGCGATCGAAAACTCGCGTTCGACTCGTTCGCGGGCCGCACGTCCAAGCCGTCGGCGCAGATCCGGATCCGCGGCCAGACGCTCGATAGCGCCGGCGAGGGCAACCGGGTCGCGTGGCGGCACCAGCAGTCCGGTTTCTTCATGCACGCAGATTTCGCGACAGCCCGGCGCATCGCTGGCAACCAACGGCCGGGCGCACGCGGCGGCTTCGAGCAACGCCTTCGGTAAGCCCTCGCGGTAAGATGGCAAACAGCCAATATGCGCCTGACCGAGCACGTCCGGCATGTCGTCGCGGTGTCCCCACCACTCGACGAGGCCCTGCTCCACCCACCCAGTGAGGGCATCTTCCGGCACCCGTGCCGGATTCTCCGGGTCGGGGATCCCCACCAATACGAAACGACACGCACTCCCGCGGCCCGCGAGAATCCGTGCCGCCTCGACGAACTCACCCACACCCTTGGTCCACAGCAAGCGCGAGGCCAACATCACCGTCACCGGCCCCGCAGGCTCGCGCCGAGGCACGAAAACTTCGAGGTCGACCCCTGCACCACGGATCAACCGACACTGTTCCTCGGACACCACACCGGCTCGCGTCAAGGCCTCCCGGTCTTCCGGATTCTGTACGATGACGCGCGTCCCGGCCGCCCCCAGCGCCAGTCTGAAGAGCCGCAGCGCCAACGCCCCCAGACAGCGGGCCCCGGCGTCCCTCGCAGCGAAAAGATGCCCGAGACCCGCGATCGCGGCGACTACTCGAATACCCGTCAGTCGCGCCGCGATTCCGCCATAGATCACCGGCTTGAGTGCCACCAGATGAACGATATCCGGGCGTTCGCGGCGTAGGATCCCCCACAGTTCCCAAAGGCTGAGCCACTCCCGCCAAGGATTCGCCGAACGCCTGCGCAGACGCCGCAGCGCGATGAGCCGGATCCCGGCGTCGCGCATCACCTGCCGGTGGCGGTCCACGCGCGTGGCCACCGAGACCTCATAGCCTTGCGCAAGCGCGGCGCGTGCCTGGGCCAATCGGTGCGAGCAGAAATACCAGTCTTCGGTGACTACGAACAACAGCCGATGTCGGCTCCGGGAATCAAGACGCACGGCCGGCACTCCCAGGCAAAAGGGCGGCGACAGGCTCGGGTTCCACCCACGCGAGATGCGGGCGAATGCTCATCCGGCGCCCTTACACCAGTAACCGTCAGAGCCGCCAAACTCGTAGAGCGAACGATCCCAACGCCTCAACCCGGCCAGTGATAGCACACAATCATTAGACAGCCCTTGAGCACTCATCGCTGCACCGGTAACTCACTTTCGCCGGCGGAACTCAGCAGTACATCAAAACCGAAGACCCGCAGTTCTTCATCGTCCAGGTGACGAAATCTCGATGCGAAACTGCCTCGATCGGTCGGAAGCTCCGCCCACCGATCCACTTGAACGACCTCCGCACTGAAGCCACGCTCAGTGAAGATTTCGAGCATCTCGCGATAGCGAATGCGATTGGTATAGAAACCCGAACGCGCAAAAAGCGGCGATTCCCAGACTGTATCGGAGAACCTCAAGTTGTTGAGGCCACCGGCAAGATGATCGCCCAGATCAATCCGGTGAGAACCGACACCGTCACGCCGCGTCACCCGCCGCAGTTCACCGACCAGATCGGCGAACTCCGCCTTGCGCACATGCTCGAGTACCGCCTGCGAAAAACACAGATCGACGACACCGTCGGGTAGGGAGCGCAACGAAGCGATCCCATCGGTCAAATAATGTGCGTTGCACGCGGCCAGCAGCGCCTCCATCGAACGGGTCGCCTCCATCGCGGGCACCGGTAGGCCCAATCCGCCGAGAAACTCGCACATCGCCCGGTAGGCGCCGGGGTCTTGGCGAGCATAGCGCCCGTCATCGACCAGAAACACCATCGTTGCCCCCACCGCGTAGGCGCTGATCGCGGTTGCCACCGAATCCCCCGGACCCAGCTCGAGTACCGTGAATCCACGTCCGTCGCGACTCATCCTGGCACGCCCGAAGTGGCGCGAGGAGACTTTCCAAGCGTAATCGGGGCGACCCATGGCGCCGTGGCGGAAGAACTTCAGCGCGCGCCAGAAACGGTAGCTGAAAGGCAGGCGCGAGAGCACGATCTTGGCCGCGATTACCAGCGGCCAGCGCAGATTGCGAGCGTCGATCATCACGGTTGGCGCGCCCGCTCGGACGACAGCACGCCCAGGCTACCCCGCCAAACAACCCTCACGGATCGAGCCACGCCGAGACCGGTGGCGACGCGGCCGTGGCCAGGGACTCGTACAAGCGCTCGTAACGGGCCACACAGGCTGGCAACGAAAACTGAGCCGCGACCCGCCGTGCCCCTGTTTCCCCCAGACGCAGCAGCCGGGCTCTGTCGGCCACAAGCCCGGCTATCGCCGCGCCGATCGCATCGACGTCGTGCGCCGGCACCAGCACTCCCGTACTTCCATCGACCACCGCTTCGCGATTTCCTCCGACGCACGTCGCAACCACCGCAAGTCCCGCAGCCATGGCCTCCAGAACGCTATTGGAAAATCCCTCTTCATGGGAACACGATACCGCCAAATCGGCGCAGCCCAGTATCTCAGGCACGTCGGCCCGTTCGCCCAGCCAGTGTATGTTTTTCTCCAAACCGAGGCGCTTGGCCTGCGTACGCAGAGTAGCCGCGAGGCCATCGTCCCGCCCCACGCACAATAGACGCCATGAAACGGGCAAGCGCTGCCGGATGCCCGCCAACGCGGCCAGCAAGTCAGCGTGCCCCTTGTAGTGAACGAGATTCGCGACCTGCACGATGACGAATGCCTCCGGGTGGATCCCCAACTCGGTCCTCAACCGCTCACGCTGATCGCGCTTGCCATAACGCCGCAGGTCGACTCCGTTATAGATCAAACCGACCCGATCTCCAGGGACACCTTCCGCCAATAGTTGACGCACCACCGCCTCGGAATTCCCCAGCACCGCATCCATGCGCCGATGCAGCCGATGCTCCAAGCGCCTTGCCAGAGGATGCGCCGACTGGTAGTCATTCAGACTACGCCGACTCATCACCCGCCGAATACCGCGAACCAATAATGAGCTCATGCCACCCAACAGGTACGGTTCCGGTAAGAAAAAATGGACTATGCGTGGTCGCCCGCCCCGATACTGGCTGCGCAACAAACGAGGCAAACAAGCGGCAGCTCGCGCCACGGGGTTGACCTGCGATGAACCTTCGATCACCGGGATCCCTAAGTCGCGCATCCGTGTGTCCCAATCCGGATTCGATTCCAGAACCAGGACTCGCGGTTCGAAACGCCGGCGATCGAGCCGCGGAAGAATACTCATCAGATGCAGTTCAGTGCCGCCGGCCATGAGGCGCCGCAGAACGTACAGTATAGGGAGCCTTCGCGACCTCACCGATAGCATGAAGCGGCAAGTCGCTCGCAGGCCGAAGACCCCAACAAGGGCCAAGCGACTTGCGACACGAACTTTCCGCCACCCCGCCAACAGGCACGGTGAAAGTCCGCATCGCAACGGGCGCCATCAAAGTGAGTCCAGGCGCGTGTACACCGCAGATGCAAGCAATTTGTCCTATCTCGGATCAGCGCCATCCTCTCCGTGCGGCGGAGGCGCTAGTGAATCGCACCCGCGCCTGAATACGAACTCGTTGCAACCATGGCGGCGTCCCACCGTACGCTCCTCGACCGGTGAAAAGCCGCACTCGCGAACACAGCCATCCGGGCCGGCTTCGCCCCATCAAAGGCCCCCCGGACAGTCAATCATGTCAGTGGCTACAAAGATCTGGCTTGCGTTCCCGCACATGCCTCACAAGCCACCGCAGCCTGACAATTATACTCGCCCCGACGCAAGTCTAACCGACTCGAAGCCACACGATTGAAGAGGCTGCGCGCGAAACACCATCGTTTCTTTCTCCGGAACCCACCGAACAACGCGCCACCTACTGCAGAAAAAGCGGGCCAAGAATCAGGAACATGAGCGACTCGTTCAACTTCGGATTACGCCCCTGCTCGAACTCGTTACGATTGTTTACTTCGTCTCCGTCAGTGTCCTCAAGCGCGTCGCTTGCATCGAAAATATTGAACCCGAAGCGGACTTCAAAATTGTCACCCATCCCGTCGCCGTCAAGATCCGTTGTTTCTGTCGCGTTGGTCGGAAAGGCATCGAAACCGTCGGCGACTCCGCCGTTATCATCGTCGTCGTCACAAGCGTCGCCAACACCGTCCCCGTCGGTATCGAGCTGATCCGGATTGACCGCGGCCGGACAGTTGTCGATCCGGTCTATTTTCCCGTCTCCATCGCCGTCGGGAAGATGAAGATTGGCCGCCAGGGAATCGAGTGCGAGCAACGCGTCCGCGCGCCCCGAGCCGTAGGTGTTGTCCCGACCCGGCGTGCCCAGGTCAACCGATCCGCCGACGAGCGCTGCGCGCATCTCGGCCGGGCGGGCCTCCGGCACGACCTCTTTCAACAAAGCGGCAACCCCCGCGACATGGGGGGCCGCGGCCGAGGTCCCGAAAAAAAGGCTGGGAAAGCCACACGCCCCGGACACCGCGACGCCGTCAATCCCGGTGATATCGGGTTTCGCGCGGCTCTGAAACCACGCGAAGTCAATTCTGGCCAGGCCGCGAGAACTAAATGGCTCGATCGTGTCGTACCCGGCGTCCGCGGCGTCGATTGCGCCGACCGCCAGCACACCCGGAAGCGCTGCGTGCTCGACGACACTTCCATCCGGGATATCGTGCTCGACCTGCAGGTGCTGGTGCTCAGTCTCTACGAAAAGCTCGATCTCCTTGTTGGACCTCGAAAAATTCCTTCGACCGCACGTTACATCACTCAATCCAGCAACAGCAACTGCCGGATCACCCCCGGCGTCGCTTCGTTGAGCAGCGGGTTGCGACCCTGCTGGAATTCCTCGAGGTTGGTGCTTCCATCGTGGTCGTTGTCCGCATTCGCGTCAGCGGGATCGTTCTTGCTCAACCCGAAGCGGACCTCGAAGTTGTCTCCCATTCCGTCGCCATCAGCGTCACTGATCTCGGTAGGATCGAGTGGGAAGGCGTCAGCACCGTCCGCCACACCGTCGTTGTCGTCGTCCGCATCGCAAGCATCGCCCTGGCCGTCTCGGTCAGTGTCGACCTGACCCGGGTTAGCCAGCAATGGGCAGTTGTCATCATCATCGGCAATACCGTCGCCGTCACTGTCCGCGACAGAGACTTGCACCGCTGCAGAGCAGTTGTTGCCGGTATCTGATTCTCTGCTCACCGAATCCAAGCACACACCAACCCAGAATGCACCAGGCCCCGCCGGCGCCACGGTGCGCATGCTATGTGACGAAGTCACCGCGGGCGACAGCGCAGTTACCGGATCCACCCCGACCAGCACGTCAAGGGTCGAGATAACGTTGTTCGTCGATCGAAAATAGCGCAGCGTCGTACCGCCTGAAGGGCCGCTACCTTGGTTCTTCACCGTCGCGTTGATCGTGAACGCCTGCCCCGGCACCAATGTAGCATCGCTGACACTGACCAGCGTCACAACCAAATCAGGCGTCGCATAAAGAAAGCTCACACCTGCTATATCGTCCGGTTGTGGCACCTCCAAGTTTCCCACGAACGTCGCCATGATCGCGGGAACGCCATCTTCGTGGTCCAGTCCCAGGGCGTGTCCCAACTCATGTACCGCCACCCGGCGAAAGTCGTCTACACCGAAAAAACCGGGTTTCTGCCACCGTCCATTGTAGACATTCCAACTCTCATTGCTGTTGAAGATAATTCCGGACTGAGTGCGCACGCCATTCTTTTCCCAACTGAGCGTGATAGCGAGGACTGCGGCACCCCACGCATCGCCGCACACAGTATTGCTGAATTTAACGCCGTTCGCCGGCGTAAAGATGTTTGGATTGTTACATGGCTCCCGAAAACTGTTGCGAAAAATGCGATACTCAAAAGAGGTAACGGCATTCCATTCCGCCATAGCCCCCTCAAAGGCATCATTCCAAAGATCTGGAATACTACCCGCTGCAGGAATGTCGACGTAAAATGCCGTGGTCGGCTGCGGCCACGGAGCGATGGAATCAAGCTTGAATGCCATCGCTCCCGCAGAAACGAAGGCAAGCAGAAAGAGCGCGACCAGCGGGGGAATATCCGAATTGATGCGATAGACACTCACCTGTTTAACGCCCACTTACGATATCTGAAATCGGACCTACCGGCCAAAGGAACGGCGCGAAGCTTCTTCATGATCCTCTCGGGTCTAATCCCTACCTACCGATTTCTCCGGATGTGCCACGCCTTATCGCCGTATGCGCTGCATCGCTGAAAGGTGCTTCTTGAAATTAGTGATCGTCATGGCCCCGCTCCGTTGATCTCCCTCAAGGACGGTCACACCGCGCGCAATGCCGCTACTGAATCGGCGCGACTTCTGCTGAGGCTTGGCGGACATTGCGGCAACGGGGCGTCTTGACTCGGTCAACACTCGTTCGACCCCTCTCCCGTCGGTGACCACGAGAAAGTGACCCTGTGACCATCCATAGAGAGGATGGACTTGACGGCGCCGGAGCGATTCAACGAAATAAATGCCTTTTTCGCCTTGCTCAGGTATCTGCATATCGCCCAGTGCCAGCGTCGCGTCTCCAACCGTACCGCCCAGAAAACTCAATGCAATCGACTGTTTCGAATATCTTCCTTTTAAGACATCGAGCACTTCAAAGATCACGTTGGTATGGATCATTCCGGTGATAGTATCTTGATACGGTCGCCGGCCAACGACATACCCCTCGAAGACAAGCTCGCAGTGCGCAAGCATCTCCGCCACGGTGACGGATCGCACGCTGCTTCCCCGGGCTATACCGGCAACCATGGTTACCAACAGCAAACCGAGGAGTTGACAAGCAAACCGCACCGCCGTGGTGGAACAAGTATTTGTCGCCGTCATTCTCAGTGCATTCCAGTGAGATCGATCGTCGATTCCTCTCGCAGCGGTCGACCAACGAAGCGAAATACCGGCATCGGTAAATGTCGATCAGTAAAATGCGGAATCCGTGAGAGTAAATCCGTTTACTCAGCCTTTGTGGGTAGTTGCCCTGGTAGAAACAAAGTGGGCGGGACCGGAAGGTCGCCTCCGGATGGTGTCGCGACGGGGGCCGTCGCCGACTCTTCGAGTCCTTCAGGAATCGGCGGCCAACCGCCTGGCGGCGTCACTGAGGAAGCCTGCGGCATTTGCGGATCGGCGCGCTCTCGCCCGGGCGCAACTCCCGCCCCGGAAGCGGCGCGCACCCGAACCGGCGCGCGCGGTGCCTCGCGCACCACGCCGAGTACATGGATGACCCGGTTGCCGCGCCCGTCGCGGGTCGTGTAATGATTGTAGCCGCCGAGCAGCGCCTTCAACGCGGCTTCCAGTGCCCGTCCCCGCGCTTCAGGATTGACTTGGGCGTCCTTCCATTCGGGTGTCGCCAGAACAATTTCCGCGCCGAACACCTTACCCAGCGCCGCCAGAATATCGCTCAGGGTTCTGTTTTCGAGATCGGCGGGCCTCGAACTCCCGGCCTCAAGCGGGGCGGCGACCGCGGTGCGCAACGACACTAACCCAGTCGAAATCGATAGCCACAGCGCGGCTAGAAGCACGTGCGTCACCAGCCGACGATCCAATGATGGCTGCCCACACGCGCGATGCATGACTGATCCTCGCTCACGAATTCTGTGCCATGGCCGCGAACTGTTCGCGCGAACGCACGCGGCATAGCAAGAACACCGGTCGGAATATTCCGTTGCGAGATACCCGCCCCACGGTATACTTCAAAATTATTTCCGTAGGCTCCGTACGGACTCTACGCCGCTCAAATCAGGAAAGGAAGCAATCGATGCCGGCAATCGTCCCTACCGTACCTCATCTCCTTCGTATAGACCTATAACCCTGAGAGCATCACACGGTCCGTCAGGGTCGACCCGAGAACGTCACTTAGTTTAGCCCGAGGCACAAGGGCGCCGGCCGCGAGAAGCCATCACCTCAAATTGCGGCGTCACGGAAAAACCCTGCCGCCCGAAACACGGTCACCCAATCCGAGAGCCCACAGCGTTAACCACGTCACACGGGGGGTTGACTCGGAGCCACTCAAGGCCATGTGCGTCAATTCCCCTTGTTGAAGAGCCCCATGATGGGCGTGAACGTACCCGCCACGCTCAGATCGGAGAAAAGCTGCACCTTGCCCTTGGTGGTCTGCGCCGTCATCGCCACCGCGAGCGCCTCGCGGGCAACCGCCTGCGGCGCCACGAACCACTTCTGCGAGAATGCACCGTTCGTATCGGTCAACTGAATGTAGGCCTTGCCCGCCGACGCTGCGGCGGTGAACGTCCCGGCATTGTCAACCGTGCACAGGTACCACACCGGCGCGGCCCTCACCGTACTGAACGCCATTAACAGCAGCACCGCTGCCATCAGCAGCGTCGGTATCATCTTCCGTTTCATCATCATCTCCTGCTCACAAAACCGTACAGAATCGCCCGTCGATCGCCTTCGTCTCACCCCGTAGAGGCTACCCTCGGGCTATGTCCTTCCACCATCCTCCCTCGGGTAACCGCATCCTGCCATTTCGAACTCAACCACCCGCACGGTGCGTCTCCCTTCGTTGCAGCTCCGAACGCCTCATCGACGACACGGTCACGCCCCCCCAGCAACAGCAACTGATTGATCAACTTCGTCGCCGCTTCGTTGACCAGCGGGTTACGACGCTGCTGGAATTCTTCGAGGTTGGTGCTGCCGTCGTGGTCGTTGTCCAGAGCGGCGTCTGCCGGGTCGTTCTTGTCGAGACCGAAGCGCACCTCGAAATTGTCGCCCATTCCGTCGCTATCGGTATCGACCGTCTCGTCGGAATTCAGCGGAAAGGCGTCCGCGCCGTCGTCTACACCGTCGTTGTCGTCGTCCGGATCAGCGTTGTTGCCGATTCCGTCGTGGTCGGTGTCTACCGATTCCGCCGCATCTAGCGGAAAGGCGTCGATCGGGTCGGGCACGCCGTCGTTATCGTCGTCCGTGTCGCAGGCGTTCCCCTGGCCGTCTCCGTCGGTGTTGGTTTGTGCCGGATTGCTCACCAGCGGACAGTTGTCGATGGTGTCGGACACACCATCGTTGTCGTCGTCGGGGTCACAGGCGTCGCCCTGGCTGTCACCGTCGGTGTTGGCCTGGGTCGGATTGAAAACCAACGGGCAGTTGTCGGCGCCGTCCAGCAGTCCGTCGCTGTCGTCGTCGAGATCGCAGGCGTCGCCCTGGCCATCGTGATCGGTATCGGTCTGCGCGGGGTTGCTCGTCAGCGGGCAGTTGTCATTCCCGTCGAGCACAAAGTCTCCGTCATCATCTGTATCGAAGGGATCCTTGATCCCGTCGCCGTCGTGGTCGGGGCCGACGTTGGTCGAAATCAGTTGATCGTCATCCGTGAATCCGTCGAAAGTCGACTGCAATCGGATCGGGCCTATCCCATCCACGGCCCAATAGACGTCCGTCTCGGAGAGATCAACAGGTACCCCTTGCCCGACACCCGGGACTTGCACGATACCGGCAGCGTTGAATACCACGCGCAACCTGAGCGCCTGCGCGGTGCCCACCGGAACCGTTATCGTCTCGACCGCCTCGACCGTTGAAACAGATGTGAACCCGACCGAAACCGTGCCGACTCCGGTTATTGCTAAATTCATCGTACCCGAGCCGCTGATTTGTTGACCCACGGTCGCATGCGGCCCGACGAGAACCACTGGATTGCTGAACCACCCGAGAAAGGACAACGTGCCTACCCCTGGAACGAATTCGCTCGCCGATTGGCCATGCCAACGGATACCGCTGCCGTCGTTGGTGAAGAAATTCGCCACTCCGTCCGACTGCCCCAGCTTGAAGGTGGGCACGCCGTTGATACTCTGCGTACCCGGCAGTACCGTCAGGGTCTCGGTGCTGAATCCATTCAGGCGATAGGTCCAGGAGTTTCCGGCGGCAAGCGGAAAAAAACCGCCGGTCGGGAAAGTCGCCGCTCCGGCCGGCAAACATCCGAACATGAGCGCGAGCGCTGCAAAACACCGCACCCCCCAGCGAACCGAACGCTGGATCGCAACGCTTCCCCAATGCCAGCCGCCCGTGACCACCGCCGCCCCTCCTCGTGACTGGCCGGCATCGGTCCCTGCCACCGAGTGTCGGATTGTTGTTCTTATGCGGGCGCCTACCTTGGGCACAACTCACCGAGCCCGTTGCGACACCCTCGCTACGACCGCCTCTGCGGCAGCGAGACATCAACTCACCCACAAGCACGAAGCGCCATGTATGCAATTTAACGTGACTTCCTGGAAGAAGCCCTACCACAAAAGATTTTGTCCTGTCAAGTTTTTAATCCCGTCAGATCGTACCGTTCGGCCGGTTATCTGGAAGGAATTCACTCGATCGAGGCCCCTACCCCGATCGCGGTTTGATCAGGTCGCTCGAACACGAATTCGTTGCAACCGTGGCGCCGGCCCACGGTCTTTTCGCGAACAAGGCGCAGGCCTCGGTCGCGGGCGAATTCCCGCACCGCCCGCGGTGTGGCTATTTCGAAAGGCCAACCGCCGAGCCAGTCGATCATATCGTACCAGATCGACATGCCGCGCTCGTCTTTCAGGCGGCCGGTCGCGGCGCGCACCAGCAGTCGCAGGATCACCAAGTAGGGTGTGTAACACGCGATCAGCGGCCCGCGGAGAATCGGATGTTCGTTGTAGGCGCGTTTGACCACCGTCCACCAGCGGCTGATCCAGCCCTGATCATTGTATAGAGCGACCACCAACCGGCCGCCGAGAGCGACCCGCTCGATGGCGTGGGCGAAGCCCAACCAAAGATCGCCGGTGTGGTGCAGCACGCCCAACGCGTAGACCACGTCGAATTGTCCCAGGCCGGCCATCTGCTCGGCATCCAGCACCGACCCGATCTCGATACGCCAGTCCGGATCACCGGGAAACTCCCGATCCTTCAGGCCTTGCGCACAGGCGCGCGAGTCCTGGTCGTAATCAAAGGAATACACGCGCGCGCCGAGGTGCCGCGCGGCGAGGCTGAATATCCCGCTGCCGCACCCGATATCCAGAAAACTGTGCCCGGCGAGGGACGCCGTTCCGAGCAGCGCCACCAACGAATCGCGGGCGCTCGCCAGGTGCGATTCGTCCACCCTGGTCAGATAACGACGCCAATTCGCGCCGAAGGCAAAACGCGTCGATTCATTCATCGCTTCGTTTCTCGCTCACCACCCACCGGTCGCGGCCTCGAGGTAGAGGCCGGCGAATTATTCGGCGACCGCGCCAGTCGCGAGCCGTTCCCGAATCCATTCGCGCGCGGCGTCTCCGCCCGGCGTCACGGAGCACCGACGGTGCGCCGAGGATGCGCTGCTGGAGCCGCCCCGCAGCACGCGCAAAGACGGAGTCTTCTTTCCGTGGATCCCGGCGTGCTCGCAGTCCGGACGCAGAGCGCGTAGCGCTCGGACCCGCACTCGCCCTGCTCTTCACAGCAAGCCCCGTATCCTGGCGAGCGCGAACCCGGCGATGGTGTTCGCGTCGGTCACCTTGCCCGACCCGATCCACTCTTCCAACTCTGCCGGCGAGACCAGGTACGTCGCCACGATCCCCTCACCGACGTTCGGGGCGCCGAAGCTCTCGAGGGATGCGACGTAGACTTGCATCGATACCGTGATGAGCCCGCTGTTGCTGTTAATGCAACCCACATGCGCGAGCGACTCCACCCGACCGCCGCACTCCTCACCAAGCTCGATGCGGGCCAGTTCGTCGGTGTCGGTCCCGGACTCCGGCGCACCGCGCGGCACCTCGATGCTCCAGCCCCTCGCGCCATGACGGAAATGACGCAGCAGCACGATACGACCGTCGTAGACCGGGATGACGATCACGCCCTGCTCACCGCCCTTGAGCACGATCCGGTGGTAGGTGCCGAACTCGCCGTCCGGAAAGCGCACCACGTCGCGTACCATCCACAACCACCGGTCCTCGTAGAAGAGCCCCGCCTCAGCCCATTCGACGGGAAGTCCGTCCGCGCGCAACCGTTCGCGAATTCCTGTCTCGGCGCAACAGCGCTCTTCATTCTCCAGGATAATGACGACGCCCGCGGGGTCCGGGTTGCGAAAAGCCGTCGGCCGGGCAATCGCCAGCTCGCGGTATGCCGCCAGCGACGCCCGTTCGCCCCGATTCAAGCGCCGTTCAGACACCCGCGCACCGACCCGCAGCGGATCGCCCGCCAGCCGTGGAATGCGGATCGTTCACTTCGAAGCCCGGTGTCGCACCGCACGCACGGCGTGGAAGACGAAAAATCGCAGCCGCCAACCGATCGCCGGCAACAGATCGAAACCGCGCAACCCGAGGAACAGTGCCACCGCCGCGAACCGGCGGCGCAGCCAACCGCTGCCCCGCCAGGCGCGCAAACGATTGAGGCACGACCGCACCAGGGAGTTACCCGGCAACGGCAATTCCGGGCCGAGGTCGCAACTTCCGCCCGGCGTGGCCAGGATCGCGTACTGGCTACGGCGTGCCCACCGCTCGGCGTAGGCCGGCGGGAAATCGCTCGCATACTCTCCACCCATGAGCCGCAGTGCCTCACGCCGAATAGCGCCCGCGGCTCGATGGTTCGCGCGGGTGGCGGCCGAGTAACCACTCTCCGACAGGCGCCAGATGGCGCGCGCCTCGGGCACGAAGCAGGCGCCGTGGCGCAGCGCCAGCAGCCGGCAAGCGAATCCATCACAAAAACTTCCGAGTTCGGGGCGGTACCCGCCGATTGCCTCCAGCATCGCACGCCGGTAGATAGTGGTGTTGCCCATGAACCATGAATCGTATCGTACCAACAACTCGGCACACCGTGCCGCACTGAGAAACCCGGGTTCCGCGAGGGGCAGCGGCGACCGGTATGGCTCCAGGTGCGTCCCATCGGTGTCCATGCGCAGTGAAAGGGCCGAACAGAGCGCGGCCTCCGGGTAGCGGGACAGCAGTGCAACCGAATCCTCGAACAGATCTGGCAGCACGATGTCATCCGCGGCGGCGAACAGCACCAAGTCGCCATTCAGCCGCTCAAGCGCATCGTTGAGGTTCGCGATCACACCCCGGTTGCGCTCGTTGCGCACCGCCCTGACACTCGCATTCCGATCGACAAGCGCCTCGATAACCCGCCAACTATCGTCGGTGGAAGCGTCGTCGATGACGAGGAGCTCGTTGGGGGCGCGCGATTGCTTCAGAATCGCCTGCAAGGCATCGGGGAGAAACCTGCCGTGGTTGAAGTTCAGGATAGCTACGGAAAGCGTTGCCGGCCCGCTCATCTCTTCCCTGCCTTGGCATCACCACTCACCATCCCGCTGCGCTACCATGCAGCCTTGAAATCTTCGCGCACTCTCCGCGGGTCTGAAACCCGCCGCGAATCCTGGTAGTGGATTGAACCGCGCGAAAGTATACTACGCACCGCGTCGGCGACGCGGTCGGGAGGTACAGGGGCCACTTCGCCTGGAATGCCCCGTTTGCCTCATACCCTCGCGCGGATCAAGCTGCGTAACGGCGACCCATACGTTGGACTTTAAGGAGGCAACCGGTGTTGCTGGAAGATAGTGTATGCGGCAGGGATGCCGCATCCAAGCCTACACGGAAGTATTTACGGCGTCTTCCGCAACCGACACCGGTTGCCTGCGCCATGGTCCGCCTTAAGAACTATCCTATGACCTGCGACTAAGCTCACGATCGAAAAGCAGAGTACCGACAACACCGGATACACCAAACGCCGCATGGGGGCACGGGCAGAGTCCTATTTCACGGCTCCCTGCCCATCGGGCCCTGGAGAGGCCTTGGCCGCGTGGCGATCGGCGCTGGTGTCACCATTGCGGGGGAAACCCTGAACATCGTACCCGGACAGGAGTTCGCTTCCGCCTCATGAGACCTTCCATGAAGATCCTGGTTCCCATTTGGGGGGATCGCTATATCGAGCAGTTCCTGCGGTTGCCGCTCGCCGCACTGCTCTCTCCCGGCAACCTACCGGCCGCCTGTAAGCATGCCGATGTGGAGGTCGTGTTTCTTACCGCGGAGAAGGACATCCGCGCCTTTTCAGATCACCCGCGCTGCCGGGAACTGGAACAACTGTGCGCTACGCGTTTCGTCGACGTGACCGATCTGCTGCTTGACAACGCCGGCGCCTACGCCTACGTACTCACCTATATCTATGCGCGGGGCATGATCGTCTTCGGCGAGCAGATGGTCGACCTGCATTTCCTCTACCTGAACGCCGATTACGTCCTGGCGGACGGTTCGCTTTCGCGGCTCGTGCAACGACTCGACAGGAGCGACGCAAACTTCATCTCCGGCCCTTCGATGCGCACCACCAAAGAGCGTGTGGAACCGATCCTCAAATCGCGGATGACCCGCTCCGGCAAGCTCGCTATTGAGCCAAGGGACTTGGCTGGGCTCGCGATACGTTACATGCACCCGACCGTAAAGGCATCGATTCTCAACCAGTCGCTGATGCACAGTTCAATCACGAACCGCCTCTACTGGAAAGTGTCCGACTCAACCATTGTCGCACGATTCTTCCTGCCGCTGATTCTGTGTCTGCGTCCGGAGCGACCGCTTAAATACGAAGACATCACCAGTTTCATCGACTATGGATTCTTGCCCACTCTTTGCCCCTCCGGGAAATGGGAGGTGATGGAAAACTCGGACGAGTTTTTCCTGCTCGAATTGCAAGAGGAACTGACCGAGAACTGGGCCCTGTTTCTCGGCGGGATCGAACCGCAAAGACTCGCGCGCCAGATTGGTCGCTGGTGCACCCGCGAACATCGCCGCTTCGCACAGGAATTCCCGCTGTACATCCATGCCGGGAACGACCCCGATCGGTTGCCCGACTACAGAGCGCGTTCGCTGGAATCCGTAAACGACCTGATCTCACGCTTGCCATCCACGCCGAAATCCGACGTCAATCACCCCTACTGGAAATCGTTGTGTCGAGCGCTGAGCCGAAAACAGTCCCGTTTCCCTTTCCGCGGGGTTCGCACGCTCAGTCACAGAGCGGCGCGCTGGATACTGGGGCAATCTCCGCATCTACGCGTCTGGCACCCCGGCTATCTATTCTGGCGCCGGGTTGCCGCGACCATCCGCAATTTGAGTGCAGACGGGCACCATGAGATCACTTTGCTGTTCGTAAATACCGCCGAAGAGGTGTGGCTACGGGCGGCCTTGGGCGAGGATCTGTCCCGCGCCGTACGGTTCCTGAAGGTCGAGAAGAACTCGGGGACGCCTTCCGCAGACAGCGCCATGGCGGGCAGCATCGGTATGATCATCTCACTGGATTGGACCGTGACGCTACGCAAGCTCCGTTACTGGCTGAAATCCATGCACGGCGGCGAAGCTTACCTGTTCTGCCAATTGCCGGTTCCCTGGACCAAGCCGTTGGCGCTACTGGACAGCGAGTGGTGGCGCCTTCCAGCGACCGACCAGCACCCCGAACGGACTTTGCGCATCATTGAATTGGACCGTATCGGCGACGAAATGATCGGGTTCCAAATGGGCATGTGGAACACCTTCCGCGGAAAGCGACTGTCCACCATCCAGTGGTTACGTTCCGCGCTGCCGATTCCCTGGCTCTTGGTATTCACTGTGTTCAACAATTTGCGCGAGCAGCTCTCGCTTACGCTCCCCTTCAGA
>Ga0114931_10005176_pt1 | contig 16147 bp, 13 predicted proteins | sample 2SBtaG_FD_89579 | JGI IMG/M metagenome (GOLD analysis project Ga0114931, IMG submission 89579) | Deep subsurface microbial communities from Kolumbo volcano to uncover new lineages of life (NeLLi) - 2SBTROV14_V59a metaG | ecosystem: Environmental > Aquatic > Marine > Volcanic | place: Kolumbo...
AAGAGAGCGGCTTGTCGCCCACCGCGCTCATCGACAGGCTCATTGAACTGGCACTAGAACGATTCGAAAAGGAACGTGCCCTCCGGACGTCTATCGACCTTTAGTCGCGGCGCGGGCCGAAGCGGAGTTCTTGAAACATAAACCCGGTCAAACTCGCCAACCCGCCAACCAAGCCTCCAAACAGGGTGGTCAGTAAAAGGACCGTCCAGCCAGCAGGCATTCGAAACATCAGGGCGATTCTATCGGTTAAAATTCCATGCGAGCTAAGATGAATGTAGGTGGCGACAGCCATCCATAGAAATGCGACGCCGCTGAAACCAACGATCCCTGCGTCGCGGTACGAATCACAACACCAGGCCCCAACCATAAACGCAACCACCACGATCGACCACCACGGCAGGAACCACTCTGCGACTGCGCCGAAGCCAATCAATATCACCAGCGTTAGGATCATTTTGGCGTGCACGTTGTTTTACTCCGAACCCGGCCCTGGTCATCGTTTTTCGATTGCATAAAAAGTAGCTCGGCAAGTTCGCCGTGCAGCCAAACGTCCAGAAAATCATTGTAATGAGGACTTCCCGGATTTCCTGACTGACCGCCGGGGTAAATTCCCCATGCCTCGACTTCTGAGCCGAGTGATACCACCATTCTCCAGGACGGGCCGTGGTGTCTTCCTGTGGCGTTAATGATACCCAGATCTCCATCGGTAAACAAACCCTTCTCTCCCAGCCCGGGAATTCTGGCCAGGTGACGAATGCTGGTCCCTTTGTATTTGCCCCATTGCCAGGTTTCTCCCATATCCCCCAATGATTGACGCAATTGCAAGATCGCTTTGCGGAAGGTGGCCCGAACCTCCTCGTCTAATGTCTCTACTTTTTTTGTCCGGACGTCGTCAAACCAGCGCGCGGCCGGCTGTCGCAGCATCAACTCCACGGTCCGTGCCCGATCCGGCACAGCCAACGAGGGGTCGCCAAATTCATCGTACCAGATATTGTGATACAACATCCGCCACCATCTGTCAAATACAGTTGGAGCCATTTTAGCGGCATCATTGAAAAAATCCCAGTTGCGCAACACCTCAAAAACAGCCTTCTGTTCGGGTGTAAGGGTTTGGCCGCCAACAATTCTCAGCAGCGTCGGCAAAATCGACTCCGCGTGCAGGTTTTTCGTATCCAGTTGGATCACCCTAAAATCATCCGGTTCAAGATTCCGTGACGTTCTTAACCACTCGTTTATTCGTGCACCCCGATAGTAGGGCGCAAAATTGGCTCCCAGATAGTAAGGGTAGCTCTCATCGGTCGGCTTCTGGTTGGCGGAACTGACGAAGCCACGGCTTGGGTTTTTCACATGTGGAACTTGTTCAGGGGGAATCGCACCTTGCCAATCAGAGAGCGGGTCGCTGCCGTCCAGAATAAATTTTCCCTGGTCTTGCCACCGAATCGGAAAACGGCCGTCATGCCAGATCGCGATGTCGTCGTCATGGCTTGCAAAGACAAAGTTTTGTCCAGGACAGGCGTATTTCTTGAGGGCAGCAACGTAGTCGCCGTAGTTGCCTGCCCGGTTTAGTTCATAAAAGGTTCGCACTTCATTACTTGGGTCATGTCCTGCCCAGCGCATCGCATATTCTCGTTGTGTCCGTTCGCCAGAAACTCCTTCGCCTCCTCGCAGAGCGATCGGACCCTGGTGTGTATAAACAACGGTGTCGAGAAGTGTTGCCGCCCCTCTGACATAAATTTTCTCGACCCTCTCATGTGTTTTCTTCCACTGATTATCATGCCAATACTCTTTCCTCGATACATCCCTAAAAGTCACTTGATACCAGTCCAGCACATCTGCTTCAGAATTGGTGACACCCCAGGCAATTTTCTGGTTAAACCCTATAATGATGCTGGGCGCGCCCGGCAATGACACGCCGTATACATTTACATTTGGTCCTGTCAATTGTATTTCGTACCAAATCGAGGGCAAGGTCAAGTCCAGATGCGGATCGTTGGCGAGCAGCGGATAACCGCTGGCGGTTTTTGACCCGTTCACCGCCCAATTGTTGCTGCCATTCGCGCTATTTGGCTGAAACTTGGGTAAGTCCTGAGCAACGGTTGGCGTGAACGGCGCCGCCGGTTTCCTACTTTGTACAGGCTTGAAATGCCAAACGGTTCCCGGTGGGATAACTGGGTCCGTCTTGTCCGGTGTGTCCGGGAAAAGGCTTTGCACGATTTCAGGGCCAAATCGACGCAGAACATTTGTCATCTGCACATCGTTGCTGCGCCCAGTCAGTTTCCATGCCATATATTTGAGCAAATAGGCGCACTTGAGTGGAGACCATGGCTCAGGAGCGTAATCAAGAATCTTGTATTCAAGCGGAAATTCAGTGGGAGCAAGCGTCGAGATATAGGCGTTTACCCCATCAGAATAAGCTTGCAAAATGGCGATCATTTGCGGGTCTTTTTGCAGCTCTTGCAGGGCCTGTTCGGCCGCATATGTCATGCCGGTGCGCCGCTGATGACGGTCGTAGTCTAGTAGCGAAGGGCCAAGGATTTCAGAAAGTCGGCCCGCTGCCGCGTTGGTCTGAAACTCCATCTGCCACAACCTGTCCTTAGCCGTTACGAAGGCTTGCATAAAATAAAGGTCGTGTTCTCGCTGTGCGAAAATATGAGGAACCTGCCGCTCGTCATAAAACAAAGCTACTGGTTGTTCAAGGCCCTGCAGGTGCAAATGCCTGCCAAAGGTATCGTCAGACAACTCAGCGTTGCGCCAAAAGCCATGAAAAGGGTCCAGAAATTTACCGAAGGGAGGCATGCGGCCGACCGGTCGATTGAGGCTGACGGTAAGTATTACCAGCCCTGTCAGCGCTAGAAAACATCTAAGCCAACGCATTGTCACGTTCCCGTGGATGGTCAGTCAGAACAAACATGGGCCGAACACTTTTCGCAGTTATTGTTAAGTCGGTGGCAGCCAAAACAGATAAAGTTAGCAATCCAAAAGCAGTTTTTCAATGATCTCTGCCCATTTTGTGTGCGCGAGCGTTTGAAGTGCCACCATGAAATAGAGAGTCGATGAAACAAAAAGGGTGTGCGGCTTGTTATTATGCATTATATTGTCGCCACTCACAGAATCCACAAATCGAGGACTTTAAGGTGCAGAGAGGGTTGCAAATTCTACTCTGGCTGTTTTTTTCAACAACGAGCTTGTTCGCGCAATTCCCATCCGATAATTCGGACGTGCTTACCCTCGGGGCATTTCTTTCGACAAACGGGGTCCGACCTGGCGATTCGTTCAGGATAGGGATCAGGGCGACCCTGCACAACAACTGGCACATAAACTCGAACACACCAAATGAGGAATTTCTGATTCCGACGAATCTGACCATAGAAAGCGCAGATGGCGTTTCATTGGGTACAATCAATTACCCGAAGGCCGAATCCATTAAGCTGGCCTTTTCAGAAACCCCCCTTTCAGTTTATACTGACACCGTGCTGTTTTGGGTCGAGGCCACCGCCGCTGGTGAGCTGGCACCCGGTGAGCGCCATCTGAAAGGAACATTGAAATACCAGGCATGCAACGACATGACCTGTTTGATACCTACAGAAGCACCCTTTGACATTGTCGTTCCCGTGGTGGCGCAGGGTCAACCGATTCACGAGATCAATGCTGCCAGGTTTGATGCGGCTGGCGTCGGACTTTCCGCTTTGGAGGGTGAGCGCAGCGGGCCAAATCAAATCGACAGTCTCATTGCAGGTAAGGGTGTGTTTCTCACGCTGGTCTTCATTTTCGTCGGAGGACTGGCCCTCAACCTCACCCCATGCGTTTACCCCATCATTCCTATCACCATCAGCTTTTTCGTGGGCCAATCGTCCGGAAAATTGAGCAAGTCTGTCGGTCTGGCCACTCTGTACGTCCTGGGGATGTCTGTGACCTACTCGATTTTAGGCGTGATGGCAGCCATGACGGGCGGCCTGCTGGGGTCGTCTCTGCAAAATCCGATCGTTCTCGTGGCTATTTCTGCTGTCTTTCTTGTTTTTGCAGCCAGCATGTTTGGTGCGTTCGAAATCCGCATCCCAACGGTTCTTAATCGCATGGCTGGCGGTTCCCGCCACGGTTACGTCGGTGCAGCCGTCATGGGGTTGACAGTTGGCATCGTGGCCGCGCCCTGTATCGGTCCGTTCGTTCTCAGTCTCCTCACCTATGTGGCTGCTCAGGGTGACCCCTTCATGGGTTTCTTAATGTTTTTCGTACTCTCTCTCGGGCTGGGACTTCCCTATTTTCTACTGGGCACCTTTTCCAGCTCCCTAGACCACCTGCCCAAATCCGGCATGTGGATGGTCTGGGTCAAGAAAGTCTTCGGCGTTATTATGGTGGCTGTCGCGATTTACTTCTTGAATACGCTCCTCCCCGAACTAGTCTACATTTCGGCCCTGACGGCAACCCTGGTTTTGGGCGGTCTTTTCGTCGGTTTCCGTGACACATCCTACCTGAATTCACCCATGTTCAAAATGCTGAAACATGCAATCGGTTCATTTATGATTCTTGTCGGCGCATGGACGACTTTCTCGGCCTGGCATGAAAACACGGCTCCGGAAATCGCATGGCAGGGATACGATGCACAGTTAGTTTCTGCCGCCGCGTCGCAGAACCAGCCCGTTCTTATCGACTTTTACGCTGACTGGTGCATCCCTTGCAAACAGATCGAAATGAAACTGTTTAGGGCACCGCTGGTGGTCGAACAGGCAGAACAATTTCTGTCTCTCAAAGCGGATTTGACCGCCGAGTCTTCACCGGAGGTTGTACAACTGAGAAAGCGCTACGGCGTTCAGGGTGTCCCAACGGTCATCCTGCTGAATACGCACGGTCAGGTGTATCGGCGTTTCACTGACGAGCTCATCAACCTTACGCCCAGGGAATTTGTCGGCGTGATGAACGACGGTTTCAAAACAGCTGAGAGTCAGCCTGTGGTCGGCGCGATGACGACTGAGGAATAGTGACAGGAAGCCGTTCGGCCGGCAGGTAGTGTAGACATAAAATCATTTCTCCGCATTTCAAACCCGCAATTCGGCTCCTCTGCGCCTATGTTTCAATGAAGAAACAATTGGGGCTCTATGGGAACACAACTCACCTTGCTTCTGGCTGTATGGGGTTCACTCTTATCCACTTTGACCTTCGTCTGGATTCTCTATTTACAGTACAAAGACAAAACTCGCGTGCAAGTGAGCTGTTTTGTCGGTGGTCTCATATCTGGCAATATGGCTTCTGAGGAAGACTACGTGGTTTTTAGAATTACCAACAATGGTAAACGCCCCATTGTGATCACAGGGCTTGGCGGGTCTTATCAAGACCACGACTTCCGCATACCTGTTCCCACCTTGCCGAGAACGCTGCAGCCTGGTCAATCAATGGCGCAACATACGGCAGATGTTTCCATGGTTGGTCAGCCGTCCCTGAAGAACTTGTGGGCGTTGGATTCGGCTGGAAATTCCTGGAAAGTAAACAAGGAAAACCTGACCGCGATCAAGCGTTATATCTGATTCTCTCCCGCGTTACAAAACACACTCACTTCGCAGGTCTATTTTCTTCAAATTAAATTCCAAGCTGCTCGATCGCTAGTGCCGATCACCTGCGGTGGGATGGGTGCTCTGCCTGCGGCGGATTCCTTCCACTATAATTCGGTTGCGCATCAGCGGCAGCTTCTGTAAGTTACCCAACGCGCTACATACAATAGCTGTAGGAATGGATGGTTCAATCGGCGACCAAAACAGGAGGCACCATGACACTTTCTTTCAATGTCAGCACGGCCGTCAGCTTGCTGTTGGCAACTCTCTTACCCTGCTTCGCGCAAGATCTCGCCGTTAAGAATGCCTTTCCCCGTTTGTCTTTCACCCAGCCAGTCTTTCTGACTCACAGCAACGACGCGTCCAATCGAATCTTTGTTGTCGAACAAGCAGGCACCATCAAAGTATTTGCCAACGATTCAAGTGTCACAACAGCGGAAACCTTTCTCGACATTCATGATCGCGTCTTGAGTGGAGGGGAAATGGGACTCCTCGGGCTGGCCTTTCATCCAGACTTCGCGAGTCGAGGTTTTTTCTACGTCGATTACACGCGGGCGACGCCCTCACGCCGAACTATTATCTCCCGCTTCGAAGTCAGCGCCACCGACTCGAATCGGGCGGATGAAAACTCTGAGCTCATCCTGCTGGAAATTCCTCAGTTTGCGTCGAACCATAATGGCGGTATGCTGCAGTTTGGGCCGGATGGTTTTCTCTACATCGGGATGGGCGATGGCGGTGGAGGTGGAGACCCGCAAGGCAACGGCCAGGACCGTACAACACTCCTCGGCAGCCTCCTCAGAATCGATGTGGACAATCCCGCCGAGGGCCTGAATTATGGCATTCCTGCGACCAATCCCTTCGTGGGGGAGGGCGGCGGCGTGCGCGAAGAAATCTTTGCTTACGGCTTGAGAAACCTCTGGCGCTTCAGCATCGATGAGCAGACCGGCCAAATATGGGCAGGTGATGTTGGCCAAAACCGCCTGGAAGAAGTCGACCTGATCAGGATCGGGAGAAACTATGGTTGGAACAAAATGGAAGGATTCGATTGCTTCCCCGCGGGCAGCCCCCCGCTGTCGTGTGACAGTAGCGGCCTTACCTTGCCCGTGATTGACTACCCCCATTTCCCCGAATGTTCCGTGACGGGTGGCTACATCTACCGAGGTGCGATCCGGCCGGACCTGCAAGGTGCCTACATCTATGGGGATTTCTGTTCAGGGAAAATCTGGCAGTTGCGCTATGAAAACGGCCAGGTTCAGGTCAATAATCTCCTGCTGGATACCCCTTTTGCGATTTCGTCCTTTGGAATTGATGCGCAAAACGAATTGCATATCGTGGATCGCAATGGCGCTATTTATCGGTTCAAGGAGAGCATTATCACGCATGTGCAGTCAGAAACTGCTCTCAGACCAATCGACCATTTCCTCCTCCGGCAGAACTATCCGAATCCTTTCAACCCCGAAACGACTATCGTTTACAAACTCACGAGGACAGACAGAGTGCAGCTTAGCATTTACAATTTGCTAGGTCAAGAAGTCCGCAGCCTTGTCGATGCCGCTGAGCAGGCCGGCGAATTCCGCGTTATCTGGGATGGGCGCAACGATGTGGGACAAAGCGTGAGCAGCGGGGTTTATGTCGCCAGGTTGCAGGTTGGCGAAGCGACTCAATTCACCAAAATGGTGCTTATGCGGTGAATTCCGTGCATGAGGGCCTCACCCGAATACCGCCAACCCTTCAGGTCAACCCGTTTCAACAGAATGGTCGTACTATGCTGAGCTCAGTAGCGAGATCCACCGGTGCGCCAGCCCCTTTTTTTGACGCAGGCGAGCTTGGTGTGCTACTGACTTTCGGATGATAATTTTTCTAGACGTTTTGCTGCTTTTTCGGCCAATTTGTCCTTGGGATACTTGTCGACGACAAAGCGGTAGTAGGTTCTCGCCTTATCTGTATCGCCGACCTTTTGCTCATTGAGTTCGGCTGCCGCAAATAGCGACTGTGCAGCAATGACACTCTCTGGGTAGCTGCCATAGACTTTGAAATAGACGCTGGCGGCATTGCGATAGTCCTTTAGTTTTTTCTCATAAAGGCGCGCAGCTTCGACAAACGCATAAGGTGCTTTCAGGTCCGTGGGGAATTCTTTCACTATCTGAGTGTAGATGTCGATGGCTTTGTGGTATTCATCAAATTTGTCTTGATAAAGATGGGCGGCTTCAAACAAGGCCGGCACGGCTTCCAGGCTCTTGGGGTATTTTTCTGCCACCGCTTTGTACTCATCGATGGCCTCGAGGTACTGTTTGCGTTTGTCCCTTTGAATTTTGGCGATTTCCATTTGCGCTTGCGCAGCCTGTGGGTCTTCTGGAAATTCCAGCAGGAAATTATTCAATGTATTTATGGCGCGCTCATGGTCTTTAAGCTTCTCGGTAAAAATACGCGCCAGGTTGAGCTGGCTTGCCGAAACATACAAACTGTTCCCATACAGCGCTGTTAGTTTAAGATAGTCCGCCAGGGCATCATATGACTTCTTGTCTCTCTCGAGCAGTTCACCGCGCCAGAAGAGAACGGCATCCGCCCTTTCATAAGACGCAAAATGACGCAGAAACAGGTCGTAGGCACGCAAGAGTGGCTTTCGGATCGGCTCGAATCTGAGGTCATGCATGTCCCGCAAAAAAGCAAAGTGCCTGGCCTCTCGGGTCGAGTCGACAATGACTGGATTCAGCAATTTGTCCGTACTGACTGAGAGTGAGTTGAATTTTTTTTCCTGCATAAGAATTGAGCGTAACCGATCTTTTGCGACCTGAACAAACTCCGATTCAGGATAGAGATATAGCATTTGCATATTTTCAAAAAAAGATTTGACTTCGTCCCCATCATCATGGTACATCGTAGCAATTTTGAAATGCATTTTGTCAATGTTGTCTGAATCTGGAAATCGGTAGAGATACTCCGTGGCCTCTTCGACGATTATTTTTCTGAGATTCTCATCGCCGACATCCTCAAGCGCCTTAATGTATTCGCCATATTTGCCGCTGTCATTGGCCCATGTGCGGCCTCCCGGCGAGACCAGCAGGAGGCACAAAAAACTTCTTAAGACAAATTTCATAACGATACCCCTCCGTAAATCCTTGAGATTAACAGATGTGGCAGGGCAGGACGCGCACCCGCTTACCACCAGATAAACTGCGCCGTTTCTACCGCGGCAAAGCAAAGTCATTTCCCTCATTTGGCCAGCGTGCCCTAATCTTGACCGAATCCGAGTAGACAACGAAACGTTCCGCCGGTCGAAAGGGGACCGCATGGCCAAATGTATATGTCCCGCTGCTATCTCTATCGCGAAAGGCTTCTAGCTCGTACGTCCCCGGGAGGAGCCCCTCAAATTTGTATGCGCCCGGGCTGGCCAGCTTCAAATCATATGAATGACCATCCATTTGAGTCTGACGCGCGGTCATCAGAATCGCTCCTGTGGCCGTCGAATCAGAGTCTGAAATTGTGCCGGATAAGCTAGACAGCGTGTCGACATTGACAGTTCGAAAAGACCAGATATAGAGCGAGTCGCCGGCTGCGTTTGCCATGGCGTCCTGCACCGAGTCCAGCTTCATAGCCACGCGATAAAGTGTTTGGCTACCAAGTGGTCTATCGGGTTGAAAGGTCACAGCGGCCGGATTTTGCCAGACCCACTCTCCCGCCAGTCGATTCCCTGACGAATCTTGCACGGAAACACCCTGCTCGAATGAACTCATCTTGAGCGCTTCGTCAAAATAGAAATCAATGGGTGACCCGGCAAAGACAATTCGGGCGCTGTCAACCGGGTTTGTCTTGAGGAGCCGGGGCCGAAACGTGTCGGGTACTGTGCTGGCCTCAAATATTTCCGAATTGAAGTTGGTATCAAGGCCGTTACCAGCGATATCTTGCAGGTGACGCGCCGACGCTACATACTTGACCCCGGCGGTTTGTTCCGCCGTTGTCAATTTGACCTCCTGAGGTTCAACAAGATTCAAAAACGCGCCGAACACGGCAAGTGTGTCCGTCACCGATTTACGATTCACGATGGCATAATTGGCAACATCATCCACGCCCTCGGCGGACAAAGCCTCATCAAACCGCAAGGTAAGCTGCGTAGCGTTTTCTGCCGCCACCGAATTCAATGCAGGCCCAAGTGTGTCTTGCTGAAGGATCTTAAAATTGAGGTCACTGATGGCCAAACTGTCGCTCACCAGGTCAATGTCGCGAAACGGCACGCCGAGGCCATCGACCCCGGTTTCGAAAAACCGGTTGCGGTCACTGTCGAAAATGGCAAACACACGGTAGCTGCCGCGTGTCAGATTGCGTAGCTCAAATCGACCTTGCGCATCCGTTTGCGTGACGTATGCGGCCACATCGGTCTCGGGATTCGGGTCACGCTGCCCGTCCCTCAGGTACGCCCAAATCAGCAACCCTTGCCGGCGCTCAGCATACACCCGCCCCCTAATAATGCCACTACTGATCTTTTCACCGGTAGAAAAAGCCAGTGTGTAGGACTGCGCCAAACTGTTTCGATGCTTGTCGCGCAAATCGGTTCCGAGGGTGATGACATAAGTACGGTCAGCCCGAAGTGAGTCCGGCAGCTCAATGCGCAGCTTGCGGCCCTTCCACTTGAACTTCACGCGGCTGCCTGGTTCGGGACTAATGAAAACCGCTTTCTCCAGCGATTTTCGATCCATTTTTTCACTGAACTCAAATTCGATTTCCTGGTCCCAGGGCACTAAGGTGGATTTGTTTTCAGGCATCACCTTGACGACCCGCGGCGCCGTCTTGTCTTCCGGCCCACCTCTAGGTCCGACCTCGCGTGCGCAGCGAGTCACAATGAGTCCTGATACGAAGATACACAGGAAGAGCCCAATTCTGCTAGCCCGGTTGCGAGCCACAGCCCTTCCTTTCATCAAACGCAAACCTCACCAAATAATTCCCGCAGCGTCACAAAATGGAAACCGCGCTGACGCAGCTCGGGGATCAGAACCTTGATCGCAGCAACCGTCTGACTGCGGTCGACATGTGTACCATTGCCGCCATCGTGCAGGATAATCACCGACCCTGCCAGCGTCCGTCGCATGACGCGCCGCGCAATTTTGTCAGCACCGGGCAAGTGCGGATCGCGAGGGTAGACATCTCCGACCACCGGACGATACCCGGTCTGCTCAATTACATCTAGCACACGCCGGGAAAACAAACCCATCGGCGGGCGCAAAAACCGGGGTCGCGCGCCGATTATAGACTGCAGCAGCCGACTCGTGCGATTGATTTCCGCCGCGATGTCCCGATCATCCAACTGCCACAGAATCGGATGTGTGAAGGTGTGATTTGCTATCTCGTGGCCTGCACCTGCCATTTCTCTGACAAGGGCTTGTTGCGTTTCGGCATGCCGCCCAATCAGGAAAAATGTCGCTGGTATCTGCCACTCAGTCAGCACCTCCACAACCTGCGGTGTGTAGACTGGGTCGGGGCCGTCATCAAAGGTGAGCGCGATTTTCGTACTCTGGCCGTCTCCGCGCCACAGGACGCGTGAACTAATGGACGGTCCGAACCGCTCAATTGCCACGGCGTGACTGATATCGCTTAGTATGGTTTCAATTCGACTCATATTGCACACAAACGCGGAAGACGCCGTGTCGGGTCCTTTACTATCTTTTCAGTTTTGATCAGTCTTACCGTGCGGCTAGATCGATTTTTTTTAGACGCATGTACTCGTCCCTGACCGCGTCAAATTCAGCCATCAGATCATCCCGCTCTTGTCTCAACTTATTGAACAGCACGCGATTCGACAACAAGAAGAAGCTCAGACTCACGCGCTCCCTCTGCTGGTGAAAAAGTTTGATGCTCGACAAAGCGAATAACCCCGTCAACGGCAACGAGACCAAATAGGCAAACGCCCACATGTTTCCGGCGATCAACCACACGGCGGTGCTTTGTGCGAGGTAGAAAAGACCGAAAACAGAGCCACCGCCGATCATGAGAGCTGACAAAATTTTCGTTCTTTCATTTACAAACGTCCTGGCGATTTTTTCCGCGATGCAGTATGGCAGCACATTGTTGACAATGCCGTAAATTGTTAAGGGAGCCCCAAGAGCGAGGGCAGCCAACCCGGCAACCCGGCCCCGTAGAAACGTTCGGCGAGTCTCGCCGCGCAGCATTGCGTCGCTCAAGCGCAATCGTCGCAACTTCCGCTTGTATGTGTTCACGCGCTCACGCAGTGAAAGCAGCCGGGAAGCATCATGCTCATAGTAGTATTGCGCACATTCGGCTATTTTCTGAGTGAGTACAAACTGTGCCGCGGTGGCACTACGTTTGCCCGTCGCTCCTAACATTTCTTTTCTTAGGTCCTCCCGATAGAGCCATTCGATATCTCGCACGAACTGATCCAATTCGTCGTCCCGGATGTTCACCGTGACACGTTCAAGGCTGCTCTGAATTTCTTCGGTTAATGACTGAACGGCCCGCACGTTATCCTGTTCGTTCATCTTAGCAAATCTCTCAAGGGTGATTGCGGGCCCGATGTTGACCAGGACCCGACTACGAAAGCGGCTGCGTGAAACAAAATAGAGTCCAACCGGTAAAATCGCCAGGTCTAAGTTGTAACCGTTTCGCCGTTCCGCTTCAAGAGCAATTCTTGCAGCTCCGGTCTTAATTTTTTTGACCTTGCGCAGCATGTCACTCGTTCCTTCCGGAAAAATGCCGATGACCTCCCCCCTCTCTAATGCTGCAAAACAGGCTTGAAACATGTAGACATTGCCATCCATGCGCTCGGGAGCATCTTCACGGCGATAGACGGGAATGACCCCGGTGCTGTGCAGGAACCAGGACTTGAGACGGTTGGTAAAAAGCCCTGCATGTCCGATGTAATTGACCTTGCGATTTGTGACTGTGCCCATGACAAGCGCATCCATGATGGAATTGGGATGATTCGCCACCAACAAGACAGGCCCTTTTGACGGAACATATTCGGCGTGGCGCACTTCGATCCGGCGAAAAAAGATCATCATGCCCATCCTTGCAAAAAACCGGGTCAAATTGTAAAGGACCGGGCTTATTTCCTGGTTAGCATCTGCCATCGGCGAGCAGGCCCAAAAAAACGGTTGTAGAACAAATTATTGTAAGTTAGCTTAAATAAAAGTGAGGTCTGTCGGATGCAGTCGCCTTTATTCCGAAGAATCTATGAAACAATCTCAAGAATTCCAAAAGGAAAAGTAGCGACCTACGGTCAAATAGCCGCCCTGGCTGGTAATCCCCGCGCTGCCAGGGTGGTCGGGTGGGTGCTGCACGGTGCACATGACCACGACCTTCCGTGGCACCGCGTCATTAACGCGCAGGGCCAAAGCTCGTTTCCCCTCGAAGCGAAACGTAACTTGCAGCAAGCATTGCTGGAAGCAGAAGGCGTCCGTTTCGATGGGCAAGCTGTGGACCTGGAGTTGTTTCAGTGGCACGGTCGCTAGCTGCCATCCATCTGCTGCCAGGCCTTTGGAAACTGACTGGTCACCGTGCCCCCTCGGCAACCCGGAACAAAGAAGCCCACCCCAAGAAACATCTCCTGAAATTGAATGAGGACAGACCCACGCCGCAAAGAAGCGATACTCTGGTTGCGGGATAGACGGAAATCCGTACCCGCCAGGAACGCTTGCATTTGTGCTTCTTCCGCGTTCACAATTTGCTTCGTCGCACTGCTTCCAAACGCCATCGCGCCTGCGGTGGTGAGTTTTGGTTCTTTCATTTTTGAGTGAACAAGAGGCAGCCCCGCCATCATTGCAGCGGGCCGGACATCGGTGGCAGCAGCAACGTTTTGCAAGGCAATTAACTTGGCATTGTTCTGCAACAATCGCGTGTTCTGGAAAATGGATGGATCCAAACCGAATTGCTTTTCGAGCCATACGAACACGTTATCTGCATCCGACGCGGTGCACTCTGCGAGTGCCTCACTTTCAGACGGTGGACGACATTTTTGTAGAGGTCGCCGCTCATCCGATATTTTTTCTATCACCGCGATAAAGAACCCTCCCGTGTCATTCTGATGCGGATAAATCCTGATGGCGTTCACCATGTCTGCCCGAAACTGCTGTCCTTCCCAACTTTCCAGGCCGGGTGACCACCTGATTCCGGGTATTTTACAGGCGCGAATGCACGTGTCTATTCTGGGTCGAAGCGAAACCAGCGCTCCCTCTACAACCATTTCATTTTCTTCGGGAGCATAGGTACAGGTCGAATAGACAATCCTACCACCAGGTTTGCAGAGTTGGACTGCACGTGTGAGAATGGCGTGTTGGGAGGCCGCAATTCTTTTCGAATACGATGTCGTGCTCTTGTTCAACACCGCTGTATTTTTTCTGGATGTACCCTCACAGGAACAATGGACGTCGGCCAAAACGCGGTCAAACTGCCGCACTTGTTTTGGGAATGACCTGGCATTCGCCTGTGTGACAACCACGTTCATAAGGCCGAGGCGATTGATGATCTGTCGCAGCGGGCGCATGCGGTTCCGGTTTATTTCATTCGCAACCACCCGTCCTGTGTTCTGCATGGCGACTGCTATTTGAGCTGTTTTGTTACCCGGTGCCGCGCACAGATCCAGAACAAACTCCCCCGGCCGCGGCTCTAACAAAAGGACCGGCAACATGGCCACCTCCTCCTGTACCTGGCAAAGCCCGGCGAGGTACGGCAGGCTTCTTCCGATGTTTGTTTTCGAGGTGATTCGCAGCGCATCGGCGTACCATGCCAGCGGTTTCACCGAAGTACCGTTCCTGGCCAGGCGATTTGTTAAGTCGGCAGCACTACAGCGCAGGGTGTTAGCCCATACGCACAGTGGCAGCGGTCGCCGTACAGCATCCATAAATGACGGCCAGTCCGGAATCAGTGACTTGTAGCGGTACAGGGTGTCCATTTTTCCAAATACAATGACCTACTGAATGAAAAGGTCGCGTGCCGTGACTAACTTGCTGCAGTTGTCTGCCAGATTCATGTCGTTGCAAATCCGCGGGCGGGCGGCGACAACAAGGTTATGAACGTCCTCACGTCGCGTCGCTCAGCCTTTCGAGGCGATTCACGATGAACCGTTTCTCAGGTTCGGTTCCCACCAGCTTCAAGGCCGCCTGATATGACGTTCTCGCACGCTTTACGTCGTCTAGTTGAGAATAAAACTCTGCGTAGCAGCAAGGTAACAGATAGTAGGACGCCAGCGCCGGTGAAGGCTCTATTTCATGTAAAGTCTCCAATCCAGCTTCCGGACCTTCTACCATAGAGACGGCAACTGCACGGTTTAAAGCAACAATGGGGGAACGATTCAAGAGCACGAGTTGGTCGTAGTAAGCAAGAATCCGGCCCCAATCTGTCGTCTCGTAGGAAGCGGCAGCGGCATGGCACGCGGCGATGCCAGCCTGAAGGTGGTACTCGGACAAGTGTTGTCCGCTGGCAGACTTGGCAAGGGTTGTCATTCCGGTTCGGATCAAATCCTGGTCCCAGGCAGATCGGTCCTGTTCAGCGAGACGGAGCAGGTTGCCATCGCTATCCTGACGGGCCGGCAGTCGCGATGCTTGCAATAGCATGAGCGATAACAAGGCATAGGCTTTCGGTTGATTGCCGATTTCGTGTTGCGTCAGCACGGCTGCCAGCCGAATGGCCTCCGCACAGAGGTCGTCTCTCACCAGATTTTCACCCTGGTGAGCACTATAGCCCTCGTTAAACATAAGATAGAGCACTTCCAGGACGCTGTCCATCCTGGCCGCGCCCTCGGCTCCTGCCGGCACCTCGAATGGAACTTGTTTTTCCCTGATTTTGCGTTTCGCCCGCACAATTCTCTGCGCGATCGCAGCTTCTTGACTTAGAAATGCCCGGGCAATTTCGGCAACACTGAAGCCACACAGCGTCTTCAATGTCAACGCGATGCGGGCTTCTCTGGGCAGGTCCGGTTGACAACAAGTGAAAATCATTCGCAGCTGGTCATCTCGAAGTTCACCGCTGAGTAGGATGTCGTGCTCATGGTCACCCGCCGCCAAATCTGCTACCAAACGGTCAGCGATTTCAGCTTTCTTATCTCGAAACCGCTTTTCGCGCCGCAAGACATCGTAGGCCCGGTTCCTGGCGCTTTGTAAAATCCAGCCTGCAGGATTTTCGGGCACGCCACGAAATACCCATTGTTGCAACGCTTTGAGCAGGGTTTCCTGAACAACATCCTCTATGAGATCCAGATGCTCGATACCAAAAAACCGCGTCAGGGTGGCGACCACCTGGCCGGTCTGGTGACGGAACAGGTGTTCGACGAGTTGATCGACTTTTCGTTGGGTTTGCTCTTGATTCATTTAAGGGATCTTTGCAAATAATGACTTGCGCCCGGGATCCTCCAGTCAGACGTTGCTTGTGCCGTTCGAGATGGCATACGACGGGAATGTGGTAATTCCCCGCGACAATTTCAACAAATTGTGCGAAGGACTCAAATGAGGGATTGCCTCATAAAAAATGTTACCCGGGGCAATTTGCAAGTGAAGTCGTTGCCTCATAATTTATGTTACTCTGAAAGGAGGAGCATTCGTTATGAGGAACTGGACCAAAGCCGAGCACGTCTCGTGGTGTCGCCAGCGCTATCGACACGC
>Ga0114931_10005177_pt1 | contig 16145 bp, 8 predicted proteins | sample 2SBtaG_FD_89579 | JGI IMG/M metagenome (GOLD analysis project Ga0114931, IMG submission 89579) | Deep subsurface microbial communities from Kolumbo volcano to uncover new lineages of life (NeLLi) - 2SBTROV14_V59a metaG | ecosystem: Environmental > Aquatic > Marine > Volcanic | place: Kolumbo...
AAAAGTTGCCACATGTCAACTGAACTTGCCTGTTATAATTGTCATTTCGAAAGTATGACAGATCATCATATTAAGAGAGCCAAGATGAAAATTACAGGCTTTACCATTTTAGTTAATAGTTCTGTATCAGGGAAAATTGTGCCCGCCACATTCCAGTCAATATCATATCAGGGGAAAACTTGGGTTGCTATTGCACCCGCATATGCACATACTATAACTAAAACAAATGCTCGTAAGTGTGTAGATTGTCACACAAATATGGGCGGAACTATACCTGCAATAGATGAATACAATTCAACAGGTAAAATAGATTTTGCTACTTGGAATAGCGGTGACAGTACACTTGCCTGGAAGCATGGGATTGTCCCTTTACCGGTAGATTATTTGCAAAGCTTAAGGATGGATTTTCTTACATTTAACGGTGATGCATCTACACCACCTGGAACAGATAATAAAAATTGGTCCTTTGTGAAAAATACCTTTGACGGTATTCAATTCTTCTATGGCACTCCATTAACTACACACCAAATGGCAGCATTAGGAATGGATACTACTAAAATTATAACGGATGTTGAAAATGAGTTAAATATTCCAACAGACTATAAATTATCACAGAATTACCCTAATCCGTTTAATCCTACAACTACAATACAATACACTTTACCTAAAAATACATTTGTAAAAATAATTGTTTATGATGTACTTGGTAATGTTGTTGAGACTTTGGTAAATAAAGAACAACCATTAGGTACTTATACAGTAAACTTTAATGCTAGCAATATAGCAAGTGGAATATATTTCTATCAATTAAAAACGGATGCAAAAATTATCACACGAAAGATGGTCTTAATGAAATAAAAAATCATTTTTCATATTGTATCCCCTTCCAAAACGCACCTTAACGGGTGCGTTTTTTTTATATAATATTTTATTCCTATTTAATTAAAAAATTAATGTTAATAATATAAGTGTAACCTTACTGAATTCATTCCTTTTCATGCTTCTTACATTTAGGTTTGGTTTTGCAAACAAGTTTTTATAGAGTTAATCTTTTAAGTTTTCTTTGTACGGCTATTTTTTCCAAATTCTGATGGTTCCATTAGTATACTCTTAAAATTTTTTAGATACTTATAGTCCTAAAAAATAAGAGTTCATTGACACGTTTTTAAGTAGTTTCTTAAAAAGTAAAAAAGGAATCCGATAACAGAAAAAAAAGAGGAAGGTATTAATATTTCATATCTTTTTTCGATAATGTATATAAGATACAAAAAGTGATATAAACTATCGGCAGGAATAATAAAAAAAATATTGTGTGCATTTTATGTTATTACTAAAAAAATTAGAAAAGTAAATACAGTTGATTTAAAGTAATAATTATAACTGATATAAATTGCATTTAACTGTTTTCAAGGAAGAAACATTTTTGTATACTTCTTTTAAATGAAAAAGGAGGGTGAGATTGCAAATAAAATTATTAAGCAATTTCATTCAAAAATTATTTACTTAGTAAAGAAAACAATTTGATATGCTTATAAACATGTATTAAGCATTGAAAAATCTTACGTCTATAAAGTAGAAATAATGAAAACTGATATTAAAGAAATATATTTATTCTTACCAAAATATTCTCATAGTATTAAATATAAAAAAGGCTTAAAAAGCTGGATAATAGAGTTTAAATAAAAAGGAAATATTATTTAGATTTAAATAACGGGATACAAAATGAATCCTCAAAATAATGATCAAATGGTAAATGAGATCAATTATAAATTTATAACAGAATTCCTTTCTCTTGCAGATAATTCCAAAGAAACATTTCGAAAATTGACAGATAAAATAAGTGAAATTACCGGTGCTAAAATTGTAGCAATTTTTAAAAAACCTGAGAGTTTTTCCAATGGAAAAGAGCACTATTCATTGGTTGGAGTGTGTCCACAAAAAAAGGAAGTAATTGCCAAATCTGAGATTATCTGGAGCATAATAAAAGCGCTTCGTTCGAGAAAAAAAATAGTTTTGATTTCTCAAGAAAGTAATCAAAAAGCATATGATAAACTATCCGAAATAGGATATAAAAACTCACTTATTGTGCCTTTAATTTTAAATAATGTTTTATTTGGTCACTATTTACTACTAGGATTACCGAAAAAAACAAATTTAAAATTAATTGTTAAAAGGCTTAATTCTCTTAAAGAAACTATAACGTTACTTTTTAGATATTCTTTAATAAATGATAGAATGGAAGAATTGGTAAAAGAAAGTACTGATGAACTTTATGAAGTCAATAATGAACTAAAAGTTAAAATAAAAAAAGAAAAAAGGGAGGAAGAAAAGTTACTTCTTACTCAGTTCTCTGTTGATAATTCAACTGATGCAGTTTATTGGATAGATACGTATGCGAAATTCATTTATGTAAACAAAAGGGCAATTAAGGCTTTAGGATATTCAAGAGAAGAACTGATGACAATGACAGTACACGATATAGATCCTGAATTTCCTTCTAAAATCTGGCCGACTTTTTGGGACGATTTAAAAGAAAAAAAATCTTGTGTCATTCATTCTATTCATCAGAAAAAGGATGGAAGTACTTTTCCTGTTGAGATAACTGCCAACTTCATCCAGTTTGCCGGCAAGGAAATTAACTGTGCAATTGTAAAAGACGTCACCGAACAAAATAAAAATGAAAAATTAATTAAACAAAAAAACAAGCAATTACTTCTTCTTTCTAAATCTTCTATTGAGATAAATAAAACTTTAGATATTGAAATAATTCTCCAAAAGCTTACAAAAATAGCTGTTGAATTAACGGAATCTACTTCCGGTGCATCAGCTATATACAAAAACAATCAAATGGTATTTAAACAATATTTTAAAAATGGACGAACCAAACCAGTAAATTATAAATTTGATAGAGGAAATGGAGTACCAGGCTGGGTTATAAAAACAAAGAGACCATATTTATCTAACGATGCACAAAATGATAAACATGTTATAAAAGAAATTCGCAAGAAACTTAATTTCAATCAACTGATAGATATTCCTATATTAAATAAACGTGGAGATTTGCTCGGATGTTTTGAGGTTCATAATAAAAGAGACAATCGTCTCTATAGCGAAAATGACATTGAATTACTTCAAGGATTAGCAGCTAATGCATCTGTAGCTATTGAAAATGCTCAAATGTTATTAGAAAGAAATAAAGTTGAAGAGGAATTAACAAAAAGTGAAAGTAGATATCGTATGCTTTTTGAAAATAGTTTAGCAGGTGTTTATGTTGCAACTAAAACCGGTAAGATATTGGATTGTAATAATGCTTTTGCCAGTATCTTAGGTTATTCTTCAAAAGAAGAAATCTTAAAAACAGATACGGATATTTTTTATCAGAATAAAAAAGAAAGAGAAATATTTATTAAAAAATTAATAACGGGCAAAGAACTTATAACTTCCGAAACAAAAGTAAAGAAAAAAGATGGAAATTATATTTACATTATAGAAAATGTTCATTGTGTAGGTAAAAACATTATACAGGGTACGGTGATTGATATTACAGAACGCAGACAGAGTGAAAAAGAGATAAAAGAAAGTCAACAGCGTCTTTCAAGTCATTTAGATAATACCCCTCTTGCTGGAATATTTTGGGATATAGATTTCAAAGTTACTGATTGGAATGTTTCCGCTGAAAATATATTTGGTTATAAAAAAAATGAAGCTTTGGGAAAGCACGCATATGAACTAATTATACCAAAAGAAATCAAAGGTAAGATTGATGATGTCTTCAATAACCTTTTAACACAAACCGGCGGACATAGAAGCACAAATGAAAACATTACTAAAAACGGTAAAAGAATTTTATGTAACTGGTATAATGTTGCTTTAACAGATATAAATGGGAAAGTAACCGGAGTAGCTTCATTAGCGGATGATATAACAGAAAGAATAAAAACAAAAAATGATTTGACGGAAGCAAAAAATAAAGCTGAAGAAATGAATAGAATAAAATCAAATTTCTTTGCTAATATGAGTCATGAACTAAGGACCCCGCTTGTTGGCATACTGGGATTTACGGAAATTTTAGAAGAATCTATAAAAGATCCTGAACTAAAAGAATATGTAGAAATGATTAACGAATCAGGTCAACGGTTGCTTGGGACACTTAATTTAATTTTAAACTTATCAAAAATTGAATCAGAAAATATTGAAGTAGAGTTATCAAAGATTGATATTATAAAATATATAAAAGATACAATTGAATTATTCAAAATTTTAGCTGCTAAGAAAAATTTATACATAAAATTAGTAACCGATATTAAGAAATTTAATATTGAAATTGATGGGCGAATCTTCTTTCAAATAATGAATAATTTAGTAAATAATGCAACAAAATTTACAATTGAAGGCGGCATTACGATATTTGTTAATAAAATTAAGAATGATTCATATTTAGAAATACAAGTTAAAGACACCGGTATTGGCATAGCTAAAGAAAAACAAAAAATGATTTGGAAAGAATTTCGACAAGTAAGTGAAGGTACCTGTAGAATGTTTGAAGGTACAGGTTTGGGACTTACTGTAACAAAGAATTTTGTAGAGAAACTGAATGGCGAAATTAAATTAAAAAGTAAATTAGGAGAAGGCTCAACATTTATTGTTCTATTACCAATAAACAAAAAGAAACTAAATGAAATGCCTACTAAGCATATTGTTTCACCAGAAGAGAGCAATACTAAAAATGCAAAAGAAAATAAACTAATTTCAACTAAGTTTGACTTTATACCTGAAAAAAGGTTAAAATTATTAAAAAACTTTTAAGGGTAAATATTACTTAAATAAGGTAATAATTACATCTAAAAATTTAATGCATATAATAATACTTAAGAAAAACAAATATTTCTCCTTGGTATAAAAATTGCAATATTTTATTAAAACTATGTTAATTTTAATGAAGGCAAAGATATGTATTTGGTAAAAATCAATTTCTTAAATTATCTACAAAAATATATTTTTAATCCTTTTTTATATGCTCTTTATGGATTTTTTATTGTTATTGCCACTGATATAATTGTTAAAATATTTTTGCTTCTTATTGATTCCCGACAAATTTTCAAATTTCAAAGCCAGGATATTTGGCTAGCTATCTTGGGCTTTATTGCATTCTTTTTGATTAAAATTATTAGAAATTATAGATTATAAAAGAGAAGATTTTTTTTATTCTCTAAATGTCTTAAACATTTATTATAAAAATTTATATAATTTAATTTTTGATAAAATTACTTTTTTGAAAAAACAGAAAGTAATATTTACAAAAAAATATATATCAATAATTTCTATAAATAGTCGAACTTTTATAGGAGCATAAATAAATTGTACAAAATTCTAGTAATAGATGATAAACAAGAAAATCATTACTTAATTGCTAAAATTGTAAAAGATAACTTTCCAGAAGCAGAAGTTGTTTCAAAGTTAACAGGTAAAGAAGGCATAAAAGCAGCTCTGAAAGAACTTCCTGATGTAATTCTACTTGATTTAATGATGCCTGAAATGGATGGCTTCGAAGTATGCAATAAATTAAAATCTGATAATAAAACAGAATATATACCAGTATTAATTATTTCGGGTGTATTAACAGGGCCTGAAAGCAAAATAAAAGCCTTGGATATAGGCGCTGATGCTTTTTTGTCAAAACCGGTTGGTCCGACAGAATTAGTTGCACAAATAAAAGCAATGTTAAGAATAAAAAAGGCAGAAGACAAATTAAGACACGAAAACTTAGTACTAAATTCAACAATAAAAAAAGATGCAAATAAATTTGATTTTTCTTTAGAAAAATACAAAAAGATATTTGATAATAATTTTTCAGGGATACTTGAAACAGATTTAAACGGTAAAATAATTTTTTGTAATACTGCTTTTGCTAAAATGATGGGTTACAAAAATATTAGAGAATTAATAGGACTTAATATATTAGATTTCTATCAGAACAAATCTGAAAGAGATGAATTACTTGATATATTGAAAAGAGAAAATAGAATAACTAACTATAATATGGATGCTTTAGATAGGAATGGTAACACATTATATGTATTAGTTAATATATTTTTGATGGACGATAAAACTATTTTGGCTTTTATTGTAGACCTATCTTCTCTAAAAAAATCTGAGAAAGCTCTTCAAGAAAATGAGAAAAAATATAAAGATTTATTTGATAACATAAACGATTTTATTTGTACACACGATTTAAATGGGAAAATTTTAACTGCTAACCCTGCTGCTGAAAAACTCCTTGGTTATACACACGAAAAAATTCTAAATAAAAACTTTCGTGATTTTCTTGCACCGGAAGTGAAAGATCAATTCGAAGATTATATTAAAAAAATAAAAACAGAACATAAGGCAAAGGGACTAATGTTAGTCCAAACTAGATCCGGTAAAAAAAGAGTTTTGGAATATGATAATACTTTGTGCGAAGACAATATAGATTTACCTTTTGTAAGGGGTTTTGCAAGAGATGTAACTGAGTTTAAACAGAAGACTCATCTTTTAAAAATGTCTGAAAAAAAATATAAAGATTTATTCGAAAAATCTGATGATGCTATTTTAATAATTAAAAATAAAAAATTTGTGGATTGCAATCAGGCAACTGTTAAAATGCTTCATTATAAAAACAAAAATGAACTTTTGAATACTCATCCCTCTCAATTATCGCCCGAATTTCAGCCTGACGGAAAACCTTCTTTTGAAAAAGCAGATGAAATGATGAATATTGCTTTTAAAAAAGGAAGTCACCGCTTTGAATGGGATCATAAAAAAGCAGACGGTGAAGTTTTTCCTGTTGAAGTTTTACTTACTGATGTTTCAACTTGTGAGGATGAGAAAATACTACATACTGTTTGGAGAGATATTACTGATAGAAAACAAGTCCTTAAAAAACTAAGAGAAAACGAAGAAGGCTACAGAAATATATTTCAATTTTCTAATGATGGTATTATTGTACATGATCTAAATGGCTCTATACTAGACGCTAATAATATGGCACTTAAGCTTTTCGGTTATTCTAAAGATGAACTATTTTTGTTAAGTATTACCGATCTTTATAGTAAAGGGAGTGAAGGAATATCTAAGAAAGCATTTGAAACTGTTGAGCGAGTTGGGAAAGTATCTTTTGAGATTAACTTCAAAAAGAAAAACGGTGAATATTTTATGGCTGAGGTCTCTTCAAGTATTATACAGATTTCAGGTAAAGATGTAGTACTTGGTATATTCCGTGACATTACTGAAAAGAAAAAAGCAGCTAAAATCCAAAATGCCATTTATAGTATAGCTGAAAGTACATTTACAGCTTCTGATATGTTTACGCTTTATAAAAAAATTCACGAAATTATATCCACGCTTTTACCTATTAAAAATATCTATATAGCACTTTATAATGAAGTAACCGGATTTCTGTCATTTCCATATTTTGTGGATGAATATGATCCTCCTCAACCAGATAAAAAACTTGGTAAGGGCCTAACAGAATATGTTTTAAGAACGGGTAAGGCGTGTTTGATTGATGAAAAGAAAGACCTTGAATTAAGAGCAAAAGGTGAAGTTGAAATAATAGGTGCACCTACCAAAATATGGCTCGGTGTTCCACTGAAAGTATCGGGCAAAACTATTGGAGTAATAGTTGTTCAGGATTATGAAGATGAGTTGGCTTATGGTGAAGAAGAAAAACAGTTATTGCTATTCATTTCAAAACAAATTGCACAAGTTATTGAAAGAAAACAAAATTCAGTTCAATTAAAAAAATATTCTGAGAAGTTAAAAGAGGCTAATAGAACAAAAGATAAATTCTTTTCAATCATAGCACACGATTTAAAAAGTCCTTTCCAAGGTTTATTAGGATATTCACAAATTCTTTCAGATGATTATTCCACATTATCTGAGGAAGAAAAATTATTTTTTATTAAAAACATTGATGCTATAAGCAAAAATGCATATTTACTTCTTGAAGATTTGTTAACCTGGTCTAGACTCCAAACAGGTAAAATGGAAGTTAATCTTAAAATCTTTAATCTTGTTGAATATATAAACGCGACAATTTCTTTACTCTCACAAACTGCTTTAAATAAAGAAATTAAACTCAATTCATTTCTTGATAATAAGATTAATGTAAAAGCTGATCAAAATATGTTGAGCACTATTATACGAAATTTAATTTCTAATGCTATTAAATTTACAAATAATGGTGGTGAAATTTCCATTTCGTCAAAACCAGTAGAAAATTTTGTTGAAATAAATGTAGCAGATAACGGATTAGGAATTACTAAAGATAAACTTGATAAACTTTTTACTATGGATAGTAATATAACTACTAAAGGAACTGCTAATGAAGAAGGTACAGGGTTGGGATTACTTCTATGTAAAGAAATGGTAGAAAAACAAGGCGGTAGTATTCGGGTTGAAAGTGAAATAGGAAAAGGGAGTAAATTTATTTTTACAATACCCTTAAATATTGAATAAGCAATTATAAATTAGCTTTTTTTGTGGGAGCTATAGGATTCGAACCTATGACCCCCTGCTTGTAAGGCAGGTGCTCTAAACCAACTGAGCTAAGCTCCCATTAAATTCTATTAATAAAATTTTTACAACAATTATCCGGCTATGACGGATAAACTTCCAAAAATTTGAAGTTCAAATATGTGCTTTTTTTTTGAACTATCAAAGCATTGTAAAAATATATTTTGAGCGAGCGACGGGGATCGAACCCGCGACCTCTAGCTTGGGAAGCTAATACTCTACCAACTGAGTTACGCTCGCAATTTACTTTCAAAACTTAATTATCTTAATTTATTTACGCAATAAAATTTATTTTAATATTTATTAAATAAATTTATCTTTATTTTTTATTACACACTATTTAAGAAATGATTAAATGAACAATAAAAAACTGTTAAACTTGAGGGGGGAAATCTATAAAAATCAATTGAATGAATCAGAAATTGACTCTAATCCGTTTCATCAATTTAATATTTGGATGAAGGATGCACTTGATGCTGAAATTGTTCACGCCAATGCTATGACTATTGCGACCGGAAACAGTAAAGGAATTCCATCTGCAAGAATAGTTCTTTTAAAAGAATTGGATAAAACCGGATTTGTTTTTTATACTAATTATGAAAGCACTAAAGCAAGAGAGTTAGATGAAAACCCGAACGCAGCTTTAGTCTTTTATTGGAAAGAATTTGAAAGACAAGTTAGAGTAACCGGTATAGTCGAAAAAGTGAGAAGAAAAGAATCGAAGCATTATTTTAAGAGCAGGCCAACTGAAAGTAAACTTGGAGCTTGGGCATCGGAACAAAGTAAAGAAATCTCAGGAAGGGATTATATTATAAATAAATTTAAAATGTACAAATCAAAATTCTCAAATTCAGAAATACCACTTCCACCATTTTGGGGAGGCTACCGCTTATTGCCAAATATGTTTGAATTCTGGCAGGGTAGAGAAATGAGACTCCACGACAGGATAAAATATGAAAGGATAAAAAACGGCTGGAGAATAGTGAGACTTTCTCCATAGTTTAAAAATTATTTTTTACAAAACTTAACTTTCAAATAAATTCTCTTTAATTTACTATGTCAAATTAAAATTTTGCATAATTAAACAGGGAGAGAAAATTATGAAAAGCAAAGTTCTCATTTTCATACTTACCGCACTTTTTATTTCACCAATATTTTCTTTAGCTCAGCAAAAACATCATGATAAAGGTGTATTTAAAGTTTATAAAAATGATTTCTATAAACAAATAAAGAAGAGTATTAAAGAATTTGAAACACAAAAAAAAGAAAAGAAAAAAATATTTAGAATGGAGTTTAAGGGATTGGACATTCCTAAATCCATTGATGAATTCAAATATTTTTGGCACAACCCTTCTATTTCTCAAGGCAATACAGGTACGTGCTGGGATTTTTCAACCACTTCATTTTTAGAATCGGAAGTTTATAGAATATTTAAGAAGAAAATGAAATTCTCAGAAATTTATACCGATTATTGGGAATACGTTGAAAAAGCCAGAAGATTTGTAAGAGAAAGAGGTGATTCGGAATTTGGCGAAGGCTCTGAAGCTAATGCAGTAACTCGTATCTGGAAAAAATACGGAGTTGTACCGGAAAAAGTTTATACTGGTCTTTTACCCGGTCAAAAATTTCACAATCATAGGAGTATGTACAAAGAAATGCATTCTTATCTATTAGGATTAAAAAAATCGAATGCTTGGAATGAGCAAGAAGCAATTAGCACAATCAAAGCGATTATGAACCATTATGTAGGTGTGCCTCCCACTAAGTTTGATTACAAAGGGAAAACATATACTCCTAAGCAATTCTTAAAAGACGTTGTAAAAATTAATGTGGACGATTATGTAGATATACTTTCTCTTAAAGAAAAACCATATTATAAAAAAGTTGAATATGAGGTACCGGATAACTGGTGGCACAGTAAAGAATACTATAATGTACCATTGGATGTTTTTATGAAGATAGTAAAAGAAGCTATTCGTAATGGTTATACAATGGCAATCGGTGGTGATGTATCCGAACCTGGAATAGACGGAGATTTTGATGTTGCAATGATTCCCACCTTTGATATACCCTCGGAATACATTGATGATAATGCGAGAGAATTTCGTTTCAGCAATCACACAACAACAGATGATCACGGCATTCACTTGGTGGGTTATCTTCATAAAAACGGTGAGGATTGGTACTTGATAAAAGATTCAGGCTCAAGTTCGCGTAATGGAAAAAACAAAGGTTATTACTTTTATGAAGAAAATTATGTAAAACTTAAAATGATGAATTTTTTAGTGCATAAAAATGCTGTAAAAAATATTCTGAAAAAGTTTAACGGCAAGAATTAATAATTACCAAAAAATAATGTCTTCCTAAAAATTATTTTTTAAAATACTATGGAAGACATTGTTTTTTTTAATTAAATTAAAAAAGATTTTTCCTATGTCATGATGTTTTTTGTACTAAAGACAGAATATGAAAATAAGATTAAAACTTAGTGCTAAATTATATTAAAATTATCTTATTTAATTATTTTTATTTGTCTCTTAGTCTTTTTCGTATAAAGATTATTCAGTATCTCAAGGTATACTCTTTATGATTTACCTTTTGATTATTTATACGTTGGATTTACTTTGAAGTCTAATAATAACAGGCAAATGTACAAAGGATAATTTTTTAAAAATATATACTGTTGCTTTCAATTTATATCTATTTTAATAATGAATATGAAACCGCTTTTTTAACCATCAATAAAGGATTGAATATGAATAAAAGGACAAAATTTCCACACGTGTTTTGGATTGCAAATTCAATTGAAATATTAGAGCGATTTGCTTATTACGGAATTTACCTGGGTTTTGGAATTTATTTGCAGCAGCTCGGTTATTCCAAAGGTGACCTTGGTTTTATACAAAGTATTTTTCTTGCTTTATCATACTTGATACCCCTCTTCTCCGGCACTTTTGCCGATAAGTATGGATTTAAAAAAATGCTTCTTGTTTCTTATATGGCATATCTGCCTGCCATATTGCTCTTAATTATAACAAAATCTTTTTCAGGTATTGCAATAACTATGCTTACAATTGGGTTTGCTGCCGGAATGTTTAAACCTTTGATCTCTGCTACTGTTCGGGTAACAACTGATGCTACTAATAAAACTTTAGGTTACGGAATATTTTATCAAATGGTAAATATCGGTGCTTCTTTAGGTCCAATAATTATGGGGAAATTACGAGGATGGTCGTGGGATTATGTGTTTTACACAGCTGCTATTTCTATAGGCATAATGTTTATAATAACTCTGTTCTTTTATAAAGAGCCTGAAAGGGAAATTGAAGGAGTTACACTCAAGCAAAAATTTAAAGATTTACGAGAAGTATTATCCGATAAAAAATTTATGCTCTTTATAATTTTATTGGGTGTCTTCTTTTGGTTACCGTTTTGGGCTTTTTTTAATATTCTGGCAGTTTATATAAATGATTATTTAAATACAGCAGCTTTGTATCAAAGCGTTAGTTCTGTTCTAGGACATAGTATATCAAGTTTGATTTCAAACAATTCCGATGGGGTTTGGAAAATAAATGCAGAAGCTATTTCAAACACAGGGTATATTATTATCTTTTTCCAAATACTAGTTTCTAAAACTTTTGAAAAACGACCTGCAATACCTTCCTTTATGATAGGATTGTTTTTTATGTCAGTGGGATTTATTGTACTTGGATTTTCAGTTACTATGTTAAATAATTTTGTGTTCCTTGGCGTGCTTTTATTTGCTATCGGTGAAATGACATCATCTCCTAGAATTCAGGAATATATTATGTGGATTGCACCTAAAGAAAAAGCCGGACTTTATATGGGAGCTAATTTTCTTGCAACATTCATAGGTGCTTCTTTAAGCGGTATTTATACTGCGTTAATGGGTACTTTTGAAAATTCAGGACATCCTGAATATATTATGTTTACACTTGCAGTGCATATAATACTTGGGATATTAGCTATTTTTATTTTTACAAAAACAATCGGTGAATTTAAAGAATTAACACAGTAATAATTAACAAAGAATATTTAGCTCAATGCAAATTTCGTTCATGTTGTAAGGAGCGAAAAACTCTATTTTATAACAAGTAAAATAATGAGTACTTATACAGAGAAAGTACTTTTGTGACTTCTGTAAATTGAGGGGACATAATTAGTTGCTAAATAATAATGTTTAATTACTTATTAACTTCAGAATCAACCTATTGTTTAGGTTTAACACATCAAAAATAAAATATTATTTAACTTTGTAGGTGTTAGCTTTCTATATTAATTTATCGAAAACATTTAAAGATAAATTCTAATTTTATTATTTATCTGCAAGATGCAACTTATTTCAATAGTACCAACTTCTTAGTTTTAATAAAATCACCCGTTCGTAAAGTGTAGAAATAAATTCCGCTTGAAAGACGGAAAGCATTAAAGGTTACTTTGTAATTACCGGCTGGCTGTTCTTTATTTACTAAAGTTACAACTTCTCTGCCAAGTACATCAAAAACCTTTAGGCTAACATTACTGAGTTTCGGAAGTTGATAGTTTATTACAGTAGAAGGATTAAAAGGGTTTGGATAATTTTGTGATAATAAAAATCGTGTCGGTATAGTTTTATTGTTCTCAATTCCCGTTACAATGCTCTCATCATCGGCAAATATGTATTCACCAAATCCAGCATTATTAACTAGCAGGTTATTATTTTGTGAGTCATAAATTGTATTTAGTTGAGTGAATAATCCATGTCCTTCGTTAGGCCTTACATAAACTTTTACTTTAGAAGGTTCTTTTATATCAGGAAAAGTAGACAATTCAAATTCTAAATTTACATTTACTGAATTTATGCTAAGACTGCTAAAATACAATCTATATTTATAAACATTGAACGGTATTTTTGTAAATTGAGGGAAAACAGGAGCCAAATTATATCTTCTTAAATTAAATTTGTTCAACTCTGGACCGCTAAATGAATTTACTTTGACAATTGTCCCAGTTGAATCATCAGCGTTATTAAAATTATAACTTGAACCAGCCACTATATTTTTTTTAATTATGGAGGACGTAGGTTTGAAAATATTCCATGGGTATTTGTAAGCTCTGTAAGAAGTAACATTAGGCGGGAACGTTACATCAAAAGTAATTGTACCGTCAGGCTTTACTTCAGTTATATCAGCGCTTGTTGAATCCTGTGCTTTTCCACCCCATCCAATAAGAGTATTTCCGTTTGGTAATCTTTGTACCGAGCCCATAATGCGTGCAGCAATATCAGGCTGATGTCTGTATTCCCAAACTTGAGTTGCTGTTTTATTAACCTGGTCTACTTGGTATTCCACAGCTCTTGAAAACCATGGATTGTGATTATTGCCGTTATCGAACAATGTTATGTTTCCGTTAGGAAGCATCCTAATGTGATGAGCGGAAAAATAATTTGGGTTATTAGCTTCATTCTCATCGGTGAAAGTAAACTGGTTATCTTTACCGCCGAATCTCCAAATTATATCTCCTGTTTTTAGATCTATTTTTAATGCTTCTGCATTTGTCCTGTTACCCAGTAATATATTACCGTCATTGGCAATTCCTATTGTGTTAAGATGGTTCAGTTTTACTAAATTACCTGTTAAAGGGTTGTAAGTATCTTCTATAGGGATATGATCCCAACTTCTCCATTGCCAGACTACATTTTTATGAACATCCAGCATCTGTAAAATTCCGTGTACTACCGTTGCACTATCCTTACCACCGTATTGAGTCATATTCATTGTGATAGGGTATTTAATAGTAAAAAGATAATTACCGTTTGGGAGGATTAATAAATCATGCATATCGGTTATATATTTATTTCCTAAGCTATCAGTACCAACTGCTTTAACCGAATCAATTATTGTTAATGAAGTATCCATAATATAATAAACACCCTGCTGACCGACACCACCCTGCTTAACCCCCAAACCAAAAGTAAGTAGTCCATTCGGTTGAATTTTAAAATCTCCGACTTTATTTGATACTTTTTTATATTTATAAACATTGCCACTATCATCTAAAATTATTAGGTAATTCCCGTATTTGGCTGTAAAATCAGAAGGAGCTATAAATAATTGACCTTTGGCAGGATTGTTAATAGTGTTAACCGTAATGGGAGGAAAGTCATCCGGCAGAGTTTGAGCATTTACCAAAAAGCTGGATGTAATGATTATTGATATAAATAGTAAGGTATATAATTTCATATTACAATTCTTATAAGTTTGTATTGATTTTAAAATGTAACTCAAATATCGTGTTTTATCATTTTATGAACAACATTTTTTTTGTTTGTGTTATTCTTTTTTTTGAATTAAGTAAATTTATTTCTGCTTTGTAAAGGTAAATTCCCGATGAAATATTTGCAGGCTGCCAATTTACAAAATGATTTCCTTTTTCTTCAACTTTATCATTTAGCTTAATAATCTTTTCACCCAAGACATTATAAATAGAAATAAGGACCTTGCTTCTTTCCGGTAAGCTGTATTTAATTGTAGTGGAAGGGTTAAAAGGGTTAGGATAATTCTGAAAAAGAACAAAATTTAACGGTATAATGTTTTCATCTGTATTAACCGATGTAACCGTGTTGCTGTCTGCTTTTAGTACAACATATTGGGCTACCATTTCAGTTCCGTTTTCTGATCTTATAAGTAAAGTATCAATATGTTGGCTTGCATCAATAGGTTTATATTGAACAGAAAATAATTTACTGCTGTTCGGCTGAATAGTTGCAGGTAAATCGGTTATTGGAGTAAATGTGTTGTCCGTAAAATAATAAGATGTAATTGTAAGTGATTCTGATTTATTATTAGTAATGGTAAATGACTTTAGCAGAGAATCGCCCAGACTTACAAAACCAAAATCAACTGTGTCTTGATCGGATGTAAAAAGATTTGTATGCCAAGGTGTTCTAAACACCTGGTAGCTGTAATTTTGATCTTCAATAAACATCTCAAAAGTTTTTACTCCACCCGGAGTTACTTCCGTTACGCTTCTAAAATCGTCATATGTATTTGGGGTTTTTGCAGATGAACCCCAACCTATTACTGTATTTCCATTTGGTAGTCTTTGTACACTTCCCATTACTCTGGCAAATTCATCGGGATTATTTCTAAACTCCCAAACTTTATCAGCACTTAAGTTTGTAGGATTTTCTGTATTTAATTTGTATTCAACAGCTCTTGAAAAAACTCTGTTGGGAGCTAAACCATTATCAAATAATAATAAATTTCCGTTGCTTAAAATTCTTGCATCATGCTGTTGTAAGATCGGGAAGTTATCGTTATTAAAAACAAACTGATTATTCTTTCCTCCCAATCTCCAAATTATATTACCGGTTGATTTATCAATTTTTGTAATTTCATCCATCCTTTTCGAAGAGATTATGATATTTCCATCTAAGTCAATATCAATTGAATTTGTGTGACAGTATTCTATACTCGATAATGTTAAGTCAACAAAATCGTTTGCATCCGTAATATTAAAATGATCCCAGCTGCTCCATTGCCAAACAACATTTTTTGCGCTGTCCAGTTCTTGAATTATGCAACCGA
>Ga0114931_10005178_pt1 | contig 16142 bp, 9 predicted proteins | sample 2SBtaG_FD_89579 | JGI IMG/M metagenome (GOLD analysis project Ga0114931, IMG submission 89579) | Deep subsurface microbial communities from Kolumbo volcano to uncover new lineages of life (NeLLi) - 2SBTROV14_V59a metaG | ecosystem: Environmental > Aquatic > Marine > Volcanic | place: Kolumbo...
ATCGTTATTGAGGTTGCAGGTAACGCCGGCAAAAATACATTTGGTATTTTTGATAAAGCTGACAAAACGAACACACTTCAGCTGTTTGACGGTTCAGCTGGCGCAACGGACCAAGTCACTCTGAGTGTTGCCACTACTTTACCCGGTGATTATCAATTTAGCGTTGGCTCAACTACTAAAACATTCGGCGGCAACACTTTCGGCTATTACCTGAAAGGGCCTGGGGGCATGTTCTACAGTGACAGCAACCTGAACGCACATAGCGATGACCAGATGGTGGCCTACCAAGGGACTGGGAATGACTATCTGAAATATGACAATGGAACTATAGCTCGAGAGGGTTGGTGGACCAGTGCCTCATACTTGTTGGGCTGGGAAGATCTGGCTCTGACCGGTGGCGGCAGTGATTCGGACTATCAGGACTTTGTCGTTCTGGTTGAGTCCATCGTACCGGTACCTGCCCCTGCTACCTTGGCACTGCTGGGCCTTGGCCTGCTCGGAATAGGTTACAGCGCACGTCGCAAGACAGCCTAAGACCTCAAGCAGCCTGTCTCAACGAAAAACGCCACCTTCGGGTGGCGTTTTTTTTGTGCCGGAGAAAAGATGGCTGCCCATTCCCACAAGCGCAAAAACACATCTGTAGCCAAGTAACCGGCCAATGAGGGGCCCAGCATGGTCTACTACCCATCAAACCGCAGCCGTCGTGAAAGGCAACGACTACGCACCGAGCAGTAAGAAAGCAAGCTGAGTCTGTAGAGAGGGCTGGCGCCGACCACTTTCCACAACCGGCATCTCTCATTTTCCGCGCCGGCATCCATCGACACCGAAAACCCGTGACTGGCCACTTCCGGTCAACGGTGAAAAACCATCCAGTCTGGAGCAGGGGGATACGCACCCAAAGTGATTAAACCAAGCTTAAAGCCTCCCAAGCAGCTGCTGTGCCTCTTGACGAGCGGAAAATGATCGCTCTTTTCCGAGGGCCCGCTCCAGCACTGCACGCGCTTCAGCCTTTTTACCGGACCTGACCAGTGCCTCTGCCAGATGGTACTGCACATCACCAACTTCTGGTAATTTCTCGGCAGCCTGGCGCAATAGCGCCAAGCCCTGCTTGGTCTCACCGTGCTGTAACTTGATCCAACCCAGGGTATCCAGTACAGGGCCACTGCTCGGACGCAATTCATAGGCCTTAGCCACCAATTGCAATGCCTCACCGGTCTGCTTGTCTTGATAAAGTATCCAGGCCAAATCGTTGAGTGCGGGTACGAATTCCGGTGCCCCCGCCAACAGGCGGCGATATTCCTTCACTGCCTCGACACGCTTGCCCTCGGTGTAGAAAGCCACGGCTAAGGCATAACGGGCGGACACATCTTCCTGGTGAGACTGTACCCAATCCGCTAATAATTTGATGCTGGCCGCACTGCCCTGACTGCGCTGCAAAGCAGCCGCCTCTTTCAGCATCACGCGTGTCCCGGCACCCCGTTCTCTCGCCCGGGCATAGGCAGTGGCCGCCTTGGCCGGTTGCTTCTGGCTTGCACGGATGTCACCTTCCAATACAAAACCGGCGGGTGATTCGGGCTTGCGGCGTTTAATATTCTCGACACTGCGCAAGGCGTCCTTGATGCGCCCAGCCTTGACATCAAGCAGTATGGATAAAGACGCAGCCTGCAGATGGTTCGGTTGCAGTTTCAAAACCTGCTTCAGCGAGGCCTTTGCAGCAACGCCATCATTGGCACGAAACTGGGCAACCCCCAGCAAATAGTAAGCCTGTGCGGTAGGCGTCTGTTGCACAATTTTTTCAAACGCACCCACAGCGGCAGCATAATCATGAGAGGCCATTTCGACTAGGCCAATCTCTTTTAGCACCTGCAGATCGTGGCCATTAATTGCGGTCATTTCACGCGCCACTTTCCGAGCGAGTTCAATTTTCCCGGTGCGCGTGTAATAGCGGGCCAGCAACAACCGTGGCGCCAATGCTTTGGCATCTGCTTTGCGAGCCTTCTCCAACCAAAGCAGGGCCTGCTTCCGGTCGTTTTTGGCATCTTCCAGCTGTGCAAGCGCCATCATGGCCGCGGTGTTTTTCTCATCTTTGACCAGAATATCGTCAAGGCGCTCTCGTGCATCATCTAAACGGCCCGCCAACACATCAAGTCGTGCCAAATTGAGTGCGGCCGACCTAAAGTCTGGTTCTAGCTTCAGGGACTCAGCAAAAGCCACCCGCGCTTGTGCAACATCGCCCTTGGCACCAAGAATGACACCGAGAAGATTTTGTGGATATGCGTTTTTTGGAAAAAGAGTGACCAAGGCCTGTGCCGTGGACAGGGCTTTCTCAAAGTCTTTCTTCCTCAAATAGGTCAAGGCCAGCATGGATTGTTCACGTGCAGGCGCTTTACCCAGTTTGATAGCTTGTTTCAATTCCTGAATGGCCAGTTCGTCATTGCCTTCAGCAAGATTAAACATCGCCAATTGGGCGCGTAGGCCACTCGCAGTAGGCTGCCTGGCAACCGCCTTTTCCAGGAAAGCTCGTCCCTTTTCCAGTTCACCACTGCGCAAAGCGGCTTGCCCCGCCATCGCCAGTAAACGGACGTCATTTGGTCGCTGCGCCAGCGCAGGTTCCAACACGGTTAAGGCCTGATCAGCTTGGGCCTGTTGCAATCGAAGACTCGCCAATAGCATGCGGGCAGGCAACAGGGACGGCTGCGCCGCGACAACGCGCGACAACTGCTGCTCGGCCTGTTCAGTATTACCCAATGCGTAATTAACACTACCCAGTAAAAATACGCTGGGCAGGTGGTTAGGCAACACTTTTAAAACAAGCCGAAAATAATCCCGTGCTGGCACATATTTCTTCTGCTCGTATGCCAGCAAGCCCGCCAGATAATTAGGCATGGGGTTCCTGGGAGAAACTTTTAGCAAATAATCAACCTGGGTAGATGCTTCATCGAACTTTTGTTGTGCGATCAGTAATTTTGTCAGGCCGGTACGGGCCCGTATTCCCACGCGCGTCGTCAAATTCGCATCCGTTAGTTCAATTGCCCGTTGGAACGCGGCCTGTGCATCTTTACTGCGTTTCTGTTTGTAGGCGACCTGACCTTGTAGCACCCATGCGTCAGCATTCTCTGGGCTAAGCGCCAAGACCTTGTTTATTTTTTCAACCGCCTTTTGCAAAGCTCCTGTCACCATATAGGTTTTGGCCTGACCAAGCAGCGCTAATGGATTCTCCGGCTTAAGGGCAAGCGCTTGCTTGAAGGTCGACAATGCCAAATCATTTTTCCCCAGGCCAAGCTGAGCCTCACCCTGCAACACAAGAAGATCCGCTTGTGAACCTATGTCCATTTTCGACAGCCCGGTCAGAACGTCATCATATCGTCGCTGCAGCAATAAGGACTGGATTTGAAGCTTCCGAACAAAATCCCCAGCCACACCGAGCTGCTGGGCTTTATTCAGCTCTTTTTCCGCCGCCACACCATTTCCAATCAACACATACAATTCGCCGAGCAACAAACGTGCTTCGGAGTTTTTTGGGTTCTGTTGAAGGGCATTCTTAAGCTCAATAAGACTGGCTTTCAGATTGACCACCGTCTGGTATTGCTTGGCGCGATTTACGTGCTCGGCATCACTGATGCCTGTTTTAGCGCAGGCCACCAAAACCAGGCCCGCAAACAAGATAAACATTAGTCTTCCCTGGGTCATCATATTTAAGGAGCGATAAATCATGTTTCACCTAATAAGCTTTTAAAAAAACTTTCCTCAGATTTTTTCATTTCCCGGCTCTTCCCCTGATGGAAAGCTAGAATACCGTAAGCCCTATGGTATATAAAGGACTATACGCCTGGATTCCCATGGTCGAGGCTCATTTGGCAGGGATCTGAGGCATTTTATGACATAATCCGTCGCTTGGGTCACCGTGCCCGCAAGAAAGAAGCCTGTAGCGTGCTTCTTATGGCCTGTTGGCGGGCAGACTGCAATTTCTGGAATAGAAAAAGACACCGCAAATGCTCATCAGGAATCTTATTCGGCTCCTGTCAGGATAATCACGGTTATTCAATGAGTTAGGTGCCACATAGGATTGTATTTCAGCATTTTGTGCGGTGCATCACATTTGCCGACCAGAAAGCTGTGACCTACGTCACTCATGATCACCCCTCGAGTGTCGATTATATAGGCAGCTTGTCAGCAACTTAATTGTAAAAAAATATGAGAAAAAACGGAACAAATTCAAGCCTGAAAACGTCAACTTTGTTAAAGTTGGGGATTGATCGTGTCCAGCATCTTTCAAATGATGAGAATCAGGGACTTAGCACCATGCGCATCAAATTTTTTGCTGCCCTCATGTCATTCATTTTCTTATCAGGCTGTGGCGGTGGTAGCGGCAGTACGAATGATTTCGCTTCTAATTCTTCGACTCAAGCAACGACGAAAACGCCAACAACTATTACGAACACCCCGCCCCTGGTTAACGCAGGTGCAAATTTCAGCGCCGAAGTCGGTATTGAAATAACTCTCGGTGGATCGGCATCTGACCCGGACGGTGATACACTCACGACGACGTGGTCCTTTACCAGCGTGCCCACAGACAGCATTGCCAGCTTAACTGATCCTGGCCAGCTCACTGCCACATTCACACCTGATCTGATTGGAACCTACAACCTCGAACTCAAAGTTTCTGATGGCGAACACCAGGCATCCGATAATATTACTATTACTGTTAAACCTGGCAACATTGCCCCGGTAGCCCGTATTGTTTCTTCCCAGGTGATTGCCCCGGGTAGCGTAGTCCAGGCCGATGGAACAGGCAGCACTGATGGCAACAATGACACCTTGTCCTATCAATGGTCATTCGTCAGCAGGCCTACAGGCAGCAGCGCAGTATTCAGCAATGCCAATATCGCAAAACCTAGCTTTAACGCTGATTTAACAGGCACATACGTCATACAGTTGATAGTAAACGACGGCGCACTTTCCAGCAACCCAGTCAGCGCCACTATTATCGCCAGTTCATTCAGTGTCACCGTGTCATGGGCTGCCAATAACGACAACCCTGCAGGTTATGTCATTTACACTGGACCAACGATTGACACGGCGAATATCCCATTAAAAATTCTGGTGCGTAATGCCACGGATTGGGATCCCTTGAATCCGAGCGCAATCCTGGCCGGTGACGCAATCATCGCGGCACTGCCAAACAGCTCCCAGGCATGCTTTGTTGTAAGGGCCTATAATGGCGTCGGCTTATCTGCTCCATCAGATGCGACTTGCTTGCAAATAATTCCGTAATGAATTCTTATCGAGAGAACTTCCTAATGAACATTATTCATGTCCGAACAGTTTTATTTGCCCTGCTAGCCCTTTTCCTGGTTGCCTGCGGTGGAGGCCAAGGCGCTAAGAACACCCTTAGTAGCACAACAGTGGACAACAGCAAAACAACTCAAAATACGACCAATAGCCCACCGCTGGTTAACGCAGGCACAGATTACAGCGCCGCAACGGGTGATCTCATAACACTCACTGGCACCGCATCCGACGCTGATGGTGACCCCATTAGCACGGTGTGGTCCTTTACCAGCACGCCGGCAGGCAGCACGGCCAGCCTGAGCAAGCCTGATCAGCTTGATGCCTCATTTACAGCGGATCGGGCCGGAACCTATACGCTCGAACTGATGGCTTCGGACGGGACAGACCAGGCATCAGACACAATAAGCATTTCGATCAGCGCCCCATACAACGGCGGAACGTACACAGGAACGGTGCCAGCCGCACAAGTTGGCGCAACTGTGGTTGGTCTCACCATAGAAGATACCTCCGGCACAGAGCAAAACAACGTACCGATCACTTTCGGCCAGGTCTTCAAACCAGGAGAAATCCCGGCAGGCACCCTGCTAGGAGTACGCCTGGCAAATGGCACACAAGCCCTGATCCCCAGCCAGATCGACAAAAAAGCTACCCATGCAGATGGCTCGCTACGCCATGCCGTCATCACAGCACGCGTACCCTCACTCATTGCCAATAATCCGCAGGCCATCGAAATCGTCGTGGTAGATTCCGCACCCACAACTCCACCCGTAAAACTGGCCGATTTACTGGCCACCAATTTTGATGGCGTCGTGTCCCTCAATCTTGCCGGCACGACCTACACCGCCTCTATTGCTGACTTGCTCAAAAATACCCAGGCAAAAACCTGGTTGTCAGGACCGGAAGTGACCGAGTGGATGGTATCCACCCCACTCAAGGCCGCAGATGGCACAGAACATCCCCACCTCAGCGCACGCTTCAATGTACGCGCCTATGCCGGTTTTGACTCGGTACGCGTAGACGTGGTCATTGAAAACGACTGGGCATATGTCCCCAACCCGCAAAACTTTGTTTATGACGTAAATATTTCATTATGTGGCAACAATGTTTACAGCAAAACGGCACTGACCCACTATCACCATGCCCGGTGGCGCAAAACCTTTTGGTGCGGCAAGAAACCTGCCATACATATCAAACATGACGTGAATTACCTGATTGATAGTTATGCTGTACCTAATTATGACCGCAACCTGGTGATACCAGAAGCCGACCTGGCAACTATGGAAACCAATTGGACGGGCAGTAAAACTGAACCCATGGGCATTGGGGCTGCTGAGGCTTATATGCCTGGCACTGGTGCTCGTTCAGACATAGGCCCACTTCCCCGTTGGACTACGCAATACCTTCTAAGCCAAGACTCACGTGCAAAACAAGTAATGCTAGGCACAGCAAACCTTGCAGGCAGTTGGTCAATACACTACCGTGACAAGAACACTGACACAATGATATCTATTGATGACTACCCATCTATGACCTTGCTAGGTCGATATGGTGATACATATAATAGTGAAACGGGAAAGTATGAAGCATTTCCTGATTGCAGCGGCGATTGCACAACACCTTACACACCAGATGATGCACACGAACCCAGCCTCGCATATCTACCCTATTTAATCACAGGCGACTACTTTTTTCTTGAGGAACTACAATTCTGGGCAAATTATAATATGGTGCTTTTAGGGCCAGGTAATCGTGGATTTTCTGCTGGACTACTCAATTCGGGTCAACTAAGGGCGCAAGCGTGGTCAATGCGGACATTAGGTGATGCAGCATACATTACTCCAGACGATAACAATCTGAAGCAATATTTCATCGAGAAGTTACAGAATAACATCACCCGGTACAATAATAATTATACAAATAACACGAACAGTAATTCCCTAGGAATAATCACATCCGGTTACGCATTGAGTGGACTAGAAATAGCCCCCTGGGGCGATGATTTCTTCACATGGAGCATTAAGCACCTCGTTGAATTAGGGTTTAGTGCTGCAACTGACCTTCTTAAATGGAAAGCAACATTTCCCGTTGGGCGCATGACCGATAGTAATTTCTGTTGGGTTTTTGCTTCAAGTTATATACTAAATGTTCGCAGTAGTAGCTCAAGTCCTCTGTATACAACTTTCAAAGAAGTTTATGAAAATACAGTGGATCCCAAATATTACTCTATGGCGTGTGGAGGCGTAGACATGGCCACCTCCCTGGGAATTCCTGAAAATAGTATGATTGGCTATGCTGACAACGCATATGGGTATCCTTCTAACTTACAGCCAGCGCTAGCTGCTGCTGCCGATACAAATAATCCTGCTGCTATAGCAGCATGGAATAAATTTGAAAACCGTTCTGTAAAGCCAGGAGGGAGATGGTCATATAACCATTTTCCAAACTATGCAATCATCCCTCGCTAGACGGGCTTGAAAGATTCATTAGGACGATTAATGAGTATAACCAAATGAGAATTCATCAAATAAACTGTCAGTATCAAACAAAAAAAATCATTTTATTATTGTTGTTTTTCATTATATGCAACATTAATCTAAATATCTCGGCATATGCAGACGCCATTGATGACTTAAAACCCGGCCATTGGCTAGAAATACCCAACTCTAATCTTGATCAAGTTTCACCCAACCCAATCCCAGCAGGCTCAACTGGCGTAATGTCCGTGATGGAAGCATGGAGTGGGGGAGCTTATGATACAAAAAGAGATCGATTGATCATTTGGGGTGGCGGCCATACTAACTATGCGGGGAATGAGTTATATGTATTTGATTTAAATACACTTCAATGGACTCGCTTAACTGAACCTTCTTCTTTAGACGGCTGGACAGATGGCGATAAAGAATATTCTGATGGCAGACCAATTTCACGGCACACATATGATTATATCGAATATCTCCCACCTCCATATGACCAGTTCTTTACAGGTGGTGGAGCTGGTTTATGGAGAGGTGGTTCAGATGATAACACTACATTTATTTTTGATTTTCAAACTAATAAATGGATAAAAGAAGCAAACCCTACACCCAACCCAGGGCTCGGTGCAATTACAGTCTATGATAAGGTCACAGAAAAAATATGGATGCACAATGCAGGAAAAGGCAGTTTTCTGTCTGAATTTGACCCAAAAACCAAGAAATGGAAAAAGCGAGGAAGTGTATGGACAGAACCAGATGGCTGGATTGATTACTACTGGTCAGGAGCCATAGACCCCATACGACGAAAATTTGTAGCTATTGGTAACGGCAATCTGTACGTGTGGGACCTCACCGAAAAAGGCGACATTGGCAACACTAAACCAGTAACTACAGGCAACACAGAGATACTTTCAATGCAAAGCCCAGGCTTTCAGTATGATCCCGTTAGTGATGAATTTATCGCCTGGCATGGAGGGGAAAACATTTACACGTTAAACATGGATAATATGGCCTGGAAAAAAATAGCACCAGCCCCGAGCAACGTAGTAATACCAACACCCGCCGCAAAAGCGGGAACATTTGGACGATTTAGATACGTACCATCAAGAAACGTATTCATTGCAGTGAATAGAGTTACTGAAAATGTATATATTTATAGACATACGGCACCATTATCAGCTACAGCTCCACACCAACCCTCACGTCCAAACGCACAGTAAAGCCATGATGCACCGGAGATATCAACAAGAATAAATCAGTCCCAAATGATGCTTGTATTATCGCAAACTTCGGGACTTAATCAGACTTGCCTTGATGTTTAATGAGAATCAGATATAGCATTTTGTATATGAACTATGATGTGTAAACCGCTAGTTACTGTAATTATCCCGGTATTTAATTGCGAAAAGTATATCCGAGACTCAGTAGATAGTGCTCTAAATCAAACGTATTCAAATATTGAAGTTATCGCGGTAGATGACGGCTCTAGTGATGGTAGCCATCATATATTACAGACATATGGCGACAGAATAAGCATTATTAGTCAAAAGAATTTAGGGGCTGCTGTTGCACGAAACGCTGGCATAGCCGCATCAACTGGAAAATATGTGGCTTTCTTGGATAGCGATGATTTTTGGTTTCCCGAGAAAATTGAGGCGCAAGTTAAATATCTGGAAGATCATCCTGAAGTGAAGATGGTATTTTGTGGGTGGCTTGAGTGGCCGTATTCTAGAAATAAGGGTTCACCACAACCTAGACGTGTGGCACAGTATGATTTGCAAGCGATACAGCAAGAACTGTCTGGTGATTTATACAAAGAATTACTGCTGGAGTGTGTAGTACACACATCAACAGTTGTTATGAATATTGAGTTGACACACGACATTGGTGGATTTGACCCAGAGTTCAGAAAAGGGCAAGATTATGATTACTGGCTCCGAGCCTCTAGAAAAACCTTAATACACAAACTAAGTGCAACACTGTCATTGTATCGTATCCATGAGGAGAGCATCACCAGCAATCCAGGCTCGATTAATTATGAATACTTCGCTGTAAAAAATGCTCTTGATAAATGGGGCTTAAGTGGATTTACAGGACAGAAAGCTAATAGGCGTGAAGTATATAAACATTTAAGCAATACATGGCTGAATTTTGGCAGTGCTTTTTTAGAAATCGGGCAGGCAAAACATGCAAAATCTGCCTTTATAAAAGCAATACAATACAGGCCTACTCATCTTAGGTTATGGGCATTGCTGGGATTCTCATTCTACAAGTCTATCATTCCGTGAAGATTATGTTCATTCGGCCATTTTTTTGTGTGGGACTTATTCTATTCATCGTAATGAATAACTTCACCTTGGCGAGAGACTTAACAAGATTAGAAGTGCCAGGCGGCTGTGGTTTGCTATTAAATCATTTTGGACCATATGACTATCGAGATCCGAGCAGGAAAGACGAGATTTATCTGGTTGAGAAAGCGCATTTTGACCTAGAGGTTTTTCGCTTGGAAAATGCAGGCCGAGATGGGAGAAATGCACCGCCAGGCGGAGGGATTGATTATACGTTAAGGGCGTTTCCAAACCATCATCGAGCCTTGGATGCGTTATCTCGCTTGGTTATTAAAGAAAAAAATCTGAAGCCTCAGAACATGACCTGGCCGTCAGAATGCTATTTTAAACGAGCGATAATATTTGCTCCTGATGATGGAGTTGTGTATCACATATATGGCAATTATCTCTACCGTATAGGAAAAATAGAAGAAGCAATAACTGCATATAAAAAAGCGATAGCTCTTATCCCAGATTATGCTGAGGCCCATTATAATTTAGGTTTGATATTATATAAGCAAAAACGCTATGCGGAATCTCAAGTGCATGCTAAAAAGGCATATAGTCTAAATTATCCGTTAGCGGCACTTAAAGAAAAACTAAAATCGGTTGGTTGCTGGGAGAGCGGCAATAATATATTAAATGAAGCTAAGTGTAGATTGAATGGCACTAAGTTAAGGCCGTAGCTTCTTAGCATGTCCATGTATTTCAACTTCCACCCGCGCTTGCTGTCGAGGTCTATCCAATCGCGGATAAGGCTTGGGCCTGCGTTTGGCTGCCCGCCCCTGTAATATAAAGTAAGCCTCTTGCCTCTCACACTACCAGAGTGCTGAATCTTTGACGATTACCATACATCAGTACATAAATTTAATATCATATCGTATAATCAATATTCACCTTAGTAGATTGTGTATCTGCTTATCATCCAATTGTTGGCCACATCACATGTTCTATGAACTTAAAAAGAATCTTAGAAAAACATTTTTCGATATAAATGTTTCTGATATTTTCAATACACCGCCAATAATATGTTCCGACATCGCTTCTTTCTCGATTCTATCTCAAATTAGACCCTCTGATATTAAGTCTTATTTATTAGCAATAAAAAGTTTTTCGTATTATTTGAAGCCATCTTCGATATACGTAGTTGGGGATAGATTTACTGAAAGCGACTGGAAAACTCTTGATCAACATATTGACAACCTAATTCGCATCCCTATAGAAACTGTAAATACTATGGCTTGCCCCCACGGTGGTACATGGGAAAGAATATTTAGCATCTTAGAACTCACACATAAGCACTATATTATACAAATAGATTCAGACACATTAACTATGCTATATCCCACAGAAATCGCCGAATGTATTAATCTCAATGTAAATTTTACACTAGGTACATCTCTAGGACAGAATTTTTCAACCTGTGTAGAAGCATCAAACTTTGCATCTCAGTTCAATGAGGATACCCACGTTCAAACAGTTTCTGAAAAAGCCCTAGCAAGCCTTGATAATTCAGATAACTTGTTGTACGTACGCGGTTGTTCAGGGTTGTCTGGATTCGCACATAATGATGTTACTACAAATGATGCGGAATACTTTTCCACGTCAATGGAAAAAATAATTGGCAGCTCGAAATGGAAAGAATGGGGTAGCGAGCAAATTACCTCAAATTTCCTCATCTCCAATTCCAAAAATAAAATGGTTCTTCCCTGGCCTAAGTACTGTAATTTTAATCCTGATAATATTTCTAAAAACTCTACCTTTATCCACTTCATTGGAAATACTAGATATGCACTAGGCACATACAGAAAATATTCCAAAAAAATAATAAAAATACTTTTGACATCATGACGTGATTCATGAGGAAATGGCGATAACCTGCCCGAACAAATGTAACTTAAGGTGTATGATACATACCGACACAATGACATGATAAATGTAAATATTGAATCACCTTTATACCCTAAACCTGCTATTCCAATCGCCCCCGTACCTTCCTGTAAAAGCTTTGGTTTTGAGAAACCAAACGTGCCAGCTATAACTGACTTGAAGAATATACTTTATTTAAATAGTGGTCGTAGTGCTATTGGTCATGCGATGCAAGCCATAAAAATAAAACCTGGAGACGAAGTATTAATACCCGCCCTGCACTGTATCAGTATGATAGAACCAATTATTTGGCTGGGAGGCACACCCGTTTTTTATCCTATTGAAAAAGACTTGAGCATTACTTGTGATAATGTAATACCAAAATTATCGAATAAAACTCGCGCGATTATAATCGTTCATTTTTTCGGCTTCATGTAGAACACCCCACCTATTCGTGAACTCTGTGATAGAAATAACCTTTACCTTATAGAAGACTGCGCACACTCATTTTTTGGTGGTACAAAAGAATATCCAATAGGACAGCTAGCAGACTATGTAATTGGGAGCGCATTAAAGTTTTTTCCAATTTATGATGGCGGCTGCTTATGTTCCAACCATCACTCACTACCATCTGACACTATTAGGAATGAATCCTTATCCTTTGAGTTAAAATCACTTTTCAACATCATAGAGCGCTCCATTAGCTATGGAAGACTGCGACTGCTCACACCACTTATCAGTACATTTTCATTAGTTAGAAAGGTGTTGAAACGTATCCGTAATAGTCCGACCTCTGAAAACAACAATGAGAATTCAGAAAAAGCAACCAAAACCAATAGAACTGATACAGCGAATGCAATTTCATCTGCTGCTGATGGTGGCTTTCACTTTGACCCATTATGGGTAAACGTGAAAATGTCTATAGTGTCTCGCTCAATTATGCATCTGACAAATATAAAAAGATTACAAGAAAAAAGAAGAGAAAATTACATTGAATGGCAAAATTCAATTTTGGGCATACCAGGTATACGTCCTCTACATAAGAATCTACCTGAACACTGTATTCCCTATGTATTCCCAGCAATTGTAGATAATCCCCAAACCTTGTTCCCTATCCTAAAAAATATAGGTCTCCCTGTCATAAGATTTGGGGAGTTTTTACTGGAGGGTGTAGATGAATCAGTTTGTTCAGTGAGCTCTGAATATTCTAGTGTCCTATTTCAATTCCCTTGCCATCAAGAACTTACTAATAGCGAGATTAGGTGGGCTATCTCAGAACTAATAAAAGCACTTATTGATAAAAACCAATAAGTAGAGCCTGCTCATAAAGTGTAAGCGATTAACAAGCGACAGGGTTGCTCAACCGAGCCTGAACTGATTCATGCTGAGGGAGTATCGAAAAGGCACGACAATGGGTGCATAGGTTCGTCCAGTGGTACAACGAGGAGCACCGGCACAGCGCGATCCGTTATGTCACCCCAGGCCAACGCCACAGAGGAGAAGACAAACACCGGGTGCAAATGCACACTTTTTTATAGTCGTTTGATCGAGGAAGGAAAATGCGACGAAATAACTTCAATTATTCAGACCTTCCTTAATATTAAGGCCAGCAATTTATTAAGTCATTATGTCCTCAGTTAATCAAAGTATAACTGTAATCATACCAACCATAGGTTCAAAGGCACGGAAAAAGTGTTTGCTGCACGCAATAGATAGCGTGGTGGATCAAAGTGATGTAACAGTAGAACCACTGATTGTGTTAAATGGCTCATCTTATGATAATGATACTAGGGATGTTCTTGAGAAAAAAAAATATCTAAAGGTGAAATATGTAAAAAAAGGAAGTCTACCGTTGGCGCTCGCATACGGACGTGCGAGCGTGGAGTCACCATACTTTTGTTTTTTGGATGATGATGATGAGTATTTGCCAGGGGCCTTATGGAAGAGAATATCTGTTTTGGAAGATAATCCAAAATTGGATGTAGTGGTTACGAATGGAGTAAAACGTTGGGGTGAGAAAGAAAAGCTGCTACATGAATCGATGTGTGAATACAATGAAGATCCGTTGAAGTCTCTTCTGAGTCAGGGTAATTGGCTTGCTTCTTGTGGCGGGTTATTTCGAACATCGTCAATTAATTTGGAGTATTTTGACCCAGAACAGAAGTACTTTGAATGGACGCTTGTAGCATTTAAATTAGCGTATTATAAAATGACCATACGCTTTTTAGAGGATAAAACTTTTATCATCCACGATAGCAAGGATTCCTTGTCAAAGGAAAATGAGAATCATGAATATGAGTCTCTTTTTTACAATCGGCTCACGAGTTATGAATTACCAATTGAACTACAGGCTATTTTGAAGAAAAAGCGAATGGACGCATTACACAAAGCGGCAGAATTTTACTGTATGCGTGGAAATAAAAAACTTGCCTGGAAAAAACATTTGGCAAGCCTTTCAAGTACCAGTTCTTTTAGAGATTATGTTTTGTTTACGAGGAAACTATTCTGAAGTGGCTAGTGGTCCATGCGGTTAATTCTGTAACGATTGTTTGGCGCGGCCGACAGCTGAGTGAGATCCTCCCATCTGCGAAGCTCGGTTGTGTGGCCTACGATCCGACCACGCCGCCCACATTCCGGGTAGCAGCAGCCATTCTTGTATGGCTTGATTGCAAGATGCAGCTCTTTGTCACGATTCTTGAACCAAAAACAGGTGATTTTCATGCCTTTCAGGCGTAGTATTTTGCTTAGCAACTTCAGGTTGCTCACGGGCTTCTCCTCCTTCTGGTCGACGTCAATCAACAGAAGGGATGAGGCCCGTGTTTTCGTTTAAAATCAAGTCATTCGATCAGTGAATAATCGTTGGGAAACCCGGATAGACCCGGTTAATTGAATACACTATAAATGGGATTTCTTGTGCAAGGAAAAAAACTGCTCAATTTTGATGATACAATTCAAGATTACGGTGATGCTTGGATGCAACTGGTCTGTAACGAAAACCTTAATCCATCATTACGTCCGGAATGGATGAGGTGCGTTAGTGATGCCTTTGGTGTCACACAACAATATAAAGTATTCATCCTTTTAGAAGGTAATGTAGCCGTAGGCTTTCTGCCCTACTATGTCACGGAACGCAACATCAATGGTATTAAGGCGCGCGCACTTGAGATTGGCGGTAACCTTGTCTCCTATCACCAAGAATTGATAACCAGTAATCATCAAGTTCTACTGGAACAATCTTTAGGCTACCTGACGCAACATGAAAAATGGGACATTGCCATCATCAACAACGTATGGAGTGAAGGCCAAACCTTTAGAGCCATCACTCATCAGAGCCATTACAATTATAGTTCTTATCGCGGCGAATCCTCACCCTATCTACCTTTGAAAGGTGACTGGAAAGAATTACTTAGCAGTAAGCGACGTAAATTTCGCTATAAAGTCAATAAGCGTGAGAAAGAACTCCTTGACAATCCAGACATCGAAATCATATGGTATTCAGATGATAGATATGAAGAACTTGCCGAGGCCATTTTCCAGATTGAAATAAATAGTTGGAAGGTTGCAGAGAATATGGACATCACCAGTCGCCCAACTGAAATCCGATATTACAAAAATCTATTACCATATATGACCAGCAACGGACTGCTGCTAGCAAACGTACTTAAAATCAAAGGCGTGCCCGTCGCCTATAACCTGTGCTACGAACAAAATGGTATGGTCGGTCAAATAAAAACATCCTTTGATGATAACTATAAAGAGCTATCACCCGGCGCCATCATAATCGAAGAGGCTCTAAGAAAATACTTCGAAATGGGGTTCAAAGAGTTTGATTTCCTTGGCGACGCCATGCCGCATAAGCAGTTATGGACCAAATTATACAGAAATCATTTTGAGATAACTATCTACAATAATAATTTGAAAGGTAAAATCATATACCTATATACCAAAATCCGACAGGCAATAAAGTCACGCATTACAAAACATAAACAATAATGAAAAATACCTGGTCTATCCGGGTTTCCCAACGATTATTCACTGATCGAATGACTTGATTTTAAACGAATGCGTATTCTGGCCCATTCCGATCACTGATTCTGGTTTAAACCGATCACCCATTCTGGAACATTCCGATCATCGATTCTGGTTTTATCCGATCACTTTTACCGGATTTCCAGAATCG
>Ga0114931_10005180_pt1 | contig 16142 bp, 12 predicted proteins | sample 2SBtaG_FD_89579 | JGI IMG/M metagenome (GOLD analysis project Ga0114931, IMG submission 89579) | Deep subsurface microbial communities from Kolumbo volcano to uncover new lineages of life (NeLLi) - 2SBTROV14_V59a metaG | ecosystem: Environmental > Aquatic > Marine > Volcanic | place: Kolumbo...
AAGGACGCAGAACTTCAGGCCCGCGATGCAGACCTGCGTGAGGCTGAAGACCGCTTTGAGCAGGCCCGGCAGGATCTGGACGGCGAGCGATCCGCGGTCCAGGCCCAGACCATGGCGTTGGATCAGCGGGAAGAGGAGTTCGCCCTCCGCGAGCACAAGATCGATGAACGCATCGTCAAGGCCGCGGAGATCGAGCACCGGGTTCGACAAGTCGAGGCCGAGCAGGAGGCCGAACGCAAGAAACTGTCTGAGATGCGCGCTGCGGGTGAGCAGGCTGCGTCCGACCTGGCAATAGCCCGGGCGGCTCTTTCTTCCGAGCAGGAGGCACTGGCGGCGGCGAAAGTCGAATTCCAACTCGACCGCGACAAGCTGGACGATCAACAGCAGCAGATTGCCGAGAGAGAGGCCGCTCTGGCTGAAGCAGAGGGCGAACTGGAGACCGAGCGTGAGCGCGTCTCCTCGCTGAAAGAATCGTTCGCGGCGCGCGAGTCGGATTTGAGCAGCGAGCAGGATCGCCTCAGCACCCAAAAGAGCGAGATTGAAGAGGAACTGGCGAAGGTCGAGCGCGATCGTGTGGCCCTGGCGGATCGGGAACGCCTGTTGGCCGAGGGGCAGGCCAAACTGCAGGCGGACCGAGCCGACATCGAGGAGATGGAGGGCAAGGCTGCCCGGCGATTCAAAGAAGCGCAACAACTCCGCAGCAAGCTCGTGGCAAAGGTCGCCCGCTATCAGCAGCGCAAGGCGCGCTTTGCGGAGGACAGCGCGGAACTCGCCGCCCGCAGAGAGCAGCTCGAAGCCGATCTGGATAAGGTCCGTGCCGAGCGCGAGGAGCTCAAGAAGGAGCGTGAACAGCTCGAGGATGACCGGGCCAAGCTGCCGATCGAGCAGCAGGCTCTGGCCCGCGACCGGGAGACCTTGGATCAGGCGCAGCGCACCTTTGACGCCGGGCTGCGAAAGCTCGAGACCGATCAGCGTGAGTTGTCGGAGCGCGAAGCCAAACTGGCCGAGCGGACGGCTCAACTCGAGTCGCTTCAAAAACGCCTGGAGAGCGAGAAGGACGATCTCCAGTCGCAACGTGAAGAGCTTCTGGCCATCGAGCAACAGCGTGGCGAGTCTTCTGAAACCGTTGCGGCCCTGATGGAACAGGCCGAACTGCAAACATCCCAACTCAAAGAGCGTGAAAATGCCCTCAATGTCCACGAAGAAGCCCTTGCCGCTCGTGCTGCCGAATTGGCCCGGGCCGAAGACGGCCTGGACCGTCGCGACGCGGAGATCGAATCGGCGGCCGATGGACTGGCGAAGGATCGGGAGGCTCTACAGCGCGAACGCGACGAGATCGAATCTGTTCGGGCGGCTGAGATGGCTGCGGTCGAGGAGAAGCGACGTGACCTTGAAGCCGAACTCGCCGCCCAGCGTGAGCGTTTGCGCGAGCGTGAGCAAGAGCTGGAGACTTTGATCAGCCATCGCCGCGAGGAACTCGAGGTCGAGCATCTCGATCGTGAACAGGCGGACTTGGAGGAGGTGCGCAAACAGGTTGAGGCCGAGATGGCCGAGCGGCTCGCCGACCTTGCACGGGAAGAGGAAGAGGTCAACCAACGCTGCAAGGCTCGGTTGGAAGAAGTCGAGCGCGACATCCAAAACCGGCTGAGTGTCTTCGAGGACGAGATCAGACAGAGCCGGGAGCAGGCCGAACACGAGTTTGCCGATCGGAGCCAGCAGCTTGAAGACGAGATGGGTAGTGTTCGCCATCGCCTGGAAGAACAGATCGAGGACTTGCGTCAAAGGCAGTCTCTCGTCGCGCAGGAGCAGACCCTTCTCCACAGGCGACGGACGGAGCTTGAGTCGGCCGGTGCCCTGGAAGCACCGCAGATCAAGTCTCTCGAACATCCCGAATTAGACACGCCGGAAGTCCAGAGCGCCACCGACCTGGTGCTGGATGGGGCGACCGTGGACTTGGCGGATGATTCCACCGTGGAGTTTATGGACGAAGTCGAGCAGGACGACACGTCGCACGCTGCGCAGTCCGATGAGGAATGGTCGCCGGTCGGCGAGGATCCCGCTCCGGAAGCGCCATCCCCTTCGGCGGTTCAGCCACAGGCCGAGCCGTCAGCCGCCATGCCGCGTGATCGTCGGTTCAGGCCGGTTCTCGCGGGGTTGGGGGCGCTGCTCGTCGGTGCGCTGGCGGCTGCCGCGTATATGTGGTCGCCGGGGCATGAAGCGACGATTCGCGGGCGCTGGGCTCTGAACACTGAGGGACAGGGCGCCTCAATGACGCCCCGAGAGCATTTCGCTGCGATTGTAGGCACGCCCCAGGTCTTCCAGGTGGCCTCACAGCGGGCCGGCGTCGACATCGAGCAGATGTTCGACGACCGCAAGATCGAGATCATTCCTTCCAAGTCGGGCTCTGCGATCGAAGTGACCGCCCGTGCGCCGGCCGTGGATCGCCAAAAGGTCCAGGGTTGGGTCGATGCGTTGGGACAGGCCTACGTCGAGACGCTGGAGCACAGTGTTGTTTCGCAAGCTCAACGCAAACGTCTCCTGGCCGAGGCCCAATCAGGGCTCGCCGCGAAGAAGACGGAATTGGCGCAGGCCCGTGCCGTGCTGAGTAAAATGCAGGCCGCCATGAGCGGCGACAAGACGGTCAACAATCTTGGCGTCGCCAGGGGTGAGCAGGAACGCCACAAGAAGCAGGAGGCGGATGCACTGACCGCGTTGCAAGCGGCGAAGGCGGAGCTTGCCCGGTTTGAGGCCATCCCGTTGCCTCGCGGACCAATCGTGCCCAACGAAGCCCTGGTCACCGCGGAGATGCAACGGGACACCAAGGCGATGCAAGCCATTCGTGAGCGCGCCGACAAGGCTGCGGATTTTCACGTCGTCCTGACGCAAGCCATCATGGGCTCGCCTTCGTCCCTGTCGATCTTGCGGACCGAGATCAAAGGCTTCATCGGCGAAGTGGACCGCCAATTGCGCCAGCAGACCGACAGCGAGATTCGCCAGGAACTCGAATTGGTCGCCGTCGATCTGGCGGAGTTTCTTCAGGAAACCGCCGGCTTCGCTGAAGACTGGGCGCGGCTGGTTCCCAAAGTCGCCGCTTGGAAGCCCGGCGATGACCCCGAGTTGCTCTTGGAGTATCAGAAGCGGGCGGAGGTGCTGGTCCGCGGTTTCCACAAGGCCTCTCGTGCGGCGTTGGGCAAGGCCATCAAGAAGGCCGACGAGATCGGACGCGGCGGCACGGAGATGACCAAACGACGGATCATCCAGAATGCCCTGGCCAAGCTGTCGCACGCCTGCTTCGAAGCCAGAAACCAATGGATCGTCACGGCCAGCGAAGTCGTCCCTGCCAACAATCTTGAGCTCAAGGCCTTGCGCGATGCGCTGACCAAGCTGGCGCCGCGGATCGAAGAACGCCGTGAGTTTCACCGGGCCCAGATCGCCCAGCGGCTGGCCAAACAGCGTCAGGCGGATCGGGCGGCGACGATGGCGAGTCTCCGCGATCGCGTTGCAAAGGCGGATGCTCACTACCAGGATCTCAATCGTCAGGCGATGGCGGCGATGGAGTCGATGGTCTCTCTCGACCAGACGGCGATTCAGACATTGGAGCAGCGTCGTACCGCCGCCGCCGCGCAGCTTCAGAAGGTCGAAGCGCTTCAACAAGAAACGGAAGAGGCCTCATCCGCCGTCGCGCGTTTGAAGAAAGACGGACGCATCAGCATGGCCGGTGCCGTGAACTACGAACCGCTCAAACCGATCATCGCGGGCCCATTCGATATGAGCCGCCTTGACCGGGCCCTGGGCACGGGCGGCGCGGTCGCCCTGCTGGTGCTGCTGGTGGCCTGGGTCTCCACCCGGCGAAGGGATCGGGCCGACTCCACAGACCAGCAATGAGTTTTGCATCCCGTCCACCTCTCAGTGCCGCCGCTTGCCCCACACCAGCCCGGAGCGCCGGCGAGGTCCGTCAGCCAACAAGGACACGCGACCATGACTGCGTGCGACATGCGGTTGGCATGACCGCTGTCGTAGGACTCTGAGCCGTGCCTCCAATTCGCGTGATGCTCCTGTCGACGGACCTGGAGAAGGGGGGGCTACCTCTGCGTCTCGTCCGGCTTGCGAGGTATTTTCACACGGTGGATGTCGAGCCCATCGTCGGTTGCCTGGCGCGGCGGGGGCCTTTGAACGATCGACTGGCTTCCCTGGGCATCGAGACTTTCTCGTGCGATGCGACCGGGCCGTTCGATGCGCGATGCCTCATCAGCCTTGCGCGCATCGTGCGCCGCTTCGATCCGGACTTGATCCACAGCTCACTTCTTCACGCAAATCTGGCTGCGCGTTTGGTCGGCCGGATTGACCGGCAGCGGCCGCTCCTGACCTCGACGGTCACCATCGAGACACGGCAAACGTGGCATCTCCTGATCGAAGCGCTGACATGTGACGTCTCAGACATGCACGTCGCCAACTCCGAGGCCGTCGCACGCCATTTGCGGGATGACGTCGGCCTGTCGCCCGATCGTCTGATGGTGATCCCGAATGGTCTTGACCTGGCCGAGATTGATGCCGTGCCGCCGGCGCGGCGCGAGGAGTTCGACTTGCGCGACGACGTGCCGCTTGTTGTCTGGGCCGGCCGAATGGACCCCGTGAAAAACTTGGAATTGCTTATTGATGTATTTGCCCGGGTCAGGCGACAAAGAGCCTCGCAGCTACTCTTGTTAGGCGAGGGTCCGCAACGTGCCAATATACAGACACGGGTGGCTATGCATGGATTGGGCGCCTCCGTGTGTATCGCAGGTTGGTCGGAGAAGATCGTCGGCTGGTTAAAGACGGCCGACGTTTTACTCTTGCCGTCGCTCACCGAAGGCTCACCGAACGTCCTGCTGGAGGCGATGGCCTGCGGATGTGCCGTCGTGGCCAGTGACGTGCCCGGTTGCCGGGAGTTAATCACGCCGGGCGAGACGGGCCATCTCTGTTGTTCGGCAGATGTTCAGTGCTTTGCCCGACAGGTGCTGGCGTTGATCGAGACCCCGGCGCTGCGGCGGCGTTTCGCGGAGCAGGCACTGGTTCGGGTTCGGCAGAAGCACGACATCCAAGATGTGGTGGAGCGGTGGCGGGAGGCTTACGAGCGGTTGATTTCACAGGGCCGGACCTGACGTGAACGCGCGCGGCGCTCCTGCTTAGCGGCGAAAAATTTTCTATTTCCGCAACATCCTGCAACAGCGGAGCTTCCGATATAAGAGGGTGCCTTGGGGCTGCCGTAAGGCAAAAAGTTTCTGTTTTGCGCTTGCCATAGGTGGGGGAATATGTCATGGTATCCCGTGTAATGTGGAGCGATGGAAGAAAGAGACCGATTGTGAAGCGGCATGATCTTTACGGGCTATTACGAGCACACGATCGACGCGAAACATCGGCTCGCCATCCCCGCAAAGTTCCGAAGCCGGCTCGACCCCGAGCGGGACGGGACCGCCTTGGTCATGGTCCCGGGGCAGCCGGCCAACACCCTCTGGCTCTACACCGAGCGGCATTTCGAGAGGCTCGCCGAGCGGGTCGATTCGGCGCTCATTCCCGACGACGACCAACTGCGGTTCGATCAGATTTTCTTCACCCTTGCCGAGATTCTGGACCTCGACAGCCAGGGGCGGATCCTCGTCCCCGAGCGAATGATGGCTCGGGCCGGGCTCGGGCGAGAGGTGGTGATTTGCGGTGTCAGAGATCACGCGGAGATTCGGCCGCGGGAGAACTTTGAGAAGAAGGTTGACGAGGACTGGAGCCGGTATCGCGAATACCAGTTGCGTGTCCGACCGGCCAACCAGGAATAACGGCGGCAAACCGGCCGGCAGGCCGGTTAAACCTGACCAGTGGGCGGCATGTTGTCGCCCGGGTGAGGTAGATTCGAGCATGGCAGTGCGAGAGGAGGTCGATCAGGCCTCCTCTCGCCCGCCACTCTTATGGTTTCAGGCTCTTGTAGCGAACGGCGGGCCAGGGAGGGTCATTGCCGTCCAACAACGACGGGTAGATCGATTGAGTGAGGCAAGATCACACGCTGCATCCGAACACAATCGCAGGTCATTCGGCCGACGTGCTTTCGGCCAGGGCCGAGTCAGCGAGTCGCGACGGATAGCTTGGTCTGATTGCGGACGGATCGACGGCGAAGGAGTCGCCGAGGAGATTGCTCCACCGGTTTGTATTGATCGTATCGGGTTGCTTAGGCGGACCTGAAGCCCTGTCGGTCGATTCGACGCGTCGGGGCGGCACCACTCGCAAAGGATTGCGATTGGTGTCGTTCTCTTTTCTGCACCGGCCCAGCGGTGCGGTCTTATGCAAAGCACCGTTGCCAATCAAACCCAACCATGCCGGTGCAAACGAAGGCCTGCCCGCAGCGAACAGTTGTCGTTAGCGGTTCGGGCTCGCCACACCTGCCCCCCAGGGCTTCCGCAAGAGAAGAATCAGAACGAATGCTTGTCGTCGGATTTCAGATACTTCTTGCGGGCGTTTTCGTATTCTGAGACCGAGTCGGGCAGGCCGGAGACGGGGCCGTCCTCGGTCACATCAAGGCCGTCCTGCACCAATTTGTGAATCTTGCACAGGATGGGGATGCACCACCCGCAGCCGGTTCCTGCGCCCAGGCACATGGAGAGCTGCGATGCGCACTGAATCCGTTCCCGCCGAGCATAGTGGACCAGCTTGCGCAGTGGGACATGAAAGCAGTAGCAGACTTTGTCGTCGGGCTTCATGACCGGGATTGTAGCATCGAACTGAGGATGCTTGAAGCCGCCAATGGTGATATCATGCTACGGTAGCCGTGCGGCTGGTGTGCAGATGATGTGCCCCATCCTTTGCGCAGCAAAGGGTGGGGAATGGCCCCGGCACATGAATCAGGGTTCATCCACCCTTTCTTTCAAGAGAGGGGGGGCACTCCCGTCGACATTGCTTGCATCAGATCAGAGATCATCGAAAGGGGAACCGGACCATGACCAACAACGCGGCGATCGAGAAGGCCATCGAATACCTGAACGAACACAAGGTCAGATTCGGCGAGGAGCTCTTTGATCTGCTTCGGATCGCCAGCATCTCGGCGCAGTCCGATCACGCCGCCGACGTCCGCCGCGCTGCTGAGTGGACGCGCGACCGTTGCGCTGCGGCGGGCCTGCGGGCCGAGGTCATCGACACCAAGGGCCACCCGTGTGTCATCGCCGAGGCGGAGCCGGTGCCGGGCCGGCCGCGTGTCATGGTGTATGGACACTATGACGTGCAGCCCGAGGGCGAGCGCCATCTGTGGCACACCGGCCCGTTCGATCCCGTGGTTGCCGACGGCAAGATGATCTGCCGCGGCGTCGCGGATGATAAAGGCCAGATGTTTTGCGCAATCGTCGCGGCCGAGGCCTGGCTGAAGACCGCCGGCGCGTTGCCTATCAACCTCGTGTTCTGTTTGGAGGGCGAGGAGGAGGTCGGTTCCGTTCATCTGAAGGACGTCGTCGAGGAACACAAGCAGCGGTTGGCCTGCGATTATGTCCTGATCCACGACACGGCCCAGTTCGGCGAGGGTCAACCCGCCGTCACCGTCGCGACCAAGGGGATGGTGTACAAGGAAATCATCATCACCGGCCCGAAGAAAGATCTGCATAGCGGTTCGTTCGGCGGGTCGGTCGCTAACCCCGGCAACGAGTTGGCGAAGCTGATCGCCTCGTTTCACGACGCGGATGCGAAGGTGACACTTCCGGGCTTTTATGATCGCGTGAAAGAGATGCCCGCCGAAGAGGTCGCCATGATGAACAACCTGCCCTACGACGAAAAGGCACTCCTCGACGACGTCGGCAGCCCGAAGACCTACGGCGAACGCGGGTACAGCTCGTTACATCGCCGTTGGGCGAGGCCGACGCTGGATGTCAACGGTCTGTTCGGTGGCTACATGAAGGAAGGCGCGAGCACGATCATCCCGTCGTTTTGTGGGGCAAAGGTGTCGATGCGGCTCGTTCCCGATCAGCGCGCGGAGGAGATCAGCCGTCTGTTCGAGGAAACCGTGCGTGCACGAGTGCCGGATACGGTGACGCTGGAGATCAAGGACCTGGCCGGCTGCGATCCGTATCTGGCGGACACGTCATCCGAGGGCATGCGGGCGGCCCGCAAGGCCCTGGCGATTGGATTCGATAAGGAGCCTGTGCTGATCCGCGAAGGCGGCAGCCTGCCGATCCTGCCGATGTTCAAGTCGATCCTGGAGGCTGACAGCCTGATGCTCGGTTACTGTCAGCCCAACTGCAACGCCCACTCACCGAACGAGTTTCTGCACATTCGGGATTTCGAGGCTGGGATGCGGGCGACGGCGGCCTTCTTCGGTTTGCTGTAGGCTTGCGACCACAAGTTATTGGACCTTGCACGCTCCTTGAGACAGCCCTCGCACGTCTGGCGCAGGGCTTATCCCCACGACATAGACGGTCGATATGAGCGGTAGTAGACAGTGCCCCCGTCTCACCGGGGTTCTGTCGGCTGACGTTGGGCTTCGCCCGTCCAACGCAGGAGCGGGTGCGGCCGCAGAGACCGCTGCCAGTGTCTCCCGTGTGGCAATCGGTCGATGGGAGAACGAAACGATGCGGATGCGATTGTTTGGGATCGGTGTATTGACCGCCGGAGCTTTGGTGGCAGGTATGGCGTCCGGCGCCCAGGCGCAGAATATCGGTGGCGGAGACTTGGCTTCCGTGCTGTTTCGGGGCACGGAGTTCGCGGGCAACCCGCTGTTTCTCTCCAGTCCGCAAGGCGGCCCCTTGTTTGACTTCAACGACTTTACTCAGAGGATTGAGTTCAATCGTGCGGGACAGGGTTTCACCTACGAGTTCTTCCGCTTCTTCGGACCGGATTCGTTTGGCAATCTCAACACTCTGGATCTGGGGCCGTTAAAGGTGGAACTCGGCCCGGACGGCACCCTTGGGCAGAGTCAGCGGGTCGGGCTCCACGGGCGGTCCGGCTTCACCACGACTCTCATTCCCGAGGTCTTCTTTCAGGCGGAGACCGGCCAGCGATCCTTTAACCAATTCAGTGGCGTCACAGGTTTCAACACGGAACCGATCAAGTATCGCGTGACCTTCAATACCGGCATCCAGGACTTCGAGTTTGCGGGAAACATGCGCGTTGATACGGATGGTCGGATCAATGTTTTGGGCTTCTATGATTTCAACCTCCGCCTGACCAATGTGGGTAGCGCAACCGCTGACGGCGTCCTTCTCCAGGATGAGCAGGTCACGGATTTCGATGCGGGCCCGATCAACGTTTCGGGCAATATCGGGTTCGATCTCCTCGCCGGCCTCTTGCAGTCCACGGGGCTCACCGCGGCCGCCGCCCCTCCCAGGATCTTCTCCGCCGCGGCGCAGAAAGAGAAGACCGTGGACGACCTTCTTGCCGAACTGGACGCCGGCCAGGGCCTCAGCGACCAGGAAATCCAATTCCTCATCCAACAGATGTTCGCCACCGCATTTCAGAACGATCCGCTGGGATTCATTCTGAACGGGGTTCCCACCGAGGTGCCTGGGTTTGAGGCGCTGTCGTTGAGCCTCTCGGCGGACGCGCCCAGCGCGACGCCGGCTGCCACCTCGGCCGCCGTGCCCGAGCCGGGGACGATGTTGCTGATGCTTCTCGGGCTGCTCCTTCTGGCGCTACTCCAGCCGGGGATTCATCGCCGTCGGACCAAAGGGTCGCTATAGTAATAAGACCACGGCGGAGCGATGGATTCCGCTCGTTGCAGCGCATACCCTCAAGTGTGGGGTCGTCGCACGGGGGCTCGGTACCGGTAAAGTTTGCGGTGGCACAGCCGTCTCGGCTATGTCCTCTGAGTCAAACTTTGCCAGTACCGGGGGCTCGATGCAGGGCGGCTGCGTGTGGGTAGACCGTAGAATATATGAGGAGAGACTTCGCAGCATCCGAGGGCGCCGCGCACGGTTTTTGCACAGGCCATTGGGTTATCCGGACCCGGTCTGGGACTCAGGTCGGCGTGGCTTTGTCGGGATCCGTCGAATCGGCGGAGAGGGAGTTGTCTTGATCGATCTGGCCGCAGCACGCGCCGAGATGCCGGTATCCCGGCAATACAGTTTCCTGAACCACGCGGGGGTGGCTCCGTTGTGCGGGCGGGCAGCGGCGGGGTTGCAGGCCTACATAGAAGAAGCCAAGAGCCATGCCTACGCCCGCGGCGGCCTCTTTCCCGAGGCGAGCCGCGTCCGGCAGCTTGCAGGCAGGCTTCTCAATTGCCACGCTGAGGAAATCGCCTTCGTCAAGAACACCAGCGAAGGTCTATCCTTCGTCGCCAACGGCATCCAGTTTTCACGCGGAGACAACATCGTCACCAGCGGCGTTGAGTTTCCGGCCAACATCTATCCCTGGATGGAACTCCGCTCGCAGGGGGTTCAACTCAAGATGGCGCCGGAGGACAACGGGCGGATTCCTCTCGAACGCCTCGTTGAGTTGATCGACGACCGCACGCGCCTGGTGACCATCTCGTCGGTTCAGTTCGGCAGTGGCTACCGCACGGACCTCGCCTCGTTGGGCACCATCTGCCAGGAGCGCGGCGTACTCTTCTGTGTCGATGCGATCCAGTCGTTGGGCTGCATTCCCATCGACGTTCGCGCGTCCAAGATTGACTTCCTCAGTGCCGACGGGCACAAGTGGCTCCTCGGTCCGGAAGGGGCGGGCATCTTCTATTGCCGCCATGAATTGTTGGGCCTGTTGCGGCCTTCGAGCGTCGGCTGGCTCACGGTGCAGAACCCGATGGATTTTGGTCGGTATCACCTAGAGTACCAGGATGATGCACGCCGTTTTGACGGCGGCAGCTACAATTTGGCCGGAATCTGGGCACTCGGCGGCTCGCTGGACTGGCTCCTGGAAGTCGGCATCGACGAGATCTGGGAGCGTGTCCACGCGCTGACGGATCGGCTCGTTGAAGGTGTGCGGGACAAGGGGTATCGCGTGGTCAGTTCGCGGGCGGCGGACGAGGCCAGCGGCATCGTCGCCTTCGTCTCCGACACCCACGACCACACCCGGATCGTCAACCACCTGCGCCAGGAATATCGAACCGTCGTGGAAACCCGCCTCGGCCGCATCCGAGTCAGCCCCCACTTCTACAACACGGAAGAGGAAATCGACCAACTCGTCGAGCACTTGCCCGGCCACTAACCCAACGCTCCTACAAACCAGCCCGAAGCGCTAGCGAGGTCCAATGACTCGCTTGGTCTGTCCACGCCCGATCAGAGCCGCGACCGTAGGGAAGCGGTTGGTGTGCGATGGTGAGGGCCTCTCAGTTTGTGAGCAGATCCCTCCCTTGCGGTTGCGGCTCTGATCAGTTGGTGAGTAATGCGAGCCGGGCCGCTGCATGCCGCTGTGTTGACGCATCACAGACGAGTCTCAACAATAGCCGGCCTCGCGTGGAGCAGGGCGGTGGCGGGCGTTCATCCGCGCCGCAACGCAGGCTGTGCCGAGTGCCGGCAGGAGAAGGACAGACATGAACAAGGTCGTGACGAATGCACGAGATGCCTTGGAAAAGGCCGGTCTTTGTGACGGGATGACCATCCTGGCCGGAGGCTTCGGGCTTTGCGGCATTCCCGAGAATTGTATCACCGCGATCCGGGACATGGGTGCGAAGAACCTGACCATCGTATCCAACAACTGCGGCGTCGATGACTTCGGCCTGGGCATCCTGCTGCAAACCCGGCAGATCAAGAAGATGGTCTCGTCCTACGTCGGAGAGAACGCGGTCTTTGAGAAGCAGTTTCTCGATGGCGAGTTGGAGGTCGACATCGTGCCGCAGGGCACGTTGGCGGAGAGGATCCGGGCCGGTGGCGCGGGGATTCCGGCCTTCTTCACGCCGACCGGCGTCGGCACCGTCGTCGCCGACGGAAAAGAGACGCGCGACTTTGATGGCCGAACCTATCTCATGGAGAGGGCCATTCATGGAGACATCTCCATTGTCAAGGCCCATGTCGGCGACCACGCCGGCAACCTGATCTACCGTAAGACCGCCCGCAACTTCAATCCGATGATCGCCACCGCCTCGTCGGTCACCATCGCCGAGGTGGAAAAGCTCGTGCCCGTCGGCGAGCTTGACCCCGACATGATCCACACCTCGGGCATGGTCGTGACGAGTATTTTCCAGGGAGCCAACTATGAAAAACGTATCGAGCAGAGAACGAATCGTCCTAAGGGCGGCGCGTGAGCTGCGCGACGGCTACTATGTGAACCTCGGAATCGGCATGCCCACGCTGGTGGCCAACCATATTCCTGCGGGGATCGACATCGTCCTGGAGAGCGAGAACGGGATGCTCGGCATCGGCCCCTTCCCTTACGAGGGCGAGGAAGATGCCGACCTGATCAACGCCGGCAAGCAGACGATCACCGAATTGCCTGGTTCGTCCTATTTCTCCAGCGCCGAGTCCTTCGGCTTCATCCGCGGAGGCCACATCGACCTGACCATCATGGGCGCGATGGAGGTGTCGCAGGAGGGCGACCTCGCCAACTGGATGATCCCCGGGAAGATGGTCAAGGGCATGGGCGGCGGGATGGACCTCGTGGCCAGCGCCAAGCGGGTGGTCATCATCATGACCCACTGCAACAAGAAGGGCGAGCCGAAGCTCCTGAAGAAGTGCGGCCTTCCGCTGACGGGCGTTCGCTGCGTCCATCGGGTTATCACCGAGCATGCCGTCTTCGACTTCCAGGACGGCAGGATGGTCCTCCGGGAGATCGCCCCGGACATCACGCTCGACAAGCTTCGCGAGATCACCGAGGCCGATTTCGTCGAGGCCCCCAACGTCGAGAGGATGTTTCCAGAGTCGGGTTAGATTGTTGCCATCGCGCTCTTCCCCTCTTGGAAAAGGGGGGATTGAGGGGGGGCTCTGCAATAGTAGAACTCGATCTGCGATAGCCGTCGGCGGAAGCCGACGGTTTCTTCCGACTGTGAAGATCGTGGTAAGGTTTGATTCTGGAACCTACGGCCGAGACGGCCGTTCCACGCAAACCTTGCCTTCATCACCGTGAAACGGGGCTCGACCGGCCCGGCACCGCGCGGTAGGCTTTTCGCCGAGCCGTGCGGTCGTGCAGGCGCCCACAAGAGCCCGGGGCAGGCCTGCCCCGGGCGTTAGACGGGGCGTCTGCTCTCCGACGGAATGGGGGATGTAACGCAAGGAGTGCGATCATGTCCAAGACGAATCTCACGATCCAACGCGTTCACAGCATCGAGATGTGCGTGCATGATGCCCATCCCTGGTTGGACTATCTGACCACCGGGTTCGGGTTTCAGCTCGTCGCCGCCGGCACCGGTGCCGATGTCGAAGAGACCGGCGTGCGGAGGAGGTATCTCCGTTGCGGAGATGCCGGCCTGGTCCTGGCGGAGAAGGTTCGCGCCGGCTCGTCGGCCCACCGCTATCTCCAGCAGCATCCCGAAGGCGTTTGGCGGGTGAACTTCCTCGTGGCGGATATCGATGCTGCGGCGCAGACGCTGGTGGAGCGCCACGCGACGCCGACGGAATCGGTCCGCACCGATCAGGTCGGGGAGGGCGAGTGGCGGTCGATGAGCATCGCCACCCCACTGGGCGACGTCGAGTTCACCTTCATTCAAAACACCGATCCCCAGGGGCTGATGATGCCCGGCCTGGAGCCGTCGGGACACTTCGATCCCGATCAAAACCCGATCGGGCTGCGCGGCGTGGACCACATGACGGCGAACATGCGGACGCTCATGCCGACGATCGCTTTCTTCGAGCACGTTCTCGGTTTTCGCCGATTCTGGGATGTTCAGTTTCACACCGAGGGCCTTCGGCCGGGGGTGGGCACCGGGCTGAAGTCCGTGGTCATGTGGGACGAAGAAAGCGGCATCAAGTTCGCCAACAACGAGCCCCTGCCGCCGCGCTTCTCCGGCTCCCAGGTCCAACTTTGCGTGGAGGCCAACTGCGGTCCGGGTATCCATCACTTCGCCCTGGAGGTTGGAGACATTCTCGCGGCTGTGGACCACTGCCGGCGGCAGGGCTTGGAGTTTCTCTCTACGCCAGAGGCCTACTATGCAGCGCTGCCCGGTCGCATCGGTGCGCAGGGAATCACCGGGGTCAGCCAGTCGATCGACGACCTGCGGGCCCGGGGCATCCTGCTCGACGGCGACAAGGATGGCTACCTGCTTCAAGCATTTTGCAAGGATCGGTCCGACCGCTTCGTTCGTTCCGAAGCGGGGCCGATCTGCCTCGAACTGATCCAGCGCTGCGGCGCGACCGGCTTTGGCGAGGGCAACTTTCGTGCCCTGTTTGAGGCGATGTCGCGAGAGCAGGAATAGACGTTCCGAGGCGCGCCAAGAAGAAGAGCCGCGGGCTTCAGCCCGCGCGGCGTTGAATGAGGGGCGACGATTCAAGAACAGGTTGTTGCTAGAGTGTATTAGCCGGCTTGCTTTGGAGGATGTAAGCACATGAAACTGTGTCAATTCTATCGATCGGCCGATGACCGTGCGGCGGACCTTGCCCGGCGCGCGCCGGTCGGGGCGTCTCTGGGCATTCTGGTCGACGGCAAGATCGTGGACGTCACCGATCGGGCGCGGAAGCACCACGACATCAACGACCCGCAATACGTCGGTGTCCTGACCGCAGCCGTTGCCGGGCTGGATGATTGGGCTGCTTTTCGAGATGAGCTAGCCGGCCTGGGCTCCGACGGCGGACTCGATCCGGCCTCGGTTTTCTTCGGCCCTTGCATCCTCCGCGCGTCGCAATACATGGACTTCTACGCCTTTGAGCAGCACGTCATGACCATGCGCAAGAAGCGCGGCCTGGATTTCATCGTGCCGCAGTGGTACGAGGTGCCGTGCTACTACAACTCCAACGCGACGAGCATGTTCGGCGACGGCATGACCGTGCTGTTTCCCAAGGGCGAGGAGAAGATGGACTACGAATGCGAGATGGCCTGCATCATCGGCCGGCCCGTCCGCAATGCCACGGCCGAGCAGGCCGCCGAGGCGATCATCGGCTACACGATCCTCAACGACCTCTCCAGCCGCCAGCGCCAGACCAAGGTGATGCCGGTGAACATGGGCCCCGCGGCGGGCAAGGACTTCGGCAGCGTGCTCGGCAAGTTTCTCGTGACCAAAGACGAGATCGCCGACCTCGGGGCCTGCGGCATGCGCGCTTACGTCAACGGCGAGCAATGGACCGACGGCAAGTATGGCACGGTCAAGCACTCGTTTGAGTCGATGGTCGCCTTCACCAGCACCAGCCGCACCCTCTTCTGCGGCGACATCCTCGGCAGCGGCACAGTCGGCACCGGCTGCGGCGCGGAGCTGGATCGATTCCTCAAGCCGGGCGACACGATTCGGGTGGAAATAGACAACATGGACGCGATTGAGAACAAAGTCGCACACGATGAATAGAAGGGAACATCGGCGTTGGAGATCAACTCCGGGTGAGGAACGGGTGCCCCGCCCCCTCCGGGGGTGACGGACGGATATGGGCGTTCGCAGGGACTGCTGTGTGGACCAAGGCTCGGGGACTGCCAGCCGTGCGGATTGGTTCGTTGCTTCGGCCGGCGAGTATTTCTTGTCATCCGAGGCGGCAAGACTTATCATATCTGATAGTCGAGGTTCGTATGACCATCGAACAACTCACCACCGTGCTTCATGCCCAGCCCTTCCAGCCGTTTCGCATTCACATGGCCGATGGGCGATCGGTCGACGTGGCGCACCCCGACTTCCTCTCACGTTCCCCGGCCGGGCGAACGGTGATCGTCTACAAACAGGACGAAACGTTTGAGATCATCGATATGCTACTCGTCGCAAGCATCGAAACCCTCAACGGACAGGCGAAGCCCTCGACCTAACGGCTGATCGCGTCGGTGCGCCAAAGGGCATGATCGAGGTGATCCCATGACCCTCAAGAACGCTGCCGAACTGGCCAACACGCGGGCAAAGCTCGGCCGACTGGAGGCGCGTACGGAGAGCTGCGCCGCGAGACCGGAGATGGCGAACACATCCGCGAACTCACGATGCAATCGCTGAAGCGCTACATCAATCAGTTCAAAGAAGAGATCGCGCGGTACGGAGCCCATCAGACCACACGGCGTTGAGTTTGGCGGAGGCTCAAGAACGGACGACGCTGTGTCAAAGGACGGACCTTGTCGGGCCGGTATAACATGTGACTTTCCACAAGGAAGAC
>Ga0114931_10005181_pt1 | contig 16138 bp, 13 predicted proteins | sample 2SBtaG_FD_89579 | JGI IMG/M metagenome (GOLD analysis project Ga0114931, IMG submission 89579) | Deep subsurface microbial communities from Kolumbo volcano to uncover new lineages of life (NeLLi) - 2SBTROV14_V59a metaG | ecosystem: Environmental > Aquatic > Marine > Volcanic | place: Kolumbo...
CGGAAGACGCCGTGTACGAGCGCATGGCGGAGGTCAAGGCCACCAAGGCCGCCGAGGAGAAGCGGAAGGCCGAGGAAGAGGCCAAGAAGAAGGCCGAAGAGGAGCGCAAGAAGCGCAACGAAGAGCTGCTGAAGACGATGGCCGACAAGGTCCAGGCCTTCGACGCGAAGATCAAGGCGAACAAGGACTGCCTCGGCTCCGTCGCCGACGAGGCTGGCGCCCTGGTGGAGCAGGCCAATCAGGTGATCCAGAGCCAGGACGCCTCCATGGCCCCCGACATCCAGCAGATGCTCGACGAGTACTACGGCCCGATGGTCGACGAGGCCCTGGCCAAGTGCAACGGCGGCGCCGCGGCCCCGGGCGACGGGCCGGACGCGGGCGGTGCCTCGGACGGCTCCTCGAGCGACACATCCGGCGGGAGCCAGTGACGGATCGGGCTGTGCCGTCCGTGTCACGGAGACGGGCCGGCTTTCAGCTGTCAGCTGTCAGCCATCAGCAAGACAGCTCGGGCGCTGACCGCTGACCGCTGGTCCCTCCGCGCCGCCAAACGAACGAGTTTGCGTTTGCCTGACCGCCCACACGGAACGTCCCCCGACCGGCGAGGTCGTTACCCCTCGGTGGACCCTCGTCCGCCCGGAGGTTCCGTGAGCACGATCGACCGCCCGACCTGTCAGAATGACGTGGAAATCACCGCGTGTCTGTTGTCCGCGAACCTCGGACACACCACAATGCACGCACCCAAGCGTGACCTTCGAGAGGAGTACCAGCCATGACCTTCATGCGCAGCCTCGTCGTCTTCGGTCTGCTGCTGTCGTCCACCGCCGCCTTCGCGCAGGACGACTCCAGCAACCTGTCCGCGCCCACGACCGACGACAGCGGTCAGCAGGTGCAGTACAAGCAGAAGACGGAGATCGACTTCGACCAGATCGACGTCAGTGGGCAGCTCGTGAAGCCCGAGGGCCAGCTCCTCCTCGAGCGCAAGAAGGCCAGCTTCAACCCGTTGATTCGGTTCCGTGAGGACTTCAACACGGAGATGAAGCAGTCCATCGACGAGGTCAAGTAGCGGGCCTCATCCCCATCGGAGTCCAGTCCATGGCCGTACCCAACACCGACCGGGTGCTCAGCTTCGAAGTCTACCGGGGTCCTACCCTGGTGAAGACTGAGAAATTCGAGCGGGAGAGCGTCACCATCGGCAGCGGAAAGGCTGCCTTGCTCTCGATCCCCGAGAAGTCCCTGGCCGACCTGCACGCGGTCGTGAACGTCGACGACGCCGGACGCGTGCACGTCCTCGACCTCGGCTCGGATGCGGGCACCAAGGTCAACGGCGAGACCGTATCCAACAAGGAGCTGGCCACCGGCGACGCCATCGAGATGGGCGACGTGCGGGTGGTCGTGAAGCTCGAGGACGGCACGCCCGACGCCCCCGACGAGGAGGCCACGGTGATCGCCGGGCCGCCGAAGGCCGCCTCCACGCCGGCCCCCGCGATGGACGCGCCGCCCACTCCGGTGGCCCTGGCGGCCCGCACGCCCCAGGGCGTGCCGCCTGCACCCGCGGCATCGACCGCCGCTGCGCCCGTCGCCGCGGCTGCCACCGCCGCCGAGGCGCTGACCGATCCCGGCGACGTCCCCACGACGGTCGAGGACGAAGTCGCCGACATCGACGACGACGAGGAGCAGGAGCCGGTGGAGGACGTGATGGCCTTCATCCTGCGCTCCGGGTCCTCGACCTCGGGCCTCGGCATCGAGAAGAAGCGCCCCAAGGTCCTCGAGGTGAGCCAGGCGTGGGAGAACACGCTGCTCGACACCAAGCACTTCCCGAAGGGCGGCAAGCCGATCACGGTCGGCTCGTCGGTCGGGTGGCGCTGGCAGTTCCTCGACGTGAACATGGGCTGGGTCGTCCCGCCGCTGAACACCCTGCTGCGCTACACGCCGCCCATGTGGTCGGACGTCGTCGCCGACTGGCGCAACGACTTCTACGCGCCCGACGACGAGTTCGCCGGCCGCGACCACCAGCTGGCCGAGTGGGACGGCGAGCACTACGTCCTGCGCGTCCGCAAGGGGTGGGACGGCTTCGTCGACATCGGGTCGGAGCGGCACTCCTTCGAGGACCTGCTCGCCTCCGGCAAGGCGTCGCGCGAGGACGACAGCATCCTCGTGCCGATCACCGACGACTCCCGCGCCATGGTCGACGTCGGCGGCATCGTGTTCTTCACGCAGATGGTCTACCCGGGCAAGCGCGTGCTCGCGCGCATGTCCGACGAGGTCGACTACCCCTTCCTCGCCGTCTTCTCGCTGGTGGGGTTCATCGGCCTGATGTTCGGCGTCCTGATGTTCACCCTGCCCCCTCCGCCCTCGAACGAGATGGTCGAGATCCCCGACCGCTTCGCGAAGGTGCTGTTCCAGAAGCCGGAGGAGAAGCAGGAGCACAAGAAGCCGGGAGGCAACCCCGACGCCGGCGAAGGGGCCCGCGCCAAGCGCGAAGAGGGCAAGGTCGGCAAGAAAGACGCCACCATGGACAAGGCCAAGGGCAACAAGGTCGAGATCCAGAAGCAGGAGCGGGACCGGCAGATCGCCGAGAACGCCGGCGTGCTGGGTGCTGACCTCGGCGGCTCGGAGCTCGAGGGCGTCTTCGGCAGCGCGGCGGTCGACTCCAGCCTGATGGGCGGCATCGGAGGCGCCACCGGCGCCAAGGGCGTCCAGCGTGGCTCGGGCGGCCTCGGCTCCCGCGGCAGCGGCCTCGGTGGCGGCGGCACGGCCGAGGGTCTCGGCGGCCTCGGCACCAAGGGCACCGGCTCGGGCGCCTCCGGGTACGGCCAAGGCGGCGGCAACTTCGGCGCCAAGGGCGAGGGTGCCATCGGCACCGTCGGCGGTGACCCGATCATCCTCGGCGCCCTCGACCGCTCCCTCATCGACGAAGTGGTCAAGCGCCACATAGCGCAGATCCGCTACTGCTACCAGCGCGAGCTGACCAAGAATCCCACGCTCTCCGGCAAGATCGTGATCAAGTTCGTGATCGCCAAGGACGGCAGCGTGTCCTCGGCCAGCAAGAAGACCTCCACCATGCACAACAGCGCCGTGGAGTCCTGCGTGGCCGGACGGTTCCTCCGCATGCAGTTCCCGCAGCCCAAGGGCGGCGGCATCGTCTTCGTCTCCTATCCGTTCTTGTTCAGCCCGGGCTGATCGGCCCGACCTCGAGGTCTGTGTGATGAACCGGCTCCTTATCGGGCTCGCCTCCATCTTCGTGCTGGTCTCCGGCACCGTGCTGCCCGCCGTGGCGCACGCTCAGGACTACGAAGATCTGGACACTACCAAGGCCAAGAAGGACCGCAAGAAGGACCGCAAGCAGGTCATGGCCCACCTCGAGAACGAGGTGATCCGCGAGGTCGTGCGCGGCTTCTACCTGAAGGCCGGGGCCGGCGGCGGTGCCTACATCGGTCGCTACAGCGGCGTGCTCTCCAACGTCATCCAGACCCCGCTCACCTTCGGGCAGGACTTCGTGGACAAGGAGAAGCAGTCCATGTCCTGGGAGATCTCGATCAACCAGGCCGTGTACAACGGGGTGGACTACCACTACCAGACCCAGCTCCCGCTCCAGCGGCGCATCGAGGGCGACTCCCGGTTCTTCAACTTCACCATCGCCTACGAGTACAAGGCCTTCCCGACCCGCCGGCTCGGGATCGGCGTGCGCGTCGGCGGCGGCGTGATGATCGCCCCGCTGCTCATGGAGACCACCGCCTACCAGCGCGACGTGGTCCAGGGCGCCTGGGGCGGCCAGGACTCGGCGGCCAACAAGCGCCCGCACCCCGAGGGCTTCGCCGGGCCGACCATCGAGTACTACACCAAGCTGTCCCACTTCTCGATCGGGGCCGACGTCGACATCGCCTACCAGCTCGACTTCGACCTGAACGTGTCGGCCGTGGGCTTCTTCAAGTACACCTTCTGATCGCACCTCGCCTCTCCGCGAAGCGGGGCGCGGGGGCTTGCGTGGCAAGACGGCTGATCCTCGGTTAAGGTCGGCCGTCACGTTCTCAACCCGTACGACGGCGTCACGCGCGTCGTCCAATGCGAGGCACATCATGGCGAACACGCAGATGGGGTTGCTCGGCCGCAAGCTGGGCATGACGCAGCTCTTCGATGACAACGGGAACGTCGCTCCCGTCACGGTGGTCGAGGCCGCCGGAAACACGGTCCTCCAGGTCAAGACGAGTGACGGACCCGACGGCTACGACGCGCTTCAGCTCGGCTTCGGCGAGCTGAAGGAGGCCCGGCTGACCCAGCCGCAGCTCGGGCACCTCGGCAAGGTGGGCTCCGCGCCCAAGGCGCACGTCCGCGAGATCCGCCTCGACGGCGGCGCGGTCGGCGGCTTCGAGCCCGGCCAGGAGATCAAGGTCACCGACGTGTTCACCGACGGCGACTTCTGCGACGTCACCGGCACCAGCAAGGGCCGCGGGTTCTCCGGCGTCATGCGGCGCCACAACTTCCGCGGCTTCGAGACCAGCCACGGTACCCACGAGTTCTTCCGGCACGGCGGCTCCATCGGCACCCGCCTCACGCCGGGGCACGTGCTCAAGGGCAAGCGCATGCCGGGCCAGATGGGCTCCGAGCGGGTGACCGTCCAGAATCTCCAGGTCGTACGCCTCGACGAGGAGCGCGGCCTCGTGTTCATCAAGGGCGGGGTGCCCGGTCCCAAGGGCGGCCTCGTCATCGTCCGCAGGGCGGCGAAGAAGGGCTGAAGCCGTGACGAAGCCGCTGTGGACGCCATCGCCCGCCCGGGTGGAGGCCAGTCGAATCGCCGGCTTCATCCGGCAGGTCAACGATTCTCGTGGCCTGTCGCTGCAGGGCTATGACGAGCTCTGGCAGTGGTCCGTCGACCACATCGAGGACTTCTGGGAGGAGGTCTGGCGGGCGGCCGATCCGGTCGTGAGCCAGGGCTACGACTCGGTCCTCGAGGACGGCGACGAGATGATGGGATCCCGGTGGTTTCCGGGAGCACGGCTGAACTTCGCCGAGAACCTGCTCCGCCACCACGCCGGCGAGCGCGCCGAGAAGACCGCGGTGAGCTGGCAGGACGAGACGGGGCGCACCCGCTCCCTGACCCACGCGGAGCTGTACTCCGAGGTCTCGTGCATGGCCGCGTTCCTCGAAGACCAGGGCGTCTTCGAGGGCGACGTCGTCGCCGTCTACCTCCCCAACCGCATCGAGGCGCTGATCACGATGCTCGGGGCGGCGGCCATCGGGGCCACCTTCACCTCGTGCAGCCCCGACTTCGGCTACCAGGGCGTCCTCGACCGCTTCGGGCAGACCGAGCCCAAGGTGCTCGTCACCTGTGACGGCTACTACTACAACGGGCATCGCTACGACATCCTCAAGCGGGTCCAGGAGCTCCTGCTCGACATCTACACCATCGAGCGGGTGGTCCTCGTCCCCGTGGTCCACGAGAACCCGAGCCGCGCCGGGCTCCGGGGCGCGCTGCTGTGGCGCGAGGCCATGGAGCGCGAGCCCGCCGAGATCCACTTCGCGCAGCGCCCCTTCGACCACCCGCTGTACATCCTGTACTCATCGGGCACCACGGGGAAGCCCAAGTGCATCGTCCACGGCCAGGGCGGCACCCTGCTCCAGCACTGGAAGGAGCACGCGCTGCACTGCGACATCGGGCCGGACGACGTCGTGTTCTACTTCACGACGACCGGCTGGATGATGTGGAACTGGCTCATGAGCGCGCTGCAGATCGGGAGCTGCATCGTGCTCTACGACGGCAGCCCGAGCCAGCCAGACCTGCACGTGCTCTGGAAGCTGGCCGACGAGCAGCGGATCACCGTGTTCGGCACCAGCCCCAAGTTCCTCGCGAGCTGCGCGAAGGCGGGGCTCGAGCCCGGCGAGGAGCACGACCTCTCCGCGCTGCGCGCCCTGCTCTCCACCGGCGCACCGCTCTCCCCCGAGCTCTTCGAGTGGGTCTACAGCCACGTCAAGGAAGACCTGCTCCTCGCCTCGATCTCGGGCGGCACCGACATCATCTCGTGCTTCATGGGCGGATCCCCGGTCAGCCCGGTCTACCCCGGCGAGATCCAGAAGCGCTCCCTCGGCATGGCGATCGCGGCCTTCGACGCGAGCGGCGAGGCGGTCGTCGGACAGCAGGGCGAGCTGGTGTGCACCCGGTCCTTCCCCTCCATGCCGGTCTACTTCTGGAACGACCGCGAGAACCGGAAGTACCACGCAGCCTACTTCGAGCACTTCCCCGGAGTGTGGCGCCACGGCGACTGGATCGAGGTCACCGAGCACGGCGGCGTCGTCGTGTACGGCCGGTCCGACGCCACCCTCAACCCGGGCGGCGTCCGCATCGGCACTGCCGAAATCTACCGCCCGGTCCAGCACCTGCCCGAGGTCCTCGACTCGGTGGTCGTCGGCCACAAGGTCGGGGACGACGTCGAGGTCGTGCTGTTCGTGGTGCTACGCGAGGGCCAGGAGCTCGACGACGCGCTCTCGCGGAAGATCCGCGACGTGGTCCGCAAGAGCGCATCCCCGCGACACGTTCCGGCGAAGATCATCCAGGCGCCCGGGGTGCCGCGCACGCTCTCCGGAAAGAAGGTGGAGATCGCGGTCAGCCGCACCCTGCAGGGCCAAGAGGTCACGAATCGCGAGGCACTCGCGAACCCGAAGATCCTCGACTGGTACGAGACCGTCGACCTGGACTGAACCGCCCGGGCTCCCTCGCCTGCCCGCAGCGAGTCGGAGTCGCCCTCAGTTGAGCCGATAGTTCGGGGCTTCCTGGGTGATGATCACGTCGTGGACGTGGCTCTCGCGGAGGCCGGCCGACGTGATCCGCACGAAGCGAGCGTCGCGCTGCATCTGCGGCACGGAGGCGGCGCCGCAGTAGCCCATCGACGCCCGGAGCCCCCCGACGAGCTGGTAGACCACCTCGGACAGCGGCCCCTTGTAGGGAACCCGCCCGACGATGCCCTCGGGGACGAGCTTGCGGGTCTCGGCCTCCGGGTCGCCCAGCGGATCGTCCTGGAAGTAGCGATCGGAGGAGCCGGCGCGCATGGCCTCGATGGAGCCCATCCCGCGGTACTGCTTGTAGCGGCGCCCCTGGTAGAGCACGGTCTCGCCGGGTGACTCTTCGGTGCCCGCGAACATCGAGCCCATCATCACCGCGTCGGCGCCCGCCGCGATGGCCTTGGCCACATCCCCCGAGCTCTTCACGCCGCCGTCGGCGATGATCCGAACGCCGTGCTCGTGGGCCACGTCGCCGCACGCCTTGATCGCCGAGAGCTGGGGCACGCCCACTCCCGCCACGACCCGCGTGGTGCAGATGGAGCCGGGGCCGATCCCCACCTTCACGATGTCGGCACCCGCGTCGATGCACGCACGGGTGGCCTCGGCGGTGGCGACATTGCCGACGACCAGGCACACGGCGGGGTAGTCCGCCTTGATCCGCGCCGCGGCCTCGAGGACGCCGCGGGAGTGGCCGTGGGCGGTGTCGACCACGAGCAGGTCGACCCCGGCCGCGACCAGGGCCGCGGTCCGCTCGTCGCGGTCGCCGCCGACGCCGATCGCCGCACCACACACCAGGCGCCCCGCCTCGTCGCGGACCGAGAGCGGGTGCCGCGCCATGTTCTCGATGTCCTTGATCGTGATCAGGCCGCGCAGGACCCCGGACTCGTCGACCACGAGGAGCTTCTCGATCTTGTGCTCCTGCATCAGGTCCTTCGCCCGCTCGAGGCCGGTGCCCGGGGGCACGGTGACCAGGGTGGTGCTCATCACCTCGTGGACCGGGCGGTCGAGGCGCTTCTCGAACCGGAGGTCGCGGTTGGTCAGGATCCCCACCGCGCGGCCCTGGACGGTGACGGGCACGCCCGAGATGTCGTGCTTGCGCATGATCCGCCGGGCGTGGCCGATGGTGACGTCGGGGGCGACGGTGATCGGGTCTTTGATCATCCCGGTGACCGCGCGCTTGACCTTGCGCGCCTCGCCCGCCTGGGCCTCGATGGTCAGGTTCTTGTGCAGGATCCCGAGGCCCCCCTGGCGGGCCATCGCGACCGCCATCGCCGACTCGGTGACCGTGTCCATCGCCGCCGAGAGGAGCGGGACGTGCAGCCGCAGGCGCTCGGTGAGGTGGGTGCAGACGTCCACGTCCCTCGGCAACACGCTGCTCTCCCGGGGCACGAGGAGGAGATCGTCGAAGGTGTACGCGAGCGGGATCTCGTCTTGAAGCACCGGGCACCTCGGGCGGGCCAACCTAGTCAGCGGCCCGGCTGCGGGCAATCCTCCCGCGTTTTCGCACTCCGGGGGTGCCGGGGCGCCCTGGTCCGGGTACCGGGGGCATGACCAACCCCGCTGCTCCGAGGTGACCATGGAACGCTCCACCCTGCGCTCGGCCGACGGCACCGAGATCGCCGCCTACCGCTGGAACCCGGAGGGGGAGTCCAAGGGCGATGTGCTCCTCGTCCACGGCCTCGCCGACCACATGGGGCGCTACGGTCACGTCGCGAAGGCGCTCACGGACGCGGGGTACCGGGTCACCGGGCTCGACCTGCGCGGTCACGGCCACTCGGCGGGCAAGCGCGGGCACGTGGACAGCTGGGAACAGTACGTCGACGACGTCCGCGCCGCGGCGGACCTCATCGACGGACCCCACGCGATCCTGTGCCACTCCATGGGTGGCCTGGTCACCCTCGACTACCTGCGCGACGGGCAGGCGTGGGCGGCCTTCACCTCGGCGCCGCTGCTCGGGGTCGCCGTGAAGGTGCCCCGGTGGAAGGCCGCGGCGGCCGGCGCCCTGTCCCGGTGGCTCCCGCGCCTGTCCATGGGCAACGAGATCGACAGCCAGTGGGTGTGCAGTGACCCCGCGGTCGTCGAAGCCTACGACGCCGACCCCCTCGTGTTCGGAACCGTCACTCCCCGGTGGTACGTGGAGGCCCAGGAGGCCATGGCCCGCGTCCGCGCGGCGGGGCCCGGCTACGACATCCCCCTGTTCGCCGCCTACGGCACCGAGGACCGCCTGGTGAGCACCGCGGCGATCCGGGACTTCTACGAGGTCTGGGGCGCCGACGACAAGAAGATCCAGGAGTTCGAGGGTCTCTACCACGAGATCCTGAACGAGGAGCAGGGCGCCGAGATCCTGGTGCAGGTCGTGGCGTGGTTCGACGCCCACTGCCCGGAGGGGGAATGAGCCTGCACGATCGCCTGGTGGCCCTGCTGCGCGAGAAGTCCGTGAAGCACGGCACCTTCACCCTCGCGAGCGGGAGCACCTCGGACTTCTACGTCGACGCCCGCCAGACCACCCTGCACGGCGAGGGGTCCTGGCTTGTCGCCCGGTTGCTCCTCGAGCGCCTGCGCGACGACGTGGTCGGCGTCGGCGGGCTCACCCTGGGCGCCGACCCCATCGCCTGCGCCACCGCCGCGGTCGCCCACACCGAGGGCCGCGCCCTGCATGCGTTCCTGATCCGCAAGCAGGCCAAGGGGCACGGCACCGGTCGATTCGTGGAGGGGCTCGCGAACCTCCCCGAGGGCAGCCCGGTGGCGGTGGTCGAGGACACCACGACCACCGGCGGCTCGCTGCTCACCGCGATCGAGCGCGCGCGGGATGCCGGGCTTCGGGTGGTGCAGGCGCTCACCGTGGTCGAGCGCCAGGAGGGCGCCGTCGAGCGCCTCGCCGAGGCCGGCCTGGACCTGCAGGCGCTGGTCACGCGCGCCGAGTTGGAGTAAGGCGGATCCATGCTCACTCCCGACGTCTTCCGCGAGCGGCGCGAGGCCCTCGCCAAGCGAGTCCCCGGCCCGATCCTCCTGCTGGGCAACGGGCAGCGCGCCCGCAACCTGCCGATGAACGCCCTGCCCTTCCGGCAGGACAGCAACTTCCTGTACTTCACCGGCTGCGACCAGCCCGGGGCCGCGGCCCTCCTGGAGGACGGGCGGTGCACGCTGTTCCTCCCGGAGCCCGAGCCCGACGACGCCCTGTGGCACGGCGAGGTCCCCTCCCTCGAGGCACACCGCGCGGCCCTCGGCGCCGACGCCGTGCTCCCGGCCCGCGCGCTCGCCGAGCACGCGCCCGCTGGCGCGTGGGTGCTCGCGGTGGGCGACGAGGAACGCAACCGGCTGGGCACCGCACTGACCGGGACGCCGCTGCGCTTCGGCGAGGCCTACGGCGACGATGCCCTCGTCGATGCGGTGATCGCCCTGCGCCGGGTCAAGAGTGACGTCGAGATCGCCCAGATGCGCCAGGCAGCGCGCCACTCGGACGCCGCCCACGAGGCGGTGATCCGCGCCACCCGCCCCGGCGGCACCGAGCGTGCCCTCACGGCGCTGTTCGAGGCGGTCCTCGCCGCCCGCGGGTGCGTACCCGGCTACGACACGATCCTCTCCCAGCGGGGCGAGGTGCTCCACAACCACCACCACGACGGCACGCTTCAGGCCGGGCGGCTGCTGCTGCTCGACGGCGCCGGCGAGGTGGCGAGCGGCTATGGCGTCGACATCACCCGCACCTGGCCCGTCCGCGGCCGGTTCTCCGCGCGGCAGCGCGCCGCCTACGATGCGGTGCTCGAGGCCCAGCGCCAGGCCATCGCGGCCTGCCGTGCCGGCACCCGCTACCGCGAGGTCCACGACATCGCGAGCCGCGTGATCGCCGCGTGGCTGCGCGACGAGGGCCTGATCACCTGCGATCCGGACACCTCGGTCGAGACGGGCGCCCACGGCGTCTTCTTCCCCCACGGCGTCGGCCACCTCCTCGGGATGGACGTCCACGACCTCGAGGCCTTCGGCGACCGCCCCGCCTACCCCCCGGGCCGAAGCCGCCCGCCGCAGTTCGGCACCGCCTACCTGCGCCTCGACCTGCCGTTGAAGCCGGGGTGGGTGGTGACCATCGAACCCGGCTTCTACGTCGTGCCCGCGATCCTCGCCGACACCGGCCTCCGGGAGCGCCTTGCCGGCCTGGTCGACTTCGAGGCCGCCGAGGGCTGGATCGGCTTCGGGGGGATCCGCATCGAGGACGACGTCCTCGTCACCGAGGGCGATCCCGACGTGCTCACCGCCGTCGAGAAGCGCCCCGAGGCCCTCGAGGCGATGATCGGCACCACCGACTCCGCGGACGCGCTCCTCGGCGCCGCCTGAGCCCCGGGAGCCGGGCTAGCAGCCCTCGGGAGAAAGCCGGACCGAGCCCTGCTAGGGCTAGGGCCGCGCGCGCTGGACGACGGTATCGCGGATGAAGCGCGGGTCGGACTCGGGGAAGTCCAGGATGTAGTGTAGCCCGCGGCTCTCGCGCCGCCGGAGCGCGCACTCGACCACCATCTTCGCGACGGTGGCCAGGTTGCGGAGCTCCACCAGATCGCGGGTCAGCTTGACGTCCCAGTAGTACCGCTCGATCTCGTCGAGGACGAGCTCTACCCGGCGCCGCGCGCGCTTCAGCCGCTTGTGGGTGCGCACGATCCCGACGTAGTTCCACATGAACCGGCGGATCTCCTCCCACACCTGGGTGATCACGACCAGCTCGTCCGAGTCGCGGGCCGAGCCCGGGTCCCAGTCGGGGATCGTCGCGTGGCCGGGCAGATCGTCCATGCGCTCGGTCACGCACTTCACCGCCTCGTGGGCGAAGACGATGGCCTCGAGCAGCGAGTTCGACGCCAGCCGGTTCGCGCCGTGCAGGCCGGTACACGACGCCTCCCCGATGGCAAACAGGTTGCCGATGCTCGACTCGCCACGGAGGTTCGTCTGCACCCCGCCGCAGAAGTAGTGGGCCGCCGGCACCACCGGGATCGGGTCGGTGTCCATGTGGATGCCGAGGTTCACCAGGTGCTCGTCGATGTGCGGGAACATCCGCTCGACGTCGGCCCGGGAGAGGTGGCGCATGTCCAGGTACACGCACTCGAGGCCGCGCCGCTTCAGCTCGTGGTCGATGGCCCGGGCGACGATGTCACGGGGGGCGAGGTCCTTGCGCTCGTCGTGGTCGGCCATGAAGGCGTAGCCGTCGGGAAGGATCAGCTTGCCGCCCTCCCCCCGCAGCGCCTCGCTCACGAGGAAGCTCGTCTCCTTGGGGTGGTACAGGCAGGTGGGGTGGAACTGCACGAACTCGAGGTTCGCCATGCGCGCGCCGGCCCGGTAGGCCATCGCCATTCCGTCGCCTGTCGCGACTCTCGGATTGGTGGTGTACAGGTAGACCTTGCCCGCACCACCGCTCGCGAGGACCACGATCGGCGCCGACCAGGCCTGCACCTCGTCGGCGTCGAGATCGAGCACGTAGGCGCCGGCCACGCGGTCGTCCTCCAGGGGGATCTCCCCCTCGCGCCGCGCCAGCCAGTTCTCGGTGATCAGGTTCACCGCGATGTGGTTCTCGAGGATCCTGATGTTCGGCTCGGCTGCGCACGCCTCGCCGAGGGCGCGCACCAGCTCCGCGCCGGTGAGGTCCGTGGCGTGGAGGATCCGCCGGTGGCTGTGGCCGCCCTCGCGGTGCAGGCTGTACTCGTCGGGGTGATCGGGCCGCCGGGTGAACTGCGCGCCGAAGGCGATCAGGTCGCGGATCCGCGCGGGGCCCTCGCGGACCGTTTGCTCGACCGCCTCGCGCCGGCACAGGCCGGCGCCTGCGATCAAGGTGTCGCGGACGTGGCTCTCGTAGTCGTCGTCCTCGCCCCACACCACGGCGATGCCGCCCTGGGCGTAGCGACTGTTGCTCTCCTCGCGCGCCGCCTTGGTCACGATCGTGACCTTGCCCAGCTTCGCGGCGTGCAGGGCGAACCACATGCCCGCCACGCCGCTCCCGATGACCAGGAAGTCCGTCCGCTCCGCCATGGGATGCCTCTCACTCGGAAGGCCAAGCCGTATCCCGCACCGCGGGCAGGTGCCTGCAGCGGTACCACGAGCTGCCGCAGATCGGTGGCCAGACTCGGAAAGTGCCGGTCGCCACGGGCCCCTTCGCGACCGAGGCGGTGACGCAGGATTCGGGCGAATGGGGCCAGGAGGCGCCCACTCCGGGCTAGGCTGCGGGCGTGCTCCGCCTGCTCCCCAACCTCCTCACCGCGAGCCGCGGCCTGGCCGGGCTGGTGGTCGTGTGGGTGCTGGTCGGGCCGCTTCCGGATCGGCTCGGCTTCTGGCTGTTCGTCGTCGCGATGTTCACCGACCTGTTCGACGGGTGGCTCGCGCGAAAGCTCGACGCCACCTCCACCGTCGGAAAGTGGCTCGACCCGCTCTCGGACAAGGTGCTCGTCGCGGCGTGCTGGCTCGGGCTGTGGTCGGTCGGCTGGGCCCCGTGGTGGCTGGCGGGGACGATCCTCCTCCGCGACGCCATCGTCGCCACCGGGTTCGTGGTGGCCTGGCGGCGGGGCTACCAGTTCAGCGCGAACCTCGCGGGCCGGCTGGCCGTGTCCTTCGAGGGGGTCGCGCTGGCGGTGTTTTTGTTCCACGGACCCTGGATGGCGGTGGACTGGCCGGCGGTCGGGGTGGGGCTCGGCGTGCTCACCCTGTTACTGTCCGTAGGGTCCGCGCTGGAGTACCTGGCCGAGGGTCCGGTCCCCCGCGCGAGCCCCCCGGGTGAAGGGAGCCCTTCCTGATGCCCAAGGTCCGACCGCTCATCGACCCGAACGTGATCACGTCGCTGCGCCTGCCCGTAGCGCCCGTCGCCGTGGCGTTCCTCGTCACCGGGACGGTCTGGGGCACGGTCGTGGCCGCGGTGCTCGCCCTGCTCCTCGAGCTCTCCGACCTGCTCGACGGCTACGTGGCGCGCAAGTACGGCGCGGTCACCGACTTCGGCAAGCTCTACGACCCGTTCTCCGACGCCTTCACCCGCTACACGCTGTTCCTCGGCCTGTACGCCATCGGCGTTGCGCAGCTGTGGATGATCATCGCGATCTTCTACCGAGACGCCTCGATCTCCTTCTTCCGGACGGTGGCCGCGACCCGCGAGGTGATCGTCGCCGCGCGTCCCTCGGGCAAGATCAAGGCGGTGGTGCAGGGCGTGGGCGTGCAGGTGATCTTCCTGTGCCTGCTCGTCGTGAAGCTCGACCCGAGGTGGACCACGCTCGCGAAGGTCCCCTACTGGACGATGCTGTTCATCACGCTGGTGACCATCGCCTCCTTCCTCGACTACTTCCGCGGCAACCTGCCGACCCTGCGCGACGCCTGGGAGAATCGCCCGCTTCGCCGCAAGAAGAAGCAGAAGTAGGCGCCGTGCTCGACGTGCTCTACCCGCTCGCCCGCCGGGCGCTGTTCCGTCTCGACGCGGAGCGGGCCCACCGGTGGACGCTCGAGGCCCTCGGCGCCGCGCCCCGCGTGCTCGGAGCGCTCGCGCGGCTCACCTGCGGGTCCCCCGATCCGCGCCTCGTCCGGACGGTCGCCGACGTGCGCTGGGCCGGCCCGGTCGGGCTTGCGGCAGGCCTCGACAAAGACGGCGACGCGATCCCCTTCTGGCCGTCCCTCGGGTTCGGATCGGTAGAGGTCGGCACGGTGACCGCCCTGCCCCAGCCGGGCAACCCGCGGCCGCGCCTGTTTCGGCTCCCCGAAGAGCGCGCGCTGATCAACCGCATGGGATTCAACAACCACGGCAGCGCGGCTCTCGCCGAGCGCCTGCGTCGCCTGAGGGAGCGCGGGCGCTGGCCCGAGGTGCCGGTGGGGGTGAACGTCGGCAAGAGCAAGGTGACCCCCCTGGAGGAGGCCCCAGCCGACTACGCCACGTCGGTGCGGCGCCTGGCGGGCCTCGCGGACTGGTTCACGGTCAACGTGTCCTCGCCGAACACCCCAGGCCTGCGCGACTTGCAGGGCCGGGAGCCCCTGCGCCGGGTGATCGACGCCGTCCTCGCCGAGGCGCGCGACACGCCGGTGCTGCTGAAGCTGGCGCCCGACCTGGAGCCCGAAGCCCTCGCGGACGCGGTCGACCGGGCGTGCGAGGCCGGCGTGCGCGGGATCGTGGCGACGAACACCACCGTGGGACGGGCGGGGCTCACCCACGACCCGGGCGAGGCAGGCGGCCTGTCCGGGGCGCCCCTGTGGCCCCTGGCACGCGCACGCATCGAGATCGCGCTCCGAGCCGCCGCCGGCCGGGTGCCGGTGGTCGGCGTGGGGGGCATCGAGACCGCCGCCCAGGTCCGGGAGCTCCTCGACCTCGGGTGTGCCGCCGTCCAGATCTACACCGCGCTGATCTACGCCGGACCGGCGCTGCCCGCGCGACTGCACCGGGCGCTGCTGGACGAGACCCATGCGTGATCGCGACCTGGCACTGCTCGCGGTCCTCGCCCTGGGGTGCGCGCACAAGACCCCTCCCGAGCCAGCCCCGCCGGTCCAGCCGGCCGCACCGGTGACGCTCCACAGCCCGGCCGACGTCCTGCCCGCGCTCCTCGCCGGTCCGCCTCGAGGGGGACTCGTGCACGTGGGCGATCCCTTCGCCCGCGACCTGGCCCCGCTCACGCCCGCGCAGATCCGATCCTACGCTCCGAAGATCGCGGCGTGGCTGGCGGACCTCTACTCCTGGCCTCAGCGGGACGTGGGCACGAAGCTGCAGGCTGGCGAGCCGGCGTGGCGCGGCACGCCGATCCTCGCCCTGGCGCGCGGCCGGCGCCTCCAGTCCGCCCAGGCCCTCATGTCCGTCCCCTCCGAGCCCGGCCCCGAGATCGCCCGCGAGGTGCTCGTCCTGGTGACTGCCCTGCGAGCGCCCGCGCAGGTGTCCTCCGATCTGGACCGCGACCCCTTCGCCATCTTCGGTCCCGGTGACTGGCGGACCCGGACCCTCGACACGGCCGACGCCTGGATCCTCTCGGCGTGGCTCGACGGGCCGGCCATCGACCTCGGTCCGGTCGCGGCGACCCTCGAGGATCCGATCTACGACCGCTGGCGCAGCGAGCCGCTCGGCGCACTGATCCACGCGCGGGCCACCGGGGCCGCTACCCCGGCGCCGGAAGCCTTCGCCGCCCTGGAGCGCGCGACCGCGCTGGCCCTGGAGCGCGCCGCCGCGGACCGGGACGCGGAGCAGGCGGCCTGGAAAGCCCACCGGGAGGCCGCCGCCACCGACGTCGGCGATCCCCGCCCGATCACCGTCCTGCTGGCGCGAGCCCGGGACGCGCTCACCGCGAACGCAGCAGAGGATCGGTCCGCCGGGGGGGCCCTGCTCGCGATCCAGGCCGCACGCTGGGAGGGTGACTGCGCCAGCGCCTGTGGGGGCGTCGAG
>Ga0114931_10005182_pt1 | contig 16138 bp, 13 predicted proteins | sample 2SBtaG_FD_89579 | JGI IMG/M metagenome (GOLD analysis project Ga0114931, IMG submission 89579) | Deep subsurface microbial communities from Kolumbo volcano to uncover new lineages of life (NeLLi) - 2SBTROV14_V59a metaG | ecosystem: Environmental > Aquatic > Marine > Volcanic | place: Kolumbo...
AATATACTTTTGTTTTTGGGGTTGCCCAACGGCACCTCCAGATGGGAAAATGTTTGATGACAGATGCTGAGTTACGTATAAACACCGATCGTTTAAGCAAGGACATGGATACCCTGGCTCGTATCGGACGTAAGCAGGACCACGGCATTTATCGCATGGCCTTTAGTGACGGTGACCTGGAAGCACGCCGGTGGTTTCAACAACGAATCGCCGACAGTGGATTGGACATGTATCAAGACGGTGCAGCGAATATTTTCGCGCGCCTGGCTTGGCATCCCGACACACCCAGTGTTATTGCCGGTTCCCATATGGACACCGTACCCGGCGCCGGCCATTTGGACGGTGCATTGGGTGTGGTTTGCGCATTGGAAGCATTACGTGTGCTTAAGGAATCGGAAGTTACACTGGCCCGGCCTCTGGAAGCGGTTTCCTTTAGTGATGAGGAAGGCCGATTTGGCGGCTTATTCGGTTCGCAGGCCGTGGCGGGCCTGGTTACACCCAAGTATTTGCACAATGCCTGTGATTTAGACGGAATCGCTTTGCACACGGCCATGGCCGCGCATGGCATGGACGCGGATCAATCCCTGCACGCGCAACGCCCCGCCCATAGTATCCACGCCTATGTGGAGCTGCATATCGAACAGGGTCCGGTACTTGACCGCAAGGGCGTCACCATCGGCATTGTCGATGCCATAACCGGATTGTTTAAATGGGAGGTCACCCTAAGCGGTGTCGCCAATCATGCGGGCACCACTCCCATGGATATGCGCGCCGATGCGTTCCAGGGATTGGCGGAGTTTGCGGGACAAATCACCAGGATCATCGAGGAATTCGGCGGTCCGCACAGTCGCGCGACCATCGGCAGTGTCACGCTCAAGCCCGGCTCGGCCAATGTCGTACCCGGTAAAGCAATGTTTTCCCTGGATGTTCGCGATACCGACGCGCAGGTGTTGCACGTCCTGGGCGAAGCGTTTCGACGCAGCCTGTCCGCCATTGCACGGCGCCGGGGATTGATGTTTGCGTTTGCTGTGCTTAGTGAAGTCGCCCCCGTGCAATGCGACCCAAGGGTGGTCGAGGCCATCGAACACACGGTCAACTCCTCGGCGGTTAGTGCCACGCACTTAAGCAGCGGTGCCGCCCACGACGCCCAGATTATCGCCGGCATTGCTCCGGCAGGCATGATATTCGTTCCCAGCAAGGAAGGTCTCAGTCATTCCGCGGCGGAATGGACCGCCTGGGATGATATTGAAACCGGTGCAAACATTCTATTAAATACACTAAGACGCTTGGCGAGTTAAGCTATATGACCGATAAACTAAACATGAACGCTAAAACCAAGACAAATCCGGCCCATACGGAATTCCTCAATGTGGATCCGTTACGGGATACCTACCGGGAATCCATTACTCACTCCCCGGCAGTCACCCGATCACTGAAATACCATAAAACCGCGCTGCTGTGTATCGATATGCAGTACCTTGATGCCGCCCCCGGCTACGGCGTGTTCGCCGATGTGCAGGCATCCGGTGTTCCTATCGAGGCCCAGGAATATTATTTTGACAGGCTTAAATACACCGTGTTGCCCAATGTGCGTAAGTTGCAGGATGCCTGCCGCGCCCGTGACCTGGAAGTCATCCACACCCGTATTCAATCCCTGACGCTGGATGGACGGGACCGCAGCCCCGGTCATAAACGCCTGTCGCTGCACGCGGCGCCCGATTCCAAGGAAGCGCAATTTCTTGAACAAGTAGCTCCCATGGAAGATGAAATCGTAATTAACAAAACCGCCAGCGGCGCGTTTAACTCCACCAACATTGCCTATGTCCTGCGCAACATGGAAATCACCGGCTTGTTAATCGTAGGTGTATACAGCAATGAATGTGTTTCAACCGCTATTCGCGATGCCTGCGACCTGGGTTTTTTTGTCACCCTGATTTCCGACGGTTGCGCCACGGTGACGCCCGAACTTCAAAAAGCCACCATCAACACGATGAAAGACCGTTATGCCAGGGTGATGACCACGGCCGAAGCCATACAGGAAATCCAGGTTGTGGTGGAAACCTAAGGGCCACTCACACGGTTGTTGCGGTTTTCCGCAACCAGGGCTGCCTTTCTGTTCAGATTTAAGTCATAACCATAAGCGATTGTTTTCATTATAAACAAACAGGATACTTCAAGACCGGCCCGGGAATGGCGGAAACACCCACACGCTTGTGCTATGATATTTCCCGAATTATGCTAAAGCTTGGGGTGGAGTCATGACATCTGGAAGGCAGCTAAGAAAAAACGGTGTATTCGCAGTGGTTTTGATCGCCTCTATGTCAGGTTCGTCGTTCGCCACGGCCAGGGATAAGGTCGTATCCGTACCGGACATAATACCACCGAAAATCAAACATGACCATACCAAAGCCTATGTGGGTAAAGGTTCAACGGCCAAAGTTATCGCCACCGTCACCGACAACCGCGGAGTCAGCTCCGTCGTTGTTTATTATCGACAACAAGGCACCACCGATTTCAGCTCCATTAAAATGATGCAAATCGGTACGGACGTATTTAAGGCCGATATCTCCCATGTCCAGGCTCCCGGTTTGGATTACTATATTCAAGCGGCGGACATAGACAACAACATCGCCACCATTGGCAGCACGCATAGTCCCCTCGTCATGCGTTACGACGGTCTGCAAAAATCCCTTGCCGAAGGGTCTAACGGATTACTGACGGATAAAATCGCCGCGGAAAAACCAACCAAAAAGACCGCCACCTGGGTATAGGTGGCCATCGGCACATTGGTTGCCGGCGGCGTTGCGGTAGCGGTGGATAATGAAAACGGTAAAGGTGGCGGCGGTGGTCCACGAACAGAAGCACCACCCTCGCTTACGGTTGAAGTTCAGTTGGACAAATTACAATGATGTTACCAATAGACTTTCCATCGTCCTGAGTTGTCTTTTTTGATCTCGACCTGAAATTTTCCCCAGGACGCACTGGGTTTCACCGATTGGCCATCTTTATCCACAAGGTTGGCTATGCGCAGTTCCGCCTCGCCGATTTGTTTTTGCTTGGAAAATTTGACCTTGGATACAGCCAGGGTAAATGAACTGTACTCACTAAAAAAAGTATGCATAAATTGGTGGCGGTCCTGCCAGTTGGCGCTGAGATTACCGACTTTCGCCGTATCTTTACTCTCAAATGCCCTTTTAAACTTGTCCAGGGTTTCGGTAAATATCGCCATACTGGGTTTTTGACGCAAACGCAGTGCAATTTTTTTCCGCAACGACCGACTGAAGTCATCCACCGTATACTGCTCAAGGCTATTGACCAGTTCCTTGGCTTTTACCACCTCGCCCACGGCGATATATCCGTCAAAGCGTTTCTTAATAGCCAAAGTATTTTTCTTGGCAAGCGCCATGGTATCGGAATCCCTGGGCGAAATCTGCTTAAGTCTTTCAACAAAATACAAACTGTTGTTTCCCGGCGGTTCGTAAATTCGCCCGGCGGCAAAGGCCCGTTTGGCGCTTTTTTTAAGCGCCATCACATCCTGTGTCGTCTTGGCGCGCAGGTTTAACAAACGGGTTTTCTTTGCGCCCGGTTTGACCGTTTCCAATATAGCCAGTGCCTCGTTGCCGGCACGAAAATTATTGCGTTGAAGTGCTTTTTCAGCTCTCTCCACGTAATAATCAAATATAGTCTCAATACCTTTGTTGGCCTGTTTGTTATCGGGCGCGAAATTCAGCACGCGCTTGTAGTACATAAGCGCGTTTTCTTTCTTCGGTAACACAAGGTCACCCTTGTTCATCAGTACCTGTGCAGTGTGCAACAGTGGGGCAATGATATTGTGCCTGGATTGCGCGGCTTTCACTTCATCGTAAATCTTATTCACGGCAATGATGTGGGGTCCCACCGATTGCAACTGGCGTACTTTTTCAAAAGCCGAGTTGAAATCGCCGTTTTCGACAGAGCCCCGAATGGATGCCAAGGTTCGCGTGGCAATCTGCTCAATACGCGACGCCGCAACACGGTTTTTTGGATCCCGTTTCAGAATTTCCGTATACAGCGCCAGCGCATTATGTTTATCCCGGCCCACCACCCTGCCTTGCTTAAAGGCTTGCTGGGCGGAGTCCAGCAGCACCTGTAAACTTTGCTCCAACTTGGGTTTGCTGGGGGTATCCGGTTGGGTCATTACCCCGTATAGCAATGCTGCAATAACCGATGCCGCCACGGCGGAAGCCGCCATAAGAAAAGACACCCGCTTAGTGGGCGGCGACAAAGCCTGATTCGTCGATTTTTTTCCGGCGGCCAGGGGATTTAAAGCGTCATTGACCGATTTTTTACGTGGTTTCAGGGTATTACCCAGCAAAAGGTCCCGCCATCGCAACACATCCTGGGGTCGGTCCTTAATATGAAAATTTAAGGCCTTGTCGATGGCCAGTAGAAAATGCGGTGAATAACGGCCCTTGTGGGACTCGGCGACCGGCAGATAAGGATCGATGCCGTTGGTCATCAGGCTGGAACCACGGGACATGGATTCCGGCGGTAACTGACCGGTCAACGCCTCATACAGACAGGCACCCAAGGAGTAAATGTCCGTCCATGGACCTTGGTTCTCCTCGCTCTCCCCATATTGTTCGAATGGTGTATACCCGTGGGAAACCAGCGTGGTCATGGAGTTAGTATTACCGGCGATTTTCCTGGCGGAACCGAAATCGATGAGCACCGCTGAACCGTCCCGCCGGATATAGATATTGGCGGGTTTAACATCCCGATGGATACATTTTGCTTTATGGACCAGGTTCAGCCCGTCAAGAATGGGCAGGAAAATATTCAGCAGCTCCAATTCCGAAAAACTTTTCTTGCGGTACAGTTTGGACAGATCCTCGCCCTGCTGATATTCCATCACAATATAGGCGGTGCGATTGTAGTCAAACACACTGTGTACGCGCACGATATTGGGGTGCTTAAACTGGGTAAGCAGCCTCGCCTCATTGATAAACCGGTCCAGGCCGACGATAAAATGATCCCTGCATTCGTCGTTGAGGGGAACGATACGCCCTTCCGACCCCCGGTATACCAAATCCGCGGGGAAATACTCTTTTAGCGCGATGTTCTGGTTCAGGTTGTTATCAAAAGCCAAGTAGGTAACACCCTGGCCCCCAAACCCCAGCACGCCACGGATTTCATACCACAGCAGTTGGTCGCCTTCCTTGAGAAAATGCGGCGATGTGTTGGGTTTTTCTGGTGTAGGAACTGTCATTGCACTATATACGTTTTAATTAAAATAGCAGTCAGTATTGATTGCTTCCAACGTCAGGCCGATCCCGTCAAATTTGTCGCGATCGGAAATTTATAAAATATTGTAAATCAATTATTTATCAAATGGTCAAGAATTCATACCCCAGAATTATTGTAGCATTTTATGAGGGAATAAATGCCGAAAAGCCAACAATTTTTAGTAACGGACCAATTAACCATAATAATTAAAGGTTAAATGTCAGGCCTATTCAGACAAGCCCATTTGGGTTCCCAATGGCGGGCTGGTTTAGGGAAAACGGGAACAAAGAAGTCATAAAATATCTAATGAACCGAATATTTTTGCGATGGACTGCTGAGGCGTTGTCACTTTGCCTGGATTGGTCGGCGGATTTGCCTTACACCTTGGCCATCGCGGGTACCGAATTCATGGAACCCAGATACCCGAATAGCGTGGAAACGTCCACGTTTTAAAGCGTTTGATTATGCCATCAAATTGATTAACAATTAGGATCAAGCGCTAAGACAACTCAACATACGAATGCTGCAACGGGCTACAAAAAGCGATATACAAAATTCGCCAAAGCCATTGGTCTTGGTACGTTGAGTGGAAACAAATTTTCAGGTGATGCGCCAGGCTGGCGGTCAAAAATCAAGGAAGAGGTTTTTAATTCCGCAATGGCTTACGCCGCAGCAAACAACCATAAACAAGACATCGCTCTGATCATGAAGGATCCAGGCCCGGGGTTGTCATTTGGTGCGCCAACTTTTTGGGAAATGTATTCAAACGTATCCGGGTGGGTTGTTGATGTATTTGTGGACAGGTTAACAACTGCCGTTTCAAATGAATAAAACATTAATTCAAGGACATCTGATAACGTTGCTTTCGCTGTTTTTCATAGCCTGTTGCGCGAGCCGGCATAGTGTCGATTGTGAGAAGAAATTTGTTGAGTCAAGAGAAATAGTATCTATGATGGGGTTCCCGGAAGAAGTGGATGCCAGGCAAACTGTGGTTCGCTATATTAGCAAGTCAGTTTGCCAGGGCAAGTTCCCGGATGACGAGATGTTTCAACCCTATTTCTTTTCTATAGAAGACATGGATACGAAATTTAAATTTGAGAAATACAGCCCAGGGTTTTTAAAAACGCCGGCAAGCATGAAAGTAAAGTTTGAAAATGGTTTGCCATTGTTGTTTTGTTTTAACATGATGATCATTAACTGCGACAAAGCGGCATCCTGTCAATGCCCCTATGACTTTAACAGAAAGCCGACGATTAAAAACGTAAATCCACAAAAATAGCCCATAGCGCGGATGCGAAGTATTGAAGAGAAGGAATTGTCTTTACCCCCCCCCCCGGAAAGTATCGCAATGAAAATCCAGAAGAGATTGTCAATATTTTCCAAAATGCGGGTGGTGAAAAGATTGATCCTGAACAGTATGTGATTTTGATGATTGAAGGGTTTGACGGGTGTGTGAACTGCATAGAAATAGCGATGATTTTGTATTTTTGCGGAAGGCTGATGAGCCAAACATGAACAGCATTATTCGAACAAGAAAGTAAGAAAGTAAGAAAGTAAAAAAGTAAGTATTGAGAGTTTCGAAATTGTTGTAAAGATTTTTGAACAAGAGCTTGCAAAAATATACGATCTAGAAAAGATTATTTAATTCAAATGAAGCAAGCGCAACATGAGTAGTGCGATTTCGCTAAATAAAACTATTAACTATTTTCTATTTTTAATACTATGTACTATGAAAACTCCCGCATTGAGGATTTTCTGAGCAAGCACCCAGTAAAGTGGGTCTGGCTTTGAGAACCGGAGAAATTTCATATAACTTATTGAATTTTAAGCGGAGAGGGAGGGATTCGAACCCCCGGAGACTTTCGCCTCAACGGTTTTCAAGACCGCCGCCTTCAACCACTCGGCCACCTCTCCAAGGAGGCCAAGCATACTTGCCGATTTGGGTCAGGTCAACGATAAAAACACATGTATTAGCCGTATTATTGGCCGATATATACCTCGCCAGGCTTGAATTTTGCGGAAAAAAACCCCATTGTATATTCTTGTCCACGAGGTTCACATGGGAACTCTCGTCGGAGAAGCAGAGTCATATATATAAAGGTTATTTACCTAGGGAGAAATTATGGCACTTAATGCAATTACGTCACGCGAATCCGTCTTGGTGACAAACAAACTGATTCGCAATACTTACACTTTGCTGTCGATAACGCTATTGTTCAGCGCCGTGACGGCGGCAATTGCTATGCAAATGGAAGCAAAACCGTTGAGCCCGCTATTGTTGCTCGGCGTTTATTTCGGCTTGCTATTTGCCACGTCAGCGACCCACAACAGCCCCTGGGGATTGTTTTTTGTATTTGCCTTAACAGGTTTCATGGGCTACACGCTGGGGCCGCTACTTGATTTTTATCTGCACACATACGCCAACGGCGGTGAACTCATCATGACGGCCATGGGTGGAACCGGCGTCATTTTTCTCGGTTTATCGGCTTATGCATTGACCACACGTAAGGATTTCAGCTTTATGGGTGGGTTTTTGATGATCGGTATTCTGGTGGCGTTTATCGCAGGCCTTGGTGCATTTTTCTTTGCAGATCAAGCCCTTGCCCTGGCTGTTTCAGCAATCTTTATTTTGCTGATGTCCGGCTTAATTCTGTATCAAACCAGCGAAATCATCCATGGCGGTGAAACCAACTACATCATGGCAACAGTTACGCTGTTTGTGGCGATCTTTAATCTATTTACCAGCTTACTGCACATATTGGGTTTTTTATCAGGCGAAGACTAACCTTTTGGTAGTAAAAAAAAGCCCCGAATATCGGGGCTTTGTTTATCCGGATACCGGCGCACCCATGCATTCATCCACCACATCCCGGGTTAAGTGTGGCGCCAGCATTTCGATAAATGCATAGGTAAATCCACGCAAATAACTACCACGACGAAGTCCGATACTGGTGGTGCTGGGCTCAAATAAATGACTGACATCAATGGCACGAAGATTTTTATCCCGTTTGGGATCAAATGCCATTTCCGCCATCAATCCGATACCCAACCCCAGTTCCACATAGGTTTTTATGACATCCGCGTCAATGGCCGCCAACACCACATTCGGTTTCAATCCCTTGGACTCAAAGGCTTGATGCACCTTGGACCGCCCGGTAAAAGCCGAATCGTAGGTAACCACGGGATACTCGGCGAGCTTTTCCAGCGTTACCTCTTTTGCGGTAAGTAATGGATGACCTGGCGGTACCACGACACAGCGGTTCCATTTGTAACAGGTTAACACTATTAAATCATTACTCAGACCAATCGCTTCGGTGGCAATAGCGATATCCGCAACACCGGAGGTGGCTAATTCAGATATCTGTTTTGGGCTGCCCTGATGCATTTGCAATCGCACATCGGGAAACCGCTCGGTAAATGCCTTAATGATTGGTGGTAATGAATAGCGTGCTTGTGTATGGGTTGTGGCAATGGACAATGTGCCACAACTTTCTTTGCTGAACTCCGTACCCACTTGCTTAATGTTGCCGATGCCCCGCAGAACTTCCGCCGCCATAGCAACGATGATACGACCCGGTTCCGTGACACCGACCAGTCGTTTGCCATTGCGTTCAAAAATTTGAACGTTAAGCTCTTCTTCCAACAGTTTGATTTGGTTACTTACTCCCGGCTGGGCAGTATGTAATTTTTCTGCTGCTAACGACACATTCAATCCGCAATGGGCGACCTCACATATATAGCGTAATTGTTGCAGATTCATGGCCCCCGCCCCATTCGTTATAACTTTGTTTAGTACGACCCCCAGCAGATTATACCGCTAAATGATATAAATATGCATGTTATAGCAGGTTGAGGAAATGCTAATACGTCAAGCTATTAAGGCGAACTTCTTTAATATTCTGTATTTTTACCGAATTAATTAATTAGAATATTTCTAATTCACCGGGTTGTTTAACCTATTTACCCTTATTTTATGCAACACCTTTGCTGCTGCTAACGAGTTGGGCTTCCCAGGTAACTATATGTTCCGCAGCAATAAAACCACTAAGATCATCGAGAACTTTGGCAATTTTCTCTGCGTCGTCAAAAAATTCCACTACAATCGGAATGCTAATATCATGGGCATACGCGTTTTCAAAACCAGGCGGACCGAATCCCGCCATGGCTTCAAATACCGTAACACCACGAACTTTTTCCCAATCGTGTAATCTTTTTAATAATGTTTTAATGTTGGCATAGTTATCGGTCAGGTAAATCCTTACCATCATTACTTTGGCTGTATTCATAGCATCCTCATCGCGTTCGTCGACCCATCGCCAGTTTGGTTTCTTTGTTTGTGCTTTATATACGGCACAAATGCAGTGTCATTTTAGTGTTCGCACAAAAAAAACGATTACCCTCATAAATTAGAGGTTTTGTAGCTGACAAAAATGTCATTTTTGGATGACGGGAACGATTTCTCCTCAACTACTTCTTACCCAATACACCGAATTCCACGGGTATTTTGACATAAAATACATACACTCCCTCGGACTTCAAGCGTTCAAATAAACGCTCCGATTCCTCATCGGTAACCGCCATTTGCACTTCCACCGGCTGATCAGCCAATTCAAAAAAATGGCTGGAGTGAATCCGGCCCGTTCGCCCAAAACCTTCGCTCGCTGCAATCATAGTCGCACCGCGTAACCCCATACTTTTGGCAAGGCGAACCAGCCAATCGGCAACAGGCTTGCCTTGGAAACGCTCGTTCTGTTGAGTGAAAAAGGTGAGTTGAAAGCCGTTCATTGCCGTCTCCTTATCGATATTGCAACCAGTGCCAGCAAGCCAGCCCGGTTAAGGTCATCAACAACGAGCCGCTGACATGCACAATAATTGACGCCATCGCCCATGTCAGCCGACCCTGCTGTAAAAGGGCGGTCACTTCGGCTGAAAAGGTGGAGAATGTCGTCAACGCTCCACAAAAACCCGTAATAATAAGCAACCGCCACTCGGGAGCAATTTCCGGTTGTTGGGCAAAGAAGCCTATGGCGAAACCAATAATGTAGCCGCCGATTAAATTGGCTGTTAAGGTTCCAGGTGGTATGTCAGGATATAATCCGTTGAGTTTTGTACCCAGGACCCAACGCAACAGCGCACCGGCGGATGCTCCCATGGCAACGGCAAGAACCGCCCTCCACATCAGTCGATTCCGTCACCGGACATAGGCATAAAGCCGCCATCGGCATATACATTGCCATGGTGTGTTGGGCACTTCACCACCCTTGCCGGTGGAATCAATGACGTTGACTGCATTTTCCGGGTTGCTCGGTGAGTGCTGGTTGGGACAATCAACCATCATTGCCGATGACATCCGCATCGGGCGGCGGTGTAAACAAAAACAATTGCTGGGAAAGCTCCGGATTCAGCGAAACATCAGAAAAATGTATTTTAATGACCTGGCCGAGCTTATCAAGCAATTCCATGGATTTGATACTTTCCGTGTCGAAAGCCAGATTGATATGCTCAAAATCCAGGGTGTTTGATTTCGGCGTCAATTCGACCCATTGCAGTTGCTTTTTTACACCCAGTTCCACAATCTTAAAATCTTCGGCTAACGACCGCTCCCGTGTCAACAGCATTGCGGGTGTATCGCCGATTCCGCTATTCAAGGATTTGACGGTGACCTGTTCGAGGTCTTTGTCGTACAACCACAATTTATCGCCGTCGGATACAATCAACTGCTGGTAGGGTTTTTCATAGACCCAGCGAAATTTGCCCGGCCTTTGCATAGACAACGTTCCACTGGCTTTTTCGAGAACTTTTTTATTTTCGTCAATGATAACTTGTTCAAACCGAGCCTGAAAACTGGTGGTTGCATGGCTGAATCGATCCAGTCGTTGTGCACCGGTTTCCGCACCCAAACTGATGACAGGTAACAACGCTAGAACAATGATTACAATAAACGGCATGATTAATCTTCCACGGGTGGTGGCGCCAGCACTTCGCGGGTACCATTGGATTGCAAAGGACTGACTACACCGGCAATCTCCATGGCTTCCACCATGCGAGCGGCGCGGTTGTAACCAACTTTTAATTTACGCTGAACGCTGGAAATCGACGCGCGGCGGGATTCGGTGACAAAACGCACTGCTTCATCGTATAACGCATCCACATCCTCGGCCGAACCTTCGTCGTTAAGAAACGCGGGTAGTAATTCGCTGGTTTCACTTTGTAAGATACCATCAATATATTCAGGCGACCCGGCTTGTTTAAGAAATTTGACCACATCATGGACTTCATTGTCGGCGACAAACGCGCCATGCACACGTTTTGGCATGCCTTGGCCCGGGGGCAAATACAGCATGTCACCATGGCCCAATAATTGTTCAGCGCCCATCTGATCTAAAATGGTTCGTGAATCAATACGCGATGACACCTGAAATGCAATTCGGGTTGGGATATTTGCTTTGATCAAACCGGTAATAACATCCACCGACGGCCTTTGCGTGGCAAGAATAAGGTGAATGCCCGCGGCACGGGCTTTTTGCGCCAATCGGGCGATCAATTCTTCCACTTTTTTCCCCACGATCATCATCATGTCCGCTAATTCGTCGATCACCACGACGATCAAAGGTAAAGCTTCCAACTCAGGTGCGTCGGATTCCAATTGCTCGGTCGGAACGAACAAGGGGTCCTTAATAGGTTGTCCCTTGGCGGCGGCCTCCTTGACCTTGCGATTAAATCCGGACAGGTTTCGCACACCCATGGCAGCCATCAACCGGTAACGGCGTTCCATTTCCGCCACACACCAACGCAAGGCGTTGGCGGCCTCCTTCATATCAGTGACCACCGGTGCCAACAAATGAGGTATGCCTTCATAAACCGATAATTCCAGCATTTTCGGATCCACCATGATGATACGAACCTGCTCGGCGGTGGCTTTATAAAGAATACTGAGAATCATCGCATTTAAAGCCACCGATTTTCCTGAGCCGGTGGTACCCGCGACCAGCAAGTGGGGCATTTTCACTAAATCAACGACGGTGGATTTACCGGATATGTCTTTACCCAACGCCATGGTGGCCGGTGAATCGATGCGGTCGTATTCTCGGGACTGTAATACTTCACTAAGGTAGACGATCTCCCGGTGTTCGTTGGGAATTTCCAGTCCAATCACCGATTTTCCGGCAATAATCTCCACCACCCGAACACTGGTGACCGACAGCGAACGGGCAATGTCTTTGGCTAAATTGGTTATTTGGCTGACTTTTACACCCGGCGCCGGTTGTAACTCGTAACGGGTAATCACCGGCCCCGGCTGTACCGCTACGACCTGGACCTCAATGCCAAAATCCTTGAGTTTCAATTCCACTTGTCTGGAGATGGCTTCCAATACCTCGTCCGACATGGCATTGCCGCTGCTAATGGGCGGATCAAGCAAGGATAGGGGAGGCAACTCCTTGTTGATCAACGGTTTTTTAAACAAGGAGCGCTGTTTCGAGCGTTGCACCCGCGCACTTTTGTCCACTTGCTGAATACTGGGTTCGATGCGCGGCTTGGCTTTCTTAGTCTTTTTGTCTTGCTTTAGTTTTTGAGTCCGTTGATGTTTGCTCCTGGCCCCTTCGACGCGATCTTTGGCAACATCCACGTTATGTTCCATGCTGTTACCGATGCAGCCGAGCAAAGCAAGAGTGAATTTCCCCACCCCATCGATCGTGGCAAACCACGACATTCCCGTCAGCAATGTCACGCCGGTTAAGAACAGAGCTACCAAAAACAATGTCGACCCGGTAAAGCTGAAAACACCCACCAGCCCCAGACCGATTTGGTCTCCCAACACGCCGCCGATGCTAAATCCCGGGTGCTGAGCCAGTTGGGAAAAATGTAGCTTCGCCAAAGCCGTACCAGCAGCCAAGGTCATGAAAAAGCCACCAAATCGAATCAGCAGCACCACCCAAACGGTTTTGTTGCCGAAAATCTTTCGACCGCGAAAAATAATAAAAGCGGCGTACGCAACCATGGCCGGTACCAGATAGGCCAGGTACCCAAACAGGTAGAGTACCGTCGTTGAAAACCAAACACCGGCGATGCCACCCACGTTTTGGGGATGGGGGGAATGATTATCGGCGGGACTGTAGGACATAAGTGCCAATAACAAATAGGCAGCCAGGGCCACAAACACAAAAATGCTACCTTCCCGTGCAGCCTGCAGCAGATGACCACCGACACCGACTACCTCTTTTTTTTCGACTTGTGCCATTTATCCTCAATGTTCCGTGCATGGGGCACCACCGCCTAGTGTAGTGTCTCATATAAAACGCACATTTAGACGCGATAGACTTGATGGCTGCCTAAAAAATCTATCTCGCACCTTGAGTGGCTTTCTAAATGCACGTTTTATAGGAGACACTACACTTGTAGTCGTGCCATAAATATAATGCCATGATTATCTTATGCTTATGTTGCCGATTTCAATGCTGAATGCACGATTTTACCATCGTCAACATTAATAGCCACACTTAAATCACGGTTTTGTTGCCATTTCGGCTGGGCAATCTTACTGGCATATGGCAATAAACTGGACGACAGGGCCTGAGAAGCCGTGCGTGGAACCGCGCCGGGCATATTGGTGACTGCAAAGTGAACAACACCTTCCCAAACGTAGGTTGGATCGTCATAGTTGGTGGCCTTGGTGGTAGCAATACACCCTCCCTGATCGACGGCTACATCGACCACCACGCTGCCTTGGCGCATACGTCTCACCATATCTTCACTGACGATATGCGGTGCCTTGGCACCCGGCACCAACACGGCGCCGATCAACAAGTCCGCGGATTCCAATTCTGCCTCAATGGCACGATGAAACGGGTATACGGCGGTCACATTTGGCCCGAGTTCGCGCATTGCCAGCTGCTGCTCGCGGCGACGCGCAAATACCGTAACCGTAGCGCCCATCGCCGCGGCTACCCGGGCTGCGTTGCCGCCCACCGAGCCTGCTCCGAGTATAACAACTTTTCCCCGCTGAGCGCCGGGCAAACCGCCCAACAACATGCCATTGCCGCCATGAATGTGTTGCAGTAATTGAGCACCGGCATGCACCGCCAGCCGTCCGGCAATGTCACTCATTGGAGCCAGCAAAGGCAGGTTTCCGTTCTTTTCCACGGTCTCAAATCCCACCGCGCAACAGCCTGTTTTCAGCAGCGCCTGCGTCAAGTCGGGATTGGCGGCCAGATGTAAATAGCAGAATAAAGTATGGTCTTTACGAATATAACGTAAATCCGCGGCCACGGGTTCCTTGACTTTGACTATCAGGGCTGCAGACTGGTAAAGAGCCTCGGCATGCTCAACGATGCTGACACCGGCGCTACGATAATCGTCATCACTGTATCCGCTCAGGGCACCGGCCCCGCTTTGCAGGTAGACAGTATGACCTTGATGCACCAGTTCCGCGGCAGCTTCCGGTACCAGCCCTACTCTGCCTTCTTGTATTTTGACTTCCTTGGGAATTCCAATTTGCATACAGGCTCCTTTACCGCCAATTGCCGTTTCATTACTATGATGCCTTGATCACTGAGAATGGTGTTACCGATTTAGTATAATCTATCCGGTCATTGTTCCCTTACGCACTTACGAATTCGGAGAAAACTGATGTCAGAAAAACACTGTCGCCTGCTGATATTGGGCTCAGGTCCAGCGGGTTATACCGCCGCCGTGTATGCCGCCCGGGCGAATTTAAATCCTGTCCTGGTTACCGGCCTGGAACAAGGCGGACAATTGATGACCACCACTGATGTGGATAATTGGCCTGGCGACAATGAGGGTGTACAAGGACCGGCATTGATGGAACGTATGTCCAAACACGCCGAACGATTCAATACCGAGATCCTATTCGACCATATCCATACCGCCGAGTTGGGCGCAAAACCTATTCGTCTTACCGGTGACAGCGGTACATATACCTGTGATGCCCTTATCATCGCCACCGGGGCTTCGGCCATGTATTTAGGACTACCCTCCGAAGAAGCATTCAAGGGCCGCGGGGTATCCGGATGTGCTACCTGTGACGGCTTTTTCTACAAAGGCAAGAAAGTAGCGGTGATAGGCGGCGGCAATACCGCTGTGGAAGAAGCATTATACCTTTCCAATATTGCCGAACAGGTCACTGTTGTACACCGCAGGGACCGATTTCGCAGCGAGAAAATTCTGGCAGACCAATTGCTGCAAAAAGCCACCGAAGGCAATGTGCGTATTGAATGGAATCATGTTTTAGATGAAGTGCTGGGCGACGCCAGCGGCGTAAACGGAATCCGTATCAAAGAGGTCACCAGCGAGGCGCCCAAAGAACTTGAATTAACCGGTGTCTTTATTGCCATCGGCCACAAGCCCAATACGGCTATATTTGATGGTCAAATAGACATGGTCAACGGCTATATACAGGTTAAAAGTGGCTTGCAAGGCAATGCTACCGCAACCAGCATTGACGGTGTATTTGCAGCGGGCGATGTTTCCGATCATATCTACCGCCAGGCTGTTACGTCCGCGGGTACAGGCTGTATGGCTGCCTTGGACGCCGAACGTTATTTGGAGAACTTCAAATAGTCAAGTCCGCTATGGGCGCACCTTACTTACTAGACGACGACAATCAGGCTTTTCCGTCTGTTGAGCTAGCCTGCCTGGAACCCAATGGCCTGCTGGCCATTGGTGGTAATTTGTCCGTGCCACGCTTGCTTAATGCCTATCGTGACGGGATTTTTCCATGGTTTAACGAAGATCAGCCCATATTGTGGTGGTCGCCGGATCCCCGTGCGGTACTATTCCCGGATCGCATCAAAGTTAGCCGTAGTCTGCGCAAGGTGCTGAAACGGGGAGATTTTTCTGTTACCCTAGACACCCA
>Ga0114931_10005183_pt1 | contig 16136 bp, 11 predicted proteins | sample 2SBtaG_FD_89579 | JGI IMG/M metagenome (GOLD analysis project Ga0114931, IMG submission 89579) | Deep subsurface microbial communities from Kolumbo volcano to uncover new lineages of life (NeLLi) - 2SBTROV14_V59a metaG | ecosystem: Environmental > Aquatic > Marine > Volcanic | place: Kolumbo...
CGCCCAGAGGACGACCGTCGGCGCCCGAAACCCGAAGTCCATCCCGCCGATCCAGGTCCAGCCTTCGCCCGCCTCGGGGTGCTCGTCCACGACGTGGATCGCCGGATCAAACTCGGGGATCACCGCATCGGTTCGGCTCGGGCGCAGGCAGAGCATCTCCGCCTCCCACGTCGCCGAGGCAACCCGCCCCTTCATCCGGATCGCGTCATCGACGCCAACGTGCCCGGCGTTGTCGCCTCCCCGCTCCTTGGCCCGCCCGCCGCACTCCCCGAGCAGAAAGCACGATTCACACCGGTGCTCGGGCCCGCACTCGTCGAGCACGTCCACGACGCCCCACTTGAACAGGGTGCGACGCCCATCGCGGGCCTGGGCCACCAGGTCGTGCATGAGCCCATGGGGCACGTGCATCGTGCTCATGCACTCGATCGAGCCGCGAACGTCGACGCCGCCGCAGCGGGCCGATCGCGTAACCAGTTGCGCCGCCTGCCAGACCTGGCGATCGAACAACTCGACCTCGTCGCAGCGCAGTTTCTGGACTCGCGTCCCCCGCACCGATGCCTGCGACTGGGCCAGCAGCTCGACGCCCGAGCCGTTGTTCAGACGCAGGCGACGTTCGGTCACGCGGCCCTGGACCATCCCGCTCAACCAGGACCGGGCGAAAAGGCTTCGCAGGTGCGCGTGCATCCGCCCGGCCTGTTCGAGCGACCCGCCCAGGATCCGCAGCTCGATGCCCGGCTTGAAGACCAGGTCCAGTACCGTCGCCACCGCGCCCAGGAACGTCTTGCCCCCGCCGCGATTCGCCCAGACGACGCAGTCGATCGGATCGCCCCCGCCGGGCGCGTGGTCCGCGAAGAACGCATGACGCAGGTACTCAAACGGGGCATTGTGCCCCGCGATCAACGCCTCGCGGGGCACGTGCAGTCCGAGGCGATCGCCCAGCCACGCGTGCAACTCGTCCGCGGTGCGCGGGCGACGATCATCCCGACACGATTGCTCGTCCATGAACCCCCCTCGTGCTCGATCTCTCAACCCGATGGTCACGGCGCCTCTCCGGGACGCTCATGACGCGGCCCGAGCAACGCCACGAAACGGCAAACCGGCGTCCGCCCGTGCTCAACCGTTGGAATCGCCACCGGTTTGCCGTCGGGCGTCCTGGCAATCGGCGTGGTCGCTGTTCCCTATTCCCAGTGCCCGGCACAGGGCCAGCGTCCGATCGCGGTCGAATCGCCGCAGCGCCCGAAGGACCGCCCGGCGCTGGGCGCCGGTGAGAAAGAACGTCACCGCCTGGGGCAGTGCCGCGGCGTTTGGAGGCGGCGCCGGCGCGGGAACAGACCCGTCGGTCGCCTCGCCACCAGTTTCACTCACGCCTCGCGCTGATCCAGACATGGATGTTTCCCCCGCCCCTTCTCTGTACCCCATACCCCACCACGACCACCCTACCCCGCAATCCCACGCCTCAGGCGAGACTCGAATGCGCGTAGGCGACCGGAGGGCAGGTCACACTCGCCGCGGCCAGGGGCGCCAGATCGATCGCTCGCTGCCCGGCCCGGCGCCGCGTCGAGACCGATCGTTTCGCCCACAGGCGCACCTCGCGGACGATCAGCGGGCTCCGAGCCAGCAGCGCCCCGGCACGAGCCGGGTCCATCAAATCGGTCGGGCTGGCCCCCGCGTGCTCCAACGCGTCCAGGATGCGCAGGTCTCGCGCCGAGTGGGCCAGGCGATACTCGCGCATGCCGGCGGCCCGGAAGAACGGGCAGACCGCGCCCATGGCCGCCACGGATTCGGTCGCGGGCGTCTGGGGGTCGTCCAGGTAGGTGCGCACGAGTCGCCGCGCCAACCCCAGCCCGCGCCACCGCGGATCGATCACGACGCGGGAGATTGTCCGGATCTCGCGGTTGAGCCGGCGCGTGTCCCGTCGCTTGTCTCCCGTGCGGTACCGACCGGGCCAGGCCAACTCACGCCACGCCCCGTTGAGCGTGGGCATCGAGACCACGAGCACGCCCACGGGCGGGCGCGACCCGGGCGCCCGGGCCGCCAGCACCCGCGTGTGCGTGGCCGGCTCACCGGCGCGGTAGTGGTAGCGAGCCAGCGCCCGATAGTCGCGGATCGTTCCGGGTCCGATCACGATCGCGGCCCCGGGATCGGCGCTGATTGCGTTCCTCGGCGCAGCACGCCCCGCTGCCGATCGGCCACCCATGCCATGGCGGATCATCCGCACCGAACCATCCAGAGAGACCCGGACCAGCAGGTCCGGCGACAGCGGCCCGACCAGATCGTCGTGGGCGCTGGCCAGGACGACGCGGACGCCCGGCGCGGTGCGTGTCCATCGCCCGAGCGTTCGGCCCACGCACGCCGCCGTCGTCCGATCCAGCACCGATGCGAACTCATCAACGATCAGCACGCCGACCAACGCTCCGCCCCGCTCGCTCGCGTGCATGGTGCCAGCGCGCCCGGCGCGATCCATGCCCATCGCCAGCAGCAGGCGGAACCGCTCGCCCTCGGACAGTTCGCCGGGGCTGCGTGCAAAGAGCGTCGCATCGGCCAGCCCGGCCCGGGCCAGCAGGCGGAGCGTCCGATTCAGGGGACGATCGATCAGATCGACGACCGCCCGCCGCGTCGAGCCCAGCCGCTCGCTCACCGGATCGATCTGAACCACGCCCGCCCCGATTCGCGCCGCCAGCCCCGCAAGCAGGCAGGACTTGCCCGATCCGCTGGGTCCGGTCACATACGTCAGCCTCGGCCCGACCGGCACGTCGAGCAGGCGAGCCAGGCGCCGGGCCGGCGCTTCCATCGCAGCGGGGCCGCCGCGCCCGGGCGCGCCCACGAGCCCGAACATGGCCCGGGCCCGCACCGCCTTGTCGCTCAGCGGCGTGCTCACAGTTGGCGCTGCCCCTCGCACATCGCCTCGACCGCGGCCAGGTGGCGCCGAACCGTGTGCAGCGACAGGCCCAGCGACCGGGTGGCCTGGCGCAGCGATCGACCCTGGAGCACGCAGGCGGTCGCGACTCGCCGGCGCGTCGGCCCCCAGGCATCGCGATTGAGCGCAACAAAGGCGAAGAGGGGGCAGAGCATCCGGGCCACAAGTCGGCGCCGGCGACGCCGAAGCACGCGCACGTCCGCACCAAGGCGCCTGGCCAACTCCGCTGTCGTGATCCCTTCACGGTAGATCGCCTCGATGATCGCCCGATCGGGCGGGTCGAGCCACTCGCCCCGCATGAGCAGGCGGTCGGTCACCATCTCCGAACGCCGACGCCGAAGATCGTCCGGCTCGCTCCGGGCGATCGCCACAGCCGGTCCAGCATCTCGATCCATGAGCACCCCCAGTTCTGTGTGCCTTTGACTTGACACGGCACGACGCCGTGTTCACAATGTATTGAACAGATACGCCATTTGTCAGCGTAGTTTCTCTGCTTGACGAACACAATGCAAGGGCTTTGTATGGTAAATCGGCAAATGAGCGCACAAAGACTGCCATCACGCGACCGACCCGATCGGATTCCCGTCGGCACGCTGATCCGGGAGCGACGCTGCGCACGGGCAATGACCCTCCAACACCTCGCGGACCTGGTCCACTGCGCCAAGAGTTACCTCTCGGCGATCGAGAACGAACGCCGGGCCAACCCACCGGGGACGGACCTGCTGCGGCGGATCGAGGAGGCGCTGGGCTTCGAGTCCGGGCGACTTGTCGAGGCCGCCTCGTGGCAGACCACGCCCGAACCGATCCGCGAGGAGGTCCTTCGTCTGGAGGACGATCGACGCGTCGCCCGGCGCCTGGCCCAGTTGATCACCGCCGGCTCGCTCGGGCGGTCGGGGCGCGTCGGACGGGATCTGGACCGCGCCTACCACAGCGGCGAACTACGACGCCTGATCGATCGGCTCACGCGCCACTCGGGCGACCCGCCTGGGCAGCCAATCGAGGCCGCCCTTCCCCTGGAGGTTCCCCTCATCAACAAGGTCGCGGCCGGGTACCCACGCGAGTTCACCGACCTGGGCTATCCCGCCCAGGTCGCCGACGAGTACGTCCGGTGCCCGGACCTCAACGACCCGGACGCGTTCGCGGCCCGTGTCGTGGGCGACTCGATGGCCCCCGTCTACCAGGAAGGCGATATCGTCGTCTTCAGCCCGGCCCGCGACGTCAACAGCGGCATGGACTGCTTCGCACGACTGGAACCGGATCACGAAACCACGTTCAAGCGGGTCTACTTCGAGACCGACCAGGGCGGGCGCGAGATGATCCGCCTCCAGCCGATCAACAGCGCCTATCCGCCCCGCCTGCTCCCGCGCGAGGACGTGGCCGGCCTGTACGCGGCCGTCAGCGTCACGCGCCCGATCACGGGCGAGGGCTGAACGAGCCGTCCGCGAGAACGAGCCGTCCGCGTCATGCCGGAAGCGGTTAGTGGGATCGCCCGCGAGTACCTCATGCGCCACCTCCCGCCTGGCGTGCCAGTGGCGATCGACGGCAACTCCGATGAGAACACGCTCTCCTCGGCGGTGCTCGGATCGGAGCAGGCCGAGGGCGCGGAACTGCCCAGCGGCGGTCCCGCGGCCGATCCTCGGCTGCACCTGAACGATCACGCGCTCGGATGAGAAGGGGTCGGCTCCGTGTCGCACTGAAAAGATGGGTCGGCACGCGGGTCAAGGCGGGGCAGCCCTCATGCCAGCCATGGAACGACAAACGCCGTAACCCTATTGGATTACGGCGTTTGTGTTCAGTGGAGGCGACCGGGCTCGAACCGACGACCTCTTCCATGCCATGGAAGCGCTCTACCAGACTGAGCTACGCCCCCGGAGATCGGCCCCCCGGGTCTCGGGTTGTCGTGCCGGGATTGTGGCGGCTGTCCGCGGCACGGGATGATGCTAGTCCATCGCCCGGGGGCGTCAAGAGACGCCAACGGGACCGGGGCTCATCGGCCTGCGGATCGTCCCGGTTCAGCCCCGATCGGGCGGGGGGCGTTCGTCGCGCCTGTCCTGGCCGTACCATCCTCCTCCACTCGCTTTCCCAGACCCGGAACCCATCCCGTGCAGTACCTGAACACCATCCTCGATGCCATCGGCCGAACCCCGCTCGTCCGTCTCAACAAGGTCGTCCCGTCCGGGTCGGCGACGGTCCTGGTCAAGTGCGAGTACATGAACCCGGCCGGCTCGATCAAGGACCGAATGGCGTTGTACATCATCGAGGACGCCGAGCGGCGGGGGCTGCTCAAGCCCGGCGGGGTCATCATCGAGAACACGAGCGGCAACACGGGCCTGGGGGCGGCGATGACGGCGGCCGTCAAGGGCTACCGCAGCATCTTCACCATGCCCGACAAGATGAGCCTCGAGAAGGTCAACTCACTCAAGGCCTTTGGCGCCGAGGTGGTCATCACGCCGACCGACGTGCCCGGCGACAGCCCCGAGCACTACGTCAACGTCGCCAAGCGCATCGCCAGCGAGACGCCCGGATCCTTCTACCTCAACCAGTACCACAGCCAGGCCAACATCGAGGCGCACGAGAAACTCACCGGCCCCGAGATCTGGGAGCAGACCGGCGGACAGCTGGACGCCTTCGTCGCCGGCACCGGCACGGGGGGAACCGTCTCCGGCGTCGGGCGATTCCTGAAAAAGACGGCCCCGCAGATCAAGGTCGTCGGCGTTGATCCGCTCGGCTCGGTCCACTACCACCTCTTCCACACCGGCACCATGCCCACACCCCACGTCTACATGGTCGAGGGCGTCGGCGAGGACATCGCCTGCGGCGCGTTGGACTTTTCCGTCGTGGACGACATGGTCCAGGTCGACGACAAGGAATCGTTCCTGATGGCCCGGCGACTCGTGCGCGAGGAGGGCCTGTTCTGCGGCGGATCCTCCGGCACGATCGTCCACGCCGCGGTCGGCGTCGCCCGGGAACTGGGCGAGGGCAAGGTCGTCGTCGCGGTCCTGCCCGATTCGGGCGGGCGGTACATCTCCAAGTACCTCTCGGACGAGTGGATGCGGGACCATGGCTTCCTGGAGGAGGGCCCGGAACTGGGACTTGTCGAGGACCTGCTGGGCGCCCGCACGCACGTACCGATCACCGTCGAATCCGATCGGAGCGTCGCCGACGTCATTGCGTTGCTCAAGGAACACGGGATCAGCCAGGTTCCCGTCGTCGATGATCGGGGGCGGTCTGTGGGCATCATCCACGAGGTGGACCTGCTCCACGCGCTGCACGCCGGGCGCGTCGGAGCGGACTCGCCGGCCGGCGACGTCGCTCACGAGATCGGGGGGCTGATCTATCCCAAGGCTCGCGTCGAGGAACTGTTCCACATCTTCGAGACGGACCACGTTGCCATCGTCGTCGACGAGTCCCGGATCGTGGGCATCATCTCTCAGATCGACCTGATCGAGTACATGGCGCGGGAACGAAGGAAGTAGCCAGATTCGCCTCGCGTGGTGGGACGGACGTCCTGCCTGTGGGTCTGACCCCAGAATAGCGGGAGTCTGAGACCAACTCGACGTCTGGAGTATTCGTTCCGGTCCAGCATGGTTCCTCGTGGCCGCGACCCAGTCCCGGCGGGCTGAGATCCCGCTTCCCGGGTTCATTGGGAATCCCAGCAGACGCCCGGGACGGCTGTCCCCCTCGGGGTACCGGCCTGACCTTCCCCCGCTGGAATCGGCGTATGCTGCCCGGCACGAACCTCCGGGTTCTGCGCGCTCAAACGAGGGAATCACCGCCATGCGCTTTGCCACACGCTGCGTTCACGCCGGGCAGGAGCCCGATCCCACGACCGGCGCCATCGCCACCCCCGTCTACCAGACCTCGACCTACGTCCAGTCCAGCCCGGGCGTGTTCAAGGAGAACTACGACTATTCCCGCTCGGCCAATCCGACGCGGACCGCGCTGGAAGCGAACCTGGCCTCCCTCGAGGGCGGAGCGCACGGGATCTGCTTCTCCTCCGGCGTTGCCTCGATCGACGCGTGTATCCACTTGATCGAGACCGGCGACCACGTCCTGCTCTGCGACGACGTGTACGGCGGAACGTATCGCCTCTTCCACTCGGTCTACGAGCCGATGGGCGTGCGGATCAACCGCGTGGACATGACCGATCTCGGTGCGACCGCCGCCGCGTTCACCGATCGCACCCGCCTGGTCTGGATCGAGACGCCGACGAACCCGACGCTCAAGATCATCGACATCGCCGCCATGGCGGACCTCGCCCACGCCCGCGGCGCCCTGCTCGCAGTGGACAACACCTTTGCGACCCCCGTGCTCCAGCGGCCGCTGTCGCTGGGCGCCGACATCGTCAGCCACAGCGCGACCAAGTACCTCGGCGGGCACGCCGACGTCGTCGGGGGGGCGCTGGTCGTCAATGACGACGACCTGGCCCAGCGCCTTCATTTCATCCAGAACTCGGCCGGGGCCGTGCCCGGCCCGTGGGACTGTTACCTGCTGCTCCGCTCGACCAAGACGCTGCACCTGCGTGTCGAGCGCCAGTGCCGATCGGCGATGCGCGTCGCCGAGCACCTGGACGCGCATCCCAAGGTCGCCCGCGTGATCTATCCCGGACTGGCCTCCCACACGCAGCATGATCTTGCGACGCGACAGATGTGTGCGTGTGGGGGGATGGTGTCGGCCGTGCTCGCCGGCGGACTGGACGCCGCCCGCACGTTCCTGGAAACCGTGCGTTTGTTCTCGCTGGCCGAGTCGCTGGGCGGGGTCGAGTGCCTCATCGAGCACCCGGCGATCATGACCCACGCCTCGGTCCCCGCCGCGGACCGCGCCCGCCTGGGCATCGACGACGGGCTCGTGCGCCTCTCGGTCGGCATCGAGGATGAGGATGATATCCTTGAGGACCTGGATCGCGCTCTGAACGCGATCTGATCCATCCTCCCGGTCCCGGGCCGGGCATTGAGTTTGGAGCGACCCTACCGATGAGCACCACGACCACCGATCTGAGCCTCGAACAGGTCCGAGCCCGCTTCCCATCCCTGTCGGATCGGATGATCTACCTGGACAACGCCGGCGGCTCGCAGGTTCCCGCCTGCGTCGCCGACGCCGTCCGCGACTTCATGCTCACCAGCAACGCCCAGATCGGCGCCGCGTATGAGACGTCGCGCCGCTGCGCCCGAACGTGGGGGCGGGCCCACGAGTTCCTCGAGGCGATGTTCAACGCCGAGGGGGTCGGCAGGGCGATCATCGGCCCATCGACCTCCGCGCTGATGCGCATGCTCGCCCATCGCTACGCCGACGCGCTGGACCCGGCGATCGACCAGATCATCATCGCCCAGGCCAACCACGAGTCCAACATCTCGCCGTGGGATCACCTGCGGGACTTCGGGTACGACGTCCGGTTCTGGCGCGTCGATCCCGAGACCCAGTCGCTGCGCATCGAGGATCTGGAGCCGATGCTCGACGAGCAGACCCGCCTCGTCGCCGTGCCCCATGTGTCAAACGTCCTGGGCGAGGTCATGGACGTGCGCGCGATCGCCGAACTGGTCCACGAGCACGGCGCCCGGATCGTGGTTGACGGCGTCGCCTGTGTCCCCCACCGCGCCCCGGATGTCAAGGCCTGGAACGTGGACTGGTACGTCTATTCGGCGTACAAGGTCTTCGGCCCGCACGTGGGCGCCCTGTACGGGCGCAACGAGGCCCTCGCAGAGATCACCGGGCCGGGGCACTTCTTCATCCCCGACGACGCGATCCCGACCAAGTTCGAGCTGGGCTCGGGCAACTACGAGGGCGCCGCCGGCCTGATCGCCGTGTACGACCACCTCTGCTTCCTGGCCGGCGCCGCGACCGGTGATCGATTCGACCGCGCCGTGATCGAGCGTGCCTATGACGTGATGGCCGCCCTGGAACTGCCGCTCCAGGACACGATCATCGAATACCTCGAAGGCAGGCCCGGCGTTCGGATCGTCGGCCCGGGGAACGGAGGCGACCGCGTCGGCACGATCTCGTTCGTCCACGAGTCCACGCCGTCGGCCCAGATCGCCGCCGCCGCCAACGCCAGGCAGATCGGCATCAAGCACGGACACTTCTGCTCGTACCGCCTGATCGAGGCCCTGGGGATCGATCCGGCCGACGGCGTCGTCCGCACAAGCGTCGCCCACTACAACAGCCCCGACGAGATCCAACGCCTGATCGAGCTGTTCGACGACGTCCTCTGAAGGCGAAGAGGTCCGGCGCACACACGCTCCGTGCCACCGGCCGTGGTCCGCCACGCTCGGCGCCGAACTGCACAGAGCACAGACCGCTCGCTCCCGCTCGCGGCTCGTATCGGATCACGCGCTCCGGCTCCCTCTCCCCTCGGGGGAGAGGGTTGGGGTGAGGGGCATGAGCAGTCCTCTGCACCGATCGCTCAAAGCAACGGTCGGTGGAACGATGGGCCAGACGCCACGGGCTCCGGGACGAGCCTCGCCCGTAAGGAAGCGGTCTATGTCGCCGGGGCGAACCCACGGTCGTCCGCTCCCTTACGCTCGCGGCTCGTTGGCGACACAGGTGCCCGGAAGATCTCCTACGGGCATCCGGCGGCGAAGAGACTCACGAACTGGTAGAAGTCGATCACGTCGATGACATCGTCCCCGCTCAGATCGGGCGGGCAAGGATTGCGTGCCGCCAACAGCCCGCCCGCGGCCTGATCGGCGTTCCGGGAGACAGCGCGGTCCGACGCGGGCGACTACCATTGCCCCGACATGCCCGTCATCCTCCGCTGGCTGCTGCGGGTCGCCCCGCTCAATCCAATTGCCGTCCGCCTGGTTCAGGGCGGGTCTCGTCGCGTCCGCCACCTGTACATCCGCAGCGCGTACCTGGCGGTCCTCGTGATCGTCCTGCTCTGGGCGCTGGTTCTGGGGACGTCGGCGGGATCGCTCAGTTACCGCGAGCTGGCCGCCGCCGGGGCGCAGAGTTTCGCGGACATCGCGTACCTCCAGATCGGGCTGATTTGCATCCTGGCGCCGGTGTTCATGGCCGGGGCCATCGCCCAGGAATCCAACCCCAAGACGTGGGACATCCTGCTGACCTCGCCGTTGAGTGCGGCCCACATCGTGCTGGGCAACCTGCTCGGTCGCCTGTTTTTCATCCTCGCGCTGCTGTTCGCCAGCCTCCCCCTGTTCGCCCTGACGCAGTATTTCGGCGGCGTTCCGGGTCGATCGATCTTCACGAGTTACCTGATCGCGGCCTGCGCTGCGCTGCTCGTTGGAGCTATCGCGATCGCCCTGTCGGTGAGCCGAATCGTCGGCAAGCGGGCCGTCTTCATGTTTTACATCGCCACGGTGACCTATCTCGTCGTGACGATCGCCGTGGACCGTTACCTCGGCACCAGCGGGCGCGGCGCGGGGCCCGGGGGGCGGGGCGTGACCGTCCTGACCGGACTCAACCCATTCCTGGCGCTCCACGCCCTGCTCAATCCCTCGACGTACTCCGCCGCCCCGCCCGGATCGCACACGGGGATCAGCGCCTGGCTGTTGGAGCGCCCGGTGGCTTCATGGTGCATCGGGAGCATCCTGCTGAGCCTGGTCCTGACGATCGGATCGATCCTGACCGTCCGCGCCGGGGGGCTGGGCGGGATCGGCGCCACCCGCTCGGGAACGCCGTGGCTCCGGCGGATCTTCGGGCTGGGAGCGACCGGGAGCGAGCATCGCCCCCCGCGCCGCGTCTGGAACAACCCGATTGCCTGGCGCGAGGCCGCCGCGAGGAACAGCACGCTGTCGCGCGTTCTGGCCCGCTGGGCGTTCGTGGCCCTGGGCGGGGCGTTCGGGCTGCTGCTGGTCGTCCTGTTCCACATCGGCTCGCTCGGGGCCGACGAGTTCCGCCTGGCCATCGCCGCGACCATCATCGGCGAGTTGGTTGTAACAACGCTGGTGGCGATCAACATGGCGTCCACAGCGGTGAGCCGCGAACGCGAGGATGGAACGCTCGACCTGATCCTCGTCACGCCGATCACGTCCGCCCAGTACCTCTCGGGCAAGATGCGCGGGCTGATCGCCTACCTGCTCCCGATGCTGGCGGTTCCGATCGGCACGCTGGCGGCGGCGGGGATCTACTCGCTCGCGGGCGGTCTCGGGCGGCAGGGCGGCGCCACGGTCGCCGAGAAGGTCTCGACGATCACGGTCCAGACGCCGCTAGTCCTTCCGGAGGGGGCGATCCTGGCAACGCTCGTGGTCGTCCCGTTCATCGCGTTCTGCTGCGCGATCGGGCTCCAGTGGTCGCTCAAGAGCAAGGGCACCATCGCCTCGGTCATCGCCACGGTCGGCGTCGTCGGGGTGATCTCCGGGACCGTCGGGCTGTGCGCCTGGCAGTCGCTCTCCTCGATCGGGCAGGTCGCGATGGGCCCGGTTCTCGGGGCGCTGAGCCCCGCCTCGGTGGTGTACGCCATCATCTACCCGGGAACGGGCATGGAGGACACCGTCGCCCAGCACGGGCTGGCTAGCGCCCGCTTCGCCCTGGCGATCGGCTCGGGCATCGCCGCATTGGTCTACGCTTTTGTCGTCTACGGGCTCCGCGCCAGCATGGTCCGGGGCTTTGACATGACCGTTCGGAAGCTCGCCGGGCTCAAGTAACACCCGAACCGGGGAATCCCTCGATGCCGACCGTCCAGCAGAACCTCGAGCACTGGAGCACATACGCCTGGCCCGCCGGTGGCGACGAATGGTCCGCCGGCGCCGGCGGAACGCCCTACGTCTGGCACGGCACCATCTTTCCGAGGCTGTGCCGGTTCCTCCCCTGCCGGCACGTCCTGGAGATCGCCCCGGGTCACGGACGCCTCAGCGCGTACCTCGTCCCCCTGTGCAAGCGCCTCACCCTCGTGGACCTGGTCCCCGAGTGCGTCGACGCCTGCCGGAAGCGATTCGCCGCTCACCGGCACGTGCGCTGCCATGTCAACGACGGCACGTCGCTGGACATGGTCAAAGACGCAGACGTGGACTTTGTCTTCAGTTGGGACTCGCTCGTTCACGCCGAGCAGGACGTGATCGCGGCCTACCTGGATCAACTGGCCCGCAAACTCAGGCCCGGCGCCTTCGGACTTTTCAGCCATTCCAACATCGGCACGTACGCCGACCCTGGGACCGGTCGCCTCACCATCGAGAACACGCACTGGCGGGCCGAGTCCATGACGGGCGAGCGGTTCCGGGACCTGTGCGACCATGCCGGGCTCTGGTGCCTCGCCCAGGAGGTTCGCACGATGGGCGGGCCGGAACTGATCGACTGCATCTCGCTGTTCATGCGGCCGCAGCGAACGGGGCCGCCCCCGGAGACCAACGTGATGGTCAACCGCGAGTTCTGGCGCGAGACGCACAACCTCCGGCGGATCTCGACCATGTACGCCCCGCCGCCGGGCGCGGGGTGAGCCGACCCATCCTCAATCGGGATATTGACATCGTCAACCGGCTCGGCTTGAATCCGGTGCCGGGCGTGACGCCCGCGGAGCCGCCGGAATGCGTGGCACAGGGGTGGAAAGCGTAACTGTTGATGCGGGGGGTCAGCGTCTGCCGGGGCTTCTGGGCGTCCCCGCCGAGGCCCGGGGTCTGGTTCTCTTCGCCCATGGGAGCGGGAGCAGTCGCCTCAGTTCGCGGAACAACGCCGTCGCGGCGGAACTGCGCCGGGCAAGGCTCGGCACGCTCCTGTTCGACCTGCTCACGCCAGATGAAGCCGGCGACCTGACCAACGTGTTCAACATCGATCTCCTGGCCCGTCGCCTTTCTGGAGCCGCCGACTGGGTCCGACACGACGCCGGGCTGGGCGAACTCCCGATCGGGTATTTCGGCGCCAGCACGGGGGCGGCGGCGGCGCTCGTGGCTGCCGGTAACGATCGCGATGTCTTCGCGGTCGTCTCGCGCGGCGGGCGGCCGGACCTGGTCGGCCAGACCCTCGCCATGGTCGCCTCCCCGACGCTGCTGATCGTCGGGCAGCGAGATACAGAGGTGCTCCGACTCAACCGGATCGCGTTAGATCGCCTCACGTGCGAGAAATCGCTGCGGCTGGTCCCGGGGGCGACGCACCTGTTCGAGGAGCCGGGAACGCTGAACATGGTCGCCGAACTGGCCGGTGAGTGGTTCGTTTCCCACGTTCCCAGCGCCGCCTCGGCATGAACGCGCCCACCTACACCGACCGATTCGACGCCGGACGGCGATTGGCCGAGTCTCTGGATCGGTTCCGGCGCGATGATCCGCTCATCCTGGCCCTGCCGCGGGGCGGTGTGCAGGTCGGCTTCGAGGTCGCCCGCGCCCTGGATGCACCGCTGGACGTGCTAATCGTCCGCAAACTCCGCAGCCCCGTCCAGCCGGAACTGGCCATCGGCGCCGTCGCCGGGTCCGACCCGCCCGTGGCCGTGCTTGACCGGGCGATGATCGACCGCCTCGGCATCACCGATGAGTACCTCCGCGCCGAGCGGCGCGAGCAGGAACAGCAGGTCCGCCGACAGCAGGATCTGTACCGAGCGGGGCGGGGCGCGCTCGCGATCACGGACCGAACCGTGATTGTCGTCGACGACGGCGTTGCAACCGGCTCGACCGTGCGAGCGGCCCTCCAGGCGCTCCGCCATGCGGAACCGCGCCGCCTGATCCTCGCGGTCCCCGTCGGCTCGCCCGACACGATCCGTTCGCTCTCACGAGAGGCCGACGAGGTCATCTGCCCGCTCGCGCCGGTCCACTTCCACGCGGTCGGAGAGTTCTACGAGCGCTTCGACCAGACCAGCGATCAGGAGGTCGTCGACCTGCTCGCGCGGGACCGGTGATCCGTCTCATACGGATCGCAGACGAAACCCATGCGTCGCGACTGACCTGGAAGGAACGCGGGGTTCGCGGAGAAGAGATTGAAACGCGAAGGTCGCGAAGGGCACAAAGGTCTTGAAAACAAGGGGTTTCTTAGATAATCAACGCCGTGACCCTCCGAGCCCTCTGTGGTGAATCCCGATTGCACTGTCGGCTGATGAGGACGGAGAGTCACGCACGAGAATCAAGCGTGTTTCGTATGAAACCCCTCCGTGTTCTCTGCGCCCTCTGTGGTGATTCCTGATTCCATCCGTATCGCCTTCGCGTTGATTCGACGCATGAGCTTCCGCGTTCACTCTTCCCACTTAGGGCATTCGGATGAACGCAGAGATCGCAGAGCCGTGCGCAGAGAGCGCGGAGACAAGCGGCTGAACTCGAAGGGTGCGAAGGACTCGAAGCAGATTGGAAACACCAAGTCTCCTCTCCTCCGCGTTCTCTGCGCCCTCTGTGGTGATTCCTGATTCCACCGCAATGGCCGTCGCGTTGATTGACAGCACGAGTCTGAACCCGAATGCGCACCAGACGCGCCCGCCCTCCTACGGGCGACGCAGCGCCCGCCTGGCAACCGTCTTGATCGCGCCCTGGAGCCCGATCGCCTTGAGCGTGTCGTTGATCCGGTCGGCCACGCGGTACCGGATGTTCTGCTCGATCATCCGTTGTGCAATCACCCTCGCTTGCTCGTCGCCATCCCCACCCGAGTCGGGCTCGGGCCCCCCGCCATCCGGCCCCACCTGGCGACGATGGCGCTGCAACGCCTCGCGCGCCTCGTCCAGTTGCGTGCGGTGCCAGTTCAACTCATCGCCCAGGCGCCGTGCCTCGGCCACCAGCAGGCGGGCGGTCGCGCTGGAATCGTCCGACAGGTTCGGGTGTCGCCCCATCAGGTACGCCCGCAGCGCGTGGTGCCGGGGCAGGCAGTCCACACGCATCATCGAATCGTCCCGGTGGCGATACCAGAACAGGAACTCGGGGATGACGCTCGACCGCTCCCCCCGCTCGGCCAGCGTGCAGTACAGGTCCCAGTCCTCGTAGCCCGTCCGGGCCGTGTCGTATCCCCCGGCCTCGCGGACGACCTCGGTTCTGAACAGGCTCGCCGGCGTGCCGCCGCAGTTGACCACCGGGAGCATGTGGCGAACCAGCCCCAGCGGCGCCCACGCCCCGGTCGCCTGGGCCGGATCGTCCCGGAAGTACCGCACCAGCGTCGAGACGCATGCCAGCGCCGGATCCGTCTGCATCACCGCGACCGACGTGGCCAGGAACGCCGGATCGAGCATGTCGTCGGCGTCCAGCGGCAGGAAATACCGCCCGCGCGCTCGCTCCAAACCCGCATTCCGCGCCGAACCGAGCCCGCGGTTGGGCTGTCGGATCAGCACGATCTGCCGGTGCGCGGCCACGATCCGATCGAGCACCTCGACGCTTGCTGGATCCGTTGATCCATCGTCCACAACGATCAGTTCATAGTCGTCCAGCGTCTGCGACAGGACCGACGCGACCGCGTCGGGCAGGTATCGACCCAGGTTGTAGTGCGGAATGACGATCGAAACCAGGGGCGCATGGCCCGCGCCCGTGCGCACAGGATCGGGCGATGGGGGCATCGGTTGCGATGCTGCGGGAACCGGATCGTTGGTGTCTTCCACCTGACGGGCGGGACGCCCGTCCCACTGGGAAGACCTTTGGGCCGCCGGATCATTGCAATGCTCACTCTCAACGGGCGGGACGCCCGTTCCACGGCGTTGATCTCGCAGCGCGAGCGCCCGCGCCCGCTCGTTCGTCTCGACCATCTCCCCGACGATGCGCCCCGGATCGCACAGCGAGCGGATCCGATCCGGCGCCCCGGCCCGAACACGCCGGCGCAGGGCCCCGTCCCGGATCGCCCGCCGAAGGGCACGCTCGAGCGATTCGACGCAGCCGCTCCTGAACAGCAGCCCGCTGGATCCGTCCCGGATCATCTCGCCCATGCCCCCCGCATCCGAAGCGACGACGCACGCCCCCATCATCATCGATTCGATGCACGTGAACGGAAAGTTCTCCCAGATCGACGGGAAGCAGCAGACCGTCGCGCTGCGAATCGCACGCCCCAGGTCGGCCCTCGGTCTGGCCCGCTCGAACGTGAATCGATCGCGCCAGGTCGGACCGATCAGGCGGCGAAGGTGCTCGGCCATCGGGCTCCCGAACGGTCCGGTCAGCGTGTCGCCGCCGATCAAGACGAACCGAACGTCTACTCCATCGTCCAGCAGGCGCGTGCCTGCCTCGACCAGCAGTTCCACGCCCTTGCGGCGTTCCAGGCGCCCGTAATAAAGCACAGTCGCCGACTCGCCCCGATCCGGTTCGCCCCCGCTGCTCGCATCACCATCGGGCGTCGGCTCCGGTCCCGTTCCCGTCGAGCCCAACTCTCCCAGGCACGAATCATC
>Ga0114931_10005184_pt1 | contig 16126 bp, 15 predicted proteins | sample 2SBtaG_FD_89579 | JGI IMG/M metagenome (GOLD analysis project Ga0114931, IMG submission 89579) | Deep subsurface microbial communities from Kolumbo volcano to uncover new lineages of life (NeLLi) - 2SBTROV14_V59a metaG | ecosystem: Environmental > Aquatic > Marine > Volcanic | place: Kolumbo...
CCGATCCGCGATATCGAAAAACCCCATCTGACCCATCGCCGCTTCCCTCGATCCCTCCCTCACGTCACCCCCATCTTACCCGGTCGACACCGCGGGAAGGCATTTTTAGAGGTCCCCTTAAAGCGATAGATGCCTTTCCCTGCTCCGACGATGATCCATTCCAGCCCTTTGGGCTGTGTATTGATAATTCTATTGGGAAGCTGGTTCCGGTAGCGAAAAGAATACGGCACATCGCCGATATTTTTGATGTCCGCAAAACCGAGCGCAGCCGCTCCGCTGTGAAGCTCTTCGCGCAGAAACTGGAATTCGGTCTTACCCTCTTTGTAATGTGCAAAAAATATATGCTCGATCAGAGCTTGGTAGCGGTTTAGCTTCTTAGCCATGTACCACCTGCGAGGCGAGTCGTTCTTGCTCGATCTCGAACTGCTTGCGTTTTTTTGCCCCGCTCTTGCGATCGCGCCTACTAGATGGCGGCTCGACTCCGAAATGCGTGGCGGCTTGCGACATATCGAGTACGAGTAATGCAGGGTCGCCGAGATTTAGAATTTGTTCGGGGGGAGTAACAGGAATGCCAATAGCATCTCGCACAGCACTAGCAATCGTGCGCCCAAGCGGCGGTGGGACGGCGTTGCCGATCTGGCGCGCACCATGCCACTTCGTGACATTGAAGCGGAACCAATCCGGAAAACCGTGAAGACGAGCCATTTCTCGGACAGTGATGCAGCGGGCGCGGGCATAGTGGATGGGGCGCGGGCTGGTGAAAGCACCTCGCGCCCCGTCAGTCCCTGCGCGCAAGGTATTCGAAACTCCATCTGCCCTGAGTTTGAAAAAGCGGCTGATCGGCTCGGTGGTGCCAGGTTCTGTCTCGGAGAAACGGCGACGGGAGATATCGGTGTGTTCGGTGCACGCACTCGAAGTCAGAATCGCTGGATTCCAGTCTCGCACGTAGCCAAGATGCCATGCATTGTTTGTCAGGCAGCGCATTTCCGCCGCGTAAGTGGATGGCTCGCCAAAGTCGGTGGTCTGTACGGCATCCGAAACCAGAAGGCTAGCGAACCGCTCCGCATCCGGTAGATCGCCGATCGCCTGCGCGCAGGTGGGCCCAATAGGCAACCCATCGATTTGTTGTCGTTTGTGCGCTGGATTTGTAATGGCGATGGGATAGGTGGGGAGCTGCTCGCCTTTTCGTGCTCCAAACAGTATCAGCCGTTCGCGAAACTGCGGTGTGCCGTAGTGAGCAGCATTCAAAACCTTCCAAGGAAGGCGAACTTTGTAACCAGCATCCTCAAAGGCCTCCACCAACTCCTTGAGGAAGGTTTTATGTTTGCCTATCGAAAGGCCTTTTACGTTCTCAAAAACAAAAGTGCGAGCTTTCAGCGCAGCGACGATGCGTACGAATTCGAGGACGAGTTTGTTACGCGGGTCTTCTAAAGCGCGATGACCAATGAGAGAAAAACCCTGGCAAGGCGCACCGCCGAATACACAGTCGATTTCACGATCTCCGACGCCGGCAACTTGCCGGATACGCTTAGCGCTCAAACTTTCGACAGAATGTGGAATAATTGCTGTTTGTGGAAAATTGAACTTGTGAACGGCGCAGTGTACGGGGTCAATCTCGACGGCAGCAACAACGTCGAAACCTCCTTGCTCGAAACCGAGGCTGAACCCCCCTGCTCCGGCGAACAAATCTATCCCAATTGGACGCATGCTCGAATTATCTCTAGATCGTGAAATCTGCTCACTCTCAAAATACCCAATCTAGGGGTTCGTGTCGATCGGTATTTTCGATTCGTCCAAAAACTTTCTGAGCGTGGCGGCCAAAGTGTCGAGATCAGCAGTTTCGCATTGCCAGATCACTAGAATGCGCCATCCGAGCGATTCGAGTTGCTTGCTCTTTAGTCGGTCACGTTTGGCATTTTGCTCAAGTTTCGGGCGCCAATAGTCAAGACGAGATTTTGGGATTCTTCCGAATTTGCAGTCGTGTCTGTGCCAGAAACACCCGTTCACGAAAATCACCTTTCTGCGTCCTGTAAAGACTATGTCTGGATTTCCAGGTAGGGATTTACAGTGGAGACGATAACGATAACCCTTTCTGAAAAGCAGTCTCCGGACGATCATTTCTGGCTTAGTATCTTTGCTTTTGACGGCCTGCATGATCCGCCGCCTCTGTTCCGGAGTCCGCGTATCTACCATAATTAGTACTCGATAGGTTTGTTCGACACTGTTTCCTTGCGGTCAATCTTCACCTTGCCACGCTACGCCCCCCGACGGGCGCGGCCGTGTTTCTTGGCCTTGCGTCCGCCCTTGCGGGCGTAGGGCTGGCCGGGGCCGCCGATGGCCGGGCGGCGGAGGCGGGCCGAGGGGGCGAGGCCGAGGTCGGTGGCCTCCAAGCGGCGGATTTCGTCGCGCAGCCGGGCCGCTTCCTCGAATTCGAGCTCGGCGGCGGCGCCGCGCATGCGTTTTTCGAGATCGGCGAGATAGGCCTTGAGGTTGTGGCCGACCAGGTGGCGGGTTTCCTCGTCGCCGGTCTTGACGGTGACGTAATCGGCCTCGGCGACGCTGTCGAGGATGTCGGTGACGTGTTTGCGCACGCTCTCGGGCGTGATGCCGTGGGCGGCGTTGTAGGCCATCTGCTTCTCGCGCCGGCGGTTGGTCTCGTCGATCGCCCGGGTCAGGCTCTTGGTCATGGTGTCGGCGTAGAGCAGCACCCGGCCCTCGACGTTGCGGGCGGCGCGGCCGATGGTCTGTACTAGCGAGGTTTCGGAACGCAGGAAGCCTTCCTTGTCGGCGTCGAGGATGGCGACCAGGGCGCATTCGGGAATGTCGAGCCCCTCGCGCAGGAGGTTGATGCCGACCAGCACGTCGAAGGCGCCGAGGCGAAGATCGCGGATGATCTCGATTCGCTCCAGGGTGTCGATATCGGAGTGGAGGTAGCGCACCCGCACCCCGGCCTCGTGCAGATACTCGGTCAGGTCCTCGGCCATGCGCTTGGTGAGGGTCGTCACCAGCACCCGCTGGCCCTTGGCGGCGCAGGCGCGGCATTCGGCCAGCAGGTCGTCGACCTGATGCTCGACCGGGCGGACGATGCACACCGGATCGATCAACCCGGTCGGGCGAATCACCTGCTCGACGAAGACGCCGCCGGTTCGGCCGAGCTCCCACGGCCCGGGCGTCGCCGAGACGAAGACGGTCTCGGGCCGCATTCGGTCCCATTCCTCGAACTTGAGCGGCCGATTGTCGATACAGGACGGCAGCCGAAAGCCGAAGGCGGAGAGCGTCGACTTGCGCGCGAAGTCGCCCCGGTACATGCCGCCGAGCTGGGGCACGGTGACATGGCTCTCGTCGACGAACACCAGCGCGCCCTCGGGCAGGTACTCGAACAGGGTCGGCGGCGGATCGCCGGGGGCGCGGCCGGTGAGAAAGCGCGAATAGTTCTCGATCCCGGCGCAGTGGCCGACGGTCTCCAGCATTTCGAGATCGAAGGTGGTGCGCTGCTCCAGGCGCTCGGCTTCCAGGAGCTGACCCTCGCGGCGGAACCGTTCGAGCTGGTCGGCGAGCTCGGCGCGGATGCCGACGATCGCCTGCTTGAGCGTCGGGCGCGGGGTGACGTAATGGCTGTTGGCGTAGACCCGGATCGCCTCCAGCGCCGTGGTCTTTTCGCCGGTCAGGGGATCGAACTCGACGATCGCCTCGATCTCGTCGCCGAACAGCGACAGGCGCCAGGCGCGATCCTCGTAATGGGCCGGGAAGATCTCGATCGTGTCGCCGCGCACCCGGAAAGCGCCGCGCTGGAAGGCCTGGTCGTTGCGCCGGTATTGCAGCTCGACCAGTTGGCGCAAGAGCGTCGCGCGATCGAGCGTCGCGCCGAGCCGCAGATCGATCACCATCCGCGAATAGGTCTCGACCGAGCCGATGCCGTAGATGAAGCTCACCGAGGCGACGATGATGACGTCGCGCCGCTCCAGCAGCGACCGCGTCGCCGAATGGCGCATGCGATCGATCTGCTCGTTGATCGAGGCGTCCTTCTCGATATAGGTGTCGGTGCGCGGGACGTAGGCCTCGGGCTGGTAGTAGTCGTAATAGGAGACGAAATACTCGACCGCGTTGTCGGGGAAAAACCCCTTCATCTCGCCGTAGAGCTGCGCGGCCAGCGTCTTGTTGGGGGCCAGCACCAGGGCCGGGCGGCCCGAACGGCGGATGACCTCGGCCATGGTGAAGGTCTTGCCCGAGCCGGTGACGCCCAGCAACACCTGATCGCGCTCGCCGCCGGCCAGCCCCTCGGTAAGCGCCGCGATCGCCCGCGGCTGATCGCCCGCCGGCCGGTAGTCCGAGACCAGCGTGAAGGGACGCTCCCGACCATCCGCGGGCGGTGGCGCGGCGATGGCGGCTTCGCTGGTCATGATGATCCCATGTCGTCGACCTTACCGAGCAAAGTTTCGAGCGCGGCGATTAACGGTGGAAGATCGCTCGTTATGACCTGCCATACGATATCAAGATCGACACTGAAGTAGCCGTGAATCAATCTATTACGCATACCAGAAAGCGAGCGCCAGGGAATATTAGGCTGGTCGTTTGCAAAGGTCGGCGTAACGCTATTCGCCGCCTCACCCAGTATTTCAAGCAGGCGAACGACAGCCAAGGCGAGCAACTCGTCGTCGTCGAGGTCCCGGCGGCGCCCGCCATGGGTGAAGGCGGCGATCTTTCGCGCCGCTTCAAGCATGTGCCGAAGGCGGATGGTATCTCTACGGTCGGGCATATTGTTCGCGCGCCGACGCGATCACCTCGTCGCGAATTTCCTTGCCCAGGAAACCCGGAGTGGCGAGGTCGACCGGTCGGCCCAGGATCGCCGCGAGTTCGGCCTCCATGGCGAAGAACGACAACCCGGGAACGTGCCCGGGCTCGAACTCGACGAGTACGTCTATATCGCTCTCGGGTCCGAAATTCTCCCCCAGGGCCGAGCCGAACACCGCCAAGCGCCGGATATGATGGCGCTGGCAGAAGGCGGCGATCTCGTTTCGCGGGAAATCTTTCGGAGCGGGCATGGCATCATCATAGACCGGTTCGGGCAACGTCGTCGTCGCCGTGGCGACCCCCACTATATAGGGATCGGCGGCGGCGGAGACACGGATGGCGCGGCGCGGCGCGTAATTTCGTCCGCCACGACACCGCCCCACGCTTGACCCCGGGGGACGCGGTTCATACCTTGCCGTCGGAAGGAATTGGCTGGAGTGGCGGGCCGAGCATGGCGCGGTTGCCGATCATCGTTGCGCCCGATCCCAGGCTCAAGCAGCGCTCGATCCCGGTTGAGCGGGTCGACGACGACCTGCGCCGGTTGATGGACGACATGCTGGAAACCATGTACGCGGCCCCCGGGATCGGCCTGTCGGCGGTGCAGGTCGGGGTGCCCCGACGCGTGATTGTCATCGACGTCGCGCACGAGGGCGAGGAACGGGCGCCGCTGCGGCTCGTCAATCCGGAAATCGTCTGGGCCTCCGACGACAAGGCCGCGCTCGAGGAAGGCTGCCTGTCCCTGCCCGACCATTACGCCGAGGTCGTCCGGCCGCGCGCCGTTCGGGTGCGATTTCTCGATCACGAGAACGAAATCCGCGAGATCGCGGCCGAGGGCCTGCTCGGCCAATGCATCCAGCACGAGATGGACCACCTCGACGGCGTCCTGTTCGTCGATCACCTGTCGGCGGTGCGGCGCAACATGATCCTGCGCAAGCTGGCCAAGGCGCGCCGGTCGGCGGCGCCGGTCGGCGCCTGAGCACGACGGTGGCCGCGCCCGAGCCCACGTCCGAGGCCGCGCCCCGTCTCAGGCTCGCCTTCATGGGCACGCCGGCCTTCGCCGTCCCGACCCTGGAGGCGGTCCACGCCGCCAGTCACGAAATCGCCTGCGTCTATACCCAGCCGCCCCGGCCCGCCGGTCGCGGCCACAAGCGGCGCCGCTCGGCCGTGCATGAAAGCGCCGAGCGCCTGGGACTCGCGGTGCGAACCCCGGAAACCTTCAAGGACCCCGAGACCCAGCGCGCTTTCGCGGCGCTCGGCTGCGACGCCGCCGTGGTCGCCGCCTATGGCCTGATCCTGCCGCGCGCGGTACTGGCGGCGCCCCGGCTGGGCTGTCTCAACGTCCATCCCTCGCTGTTGCCGCGCTGGCGCGGACCGGCGCCGATCCCACGCGCCATCGCCGCCGGCGACAACGAGACCGGGGTGACCATCATGCGCCTGGACGAAGGCGTCGACAGCGGCCCGATCCTGCTGATGGCGCGCGCGCCGATCGCGCCCGAAACCACCGCCGGCGATCTTCACGACCGGCTCGCCGAACTCGGCGCTCGGCTGATGATCGAGGCGCTCGACGGCGTCGCCCGGGGCCGCTTGACGCCGACCCCGCAGCCGGCCGAGGGGGCGAGCCATGCCGCCAAGTTCGACCGCGCCGAGAGACGGCTCGACTGGCGCCGGCCGGCGCTCGCGCTCGACCGCCTGACGCGCGCCCTGGCACCGCGACCGGGCGCCTGGATCGAGATCGACGGCGAGGCGGTGCGGGTGCTCGCCGCCCGCGCGGTCGCCGGCGCGGGCGCCCCCGGCACCCTTCTTGACGCCGCGTTCACGGTCGCCTGCGGCGAGGGCGCGCTTGAATTGCCGCGGGTGCAGCGGCCGGGGCGCGCGGCGGTCGCGGGCGCCGCCTATCTGCGCGGTGCCCGGCTCGCGGTCGGCCGGGTGCTGGCCTCGCCATGCCACGCTACAAGCTGACCCTCGAATACGACGGCGGCCCCTTCGTCGGCTGGCAACGCCAGAACAACGGTCCGTCGGTGCAGGCGGCCCTGGAAGCCGCGATCGAGCGCTTCTCGGGCGAGGCCGTGGGGGTCACCGCCGCCGGGCGCACCGACGCCGGGGTCCATGCCCTGGGCCAGGTCGCCCATGTCGATCTCGCCCGCCCGCGCCCGCCCGCGACCCTGATCGACGGGGTCAATCACCATCTCCGCCCGGCGCCGGTCGCGCTGCGCGCGGCGGAAACGGTGGACGACGCCTTCCATGCCCGCTTCGCCGCCGTGGAGCGGCTCTATCGCTATCGCATCGTCAACCGCCGGCCGCCCCTGACCCTCGACAAGGGTCGCGCCTGGCGGGTGTCGCGCCCGCTCGATACCGATGCCATGGCGGCGGCCGCGCGGGTCCTGGTCGGCGATCACGATTTCACCAGCTTTCGCGCCGCCGCCTGCCAGGCGGCCTCGCCGGTCAAGACGCTCGATGAACTCACGGTCGAACGCGATGGCGAGGCGGTGACGGTCACGGCGCGGGCGCGCTCGTTCCTTCATCACCAGGTGCGCAATATCGTCGGCACCTTGAAGCTGGTCGGCATCGTCCGCTGGACCGCCGCCGACGTCGCCGCCGCGCTCGCCGCCCGCGACCGCTCGGCCGCCGGGCCAACGGCGCCGGCCAAGGGGCTCTATCTGGTAACCGTGCGCTATTGAGGGCGCGTCACAGCAGACTGCTGGCGCTGATATGGACGAAGGCGCCGAGCACCTCGTTGAGAACCACGATCCCGACCGCCGTCCAGCCCGAGGTGTCGAGCGTGACCCGGGCGATGAACCAGAAATAGGCCAAGAGATAGACGTTGGCCACCAGCATCAGGCCGCCGGCGACCGCCTCGGGCAGGATGCCGCTGGCGTCGAGCAGCATGACCGGCAACAGCACCGCCATCTGCGGGATCGCCGACCAGTTGGCGACGATGATCAGCGGCACGTAGCCCCGGGTCAGCCGCAAGAGCTTGGTGATCGGCGCGACGGCAATGGGAAAGGCGGCCCAGCCGGCGATATAGGCGAGGGTGAAAACGAGCAGCGCCCAGCCGGGATCGATCGGGTCCGGGCGGCGGGCGAGATCGAGGGCGACCATCACGGCATAGGCCGGGGCCAGCGGCAAGGCGACCCAGAACGAGCGCCAGAAGGCCGGGATCGAGACTTCGAACCAGCCGACGCCGCCAGCGTCGAAGCGCATCAGACGCCAGGATCCGTAGAGCGCGCCGAGGGCTTCGCGCAGGCTGGGCATGCGGTCTCCGTATCGCGCCCGGTCAGGCGGAGAAAAATCGCTTGAGAACGGCGGCGTAGATCGCGGTCAAGGTTTCCAGATCGGCGACCGCGACGCGCTCGTCGATCTTGTGCATGGTGCTGCCGGCGAGGCCGAATTCGACCACCGGACAATGGACATGGATGAAGCGCGCGTCAGAGGTGCCGCCGGTGGTGCCGAGTTCGGGCTTCCTCCCGGTGACGGCGGCGACCGCGTCGGCGACCAGGCTGCTCAGCGCTCCCGGCGGGGTGAGAAAGGGCTCGCCGCCGACGCGGATGTCGAGCGCGTGCTTGCCGGCGCGGGCGGCGCAATCCGCGCGCAGCCTTGCCGCCAGGGTGTCGCCGGTATGCTGGTCGTTGAAGCGGATGTTGAAGGTCGCGGCGGCGCTGCCGGGAATCACGTTCTCGGCCGCGTTGTCGACTGTGATCGAAACGACCTCCAGGTTGGAGGGCTCGAAATGATCGGTGCCATGGTCGAGCGGCGTCTCGACCAGATGGGTCAGGGTTCGCAGCAGGCGCGGGATCGGGTTGTCGGCGAGTTGGGGATAAGCGACGTGACCCTGGCCGCCGAACACCGTCAGGCGGCCGGTCAGCGAGCCGCGCCGGCCGATCTTGATCATCTCGCCGAGCACCGTCGGGTTGGTCGGTTCGCCGACCAGGCAGGCGTCGATGGTCTCGCCGTTCTCGGCCATCCAGTCGAGCACCTTGCGGGTGCCGTTGACCGCCGGGCCTTCCTCGTCGCCGGTGATCAAGAGGCTGATGGCGCCGCCGAAATCGGCCCCCCGCTCGGCCAGGAAGCGGGCCACGGCGGCGACGAAGCAGGCCACCCCGCCCTTCATGTCGGCGGCGCCGCGCCCCATCAGCATGCCGTCGACGACTTCGCCGGCGAAGGGTGGCGCCGACCACGCCCCCTCGTCGCCGGGCGGAACCACGTCGACATGGCCGGCGAAGCAGAAATTGGGGCCGCTCTCGCCAAACCGTGCATAGAGATTATCGACCGGCTCGCCGCCCGGTTCGGCGAAATCGAGCCGGTGGCAGACGAAACCCAGCCCCTCGAGTTCGGCCTGCACGACGCCGAGCGCGCCGGCGTCCGTGGGCGTGACGCTGGGGCAGCGGATCAGCGCCCGGGCGAGGCGCAGCGGATCGATCGCGGCGCTCATGTCCGCAACAGCTCGTTGAGCGCCGTCTTGGCCCGGGTCTGGGCGTCGACCCGCTTGACGATCACCGCGCAATAGAGCGACGGATCGCTCGCCGTCTTGCCCGGGAGCGTGCCCGGCACGACCACCGAATAGGCCGGCACCCGGCCATAGTAGACCTCGCCGCTGGCGCGATCGACGATCTTGGTCGAGGCGCCGATGAAGACCCCCATCGCCAGCACCGAGCCGGTCTCGACGATGGCCCCCTCGACGACCTCGCTGCGGGCGCCGATGAAGCAGTTGTCCTCGATGATTACCGGATTGGCCTGCAAGGGCTCGAGCACGCCGCCGAGGCCGACGCCGCCCGAGATATGGCAGTCGCGGCCGACCTGGGCGCAGCTTCCCACCGTCGCCCAGGTGTCGATCATGCTGCCGGCGTCGATGCGGGCGCCGACGTTGACAAAACAGGGCATCAGCACGACGCCGGGCGCGACATGGGCCGAATGGCGCACCACGCAGCCGGGGACCGGGCGGAAGCCGGCGTCGCGGAAGCGGTTCGCACCCCAGCCCTCGAACTTCGACGGCACCTTGTCGAACCAGTGGCTGTTCTCGCCCGGCGCGCCGCCGATAAGCACCGAATCATAGAGCCGGAACGACAGCAGCACCGCCTTCTTGAGCCATTGGTTGACGCCCCAGGCGCCGTCGACCTTCTCGGCCACGCGGAGACGGCCATTGTCGAGCGCGTCGAGGGCGGCGTTTACCGCCTCGCGGATCGGACCCCGGGTTGCCGGGCCGAGATCGTCGCGACGCTCCCAGGCATCGTCGATGATCGGTTGAAGCTGGTCGGCGAGCATGACGGAAACCCCGCGAGGGACGGAAAAGCGCGGCGCACAGGGTAGCGGCGGCGCGCAAGGTGTCAACCGCGTGTCAACCGACCATCGACCGGCCGTCAAGCGGGCGCGCGAACGCCGTCGTCGGGTCCGGCGACCAGGCGCGTCAGCCATTCGGTCAGGTCGTCGATGACGTGATCGACATGGTCGCCGTCGCTCTCGGCCCGGCCCCAGGCGGTGTCGTTGCGCAGCCAGACCGTGGTCATGCCCAGCCTCGACGCCGGCACCAGGTTGCGGGCGATGTCCTCGACCATGGTCGCGGCGCGGGGATCGACGGCGTGGCGCTCGATCAGCGCGTGATAGCCCTGGACCTGGGGCTTGGGCACGTAATCGGCGGCGGCGATATCGAAGATGCCGTCGAAATGACGGCCGATGCCGAGCCGCGCCATGACCCTCTCGGCGTGGCGCCGGGAGCCGTTGGTGAAAACGATCTTGCGGCCCATCAGGCGACCGAGCGCCCGATCGAGCTCGGGATCGGGCGGCACCCGCCGGAGGTCGATGTCGTGGACGAAATCGAGAAACGCCCGGGGGTCGATGTCGTGTTCGGTCATCAGGCCGCGTAGCGTGGTGCCGTAATCGCGGAAATAGGTCTTCTGCACCCGCCGGGCCTCGTCGACGGCGAGATCGAGCGCATGGGCGATGAAGGCGCCGATGCGCTGATCGACCAGATCGAACAGGCTGTGTCGGGGCGGATAAAGCGTGTTGTCGAGATCAAATATCCAGGTCTCGGTGGCGGCGATCCGGGCGTGGGCACTGTGATCGGTCATGACCCAAGAGTGACCCGCCCGGCGCCGCGAGGCAAGCTCGGGCATGCGTGAACGCGGCGGTTGGTCCCATGAACCGTTTCTTAAGCAGACGGTTGCACGATGAGGGTCGGGCACCGAGACATTCCATGGCCGGCCCGCGCTGGAGGGGGCGACACGAATTCGGATGCGAAATCAAGCTGAACAATCGTCGCCCAAGCGTAGCGATCGCGATCGTTTCGTCGCCTTCGCCTTCGCCGCCGCCGACGTTCTGATCGAGCTCGATATCGATTTTCGGGTCTCCTACGCGACCGGCGCCACCCAGGCCTTGCACAGGTCCAAGACAAACACGCTGATCGGCGCCCCGCTGGTCGATCTGGTCGCGACCGAGGATCGCGACCGTCTGCGCGCCACGCTCGAAGCAATCCCCAAGGGCGGCAGAATGGCGCCGATCAGGGTTCGCCTCGCCGGCCAGGGATCGCGACTGGTGGTCGTCAGCGGCTACCAACTGCCCGATTTCGAGAGCCACCTCTATCTGGCGATCAGCTTCGATACCGCCGTTCCCTCCGAGGCCCGGACCACGCTTGCCCGACGCGACGGCGAGACCGGCCTGTTCGAGAAAGAAGGCTTCGGTGCGCTGGTGGGTGAACGGCTGGAGACGGCCAAGGCGCGCGGCGACGATGTCGAGCTGACCCTGCTCGACCTCGAAAAGATCAGCGATTTGCGCGAGCGCGTCGCCGCCGAGGAAATCGACGCCTTCATCGCCGGGGTGAGCGAAACGCTCCGCGCCAATTCGGTCGAGGGCGACACGGCCGGGCGTTTCGACGGCAACACCTTCGGCCTGGTTCATGAAAAGGCGCTCGATATCGACGCCATCAAGGCCAGGATCGGCGAGGATTCACGGCGCATCGACCCCGCCGGCGCCGGTTTCGAGGTCCAGGCGGCCACGGTCGACCTGGACGCCGGCGACGCCGCGCCCCAGGACGCGGCCAAGGCGATCCTCTATACCATCACCAAGTTTTCCGAGCGCGAAGGCGACGACTTCTCTATCGCCAGCCTGTCGCAGGGCTGCGATCTGATGGTCCGCGACACCATGTCGCAGATGGCCGAGTTCAAGCGCATCGTCGCGACCGGCAATTTCAGCATCGCCTTGCAGCCGATCGTCGACCTCAAGACCCGCAAGGTCCACCATTACGAGGCCCTGGCCCGGTTCGAAAGCCTAGGCCGCGCGACATCGCCGTTTTCGCTGATCACCTTCGCCGAGGAGACCGGCGTCATCGGCGAATTCGATATGGCCATGGCCCGGCGCTCGGTCGCTCTGATCGTCGAGGCCGAGGCCCGGGGCGAGCGCCTCAACCTGGCGATCAATCTCTCGGGGCGATCCTTGGGCAGCCCGGCCTTCATCGAGGAATTGCTCGCGTTCTTGAAGGATCACGACGGACTGCGCCGCAGGATCTGGTTCGAAATCACGGAATCGGCCAAGATCGCCGATCTCGCCGCGACCAATGTCCTGATCCAGGAACTACGCTCGGCCGGACACGCGGTCTGCCTTGATGATTTCGGCGCCGGCGCGGCGGCCTTTCAATACCTGCGCGCGCTCGACGTCGACGTGGTCAAGATCGATGGCGTCTACGTCCGCGAGGCGCTCTCGACCCCGACCGGCAAGCCTTTCCTCAAGGCCATGGCCGGGCTGTGCACCGATCTCGGCATCGCCGTCGTCGCCGAGATGATCGAGAACGAGGAAACCGCCGAGTTCATGCAAGAGTGCGGGGTGCGCTACGGGCAGGGCTATCTGTTCGGCAAGCCGACGCCGGCGCCCGACTATTCGCGCCAAGGCGCGGGCGAGGTGATCCACCCGCCGACGGCTTCGGCGCTCAAGCGCGCCCGGAACGGCTAACCTGTCGGGGCAATGCTGAAACGCAGTGGCGGCGCCGCGACGGCGATACGGGCAGCGGCGGCGATAACCCCGGGACCCGGCGACGATCGCGCCGGCGGTTCGATCGACGCGGTGATCATGCCCGGGACCACCCTTCATCTGTCGCTCGATTCGCTATTGCGCGACTTTTCCGGCGTCGCCCTGGTGACCGACGGCGAGGGCCGGGTCCTGGGCTGGAGCCCAACGGCGGCGCCCCTGGCCTCGGCCTTGCGCCGCGGCGCGCATAGCGCCGGCCTGCGCGCCCTGGTGACACGGACCCTCGTCGAGGGGCCGCGTTGCGAGACCCTCAAGATCGGTCACCAGTCGATCTTCGACATCGCCCTCGCGCCACTGGTCGGCGATGGCGTCTTGATCATCGGCCACGACGCCAGCTTCGAGCACAATCTTCGCCAGGCGCTGGCCGACTCGCGCGAGCGCTATAAGGATTTCGTCGAAGCCTCGAGCGATTTCGCCTGGGAGACCGACGCCGACGGCGCCTTCGTCTTCGTCTCTCCGCGGGGCGCCTTCGGCTATGCGGCGGCCAATCTGGTGGGACGCGATCCCACCGGCTTCCTCCGCACCGACCGCGCGGCGCCGTCGCCGCTCCCGTTCCATGCCCGGGCCCCGGCCGAGATGGTCGAAGTTTGGATGACCGACGCCGACGGCGCGCCGACCTGTCTCGAAACCTCGACCCTGCCCCGCTTCGACCGTGACGGGCGCTGGCTCGGCGCGCGCGGCATCTGCCGCGACGTCACCGAGGCCCGGGCACGCGACGCCGCCCTCGCCCGCGCCCATCGCCGCGAACGTCTGGTCGCCGGGCTGGTCAACACCATCCGCGAGGAGCCCGACCCGGAGAAGCTCTTGTCGCGCGCGGCCGCCGCCACCCTCGGCGCCCTCGCCGCCTCGGCCTGCGTGATCCACCGCGTCGGCGCCGACGGTGGCCTGACCCGGGGGGCGCGCGCGGGCCGGCCCGACAAGCAGTGGGACAAGCATGTCGGCGACGCGCTGCGCGCCATCGGCGACCCGCAAGGCGCCATCGAGATCGACCAGGGCGACCTCGACCATGGCAAGAGCCGCCTGCTGGTGGCGCCGGCGCGCTATCGCCAGAGCGTGATCGGCGCCGTCGCGGTGGCCCGGCGCGCCGCCTGGAGCGACGACGACCGCACCCTGCTCGCCGCCGTCGCCGGCCATCTCGGCATCGCCATCGAGCAGATCGCCAACCACGAGGCGCTCAAGGCCCTGTCGCGCACCGACGACCTGACCGGCCTCCATAACCGGCGCGCCTTCATCGAGGAGGTCGGCCGCCGCCTCGCCCATGCCCGGCGGACCGGCCGGCGCTCGGCGCTGCTATTCATCGACCTCGACAATTTCAAGGCGGTCAACGATGTTCACGGCCACCGGCGCGGCGACGAAGCCCTTAAACGCTGGGCCGAGACCCTGTCGCGCCGGACCCGGACCGGTGACGTGACCGCCCGTCTCGGCGGCGACGAGTTCGCGGTCTGGCTCGAGGAAACCGATGCCGAGGGGGCCGTAACCAAGGCCCGCGAGCTATGCGCGGCGGGCACGATACTGGCCAAATTCTCGGGTGCGCCCGACAGGCCGCTTTCGGTCTCGATCGGGGTCGCGGTCTCGGACCCGGCGGCCGGCGAGGCGCTGGAAGCGCTGGTCACCCGCGCCGACGCCGCCATGTACGCGGCCAAGCGATCGGGAAAGGCGGCTTTCGCGATGGCCCCGCCGGCCAACGCCAGTGGCACGGGGTCGGATCGATGACTCTCGCCGTCGACGACAAGGCGCGGCGCGGTACCGGCGATCGGCGCGATGGCGACGGTCGGCTCGACCATGACCAGGCCAAGGCGCTGGCCCGCAGTTCCGACCCCGAGGTCCGCCGCCGCCTGGCCGAGCGTGGCGACGTTCTGCCGGAAATTCTCTACTACCTGGCCGAGGACGATTCGCCGGCCGTGCGGCGCGGCATCGCCGCCAACGCCGCCGCCCCGCGCCATGCCGACCGGCTGCTCGCCGAGGATGTCGACGACGAGGTGCGCTGCGATCTCGCCCAGAAGATCGCCCGCCTGATACCGCGCATCAGCGAGGCCGAGAACGATCGTCTCCAGGAACTGACCTTCGAGACCCTCGACGTCCTCGCCCGCGACCGCCTGCCCCAGGTGCGCCACATCGTCGCCGAGGAGATCAAGAATTGCATCAGCGCGCCGCGCCGCGTCGTGCGGAGACTGGCCCGCGACGTCGAACTGATCGTCGCCGCGCCGATCCTCGAGTATTCGCCGCTGCTGAGCGACGACGACCTGCGCGAGATCATCGACAACACGCCCATTGACGGCGCGGTATCGGCGATTTCGCGACGGACGCCGGTCAACGCCCCGGTCGCCGACGCTATCGCCGCCGGCGACGACCGCGAGGCGATCGCCACCTTGCTGGCCAATCCCAGCGCCCAGATCCGCGAGGAGACGTTGGACAGCCTGATCGAGCGCGCGGCCGAGATCGAGATCTGGCACGAGCCCATGGTCGGGCGACCCGATCTTTCGGTCCGGGCGGTGCGTCGGATCAGCAATTTCGTCGCCTTGTCGCTGCTGCGGGTACTGGAGGAACGGCACGATCTACCCGGCGAGGCGATCGCCGAGGTTCGCCGGGCGGTGGCGCGGCGCATCGAGGAGGCCGGCGTCGACGGCGACATCGATGCCCGGCGCGAGGCGCGGATGGCCTTCGACGACGGCCTGCTCGACGACGAGGCGATCCTGGCGGCGATCAATCGCGGCGACCGCGATTTCGTCGTCGAGGCCCTGGCCCTGATGGCCACGGCCGCCCCGACCAAGGTCAAGAGCGTGGTTGGCGACAAACAGCCGAAGAGCATCACGGCCCTGGCCTGGGCCGCGGGGCTCGGCATGCGCACGGCGATGGAGATTCAGCTTCGGGTGGCGAAAATCCCGGCAACCGCCGTGCTTCACGCGAAAGACGGGCTCGACTACCCGATGTCCGAGGCCGAGCTGATCTGGCACGCCAACCTGATCCGCGAATAGCGCAATTTCAGGTCACCTTTACGCGGTAAAGGTGAGCAGCGTTCAATCGCCACGCAGGCTTCCGCCGAGGGGGCGGCGGCCCGCGCTTGCGGGCTGGCGCAATCCGAACGAATACACATGTTCGGATTGCGCGGCGAGCCCGCATCGACCGCGCTTGACGGCGGCCCCGTCGGCGACCGACCCTGGGGCGGTCTGGTCGTCAACCAAGGGGGTCGCCGCCGCCATGCCCTATCGCATCAATCCGCTGGTCGAGGCGGTCCGCATGACGCCGATCGCGACTATTCGGGAAGCGGCCGAGGCCGGCGATTTCCCGCCCGACAAACCCTTGCTCGACGTCGGCCCCGGCGAGC
>Ga0114931_10005185_pt1 | contig 16122 bp, 14 predicted proteins | sample 2SBtaG_FD_89579 | JGI IMG/M metagenome (GOLD analysis project Ga0114931, IMG submission 89579) | Deep subsurface microbial communities from Kolumbo volcano to uncover new lineages of life (NeLLi) - 2SBTROV14_V59a metaG | ecosystem: Environmental > Aquatic > Marine > Volcanic | place: Kolumbo...
TAAGAAAGGTTCCTTTCGTTAAAAACAGCAAAAAACTTGAAGATTTGTATCTAGAATATATGTATTTAAAAACTCTTGAAAATGAGTTCAGGTGGTGTAAAGAAAAAATTAAAGCACCTCTTGTTGCATTTATAGAGTCTTATTTTAGTCCATAATTAAAAAAATAAATTAAAAATGCTAAGAATACCTATTCACATACTAAAGGAAGGGACATTCAAAAAAATAAAAAAGTAATAAAACCTACAAACAAAATCAAAAGAAATGTATAAATTATTCCTTTTGAAAAGGCTTTAGAACCCACAAAATACGCAATTCCTGCTTTAAAAAATGTATTTGCAAACGCAGCCAAAATAATTCCTGTTGAAGCTGAACTTGCAGAAATAATTCCTGTTGAAGCTAAATTTGAAAGAGAAATTGTTATTGCATCAACATCTGCAATTCCAGAAAAAAAAGCAACTAAAAAAATTCCTTTTTCTCCATATATTAATGTAAATAATTTAGTTATTATTAATATGAATAAAAAAAAAATTGCAAATTTTAAAGCAGGAACTAATGTAAATGGAGAATTCAAGTCTAAATTTTTTATATGTCTAAGTTTCGATTTTTTAAGTAAATATGTTGCAATTAAATACCCAAAAGCTCCCATAATGACCATTGGAAGTAATAAATATAATAAAATTTCGGGGTTAATTAACCAAACTTCAAAAATAATTCTTAAAAACATTGTTGAACAAGCAATTACTGTTCCAATAATAAGTGGTGATGATAAATAGTTCAATCTTTTACTCTCAAGTGCAAAAGAAGAAGTTAATGCTGTCGATGACATAAACCCCCCTAGAAACCCTGTTACTTCGACTCCCCTTTCTGCTCCAATCGTTTTCATTAATATATATCCTACATATCCTATAGCTGAGATTAATACTACAAATAACCAAATATGAAAAAAATTAAAAACATCTAATTGTGTCAATAAATCACTAGAAATAATTTCCTGTTTTTTTAACAAAGAACCAAATAAAGGTAAATCTAAAGGAGTATAGTTTTTGTTTGGTAAAATAGGTAAAATAACTGCAGAAATTAAAACAAACTTTAACGTTGCTAAAAATTCTGATTTTTTTAATTTTTTTGCGAATTTATGTAATTCCTCACTAAGATATAAAATCCCTGTAATTAAAATCGAAAGTGTTACACACACATAATAAAATTTCATACTAACTAATATTCCAATTAAAAAAGTTAAAACCAGAACTACTTCGTTTGTTATTGAAATTTCCTTTGGATGTAACTTAGAAACTGCTCGGTATGCAACAATAGATAAGAAAAAAACGAAAAAAACACCAACTAAAACGATAGCTTGAGATTTGAAAATTTCATTACCCAAAAAACCAAACAAATAACCTAATATAGAAATAAAAATGTACGATCTAAATCCTGCAAAATCAACAATTTCTTCCTGTTGTTGTCTCATCTCTCTTTGAACACCAATTAACGCACCCAAAAGTAATGATAAGCCAACTCCAACCCAAACATCTATAATCATATTCAAAAAATCTATTTTAAATTTATAAGCCTTTTAAACTCAAAACAAGTAACAAAACAATATAAATAAAATTTGTACATTTTTTATCAGACATAAAAATGAAAATAATCTTTCACGGAGGAGCACAAGAAGTTGGAAAAAGTTGCATCGAGATACAATCAAAAGGAAAAAAATATCTTTTAGATGCAGGGGTAAAATTTACCAGTTATGGAAATGAATATCCAAAGGCACTTGACGACATCTTTCATGTTGATGCTGTATTTTTATCTCACGCCCACATGGATCATTCTGGGGCACTGCCAATGCTTGAACACAAACAACTCAACTGTCCAATTTATATGACTGAACTAACCTGGCGCACAACTAATAGTTTACTCCAAGATTCTTATCATTTAGAACAATTAAAACACATTCATCCCGCTTATGCTCAAAGAGATTTAGGAAAAGTTGGAAATGATGTGAAATTTATACAATATGATAAAGAATATAAAACTCCAGATGGAAATGTTAGATTTCAATTTATAAATGCGGGTCATATACCTGGTTCGGCAAGCATTTTAATGGAGCTTGAAGGGAAAAATCTGCTCTACACTGGAGACATTAACACAGAAGAAACTTTACTTATGATTCCATCTATTGCAGACAAACTCCAAGATATTGATATATTAATTACAGAAAATACTTATGGAGAAAGACCTCACCCAGATAGAAGTAACTCAGAAGAATGTCTTATAAAATCAATTCATACTTGTTTAGATGGTGGGGGTTCTGCTTTAATTCCTGTATTTAGTGTGGGTAGATCCCAAGAAATTCTTATTCTACTTCAAAAATTAGATAATGAAATACCAATTTATCTAGATGGAATGCCAAGAAAACTAACTGAGAAATATTTACAATCAAATGATCCATATATAAAAAACAAAGAAATCCTCTCCAACATGTTCAAACGAGCATATAAAATAAAAAATCCAAAAGAAAGAGACGTAATTGCAAAAAAAAGAGGTATTGTAATTGTTAGTAGTTCTGGAATGCTTCAAGGAGGTCCTGTTATGAGTTATGCCGAACATATGATTCACAATAAAGATGATTTTGTGCTTTTAACAGGTTTTCAAGCAATGGGTACAAACGGAAGACATCTATTTGAAGATCATACTTTCAGATCTCATCATCAAACAGTAAATGCTAAAGCACACATAAGAAAATTTGATTTTTCGGCTCATTATGGAAAAGATAGTATTCATTCGCTTGCCAAAAGAATAAATCCTAAACATTTAATTTTACAACATGGAGATTTAGATGCTCTTGAGGCCTCAAAACACTTTGCAGAAGAAGAATTAAAATCTACAAAAACATACATGCCTGCTATTGGTGATGTAATTGAAATTAATTAGATATTATTAAAATCTATTCTCTAATATTCATAAATATTTCATCACAATAATTTTTTAATTCTGAACAAATAAACTTAGTCAACTCTCCATCGTTCCCAGATGCCAACGCTTTAATATATTCTTCTCTGTTTTTAACTGAAATATCAATCATTGGAAAACCAGATCTATCTAAAATAAAATTCATTAATAACCTCGCTATCCTTCCATTTCCATCTGAGAATGGATGAATTACAATAAATTTCATATGAAAATCTGATGCAAGTTCAATTGGATGAATGCTATATTTATTTTTTTTATAAAATTTAATTAAATCCTTCATCTCAAAAGGAACCATCATATGTGGAACAGGTACAAAATCTGCTCCTTCAATAAATCTCATATCAACCCTATACCCTCCAATTACAAATTCAGGGTCTTCTTCTTTATACTCTAATATGTTTTTCATTAAAACTTCATGTAATTTTTTAATAAACAATTCTGATAAATCTTCATCTTCAGACATCATATACTCAATTGCTTTTTTATGATTAATTACTTCTTGAAGTTCATATAATCTCTTCCCATCAATTGATTGGTTTTTGTTAATCACTAAATCAACTTCAGCCCGACTCAAAGTATTTCCTTCTATTGAACAGGAATGATATGTATATCCTGTCTTAAACCTACTTATTAATTGTTTTTTCCCCTCTTTACTAAGAGAGCCTAAATTATTAAAAAAATCCTCTTTAATTCTATCTGTTTTCTCTAATAAGTCTTTGGACACTACATAAGAGTCAAATTTTCGCTTTGATCTAATATATTTTTGAATTTTCTTCTCTGTAAACTCCTGCTCTAACCCCCACACCTCTTCTTGAGTCGGTTTCTTTTTTCCTAAATATTTCAAATTTCTAGAAAAAACCTTCTCACCTACTCTATAGGACTCAACATAGTAATAGTACTCACCATCTTCTTTTTTCTTCAATCTAACAAAAGCCATTAAACTCTCCTCACCATATCATTACATATACATACAGACTTATAAATCTTTAGGCACTACAAACTCTTACAAATCAGTGCATAATATTTGGCATCACAATCACAAAACACACACTTACCCTGTGCTTTTTTAGGTTGTTCAAAAGGGATGTTATTGGACTTTGCTCCATACTTTTCCTTTATGCTCTCTTCACAACCAACTTCCCCACACCACTTAACCAAAGGCCACTCTTTTTTATTCTTAGCACTTTCAAATTCTTTTATTGTGTCACAAATTTTAACATTTTTTTCAACAAAATTTTTTGAATTTTGATATAATCTTTCCTGCATCTCTTCTAAATGTTTCTCTAATTTTTCCTCTATTTTACTGTCGTTTAAATCAAACTCTTTTTTCTCATTATTATCTCTAAGAACAAGAACCATTTTATTGTTTTCAACGTCTCTTGGCCCCAATTCAATTCTTATTGGGATTCCTTGAATTTCCCATTTACCGAACTTAAACCATGCCCCTATTTTTGAATCATCATCTATTATAGGATTAAAACTTTTCAATTTTTTAGCTAATTTCTTCGTCTCATCTAAAACTTTTTTTTCTTTACCTTTAAACAATAAAGGTACAATAACAATTTTATTTTCTGCAAGTCTTGGCGGTAAAACAAAACCCCTGTCATCAGAGTGAATCATAATCATAATTCCTATCATCCTGGTTGTTATTGCAAATGTGTTTTGCCAAACATATTGTTTTTTACCTTTCTCATCAATAAATGAAATATCAAATGCTTTTGCAAAGTTTTGTCCATCTAAATGAAAATCTGGTCCTTGAATTGCTTTTCCTGTTTCTAAAAAACACTCTTGTGAGAATGTTGCTTGCGCCCCTGCAAATTTTTCATTTTGTGACTTCTGACCCCTAACACTATGAATAGCCATTAATTCTCTAAGTGTTTCTTCATATATGTTTAGTATTTCATCTCTTTCTGCTTCTGCTTCTTCTTTTGTTGCAAAAACAGTGTGTCCTTCATTCCACAAAAACTCTCTACTTCTTAAAAAAGGAGTTGAATGTTTGAACTCCCACCTAACCACATTGTTCCACTGATTTAATCTTAAAGGCAAATCTCTATAGCTTCTAATCCATTTAGAATAAGAATCATACATTATTGTCTCCGATGTCGGTCTAATTGCCAATCTCTCAGCAAGCTCTGTGTTTCCTGTGTGTGTCACCCATGCAACTTCGGGAGAAAATCCTTCTACATGTTCTTCTTCTTTATTTAATAATGACTCAGGAATAAAAATAGGAAAATACGTATTTTTTAATCCTACTTCCTTAAATCTTAAATCCACAAAATCCCTAATCTTCTCCCATATAAGATATGAATTTGGTTTGTACACAACACATCCTGAAACTTTTGTATAATCTATTAAATCCGCTTTTTGAATAACCTGTGTATACCATTTTGAAATATCTTCTGATTTCTTAACACTAATTGCTAATGCTTGTTCTTTTTTACTCATAATTTTTTTCCTCTCCTTATATTTTTATATCTTTGTATATTATAATCCTAATTTGTTTAAAATTATTTTAAAATCTCATTAACATCTATTTGATTATAATTTTTAAATTTAAATGCTACATTTAAACCTTCTATTTCTTTTTCAATAAAATTTATTGCAACAACTTTAAGCTTCGCATTATTTGCAGCTTCAATTCCTGATTTCGCATCCTCAAATACAATTACCTCCCTTTTATTTAATCCTAATCTCTTCAATCCTTCTAAAAAAGAATCTGGTGCTGGTTTTCTATTTTTATATTCCTCTCTTCCAAAACCATCCAAACTATTTAAATCTAGCATATTCAAAACCAACTTTAAATGTTCTGTCGTTCCTCCTGAACAAATTAACATTTTAATTCCTCTTGAAAGCAACTTGTCATAAAATTCTCTAAATCCCTTAATAATTTGAACTCCTTCTTTTTTTTCAATTTCATATCTTATCTCATGTGATTTGTTATACATTTCATTAGATTTCCAACTTAGATTCAACTTCTTTTTAAACATCTCAAAAATATCAACAGAACCCATTGATTTGAATTTTAAATCCCAATCCTTTTTGGTAAATGAAATGTCATATTTAGATAAAATGGCTTTTATGCTTTTATATCTTGAAATCTCAGAATCAACAATTGTGCCGTCAAAATCAAAAAGAACTCCTTTAATCATTTTTTTTCTCCGATTTTTGTTTTGTTTAATATTTCATCAACCAAATTATTTAAAGAAATTTTATTTGTATTAGATATTCTAATTATTCTTTTTTCACTATATCCTTCTTCTAAAGCTTCAAAAAAACAAGTATCAAAACTTTCAACCTCTAAATTTTCTTTGCTCTTCTTCTCAGAATATCCTCTTTTAATATACTCTTTTTTTAATTCATTTAGTGGTCTATTTAAAATAACCAAAAAATCTACAAGAGTATCAGAAATAAAATGAGAGAAGTGTCCTTCTATAATACAATTTTTCTTCACTTTTTTGTATTTAAGTATAATCTTTTCAATATCTAAAACTAGTTTCTCTAAATTTATTTCATTTGTTTGGTTCTCTATATCTTCTCTAAGATAGTATTTTTTTGCAAAATCATTTAAATAAATTACTTCACTTTTTCTTAATTTTAGTATTTGTTCTGTTATTATTGTCTTACCACATCCCACTGAACCTGTTATTGCTATAATCATCTTTTTTAAAAAATTATTTCTCCTTTCTCCAATATTTTCCTCCCTTCACCCTATCCATTCTGTGGCCTCACCTTGAAAACTAACAAACAAATCAACATTAACATTACAAGAATCTATTACTTGTTTAACCTTTAAATAAACATTTTCATAAGTATTGGTATTTTCAGACACATGAGATAAAATAATTTTTTGAGAATCTTTTAAAATATCCTTTAAAACCAAAACAGCTTGATTCACACTTAAATGTCCTTTGTTTGAAACCACCCTACTAACATAATTTGAATTTAAATACTTACTCTCTTGCTTTAACATTAAATCACAATAATTTGTCTCTATATATATATGATCTAAACCTCTCATTATCTCTCTAATATTCAAATCAATCTCTCCTAAATCTGTAAATATTCCTAATTTTAGTCCATTTTCAAACACAAACGAAACCGGTTCTCTCGCGTCGTGTGAACTTTCTACGACAAAAACTGTAATTTCACCAACTTTAAATCTTTGATTCTTTGTAATATAATTTATCTTCTTATCTCTAACTTTAATTCCCTCCGAGGTTCCTTTTGTTAAATAAAATGGGCAACTCAATTTCTTAAAAAAACTTTCAAACCCGATAACGTGATCTGAATGTTCATGTGTTATTAAAACAGCATCTATTTTTTCAATATCAATTCCTCTTGAGGATAAAATTTCTTTTGATTTTTTAAACGATAAACCCAAATCAACAATTAGTCTTGTTCCATTATCACTTTCCACATAATAACAATTTCCTGATGAACCTGTTGATAAAGCAAAAGACCTCATATTAATTTCTCTTTTTTTAATTTTTTTAAACTCTCATCAAAAACTTCTTCAACGCTTGATTCTCCATTTACTTCAATAATTCTATTGTTAAAAATCTTCAAAATCTTTTTCTTATCAACATTGAAAATCTTCATTCTTCTTTTAAAAACTTCAACAGTATCATCCTTTCGTCCCTCTTTTTTGGCTCTAAGTAAAATTCTCTTCACTAAATTCTTTTCTTTTGTTTTATAATGTATCATACTAACTTCATAACCTTTAGGCAACAAATACCCACATAACCAATATGCTTGATCTTCTGTTCTAGGGAACCCATCAAAAATAACTTTTTTTTCAAACTTAAAATATTTTTTAAAAATTCCAAAGATATCCGAATCATTTAACAGTAATCCTGAGGAAAAATCAAACCCATTTTTATTATTCTTTGATTTTATATCTCTTCTTATTAAGTCACTCATGCCATATCTTTTAAATTTGGTTTTTTTTTCAAGTAAAATTCCTTGTGTACCTTTACCTGATCCTGGTGCTCCAAACAAAATTATTGCCTTTTTACTAACCATTTTTTAAACTTAAATACAAAAAAACAAAAACTAACAACCAAACAACAAAAGTTACAATAGCTATTATCAAATATTTGTTTTTCTTATTCATAAAAAATATTCAAATTTCTAATTTATAAATATATTGTGTCAAAATAATTAAAATCAATTTGAAATGGCTCTTTGTGTACCGCAAAGTCTATAATATTGTTCTCTAGTCAACATATCTACATATTGTTGATCATTTCCATTAAAATTATACCCATAAACTGCTCCTCCTAAAGTTCCTGTTACTGCCATTACTTTTAATTTAGTTAAATAAGCTCCTGCTTTAAGTTGTACCTGTGTTCCTGCCTTTAATGATGTAATTTCATCGGTAACAGACCTTCTAAGTGAATCTAATTCTTTTGTGTCTTTGCCTAATAACCTCCACTCTTTATACAATGACAACATTGCTTCGTCATCCTTATTCATAACATCTTCTAGTTTCTGTATTGTCGCTTTATTAGTTATTATGATTTTGTCAAAATCTTTTAAGTTATTCACTCCAACTTCATCCATCCTGTCTGCAAGGGTCTCAAAATTTTTTGCAAGCTTTTCTTGCTTATCAACTCTAAGCCCTTTTGCAAAATTCCTCAAATCTTTAGATGTCGCAGCAAAATCATCAACTTTCTTATATGCACTAAATGCTTTTTTCCCTAATTTAATTTTAATAATATTTGAAACAAGTCCTTTTTTTTTATAGAAACTTTTAATTTTGTTTGTAAGTAAATTTATTTTCTTAATTCTGTTTAAAGCCTTTACACTTTTAACTGTTCCACTAACTGTTTTTTTAATCAATGAAACCCCTCCACCTACTAACGCACAAACAGGTGCGAGCGGTGCTAAAACAACTGTTGCCGCACAACCTCCTGCTGAAACTCCTCCAACCAATATTGCCTCAGTTACTCCTTCTAAAACCAATGTTGTTCCTACTGATGCAATTGCTCCCCCTACTGCATATTTTCCTGTTTCTTCTATTGATGGTTTTTCATCTTTTTTAATCCTATCAAAACGATAAACAACATATGCCTTTTCATCTTGAGAATTAAGCTGTCTTGTCTTTAAATCTACTAAAGATTCTAAGTTATTTGCAAGAGCGTTAAATAAAATCTTTTCATATCCTTGAATTTCTTTGTCCTCTTCAACTAATGAAACAAATTCCTGTCTCATATTTGTAATTTCTTCGTCATTCACATCTGTATAGAGTAAATTTGTTCTATTAAAATAAGAAATTTTTTGTTTATCTTTTAATGAATCAGGATAATTTTTAAGTGTCCATTCTACATATTCTCTATAATTTATACTCTCTGTATTATCTTTATATTCTACTACACCACATAAAAAACACCAATTACCTTGTGTTCCAAAATTACTTAAAAAATCATATTCTCCTCCTCCATATCTCTCCCAACATCTTATTTGTTCATCCCCTATCTTCTTAAACGCTTCTTCTTTTTTTGACAAATCAACTTTTATCTCATCAACCTTACACTTATTTTCTAATTCATACATAAAAAAACCCATCCCCAATTTTGATTGTTCTTTCGTTGCAACAAGAGCTCTACATAAATTATCCTCAGTATTTGTTGAAATTGTATCATTAATATTTTTGAAAAAAACTAAAATAACTAAAAATGAAAGAATAGTTACAATTATTGTAATTAAATATATGCTCATTTGTGTTTTTTTATTCATTTTTTTTCCTCTTCTAACAAATCAATACTTTCAAATTGATAAGGAGAAATGATTACAGATCTTTTACCTTTAGTTTTAATATTTATTTCTAAAACTATAAATCTTCGCTTCGCCTGAAGTAAATGTGTCCAACCTTCTTCTCTTAAGAATACATCATGATAAGAAATTTCCTCACCCTGAAAATAAAGTTTATTTGTCTTTATATCTCTTCTTAATAAATCATGTCTAAAACTAACATATCTTCTAAGTTCAAAATCATAATAAAATACTATATTTTGATATAATAAACCATATTCACAAGCAACTCTAACACAACCATTTTTTGAAAGTGTCTCTTTAAAACCTTTATAAACTCCATTTGAATCTTTCTTTTCTAAATTTTGAATTATATATTCTTTATCGTTGTTTTTTGTAGAATCAAATTCATTTTCTTTAAATAAATTGTAAAATAAAAAATTAAAATCATATCTCTTTTTTTTAAGTTTACTCCCTAAGAGAACTTTCTCTTGAGAAGATAATTTTCTAACTTTTACTATTTTTAATTCATAATTTGGATACTTGTTATAATATTTAATAATTGCATCTTTAAATTCATCATAAGAAAAAGTAGAATAACTTTCACCCAATTTTGATGTACATTCTAAGGAATTATTTGGACATTTTATTCCATTAACATTCCATACTAGTTTATCATTCTTAGGAACACCAGAAACAAAAGCATCAAATACTAATTCATAATTTAAATAATCTGTAAGCTCTGGATTCAGTAAAACATTTGAATTATATTTTTGCTTTACAAAACCATCTACAGAACAAAGATTTTTTCTAATTAAAAGATTACTTTGGTCTGAAGCACTTAAAAATAATTCCTTTTTGCCTGGATTAAAAACTAAATAATTTCCATCTTCTTTCACAACCTCATCTATAGAACTTACAAAAGAAAATAATGTGTTTTGGTTATTTTCAATTAAATCATTTAATAATGGAATGTTTGGAACCTTTAAACTTATATCAGTAAACGGCAAATTAAATAATTTTTTATCAATTGAAGGAACCAATACAAAAAAATTTGCAGAATTTTTCAAATCAAGTTTAGAAGAACCAGTTCCTATGGATAAAAAATAATAATCAACACTAAAATCGCTTCCTTGTTTAGTATTATCTTTTTTTAATGTTTGTATATTTTCAAAATCAACATTCTTTTCCATTTTAGGAAGATTTTTACCTTTAATTAAATTATTAAAAAATTCAGAACCATATATTTTAACACCTTTATTATTAATATAATAAATATAATATTTTTCATCTGCTCCTTTCGTATCTCTTCTATACTGAAAATTTTCCAAATTTGTCAACTTTAACATTACATAACAATCCTCATTTGAAAACTTTTTTGAAGAAAAATCAACAAACTCCTTTATAGAAATTGCGTTTTGATCTGCTATTTGTAAATTTGTAGGTACATTAAAAAACCACCCAAAAATAACTTGCAACAACATAAATAAACCAATAAGAGAAATTATTATTATTACTAACTCTTGTAAAGCAAGAATTCCTTTTCTCCTACTAATAATCATATTATTTTTCCACTAGAAGTTTTTTTAAAATTAGGTATTTTTTATCAATAGTGAAAGGTACAGTGACCCCTTAAATTCGACTAGAAACTAAACATCAAAAAAGAGTAATTTTTTACTGTGTTTTTTCTATTCTATTCTATTCTATTCTATTCTATTCTATTCTATGTTTCCATCTTCCACATCACTCAATATACTCTCCATTCCTCTCTTCTCTATATTTTGTCTCATTATTTTCTCCATACTCTCCCTATAACTCTTATTCACATTTTCTCTATATTTTATGTCTTTATTTTCTCCACACTCTCCATATAACTCCTATTCACATCGTCCCTATACTCTCTGCCTCTATCCTTCCTACCTCCTTTATTCCTCCCATTCTTTCTTTCCTATACTGTCTTTACTATTTCTATATAATTTATACTCTTTGAAATTATTATCTTTTTTTTTTTTCCTAGTTTTATATCTCTAAGAACTAAATTTTCTTTCTCTACATTTAATACAATATATTTTTCACCTTTAAACAAAATCTGTGTTCCTCTTTTAATATTATATAACACAATTGAAATAAAATATCTATAAATCTCTTTTGAGCGTAAGTTGTCCCTTCCCATTAACTTTCTAGATTTCTTCTGAGAACATACAAAATTTCCTCTAAAATAAGAAGAGATCTTCTCCATTTCAGAATGATTCCTCATATAAATATCTAATTTATCTTCAATTTCTAATATTTTATTTAAATTTTTATTATTTTTAAAATGATTAAATATTCTTTTTTTAACTTCTCTTAATTCAATTAAATTATAAAAACTAAATCTTATTTGTGCTTTTAATTGAAAATATTCTTCAGAATTACGTTTACAACTCTCACACATACTTTGTTCCAAAGGAAGTCTAAAACTTAAATTTATATTTAAATTGTTCATATATATAAATATTATATATTATTTAATTTATAAATATCACTACTAAAGATAAAAACACATTTCTAATTTAATTTTTGTCTAAACTTTGTCTAAACAAAACAATAAAAGATAATTTTTAATTGAAATATGAATAAAACCTTGTGAAAATGAAGACTATAAGATTAAAAAGAGAAAACCATTCAACCAAATAAAATCATTTAAACAACAGAATAACACAAAACCACATAATAATATAACATTAGACCTCACAACAAAACAAAAACAACAAAGAATCCACCAAACAACAACCATAATTTAATTTTTGTCTAAACTTTGTCTAAACAAAGTCTATTTATGTCTTATTTTTGTCTAAACACAAATCAATTTCACTCCTTTAAACAATTAAAGAAAGATTTGATTTCTTTTCAATCAAAACAACAATTTTAATTTTAAATTAGTTCTCTAGTAGAAATAAAGGTCACATGATTACAAAAAGATATGATATTTATATATTACAGAAAAACGCCAAGACTGGGATTTGAACCCAGAATTCCAAAGGAATCGGTTTTCGAGACCGACGCGATACCGGATTACGCGATCTTGGCATAAAAAAATAAAAATATTATTTTTATAAATATTTTTTTATAAATAATTCATTAATATTTTAAATTTCTATATATGTGAGTTACTTTCTATATATTATTTACTTTTCTATTTTAAGTTTGCCTATTTTGATTACATATTTTAATTAGAATCCAGAGTCAAAAAGAAACTATCAAAAATACATCAATTAATAGTATTCCAAATTAATAGAATAATTGATGCCCACAACACTAACCTAAGTATTCATATGAAGGCTTATGCCATAAATCCAACAAAGATCCTCTATGGTGGGCTGCTTCTTTGAACTTAAAAAAAGGTAAGAACAAAGATATTTTAATGAAGAGGCCTAATTTTATAAAATTAACCAAACTACTGTATTCATGATAATTTTCTATAATATTAAGAAATTAAGTAGAAAACAAGTTGAAAACAAATTTAATTCTAGCAAAGAAATAGAGTTGGCTCCAATATATGAACTTTATTTTGAAAATAAAATTAAATTTAAAGAAGAACTACAAAAACTGACAAAACAGATTGAAAATAACAAAGAAATTACAAAAAAAGAGCTTATAATTGTTTTAAATGTGAAAAATATAGAAAATTCACTTTTTGGACATATATCAAGATTAAACTCCCAATATAAAACAATAATTGCTACAGGAACAACAGTTAAGATAAATAGGTTTTTATTAGAATCAACCCAAATTGATTATTTATTAGATCCTCAAGATAAAGCCATAAGAGATGCAACACACCATTTTAATTCAGGATTGAATCAAGTATTATCCCAAATTGCAAAAGAAAAGAAAAAGAAAGTTTTATTTTCAACAAACAGTTTCATATTTCATGAAAAAATTGATTATAGAGAAATTGGAAAAATCCAACAAAACATACAAATTTTAGAGAAAAAAAAGATACAATATGATTTTATTCAAATAATAGATTCAATAGAGGAAATAATAAAAAACACAAAAACTATTCTTTCATTTTTTAAAAGAAAAAAGTAATATAAACATTATGTGGTTTAAGATGTATTTAGAGAAAACTACTTAATGGTGCTTTGCTTGCAAGGGCTAAATTTTTAAACAAGTATTAATTTGATTTATACATGTTATACATTCAAGAAGGTTATCCTGAAATAAATGAGATAGTAAAATGTACCATTAAAAAAATATATGGAAACACTGTTTTTGTAATTTTAAATGAGTATGAAAAGGAAGGAGTTTTAACAATTTCAGAGATTGCTCCAGGTAGAATTAGGAATTTAAGGGACCATGTAACTGAGGGAAAAGTAATTATTTGTAAAGTATTAAGAGTTGATAAAAATTCAAATAGAATAGACATTTCATTAAGAAGAGTATCACTTCAACAAAAAAAGGACAAACAAGAAGAAATAAAAAAAGAAGAATTTGCAGAAAAAATATACAAAGATACCTCAAAATTACTTACACTCTCATCCGATGAACTTTTTGAAAAAACATACGAAGAAATATTTGAAAACCACACAACGATTTTTGACGGCCTTTATGAAATTATGCTTGATAACTCAAAAATTAATTTACTAATAAAGTTATCCGAACAAGAAAAAAAAATACTTTTAGAAGTAATTAATAGTAAAATAAAAAAAGAAGAAGTAGTTTTTAAAGAAACTTTTAAATTGTATTCAAAAGAAAAAGAAGGATTAAACATTGTTAAAAAAGCAATTTCTGACTCCTTAAAACCAATTAATTATGAAAAGTTTTCAATAACATATCTTGCAGCAGGAAGTTACAGAGCATCAATCATTCATGAAGACATTAAATCAGCAAATAAGATTTTTGGAAATTTCAAAGAAAATTTGATTAAAGAAGCAAAAACAAACAACTTAAAGCTTGAAATTAAAGAGTAGAATAGAACGGGTTTAAAAAAGTTCACGTAGCAAATTTAGGGATTTTCAACAAGGAAATCCTTTTAAGGCATTGTTATGCACAACACTAAAAAACTCCCTAAATATTTGATCAATAATAAGAAAGTTGTTTTCTGGAAACAATTTAATAGACCACCTTTAACAAAAAGAACTTTTGAAAAACTACTAACTGAAATTAAATGTCAAATACACTTGCTTCTAAAACCGAAAAACTGATTAGACACAAAAATTATTTGTGTATATAATTATCACACTTCTCACTAAATTAATTTCTTAATTTTGTTTCTAGTTCTTTTTTAATCCAATAATAAATATCTAAAGTTGCAATACAATCATTTTTTGCTATATGAAAATCCTCTTTTTTAAATGTTCCAATTAAATGTTGGTGTGTGTTTTCTAGTTTAAATTTAAATTTTCTTTCAAACAATTTATGATAAAATGGCCTGAACATAGAACCAACATCAACGATATGATAATCAAGAACTTTATCCTTATCTATTTTGTATCTATCAAACAATTTCCACAAAAGACACATGTCTGATGCATGATTCCACCCTATCACAGGAACCTTTTTATTTTGAAAATTTTTTTTCAATTTTCCTAAAAATAAAGTAAGTATTTTTTCTACTTCTAATGCACTGCCATTGTGCTCATCTAGGTCTTTTTGTGAAGTGATTTTATTAAATTTTAACCCTTCTTTTTTACTTTTATTTAACTCATCAAACTTAAAAAGATACTTTACTTTTTTTGATATTTCATCAACTAGAACTCCATTAACAACATATAAACAACAAAATTCAATAAGCTCTGCATTATGAATATCTATACCATCGAATTCAAAATCGATTACAATAAAATTATTCAAATCATCCATTTAAACTTTCACCACATGTAATTTATTAGTCCATAAATCAAATTTTATAAATTCTCCATTTTCTTCTTTCAAAAAAAATTTAAGGATTTGATTATAAGCTAAAGAGGCAGCACAAAATGTAGTAGAACCAAGAACACCTACACTACAACAACTTTCTTCTTTCACCCTTTTTGGAAAAATCTTGTTAAATTTTTTATCCTTCCCATTAAATAGACAACACACTACCTCTGATTTTACAGCTCCAACATACAACCAACACTTTTCTTCTTTCTCACAAAAAATATTAATTAACCTTCTAGTATCAAAATTGTCTGTTGCATCAACAATTAAATCTGAATTGCAACAAATCTCACCAATATTATTCTTTGTAATTAATGTTGGAATTGAACTATATTTTAATTTTGAATTTATTTTTGAAACTCTTTTTTTAAGTGTCTCTGACTTTAAAGAACCGATGTCTTTTTCAATAAATATTTGTCTTTGAAGATTTGTCTCATCAACAAAATCAGTATCAACTAGTGTAATTTGAGTAAAACCCCCTCTTGCAAGCAA
>Ga0114931_10005186_pt1 | contig 16121 bp, 11 predicted proteins | sample 2SBtaG_FD_89579 | JGI IMG/M metagenome (GOLD analysis project Ga0114931, IMG submission 89579) | Deep subsurface microbial communities from Kolumbo volcano to uncover new lineages of life (NeLLi) - 2SBTROV14_V59a metaG | ecosystem: Environmental > Aquatic > Marine > Volcanic | place: Kolumbo...
ACCCCCGCTCTCTGCCAAGACCTTCGTGATCGCAGCCGTCAGCGTCGTCTTGCCATGATCAACGTGGCCTATCGTCCCAATGTTGCAATGCGGCTTCGTCCGCTCAAACTTCTCTTTCGCCATCTTATTGCTCCGTATTCTGACAGCTAATTCATAACCCGAAGGTCAACCAAAAAACCCTAACACCCGTCACGCAAGTTTCGCCCTGATTTCGTCTGAAACAGCCTGAGGCACTTGCGCATAATGATCAAAGAACATCGAATATTGCGCACGCCCCTGAGACATGGACCGTAGATTGTTGACATAGCCAAACATATTCGCCAAGGGCACCATCGCCTGAATGACTGTGGCATTGCCACGCTGTTCGGTGCCGTTGATCTGACCCCGCCTGCTGTTCAAATCGCCAATGACATCGCCCATATAATCTTCCGGCGTCACCACTTCAACGCGCATGATCGGCTCCAGAAGCTTGGGAGAAGCTTTCCCCATGGCTTCACGGAACGCCGCACGGGCAGCAATCTCAAAAGTCATGACATTTGAATCGACATCGTGATGCGCGCCGTCCACAAGCTTGGCGGTAAAATCAATCACCGGAAACCCGGTAAGAATGCCGCTCTCACGCGCCTGCTCAAGACCTTTTTTCACGCCCGGAATATATTCCTTGGGCACATTGCCACCGACAACCTTACTTTCGAATGCAAAACCCGACCCAGGCTCTCCTGGCTCAAACTGAATTTTCACCCGCGCAAACTGACCGGCGCCGCCGGTTTGTTTTTTGTGCGTGTAATCAATTTCATACGGTTTCGTGATGGTTTCACGATACGCCACCTGAGGCGCGCCGACATTAGCCTCAACTTTGAATTCGCGTTTCATGCGGTCAACGATAATATCGAGATGCAGCTCGCCCATCCCCTTGATCACAGTCTGGCCGGATTCGTCATCAGTGGTCACTCGGAATGATGGGTCTTCCTGCGCAAGCCTGTGCAGCGCCACACCCATCTTTTCCTGATCGGCCTTGGTTTTCGGCTCCACCGCCACTTCAATCACCGGATCGGGGAATTCCATTCTTTCAAGAATCACCTGATTATTGGGATCGCATAAAGTGTCGCCCGTCGTGGTGTCCTTCAGACCGGCCAGCGCCACAATATCTCCCGCGCGGGCCTCCTTGATGTCTTCGCGCGAATTGGAATGCATCTCCAGCATACGCCCAACACGCTCCTTACGCCCCTTGACGGAATTAATCACCGTGTCGCCAGTTTGAAACACGCCTGAATAGATACGGACAAAGGTCAAAGAGCCCACAAATGGATCGGTCATGACCTTGAACGCCAACGCCGCCGCCGGTTCCTCGTCCGAGGCGTTGCGCACCAATTCCTCATCCTTATCAGGATGAACACCCTTGATGGCCTCCACATCCTGAGGAGAGGGCATAAAATCAACCACGGCATCCAATAGAGTCTGAACGCCCTTGTTCTTAAAAGCCGAGCCACACAGTACCGGCACAAATGTACTGTCTATCGTTCCTCTGCGAATGCAGGCTTTTAGTGTTTCTTCCGACGGCTCCTCGCCCTCAAGATAGGCTTCCAATGCCGCCTCGTCCTGCTCAACCGCAGTTTCAACAAGCTTCTCATGATAGCCGGCGGCCTTGTCTTTGAGGTCGTCAGGAATATCAACATATTCAAATTCGGCGCCCAAGGATTCGTCCTTCCAGATGATCGCTTTCATCTTCAGAAGGTCCACAACGCCTTTGAATTCTGATTCTGACCCGATGGGAAGTTGTGTCACCAAAGGCGTGGCGCCCAAACGGTCGACAATCATATCGACGCAGCGATAGAAATCGGCGCCCATACGGTCCATTTTATTGACAAAACACATGCGCGGCACACCATATTTATCGGCCTGACGCCATACGGTCTCGCTTTGCGGCTCAACGCCGGCCACAGAATCAAAAACGGCCACCGCGCCATCCAGGACCCGCAGTGACCGCTCGACTTCAATCGTGAAGTCCACGTGACCCGGCGTATCAATGATGTTGATGTGTTTTTCATTCCAAAAACAGGTGGTCGCAGCCGAGGTGATGGTGATGCCCCGCTCCTGCTCCTGCTCCATCCAGTCCATGGTGGCCGCACCATCATGAACTTCGCCAATTTTATGGCTGCGTCCTGTATAATACAGGATACGCTCAGTCGTCGTCGTCTTACCGGCATCTATGTGAGCCATAATGCCGATATTGCGATAATCTTTGAGTGGAGTTTTACGAGCCATAATTAATCTTCCACTCCCTCAAATCAATCAGTGTACTGAAAGAGTGTTATTCCCAGAATGTTTACCAACGATAATGGCTGAAAGCGCGGTTGGCTTCAGCCATCTTGTGTGTGTCTTCACGTTTCTTTACGGCAGAACCCCGGTTGTTCGCCGCATCCATCAGTTCCCCGGCGAGCCGTCCCACCATCGTGGTTTCACTGCGTGCACGCGCTGCCTTGATGATCCAGCGTATGGCGAGCGCCTGGCGACGCTCCATACGCACTTCCACAGGAACCTGATAAGTTGCACCACCAACCCGGCGGGAACGCACTTCGATGTCGGGCTTCACATTGTTCAGCGCGTCGTGAAACGTGGTGACGGGCTGCTGGCCCGTCTTACCTTCAATCTGATCAAACGCTCCGTAAATAATCCGTTCCGCCGCTGACTTCTTGCCGTCATTCATCAGCGAATTGGTGAATTTGGTAAGCACCACATCGCCGTATTTGGCATCAGGGATGATGTCGCGTTTTTCTGCTCTGTGCCGACGGGACATGGGTCTGTTTCCTTATTTTGGTCGCTTTGCGCCATATTTTGAGCGGCGTTGCCGACGGTCCGAAACACCTTGAGTGTCGAGCACACCGCGCAGGATGTGGTAACGCACGCCAGGCAAATCTTTGACCCGGCCACCCCGGATCAACACCACCGAATGCTCCTGCAGATTATGGCCTTCGCCGGGAATATAACTCGTCACCTCAAAGCCATTGGTCAACCGCACGCGCGCCACTTTGCGCAAGGCCGAGTTCGGCTTTTTGGGTGTCGTCGTATAAACGCGGGTACACACGCCTCGTTTTTGCGGACATGCTTCCAAGGCCGGCACTTTATTGCGCTTCACCTGTTTTGTTCGCGGCTTGCGAATCAACTGATTGATCGTCGGCATACGTTTTATTCACCTAATTGACCAGCGCCAGGAAGCGCCAAACATGTTTCAAACTTACCATCCGCACTAATGCGCAACTTCCAAACTTTACCACGCACCCTCACCAAAGATGACGTCCACAATGCCAAAAGGTTCCGCAGGTCCTGTAATGACCCCGAAACCTGCCAGACACGAGACAGGCGCTGCGGCCACTTTTAGGTGACCCATGGCCCGCGTCAAGAACCCCTCAAAACGGTTCAGTATGTCGGTACGTTGGCAGCATCGTCTAAGCCGTTGCCGACTTACAGCCTGCTGTTAAAGTGGCGCGAACATACTCACGCGGCAGACAACCGTCAAGGTCGAAATGCCTGATTTCTTGCGTTTTTCCTTCCAGAGCTGTCCTCAACTGACTCAGAATCACCCACAACGCCTCCCCCACGGCCCCTCGTTTATGTCTTACAACCTTGGGCTTGTCCGGAACCGTCCTCCTGCCCCCCTCGCCGGCCTCTGAAGCCGAACTTGGGTGGGGAGGGACAAAATCTCCAAACAATCCATATTATATTTCTATTTCAATAACTTACTACGCGTTCCAAGGGATGAGGGATTGTCGGTCAGCCCACCGATGTCGAGGGATCGTCGCCAACGTCGGGTTCAGTGACAGTGGCGGTCAGATCCGGTGACGCATCCGCCGCGTTCTGCTCCGCCTGTTCAGCCGCTGCTCTCTGCTCGGCTTCCACCGCCGCCACTCTGGCCTTTGCCTCCTCTTCAGCCACCCGTTCTCGTTCTGCCAGAATCTTCTCATCCCGATCACCGGCTATGTGATTCAGGCGATCCAGCATCCCGCCCGTTCCCGCCGGAATAAGGCGGCCAACGATGACGTTCTCCTTCAATCCGACCAGAGCATCGCGCTTGCCGTTCACGGCAGCCTCGGTCAAAACCCGTGTTGTCTCCTGGAAAGAGGCGGCAGAGATAAATGACTTCGTTTGAAGTGAAGCCTTGGTGATCCCTAACAAGACCGGTTTGGCAACGCCTGGCTTGCCTTTTTCGGCTGTCACACGTTCCATCGATTCTTCATAATCAATGGCATCCACCTGTTCGCCGATCAGGAATCCCGTGTCGCCCGGCTCTTCAATTTCAACTTTTTGCAACATCTGCCGGACGATCACTTCGATATGCTTGTCATCGATTTTCACACCCTGAAGCCTGTAAACCTGCTGCACTTCATTCACGAGATATTTGGCCAGTTCTTCGATGCCATTAATGCGCAGAATATCGTGGGGCGCCGGATGGCCATCAAGCAAAAATTCGCCCTTTTCGATGAAATCACCTTCCTGCACCGTGATGTGTTTGCCCTTGGGAATGAGATATTCATGTGCTTCTTCATCCTCCGCCTCGGGACGAATGACGATGCGCCGTTTGTTCTTGTAATCCCTTCCGAATTCAACATGGCCATCAATCTCGGCGATGACAGCGCAATCCTTGGGCCGTCGTGCCTCGAAGAGTTCAGCCACCCGGGGCAGACCGCCCGTGATATCCTTGGTTTTTGCCCCTTCCTTGGGAATGCGCGCCAACACGTCTCCAGCCTTCACAGCCGCGCCGTTTTCCACCGACAGGATGGCATCCACTGATAATAGATAGCGCAACTCCTTGCCGTTCTCGTGTTTCAGGGGCTCACCCTTTTCATCCATCAGATAGATTTCCGGTTTTAGATCAGCGCCGCGCGGATTGGCGCGCCAATCGATCACCACCTTACTTGACAGCCCGGTCGTCTCATCCGCAACATCTTTGACGGACACGCCTTCGACCAGATCAGAAAACTGTGCCACGGCATCGCGATCACTAATCAGCGGGATGGTATACGGGTCCCACTCGCACAGTCGCTGGCCTCTTTCTACCTTACTGCCTTCATCAACCAGAAGATGACTGCCGTAGGTGATTTTTTGCGTCGCCAGATCCTTATCGCCTTTGGTCAGCACGAGATACATGTTCCGCCCCATGACGATCAGATTGCCGTCCGAATCCTTCACCACGTTGCGATTTAAAATACGAACCACGCCTCCATGAATGGCTTCCAGAAAAGATTCATCGGCGACCTGTGCCGTCCCGCCAATATGGAATGTCCGCATTGTTAACTGCGTCCCCGGCTCGCCAATCGATTGCGCTGCGATGACGCCGACGGCCTCTCCCAAATTGACAGGCGTTCCGCGAGCCAAATCACGCCCGTAACAAGTGGCGCATACGCCCTGTTTGGAATCGCAGGTCAGCACAGACCTCACCTTCACAGATTGAACTTCGGCTTTTTCAACCAGTTCCACGCCAACTTCATCAATCATCTCGCCTGCATGAATGAGAACCTCATCACTCAAAGGATCAACGATATCTGAAAGTGTGGTTCTGCCCAGAAGCCGTTCGCCGAGAGTTTCGACCACATTACCGCTGTCAATTACCGCTTCCAGTGTTATGCCGTTGCTCGTGTGACAATCTATTTCATTCACGATGCAATCCTGTGCCACATCCACCAGACGGCGCGTCAGATAACCTGAATTGGCCGTCTTCAAAGCGGTGTCCGCCAAACCCTTTCTGGCGCCATGCGTGGAATTGAAATATTCCAGCACGTTCAACCCTTCCTTGAAATTGGAGATGATCGGCGTTTCAATAATTTCTCCTGAAGGCTTGGCCATCAGTCCCCGCATGCCGGCCAACTGCTTCATTTGTGCCGCTGACCCCCGTGCACCAGAATGCGCCATCATATAGATAGAATTGACCTCAGCCTCACGGCCATCATCCTTAAAGGTCACTGCCGAGATGCGGTCCATCATTTCATCGGCGACGCGATCGGTACATTTCGCCCAGGCGTCGACAACTTTATTATATTTTTCCCCCTGTGTGATGAGACCGTCCGTATACTGCTGTTGATACTCTTTGACCTGTTCTTTGGTTTCATTAACAAGAGTCTGCTTTGTCTCGGGAATAACCATGTCGTCTTTACCAAACGATATGCCCGCCCTGGCCGCCTCCTTGAACCCGAGACCCATGATGTGATCGCAAAAAATAACCGTCTCTTTTTGCCCGCAATGGCGATAAATCACATCAATAACATGGCTGATTTCCTTTTTCGTCAACAGCTTGTTCACCAGATCAAATGCAACATTCCTGTGCACAGGCAATTGCTGGCCCAGCATAAAACGTCCGGCCGTGGTGGGGACTATTCTGGTCGATAGATCACCCTTCGCATCCACATGCTTCCAACGCACCTTTATTTTGGAATGCATGGTAATAATGCCCTGCTGCAGCGCGTGTTCAATTTCTGCAATATTACTGAACACCATCCCTTCACCCGGTTCTTTGTCCTTGGCGATGGTCATATAATAGAGGCCCAGCACGATATCCTGACTGGGCACAATGATCGGCTTGCCATTTGCGGGGCTAAGGATGTTGTTTGTTGACATCATCAGCACGCGGGCTTCCAGTTGTGCTTCGAGACTCAAAGGTACATGGACGGCCATCTGGTCGCCATCAAAGTCCGCATTAAACGCTGCGCAGACCAGAGGATGAAGCTGAATGGCCTTGCCCTCAATCAGAATCGGTTCAAAAGCTTGAACACCCAGCCGATGCAATGTCGGAGCGCGATTCAGCAATACGGGATGTTCACGGATAACCTCATCAAGAATGTCCCACACTTCGGGACGTTCCTTCTCAACAAGTTTTTTTGCCTGCTTGACCGTCGTTGCCAAGCCCTTGGCATCAAGCCGTGCATAGATGAAGGGCTTAAAGAGTTCGAGTGCCATTTTCTTGGGCAGCCCGCATTGATGTAGTTTAAGTTCCGGACCGACGACGATGACAGAACGACCGGAATAATCGACGCGCTTTCCGAGAAGATTTTGCCGGAACCGGCCCTGCTTGCCCTTCAGCATATCCGCAAGGGATTTGAGGGGCCTCTTGTTTGCGCCTGTTATCACCCGGCCCCGCCGGCCATTATCAAACAGCGCATCAACCGCTTCCTGAAGCATCCTTTTTTCATTGCGGATGATGATATCTGGCGCACGCAGCTCCATCAACCTGCGCAAGCGATTGTTGCGGTTAATCACACGGCGATAAAGATCATTGAGATCAGAAGTCGCAAAACGGCCGCCATCCAGCGGCACGAGAGGCCTCAATTCGGGGGGAATAACGGGCACCACAGTCAGGATCATCCACTCGGGACGGTTGTTGGAATGAATGAAGGCTTCGACAAGCTTCAATCTTTTCGCCAGCTTTTTCGGTTTGAGTTCCGTTGTTGCCGCCGCAATTTCTTCGCGCAGATGTTCGGCAATTTTCTCAAGGTCAAGCGCCATCAACATCTCTCTGATGGCCTCGGCACCGATACCCGCCGTGAAGCTGTCTTCCCCGTATTCGTCCTGTGCCTGAAGATATTCCTCTTCTGTTAGGAGCTGATATTCAGAAAGAGCAGTAAGCCCCGGCTCTAAAACGATGAAGGATTCAAAATAGAGAACACGCTCCAACTCTTTCAGAGTCATATCAAGCAGCAGACCAATACGACTTGGCAGAGATTTTAAAAACCAGATATGCGCCACAGGCGCAGCCAGCGAAATATGCCCCATGCGCTCGCGGCGTACTTTAGATAACGTCACCTCGACGCCGCACTTTTCGCATACAATGCCCTTATACTTCATGCGCTTATACTTACCGCACAGGCATTCGTAATCCTTGATAGGGCCAAAAATCCGGGCACAGAACAAACCGTCGCGTTCCGGCTTGAAAGTACGGTAATTTATGGTTTCCGGTTTTTTGATTTCCCCAAACGACCAGGATTCGATACGCTCCGGACTGGCAATGGAAATCCTGATCTGATCAAAGGATTGCGTGGTGCCCACCGGGTTAAAAATGTTCATAACCTCTTGGTTCATGAAGAACTCCTTGGTCATATTTGCGGCCGACATAATGCCCGCCTGAATATCAAAAACTCAAACAACAGAGATCAATTTCTGTTATTGCTCACTCGTTACAATTGTCTATACGTTTTCAAACTCTGGCGTACCCGTCAGCTCAACATTGAGCCCTAAGGAACGGATTTCCTTAACCAGAACATTGAATGATTCAGGAATGCCCGCTTCGAACGTATCGTCGCCACGCACGATGGCCTCATAGACTTTGGTTCGCCCTGCCACGTCATCTGATTTGACGGTGAGCATCTCCTGCAAGGTATAGGCGGCGCCATAGGCTTCAAGCGCCCAGACTTCCATCTCGCCAAATCTTTGGCCACCAAACTGAGCCTTGCCTCCCAGGGGTTGCTGGGTCACCAGTGAATACGGACCAATGGAGCGCGCGTGAATTTTATCGTCAACCAGATGATGAAGTTTCAGCATGTAAATGTAGCCGACCGTTACCGGCCGTGCAAATGGCAGTCCTGTCATACCATCACACAACGTCACCTGTCCGGAGTGATCCAGCCCTGCCGCATCAAGCATGTCGACAATATCGTGTTCATGTGCGCCATCAAAAACCGGCGTCGCGATGGGCATGCCCGAAGTGATATTGCTGGACATTTCTACCAGTTGCGTCTCATCAGCATCTTTGATGTGAGGCATATCGCCGTAAACTTTTTTCAGCGCGACACGCAAATCATCAGATTTGTGTGAGCGTTGATACACATCAAGTGCCGCTGCCACCTGCTTGCCCATGCCCGCACAGGCCCAACCCAGGTGAGTTTCTAGAATCTGTCCGACGTTCATGCGGCTTGGGACGCCAAGCGGATTCAGCACGATATCCACAGGCGTACCGTCATCAAGATAAGGCATGTCCTCCATGGGCACGATCTTGGAGATGACGCCCTTATTGCCGTGACGGCCGGCCATTTTATCTCCCGGTTGAAGTTTGCGTTTCACGGCAACAAAAACTTTGGCCATTTTCATGACGCCCGGCATCAGTTCATCACCACGTTGCAATTTGTCCACTTTGTCGTCAAAGCGGCGTTGCAAACGGTCCTTGCCTTCTTCGTACTGCTTTTTCAGAGCTTCAATTTCGGCCATGCTCTTTTCATTCTTCAGGCCGATTTGCCACCATTGTCCTTTGCTCAGATCATCGAGAACTGTTTGCGTAATTTTAGTTCCGGATTCGAGATTTTTCAGACCACTCGCCGCATCATTTCCCAGCAATAACTGATTCAGACGGGCAAAAATATTACGATCCATAATGGCCACTTCGTCATCACGGTCTTTGGCCAGATGTTCGATTTCCTCACGCTCGATTGCCATCGCGCGCTCATCCTTGTCGATGCCGTGACGGTTAAATACCCGCACTTCAACCACTTTACCGGAAACACCAGGTGGCAATTTGAGTGATGAATCGCGCACATCCGAAGCCTTTTCACCGAAAATCGCACGCAGCAGTTTTTCTTCCGGCGTCATGGGGGATTCGCCCTTGGGCGTGATCTTGCCCACAAGAATGTCCCCGGGATGCACTTCAGCACCGATGTAAACGATCCCCGTCTCATCAAGATTACGCAACGATTCTTCACCGACATTGGGGATGTCGCGCGTGATCTCTTCAGGGCCCAGTTTGGTATCGCGCGCCATGACCTCGAATTCCTCGATATGAATCGAAGTAAACACATCGTCCCGGACAATCCGCTCTGAAATCAAAATCGAATCTTCAAAGTTGTAACCATTCCATGGCATGAACGCGACCAGCACATTGCGGCCAAGCGCCAGATCTCCAAGATCCGTCGACGGACCATCGGCAATGATTTCCCCTTCATCAATCCGTTCACCAATTTTCACCAGTGGACGTTGATTGATGCATGTATTCTGGTTTGAGCGCTGGAATTTGAGCAGATTATAAATATCCACGCCCGATTTAGACGCATCGGTTTCTTCTGTCGCGCGAATGACGATCCGCGTGGCGTCAACCTGATCGATTACCCCGGCGCGCCGAGCTGCAATCGCTGCACCTGAATCGCGCGCCACAACCGCTTCCATACCCGTGCCGACAAGCGGCGCTTCGGCCTTAACAAGCGGCACTGCCTGACGCTGCATGTTCGATCCCATCAGAGCGCGATTGGCATCATCGTTCTCCAGAAAAGGAATCAGCGCCGCGGCGACTGACACCAATTGCTTGGGAGACACATCGATAAAATCAACTTCTTCCGGTGGCACCATCTGAAAATCACCCGACACACGGCAGGAGACAAGATCATCCGTAAACTTATGATCTTTGCCAATGCCGACACTGGCTTGCGCGATGGTGTATTTGGCCTCTTCCATTGCCGACAGATAAACGATGTCGTCAGTGACTTTGGAGTTTTTTACCCGGCGATAGGGTGCTTCGATGAAGCCGTATTTATTCACCCGTGCATGGGTCGCCAATGAATTAATCAGGCCAATATTCGGCCCCTCAGGCGTTTCAATGGGACAGATGCGTCCATAATGCGTGGGATGCACATCGCGCACTTCAAAGCCGGCGCGTTTGCGGGTCAGACCCCCAGGCCCCAAAGCCGAGAGGCGTCGTTTATGAGTGATCTCGGAGAGTGGGTTGGTCTGATCCATGAATTGGCTGAGCTGCGAGGACCCAAAAAATTCCCGCACCGCCGCTGCCGCGGGTTTGGCGTTAATCAGATCATGGGGCATGACCGTGTCGATATCGACCGAACTCATACGCTCCTTGATGGCGCGCTCCATGCGCAGCAGACCAATGCGATACTGGTTTTCCATCAACTCGCCAACCGAACGCACGCGCCTGTTGCCCAGATGATCGATGTCATCAATCTCCCCTTTGCCATCGCGCAAATCGACCAGAGTTTTCACCACAGCAAGAATGTCTTCCTTGCGCAGCACCCGCACCGTATCCTCAGCATCGAGACTTAAGCGCAGATTCATTTTCACGCGTCCAACCGAACTCAAATCATACCGTTCAGAATCAAAAAACAGACTTTTGAACAAGGCTTCAGCCGTTTCAATGGTCGGTGGCTCGCCGGGCCGCATCACGCGGTATATATCCTCCAGAGCGCTTTTCCGGTCCTCGCTCTTGTCCACCATCAACGTGTTGCGTATAAATGACCCGACATTCACGTGATCAACAGCCAGCGTTTCAATTTCCTTCACACCGCTTTCGATAAGTTCTTCGACTTTTTCCAATGTCAATTCTTCGCCGGCTTCGACATAAATTTCACCGGTTTCATCATTGACCATATCGCGGGCCATGAATCGCCCCACCAATTCCTCATTGGCGACCCGCATGGTCTTAAAACCTTCTTCCGCCAGTTTTTTGGCCAATCTGGGCGTTACTTTGCGCCCAGCCTCAATCATCACTTTGCCGTCTTTGGCATTCACGATGTCAAAAGTTGGTTTTACCCCGCGCAGACTTTCCGGTACGAAAGGTGTGGTCCAGCCGTCCTTGGTCAATTTGTAGACCGCTTTATCGTAAAACGTATCAAGGATTTCTTCACTATCGAGACCCAACGCATAAAGGAGCGTCGTGACCGGCAATTTACGGCGCCGGTCAATGCGGCAATACACGATGTCTTTCGCATCGAACTCAAAATCCAGCCACGAGCCGCGATAGGGAATGATCCGGGCAGCAAATAGCAGTTTGCCGCTGGAATGGGTTTTGCCCTTATCATGATCGAAAAAGACGCCGGGGCTGCGATGCATTTGTGAAACCACGACCCGCTCGGTGCCATTAATGACAAAGGTTCCATTGATAGTCATGAGCGGCAGATCGCCCATATACACATCCTGTTCCTTGATGTCCTTCACGGATTTCGCGCCGGTTTCCTCATCAACTTCGAAAACGATCAGCCGGAGCGTCACTTTCAGCGGCGCGGCAAACGTGATGTCTCGTTGCTGACACTCCTCCACGTCATATTTCGGGTGCTCAAATTCATAGCCGATATATTCAAGAATAGCCGTTTCGGTAAAATCCTTGATCGGAAAAACCGACCGGAAAACCGCTTCAAGACCCACATCGTCTCTGTTATCACTTGGAACATTGGCTTGCAGAAAATGCGCATAGGAATTTTTCTGCACTTCAATCAGATTTGGCATTTCTGCCGCGTCTTGGATTTTTCCGTATGACTTACGAATGCGTCGTTGACGTGTGTGCGTTTGCGACATGCTTGATCCTTTATGCCTCTGACTTAAACAGGCTTATGGTTCGCTATTCTCCAAAAAGTTCATACCAAAGAACCTTCTGGGGCGCCTTGCTGGAGCGGCGCATTCCGGTCAAGAATGCGCGCCGCCTTCTTGTCCCGGTCACTTCATATTTAAGCCCGACTCATCTTTCCCAGCTTCGTCAAAAACAGGAAAAATTCCGGGGACGGCCGACTGGCGAAAATCCACTCCCGCCAGCCTGCCGCAACAGACGTTTATTTGACTTCGACCGAAGCGCCTGCGGCTTCAAGTTTTTCTTTAATTCCCGCTGCTTCGTCCTTGGAAACCTCCGTCTTTACTTCCTTGGGTGCGCTCTCAACCAGTTCCTTGGCTTCTTTAAGGCCAAGTCCTGTGATGGCGCGGACTTCCTTGATCACGTTGATTTTCTTCTCGCCGAAGGATGTCAAGATGACGTCGAAAGCGGTCTGTTCTTCAACTGCCGCTGCACCATCGCCGCCGGCCACCGCAGCCACCGCAACAGGGGCCGCTGCGGATACGCCCCATTTATCTTCAAGAATTTTCGACAACTCTGCCGCTTCCATCACAGTCAAAGTTGAAAGGTCTTCAGCAATTTTTTCTAGATTAGCCATTGTTCGTTCCTGTTGGTTCTGTCTGTTTCATCAATAAAGTCTGTGGGCTGTCCTCTGCTTACGCGGCATCCTGTGATGCGCCATAAGCCCCAATCACTCTGGCCAGTTGGCCTGCCGGCGCTTGTAAAATGCCGGCAATCCGGGTGGCGGGCGTCGATATCATGCCAACCAGTCTGGCTCTCAATTCATCAAGAGAGGGGAGTTCGGCCAAAACCTTAACCCCATCGACATCAAGAATATCTTTGCCCATAACGCCGCCGAGAATAACGAGATGTTCATTCTCTTTGGCAAAGGCCGCCGTCACTTTGGGCGCGGCAACCGGATCGTCGGAAAACGCTATGGCAATCGGACCGGTGAGAAGCTCACTGATCCCCGCGCACGGCGTTCCGTCGAGGGCAATTTTAGCCAGCCGGTTTTTGATGACCTGGAAATGGGCCCCAGCTTCGGCCATGCGGCCGCGTAGCGTGGTCATATCCGACACCGTCAAACCAGAGTAGTGGGCGACAACCAAAACGCCGCTATTTTCAAAAACCGTTTTAAGGCTTTTGACCATTTCGGCTTTTTCAGTTCTATCCAATTGTGTCACTCCAAAAGATGCGGCTTTTTTCATCAGCCGCTATTGGCAAATTGACATTTACACTCAGCATCCCTGTTCCCAGAGCTTTTGAGGGCAAATGCCGCTCAATTTGCCTGCCCCAGGGATCGAACCAACACTGAAAAAGGACCCGGTATCACTGGCGATATTTTTTGGCCAGATAAAAGCGGATCCATCCGCACTCGTTCTCTTCCCCGTCTATGCTGGCCGGTGGTTTAAGCCTCCGCTTGGCGCGGCCATGAGCCGTAACTCATGTCGTGCTGGAACTTTGGCGCCTGCAGTCTCGGACAGGTTGAAAGTCAGACAGTGTTCCGAGGAACATATCCGGCTTTCATTTTCTCTCTTTCTTCACATTTCAAAAAGAGAAAACTCAATAACACTCCCTTGCTTTAGTTCCGTTTGTTTTATCCGCCGATAACAGAAGACGGTTCAATCTTGACCCCCGGTCCCATTGTCGAACTTAACGCGATGCGCTTCATATAAGCTCCCTTCACACCGCTGGGCTTGGCTTTCATCACGGCCTCCGAGAATGATTTAATGTTTTCGATCAAAGCCTTTTCTTCAAAACTCGCCTTGCCGACCCCGGCATGAATAATGCCTGATTTTTCAACACGGAACTCGACCGCGCCACCTTTGGCTGCTTTGATCGCTTGCTCCAGATCGGTGGTCACCGTTCCCACTTTAGGGTTGGGCATAAGATTTCGCGGTCCCAGAATTTTACCGAGGCGCCCCACAACCGGCATCATGTCCGGCGTGGCGATGCAACGGTCAAAATTCAGATCCCCCTTTTGAATCTGCTCAGCCAAATCCTCCGCGCCGACAATATCAGCCCCCGCGGCTTTGGCTTCATCCGCTTTCGCGCCCTTGGCGAAAACAGCGACACGCACAGTCCGGCCAGTGCCGTTGGGCAGGGTGCATACGCCGCGCACCATCTGATCGGCATGACGCGGATCAACGCCCAAATTCATGGCGATGTCAATGGTCTCATCAAATTTTGCCTTGGCCCGTTCCTTGACCATCTTCACTGCGTCGTCCAAAGAATAATACGCTTTGCGATCAATCCCGTCACGCGCTTCTCTCATGCGTTTGTGTTGCTTTGCCATCGCCCTACCCCCTCACTTCCAGGCCCATGGACCGCGCCGAGCCCGCGATGATTTTGCAGGCCTGATCGATATCCCGCGCATTGAGATCAACCATTTTCGTTTCGGCAATTTCCTTGATCTGCGCCAGTGTCACCGACCCCGCCACATCACGGCCCGGCCCTGAACTTCCTTTGCTTAGTTTGGCGGCTTTTTTAAGATAAAAAGAAGCGGGCGGCGTTTTTGTGTCAAAGGTGAAAGACTTGTCCGCATAGACCGTGATCACGGTCGGAATCGGCATGTTCTTTTCCAGCCCATCGGTTTTGGCGTTAAACGCCTTGCAGAACTCCATGATATTGAGTCCCGCCTGTCCCAGCGCCGGCCCTATTGGCGGCGACGGGTTGGCGGCGCCCGCCGGCACTTGTAGTTTTACATATCCGGTTATTTTTTTTGCCATATCTTCCTCTCTCGGCTTCCTCTACGGGTCAGACGGCCAAGTCTGCCAGAAGGGGTATAGCGCCATCACAAACTCAGTCGTCAGCTTTTCTCTACCTGGCCATATTCCAGTTCCACCGGCGTGGCCCGGCCGAAGATTGACACCGCCACTTTTAGACGGGCGCGTTCTTCATCGACCTCTTCCACAAGGCCATTAAACGACGCGAAAGGCCCATCGCACACGCGGACATTTTCGCCAATCTCAAACGTGATCGATGGCTTAGGCCTTTCAATGCCTTCCTGCACCTGGTGGAGAATGCGGTTGACTTCCGCCTCACTCACCGGCGCCGGTTTGTTCTGTGACCCCAAAAAGCCCGTCACCTTGGGCGTGTTCTTGACCAGGTGATACGCTTCATCGGTCAAATCCATCTTCACCAAAACGTAACCGGGGAAAAATTTACGCTCAGCCTTCACTTTCTGCCCGCGGCGTATCTCCACCACTTCTTCGGTGGGCACCAGGATTTCTTCAAAAGTATCCTCAAGCCCCTGAATCGCCGCCTGTTCTTTCAGCGCTTCAGCCACCTTGGCTTCGAAGTTCGAATAGGTATGAACGATGTACCAGCGATGCGCCATCGAATGCGTTATCCTTAAGTTTTTTCTTAACTGCCCAGCCCGAGAAGTAATTTCACTGCCAAGCTCAAAACCTGATCCACCAACAAAAAGAACACCGCCGCCAGCGCCACCATAATGAACACCATCACCGTGGTGACGAGAGTCTCATTGCGTGTGGTCCACGTCACCTTGGAGGCTTCCTGACGCACCTGTTGGATAAATTCCAGGGGTCCTGTTTTCGCCATCTGGCCCTCTTGTTCCTTTGTTACGAAACGCCGACGCTGGCAGGAGTGGAGGGATTCGAACCCCCGACACCCGGTTTTGGAGACCGGTGCTCTGCCAACTGAGCTACACTCCTAAACCGCAAGCCCAATCGAACGTTTCCCTATTCGATAATGCCTGCGACGACGCCGGCGCCGACGGTGCGGCCGCCTTCGCGGATCGCAAAACGCAGCTTCTCTTCCATCGCAATCGGCACAACCAGCTCTACATTCATCTCAACAT
>Ga0114931_10005187_pt1 | contig 16120 bp, 16 predicted proteins | sample 2SBtaG_FD_89579 | JGI IMG/M metagenome (GOLD analysis project Ga0114931, IMG submission 89579) | Deep subsurface microbial communities from Kolumbo volcano to uncover new lineages of life (NeLLi) - 2SBTROV14_V59a metaG | ecosystem: Environmental > Aquatic > Marine > Volcanic | place: Kolumbo...
CGAGTGCGGACAAGCCCGCCGGCGGGCTTGTCCGCACTCGCGCGGATCTCGTGCGCGGGGTGCAGGAAGTAGCCGAGGGTGGTGGCTGCGGCGAGCGCGGCGATGCTCGCGGCAGCGAGCCAGTGTCGCCCTTTCGAGCCCGGTGAACCTTCCTGCCAGCCGGGTCGACCGGCGCTTCGCCGAGAGCGCGGCCGGCCGGCTGGCGTCGGCCGTTCGCCAGGGCGCGCACCCGTCTCTTCGGCGGTTCGATCCAGGATCCGTCCGATGAGACCCGCCGGAGCTTCGTCGCCCCGAAGCGCCCGTGCGAGCACGCGCTCGAAGACGACCGCTTCCCCTAGCGCCTTGCTGCATGAGGCGCAATGCACCGCATGGGTGCGTTGGGCGCGATCGATGTGACAAGGATCGGTGCCGAGGGCACGTCTGAATTCCAGGCAGTTCATCTCGCGCCCTTTCCTAAGCTGCGCGGCGCGGGGGGCTCGGCCTCCCGCAGCCGGCGTTTCAGGTTCTGGCGTGCCCGGAACAGTCGAGTGTTGACTGTCGCCCGCGGGATACCGAGCATCTGCCCGATCTCGGCGCCAGAGAAGCCCCCGAGGACCTGCAGGGCGAGGACGTCGCGGTGTATTCCGGGCAGCGCCATGATCGCTTCGTGCACCACCTCTTCGTCGCTGGTTCCGGGAACCGAGGCAGAGGTGTCCAGGGCCGCCAGCTCGTTCGTGTCGCAGGACTCGAAGTCGCCTCGGAGACGCTGGAGATACCGCAGGTATTCACGGCGAACGGTCGTCATCAGCCAGCTCTTCGCCTTGGCATCCTCGCGCAAGGTTTCTAGCCGGCGCCAGGCTCGCAGAAAGGTTTCCTGTACGAGGTCTTCGGCCAGAGTCCGATTTCTCGACAGCGTGATCGCGTAGCGGAAGATGTCGGCGGAGTAACATCTCACGAACAGCTCGAAGCGCGCCTGCGCGGCGTCCTGCACGGCCTCCTCCCTTCGGCCAGTGATCTGGCTCGTTTTGCCTTCAACTGCAAAAAATATGGACCGCTCCTGGCCGCGAAATGTTTCATCACCGGGGAGTTCGGGTCCGCCCGGAACAATTACGGTCTCCATCTGGTCAAATGCTCTGTACGCGAGGCAGCCGCGAGTGAACAAATGGAAGCTGATCCGTTGGGCGAGATGCCAGCACGCGAGCCGCCGGCGTTCTCGCGGTGGAGGCGGCCTTTTACCGCCGGCGTCTCCCGGTGCCTCCCCGTGGCGCTCGCCGGGGTGCTGGCCTTGCTCCTCGAGGCGCCGCCGCCGGCACTGGCCACGGAGGGTGGGGCCGACGTCGAGATGAGCCGCATCAGCGGCGATCCGGCGCATCCTCGCCGGCATTTCCGGCTCCGCCGCCCCGCGAGGCTTGCCTCGAAGCGGGCTGCCGAGATCTACGATCTCGTCGGAGCTCTGCTCCAGAAAGGTTATGCTCGGTCCGGCCGGCCGGAGGCGAGAGAGTATCGGAGCTGGAAGCGGTTCAACTCCGCCCCCTACTTATCCGTCGCGCACGGCAACCACTACCTCAACAATTATGCGAACCGGCTTGCCGAGAAGTACGGCCGCTACGAGGGGGCGGGAGAGTTCCCGGTCGGCGCGATCATCGCCAAGGACAGCTTTTCGATGACGCAGGTCGGATCCATCGTGCTCGGCCCGCTCTTCCTCATGGAGAAGATGCCTGCCGGCTTCAACCCCGCGGGGGGCGACTGGAAGTACGCCATGATCATGCCTAACGGGACGTACCGCGGGGCGACCGGCGGCCCCCACGCGGAACGGGTCCGCTACTGCATAGGATGTCATCTGAACGTCGAGCGCCAGGATTACCTGTTCTTCGTACCGCCGGAGTATCGCGTCAAGACCCGTTGAGCGCGATGTGGTCGTCCCCGGCCGACCCAGCCCCAGTCCCCGGCGCCGCCCCGATCGGCTATGCTGGTCGCTCGGCTACGCCCGCGGGGCTGGAGAGCAGGCATGGACGAACGTTATCTGCGGTTCGGGATCTTTCTCGCACCGTTTCACGCGCTGGACGAGAACCCGACCCTCGCGCTCGAGCGCGACTTCGAGCTTCTGGAATGGCTCGATCGTTTGAACTACGACGAGGCTTGGATCGGCGAGCACCATTCCGGGGGGTTCGAGATCATCGCGTCACCGGAGATGTTCATTGCTGCCGCTGCCCAGCGAACCCGGAAGATCCGGCTTGGCACCGGCGTTGTTTCGTTGCCGTATCATCATCCTCTGATGGTCGCGGACCGCATGCTGGAGCTCGATCACATCACCCGCGGACGGGCGATGCTCGGGGTCGGTCCGGGTGCACTCACCGCCGATGCCCACAAGATGGGGATCGAGGTCTCCGAGCAGCGGCGAATGATGAACGAGTCGCTCGATGCGCTGGTAGCGCTGCTCCGCGGCGATCGGGTCGATGCCAAGACCGATTGGTTCGAGCTCCGCGACGCCGAGCTGCAGATGCGTCCCTACACCCGCCCGCACATGGAGATGGCAGTCGCTTCCGCCCGCTCGCCAGTCGGAGCCCGGGCCGCCGGCCGTCACGGTCTGGGCATGCTCTGTGTCGGGACCACGACCGACGAAGGGTTGGCCGCTCATGCGGGTAACTGGGCGGTCTGTGAGGAGGAGGCCCGGGCCTACGGCAAATCCGTCTCGCGCTCGAGCTGGCGGGTGGTGGCGATGATGCACGTCGCCGAGTCCCGCAAGCAGGCTCGCGAGGACGTCGCCTTCGGCCTCGAGCGCTGGCTGAAGTACTTTCGCGAGGTCACCACGTTCCCGATCGTCCCCGAGGGGGTCGAGAACTCGATCGACTTCCTGAACGAGAACGGCATCGCGACGATCGGAACCCCGGATGATCTGGTGGAATCCGTCGAGCGGCTGTGGACCGCTTCCCGGGGAGGATTTGGCGCCATCATGGCATTTGCCCACAACTGGGCCGATTGGGAAGCGACCCGGAGGAGCTACGAGCTGATCGCGCGTTACGTCATGCCGCACTTCCAGGACGCCTTGACGGTACGGGCGCGGAGCTACGACTTCTCGGCCAACAACCACGCGTTACTGGCGGGGGAGGCACGAACCGCGGTTCAGGCGGAGATCGATCGCTACCAGGCCGAGAGGGCGGCCCGGGAGGCGCCGAAAAAGTAGCGAGGGCGGCTTCAGCGTCCCTTGAAGCGCGGCACCCGCTTCTCGGTAAACGCGGCGATACCCTCGCGCGCGTCCTCGGTCTCCCGGCAGACGATCTGGGAGTAGGTTTCCTGTTCGAGCGCTTGTCGCAGATCACAGTCGAGGTTGTGATAGAGGGATCGTTTGGCCATGCGGATCGCTGCCGGCGGGCCGGCCGCGATCCGTGCTGCCAGCTCGTAGGTCGCGGGCAGCAGCTCGTCAGGAGGAACCACCCGGGTCACGATGCCGAGACGAAGCGCCTCGTCGGCTGGGATCAAGTCGCCGGTGAAGATGAGCTCGCAGGCCTTGGCCATGCCCACGATCCGGGGCAGGAAGTAGGTGCCGCCCCAGTCCACGTGAAGCCCCCGGCGGACGAATGCCTGCGCGAACTTTGCGTTCTCCGAAGCAATCCGGATGTCGCAGGCGAGCGCGAGGTTCATTCCAGCCCCGGCAGCAGGACCGTTGACGGCGGCGATGACGGGTTGAGGGGCATCGCGAAGCGCCAGCACGACCCGGTCCCGGAGCGGGGCGATCTTGTCATCGAGTTTCGGACGGTTTGCGCTCCGGTCGCCCTGGTCAATCGCCCGCATCGCCTTGACGTCGCCGCCGGAGCAAAAGCCGCGCCCGGCGCCGGTGATCACGATGACTCTTACCTCCCGGTCGCTGCTCGCCGTCATGACCGCGTCGTACAGGTCTTCTCGGAGGCTCCCCCCGAGTGCGTTCAGTCGCTCCGGCCGATTCAGGGTCAAGGTGGCGATGTTGTCGGTCATGTCGTAGAGAAGGCACTCGTAGCTCATGGTGAAAAGTCTCCTCAATCATCGAAAAAAGCTGCCGGCGAGCCCCACTGGCCGGCAAAGACGAAGGATTCGATCGGGATCCGTTCGCGGTCTCTCGCCTGCCGGTCCCGGTATCGGTCCGGCACCGACTCCAGAGGGGCGGAGTAGCCAATCGCGAGCGCGGTCACCGGCGTCACGTCATCCGGGATCTGATAGGTCTGTCGGATGCGATCGTGCTCGATACCGCTCATCTGGTGTACCGCAAGACCCCGAGCAGCAGCTTCCAGCGACAGGAACGCCGCGGCCTGCCCCAGATCGTGCTCGCAGGCCGCATTCTCGCTTCCATCTCGGGCGAATAGACGGCAAGTCAATGCAAGCATGAGAACCGGGGCCTCCCGGGCCCAGGTTCGATTTCCCTCGATCAGGCATTCCACCATCTGGGTGTGAGCAACTGGGTCGGAGCGTTCCGCGAAGAGAAAGCGCCACGGCTGCTCGTTGTACGAGGAAGGCGCCCAGCGAGCGGCTTCCAGCAGGGACAACAGGTCGGCGCGGAGAATCGGCCGGGGGTGGAACCAGTAGGGGCTCCAGCGCCGCACGATGAGCTCGTGCACCGGGTAAAGGGTCGGGGCCGGTTTCTCCATCGTGATGTCGCTCATTCTGCTGGTTCGGTGGGTGGAGCTCGAAGAAGGAAGTGCGCATGCCCGGCCGCGATGGGCCGCCCGGGATCTTCCTGCCAGGCCCGGATGAGGACGTTCGCTACCCGCCGGCCATGCTTCGTGATGTCCGCACGGGCAAACGTATCACGTGGGCGTCCGGAGCGCAGATACTCCACCGTCAGATTGATCGTCTTGGGGATGCGTACGACCTCGGGCTCGGACAGGAGCTCGAAGATCGCCGCGTGCTCGAGCAGTGCGCCGAGCGTCCCGCCGTGCAGGGCCGGCAGCATGGGGTTCCCGATCAGGTGCGCGGCGTATCGCATGCAGGTCAGCGCGTGCCCGCCCTCGGAAGTGACGTGGATCCCCATGAACTTCGCATACGGGATTGCGTCGGTGACCGGATCGTAGTTCCCGGTTCGCCTCGCCTGCTCGATGAGCCGAACAAGCCCGGGATGGAGGTCATCGGGGGTCGGCATCGTCGGGCGGCGTCTCTGGAGAGCGGCGTTCGCTCGCCGTATTCAGCATATAAGTTGCGGTCATGGCCGCAATCGGATCGGCGGGAGATTCGTTGAAGGCGGTCCCGCGGGTGAACGCCACGTTTCGGGTCAGCTTGTAGCATTCGACTCGCCCGTAGACGTCCGCACCGGGAGTCGAAGGGCGCAGGTAGTCGATCCGCAAGTCGAGGGTAGCCATGGCGAGGAAGCGCTCGAGCCTCGCCCAGACCGCAATGCCCCCGATGGTGTCGAGCAAGGTGGTCACGACACCGCCGTGTGGCACGCCGGTCAAGGGGTTCCCGACCAGCCGCTCGTCGTAGGGCACGAAGCCAATGATCTCCTCCGGGCCGAACGTGACGATTCGAAAACCGAGAGCGCGTTGGTGGGGTACGCGATCCAGCAGGTCCTGGATCGACTCCAGCTTGTCCACCGTCATCGGCCTCTGGATCTGACTGTGGCGCTAATTCTGGGAGCGGATGAAGATCTCGGGGAGATAGAGTGCGAGATCAGGCCAGACCACCAGCACGACGATCATCAGGAACATCGTCACCACGAACGGGGAGGTACCGATGATCACGTCATTCATGGAGCCGCGCTCGCGGATTCCATGGACGATGTACAAATTGACCCCGACCGGCGGGGTGATGAGAGCGGTCTCCAGAAGAAGGGTGATCAGGATCCCGAGCCACACCGAATCGAACCCCATCCCTATCAGGATGGGAGCGATGAGCGGTGTGGTCGTGATCAGCATGGAGAGTGTTTCCATGAAGCAGCCGACGACGAGATAAAAGAGAATGACCACCCAGAGTGTCTGCATCGGGGACAGGCCGAGCCCCTCGATGAACTGAATGAGCTGCTGGGTCATTCCGACGAGCCCCATCACGAAGTTCAGGAACAGCGCCGCGAAGATGATGAGCATCACCATTGCTGTCGTCTTCAACGTGCCTTCACTGACCTCCTTCAGCATCCGCAGGTTGAGCGACCGGAAGGCGGAGGCGAGCCCGAGCGAGGCGATTACCCCGACCGATGCCGCCTCGGTCGGGGTGGCGAGCCCCGCGTAGATCGATCCGACGACGACCAGAAAGATCCCGATGGGTGGAAGCAGGTGGGGCAGGGAGCCCCAGCGTTGCTTCCAGCTCGTCTCGACCTTCGAGCCTCCCCATTCCGGGCGAAACGTGACCCCCACGAGGACGGTCAGCATGAACAGGATGGAGAGAACGAGCCCCGGCAGGAACCCGGCCAGATAGAGCTGTGGGACAGAGGTGTCGGTGAGCAGCCCGTAGATGATGAGGTTGATCGACGGCGGAATCAGGATCCCGAGCGTTCCACCGGCTGCCAGCGTTCCGAGAAATAGCGGCTCGTTATAGCCGCGCCGGGCGATCTCCGGGTATGCGACGGTGCCGACGGTAGCCGCGGTGGCGACGCTCGAGCCCGACGAGGCGGCGAAGATCGCGCACGAGCCGATGTTCGAGTGCATGGTTCCGCCGGGCAGCCAGGACAGCCATTGCACCATCGCCCCGTACATCCGTTCCGCGATCCCGGCCCGGAGCAGGATCTCGCCGAGCATGATGAACAGTGGGATCGCCACCAGCACGTACTCGATGCCGTTCTGCCAGACGATCTCCCCGAGCGCCAGATACATCTGTGGCGGCCATCCCATGCCGAATTGCCAATCGAGGGCCATCGCGAGCAAGGCGAGGGTTGCCGCGACCGGGATGCTCAGGGCGAGCAGCGCGAGCAGTAAGGTTCCCGCGAACGCTAGCATGCAAGGGTTCTCCCAGAACTTCTCTCGGAGCCACTGGAGGTGAAGAAGAGCCGTGCGGCCACTTCGCTCCGGTTCTGACTCCCGGGCTGATCGATTATCTAATTGTTGGCGGTTTCCTGATGGAGGGCATGTTCGCGCTCGATCTCGTGGGCGGCGTGCTCGGCGTCTTCGGTGATCTCTTCCTCCAGAGACCGGGCGCTGATGAGCTGTGAGATCGTCGTCCAGTCGCGTTGCACCAGGGCCTCGACGACCCGGAGCAGGAGGATGATGAAGCACAGTACGAAGAATCCGAAACCGAGCACCCAGAAACCCTGAGGAATGGCGAGTGGGGTGACGAGCGGCGTGATGCTCACCGAATCGTTGACGTAGCTGCCGTACCACACGAAGTAGGCACGAGCGCCGACCAGAATCACGAAGGCCCCGAGGATGAGGAAGCCCGTCACGTCGAGGAAGATCTTGACCGGGCGCGGAAGCTTGATATAGAGCGCGTCGATCCGGACGTGAGTACGCTGAAGCATCGCGTAGGAGAATGCGAAGCTCGTGGCGATCGCGAAGATGTACCCGGAGATCTCGTCGGCGCCGCCAAAGGAGAAGTTCACGAATTTTCGCAGCAGCACATCGAGTGTGGTCAGGGCCGCTGCAAAGATGAGGGCAGCGCCCCCCAGCCAAACGAGGATTAGCGAGATTCGGTTGGCGATGCCGAGTAGCTTGTCGAGCATGCCGGTCACTGCCTGAATAGAGGACGTGGATTGCCCGGAGCGCACGTGCGGAGCCGCCCGGGGCGATCCGACCTGATGCACGTGTCAGTAACGCGGTACCGAACGATCGACCTCCCGGGACCAGGCGTCGATTCCCCCGGCGAGATTGTGGACGTTCGTGTGGCCGCGAAGCCGGAAGCGCTCGGCCGCACTCTGGCTGCGTTGTCCGTGATGGCAGAAGAAGACGATGACCGCGTCCTTGGGCAGCGCCGCGATTCGGTCGAGCGCCCCCTCGTCCAACGTCTCCGCCCCCGCGATCGATGCCTTCGCTCGCTCATCGGGCGGCCGAACGTCGAACAGGTTCACGGTCTCGCCAGCGTTGCGCCGCTCCGCGAGCTCTGCCGGGCTCATCTGCTTGACCGGCGGCGGCATGTTCGGGTTATCGACTCCGAGCGACCGCCCCTGAAAGGAGTCGGAAGCGGAGAGAACGAGACCGTTGGCACGGGGTGCGGTGCCGAGATCGACGAGAACATCGATCCCATTGTCGTGAGCCACGATCTCGCTGCCGCTGCGTGGCCCGAGACTGAAGTTGTGGTTCCAGGCCGCGTCGATGGTGAGGTGCACGGCCATGTCCGGTTGCTCGGCGATCGCGGAGCGAATGATCTCCGCCGCGTCGTCGGTGAGGGTGATCCGCGGGGGGGCGCGGTCCGGGGCCTCGAGCCCGAGGCACTCGTGCAGCTCCCCGGCGTTGTACATCTCCCGGACGATGTCGCAGCCGCCGACGAACTCTCGGTCGATGTAGAGCTGAGGGACCGTCGGCCAGTCCGAGTAGGCCTTGATGCCTTCCCGGATCTCCGGGTCGGCGAGCACGTTGATGGTCTCGTATTCCTCGACGAGATTGTCGAGGATCCCCACCGTCGCGGCCGAGAAGCCGCACTGTGGCTGTTCGCGGGTACCCTTCATGAACAAGACCACGCGGCTCGTATTGATGGCGGACTCGATGCGTGTCCGGGTCGAAGGGGGGATCGTCGCTTCACGGGTCATCTTGGAGGTCTCCGAGAGTGTGCCAGTGTGACGTGCACCAGGGTTGATCCATACGGAAACGAGAAATTATACGCTGTTTCCGAGGTCTGGCACGAGATCGCTGAAGGGACCCGCACGTCCTTACTCGCGCCGGCCCCAGGACGATCCGGCGTCCGGAGTGGGGCGAGGTGCCCGGAGCGTGGTGGCGAGCCGGGAGAGTTCCTCGGAGCCGGCGCCGATCCCGCCGTAGCAGGCGCGATTGAAGCAGGTGGTGATCCCTTCCACGGTCGCTCCCGGCAGGTACCGGTGGAGCGTATCGCAACGCTCGGCAGGCGTGGCGGAGGCCACGTAAGTCCAGCCGCGATCGAGTGCGAGATCGAGCATCGTGAAGTACAGGCGCACGGCCGCCACGACTTCGGGAGATCCGGTCGGGTGAGGCCAGGTCGGACGCCCGTGGCCCCGCGCGGCCCAGGCCGGAAGCAGCTCTTTCAAAAGGCTCCAGATGCTGTCGGGCTCGTCAACCTGCTCGTCAATGGTCTCGCGGGCGACCGGTGTCGCTCCGAGGTAGGAGCGGAATCGGCTGCGATGGCCGAGAGTCAGGGCCTTGTAGAGCAGAAACGCCGCGACGCCGAGGAACAGTACGTGCACGACGCCGCGGCTCCAGTCCCCCAGCATCGCCAGGTCGTCCCTATCGAGGTTCCCGAGCCTGCCAAGGGAGGGTGAAGAAATGCTGACCAGTTCGCCGCCGAGCTCCCGTTTCAACCATGCAACGAGGGCGAAGAGCACGTCGAGGACGGGCGCGAGCAGGAAGGCGAGCACCTCGACGAAGGCGCTTACGGTGGCTCTCCACGCCTGTCCGAGCCATCGCGCGGCCGTGCGACCGTAGGCGTCTCCCAGGGCAGCGGCCGCGGCGCTAACGCCCAGGGTGAGAGAGAGGGTGGTCACGACGACTCGGCTCCAGGTACGGCCGCTCGTCCCCGAGCGGCCGATCTGGGCCAACGCCAATGCGGCCAGCACCGCGACGAAGAACACGACCGAGAGCTCGACGGAGAGGACACCGCATTCGCAGCCTGTCTCGGCAAGCGCGCCGAGCAGCACGATGGAGATCCCCAGGCGCAGGGTGCCGATCAGCCTCTCCCGGGAGATGTCTTCGAGGCCCCATACGACCGCTCGCCGCCATCCCCAAAGCGCCAGGGCGGTGGAGACGCCGATCCCGATCAAGGCAGCCGAGGGTAAGGTTCCGCCTGCGACGGCGGCCGGCCATCCGAAGGACGGCGGGGCCGAGTGAGTAGGCCCGAGGGCCACGACCACATAGACGAGCGCGGCGGCGGTACCGGACTGAGCGGCCGCCCAACGTCCCCCGAGGCGTTCTCCGTCCCGGTAGGCGAAGGTCGGCGCCGTCTTGCCGAACACCCATCCGCCGAGGAGAAGGATTGCCGCGCCCGAGAAGGGAACGAGACCGGCTTCGAATGCTACCAGCCAGCCGGCAAGGGTGCCGAGCAGGGTGAGCCACGCCGCCTCCGCGAGAAGGGTCAGAGCCACTAGAGCCGTGCGGGTTCGATGGGGCATCAGGCGTACAGTCTGGCGTTTCGTGCCGGCCGCCTTCCCGGAGGCGGTTTGCACTGAGCGCTCGCATCGTAGACGGGCAGGAACGGGAGCGAACGGAACGGCTGCTCACCCACATACAGGCACCGGGCGAGCGCACCGCTCCGGCACGCGCGCTCGATCAAGTCGATGGTGGACCCATCGGGTCTGGCGGTGACGTATAGCACGGTGGTATGGCGGGGCGGAGGAAGCCGTCGGCGGGCGACTTCCTCGTACAACCGGTGCAATGGCAGCGCCGGCATGGGCTGAATGCGGGCCAGGGTGTGGAGAAGGACTTCGAGCTGGCGTCTACCTCCTGCCGGGAGTACGATCCGCCGGGACCCGGTCGTTCCGAGCCCGTTCGTCAGGAGGCCCACCTCGTAGCCCTCCTCGATCGCGAGAAAGGCGCCGGAGGCGGCAGCGGTGACCGCTGCCTCGAGGCGCTCCGGACGGAATCGCCAGCTCACGTCGCCGGTTCCCGATTCGAGCAGCAGCACGACTCGCTGCCCGTCGCTCGGCTCGTACGTGCGCACGTACGGTACGCCGTGCTGTGCCGTCGCCTTCCAATCGACGATACGCAGCGGATCGCCCGGTTGATATTCCCGCCGGCCGTTCGGGCGCGAGTAATCCTCGTGGAGGGAGGGACGGCCCCGCGAGGCGCCATCGGGTGCGCGGGGCGGGAGGGAGAAGCCAGGCAGGTGCTTCGGGGTGGGAAAGACGACGAGCTCCGATCGCAGCCCGCTGCTCTCGCCCAGAGCCTCGTATAGCCCAAAGAGGTCACCGCTCTCGACGTGAGCGTGTCCGAGCCGGTAGCAACCGCGTTGCCGAGCGATGATCGCCCGGCTCGTGCTGACCCGCTCGCGCCGGCTCAGGCTGAACGACTCCTGGATGACCCTCCCGCCCGAGAGAGCGGGGTCTTCCGGAGCCACGGGTCCCGTCGGGCACGACCCGTCTGGCGCTTTCGGACACGCCAGCAACCCCTCGGGCAGGACGAAGGAGAGCTTGAGCCAGGGTAAGGGAAGCGTTTTTCTGTTCTCCACGCTGATCTCGATCTCGAGCCGGTCACCGGCAAAGACTTGTGGCCGGGAGAACGAGCGGCGCACGGCGAGCCGCTCGAGGGCGAGCCGGGACCAAAGCTTCGCGCAGCTTACGATTGCCAGGACGACGCTGCCCGCTGCTCCGAGAGGGAGGGAGTGACCCAGCGCACCGGCGGCTGCGAGAAGGGTGCTCACCAGCAGCAGAGGATCGGGGACGGCGTGGATCCCCCCCGAGTGGGCGATGCGACGAACGTCGTGGCGGCCTCGAGGGGAGAACGCCGGCCGAGCGGTGCCGCTCACGGTGCGGGATCCATCGGCACCGCCGTTGCCTCCAGGATCCGGGAGAGGATCTCCGCTCCACCGGTTCCGCGGAGCTCGCTCGTGGCATCGACGACGATACGGTGACCAAGCACGTCGGGTGCGAGCGCTTTCACGTCGTCGGGGAGAACGAAGGAGCGGCCCTCGATCGCGGCCAGCCCTTGGGCGGCGTGCTGGAGTGCAAGCGAGCCGCGCGGGCTGACTCCCAAGGTGATCTCCCGGTGGTTTCGAGTAGCGGCGGCAATGGCTTGGATGTAGGTGCGAATCGCGGGCGAGACCCGAACCTCGCGAATGGCCCGCTGGGCATCGATGATGTCTTCTGGACGGCAGACGGGGGAGAGCGCTGCCGGAACCGCGGGGCCCGACGCGAATCGCTCGAGCATCGCCTGCTCTTCCGTGGCGTCGGGATAGCCCATCTCGAGGCGGATCAGGAACCGGTCGAGCTGTGCCTCCGGCAGGCGGAAGGTGCCATCGAGCTCGATGGGGTTCTGGGTGGCAACCACCAGGAACGGTTCGGGAAGCGGGTACGTTTCGCCGTCCACCGTGACTTGGCGTTCCTGCATCGCCTCGAGCAGGGCCGATTGGGTGCGAGGGGTTGCTCGGTTGATCTCGTCGGCGAGCACAATCTGAGCGAAGATCGGTCCGGGCTGGAACTCGAACGCGCTCCGATCGGCTCGGTAGATGCTCACTCCGACGATGTCGGCGGGTACGAGGTCAGGGGTGAACTGGATCCGGCGGAACCGCCCGCCCAGAGCCGCGCTCAACGCCCGGGCGAGGGTGGTCTTGCCGGTACCGGGCACGTCCTCGAACAGGACATGCCCGCGGCACAGCATTGCCAGGGCCGCGAGGCGGATGGTCCGGGGCTGGCCCACCACGATGCTCCCGACCGCATCGACGAGGGCGGTGGCGAGCTCGGCAGGCATCCGGGCGCGGTCTCTCCGGCGCGATGCGGCCTAGAGACCGGCGCGCGCGGCGCCGGTATCGAGCGATGGGATCGGCGCCGAGGGTGCCATCAGCTTCTCAGGAGAGCCAACGCTTGCGCCGGCGATAATGCTTGACGTCCCGGAAGCTCTTCTTCTCTCCGGCTTCCGACAGTCCGAGGTAGAACTCCTTGATGTCCGCGTTCGAGCGAAGCTCGTCCCCGGAGCCCTGCATCACGATCTTGCCGTTCTCGAGCACGTAGCCCTCGTCGGCCACTTGCAGCGCCAGGTTCGCGTTCTGCTCGACGAGCAGGATGGTGACGTCCTCCTGGTCCCGCAGGCGCATGAGGATCTCGAAGATCTCCTCGACCAGCATGGGGGCGAGACCGAGCGAAGGTTCGTCGAGCATGAGGAGGGTAGGGTGGCTCATGAGCCCTCGACCGATGGCCAGCATCTGCTGCTCGCCCCCGGACAGATAGCCCGATTGGACCCGGACCCGCTCGCGCAGCCTCGGGAAGTAATCGAGCACCCGCTCGATGTCCTCGTTGACCTTGGACATGTTCGGGTTGATGTGGGCGCCGGCAATGAGGTTCTCGCGTACGTTCAAATGCTCGAACACCCGCCGGCCCTCGAAGACCTGTGCGATGCCGCGCCTGACTATCGCGGAGGGATCGAGCCCGTAGATGTTCTTTCCCTCGAACTCGACGGTGCCGCGGGTCACCTCGCCCCGCTCGGTGCGAAGGAGCCCGGAGATGGCCTTGAGCGTCGTGGACTTCCCGGCGCCGTTGGAGCCGAGAAGGGTGACCAGCTTACCCCTCGGAACATTGAGGTAGACCCCTTTCAGCACCAGGATGATGTTGTCGTAGATGACCTCGACGTTGTTGAGGGTCAGCATCTTCGTCCTTCCGTGGGAGGCCCGCCGTATCGCGGACCGCGGGAATGGTGACAGGGCGAGCCAGGGAGACGCGCCCGCCGGGATGGCGGGCGGGCGCACCGGGCAGAGGCGATCTCCGCCCGATTTTCCGGTTTCCGGAAACCGCCTCAGTTCGTCTTCGGCGGCTTTGCCTTCGCCACGAACTCGAGGACGATGTCCCGATAGCCGCGGAACCAGTCCGAAGCCCGGGTCCATTTGCGGTCGTGCACCTTCCAGACCTGCACGTAGCCGCCGCCCTCGTGATCCTCGGGAGTGATGGTCACCGGGGGCAAGAAGCCGCCGAGGCTGAAGTTCTTGATGCTCTCGAAGCCTTTCTTGACGTCCTCACCGGTGATGACCTTGCCGGGGTTCGCGGCGATGGCGTTTGCGATGGCCTTCGCGTGCAGGGCGCCGTTGAAGATGCCGCGGTTGTAGTAGACGCTCTGCTTCATCTGCTCGGGCTTCGGCTTCCCCTCCGCCTTGTACATCGCGATGATATCCTGGACCACCTTGTGGTGCTCCCCGACACCTGCGAACTGGAGCGCCTGGTAGCCCTCGGCCAGGTCCCAGCCGGCCACGTTGATGTCGGATTCACCGCCGGCCCAGACGAAGCCGAGCACGTGGTCGAGCGGGAAGCGCAGGCGCGCGAGCTCTTTGATGGCGACCGCGGGGGCCCGGCCGAAGAGGTGGGCGATGACCCAGTCGGCCCGGTAACGGCGCACGATGTCCAGCACCTGCGGGCGCATCTCCACCCCCGGGGGCGGCACCGCGAAGTCGCGGAACTGTACGCCCTCTTTCTTCGCGATGGTGTGCAGCACCTCGAGCGGCTCCCGTCCTGCCGGGTTGTCGTAGAAGATGTAGGCGATCTTCGGCTTGCCGGAATTGCCCGCCTTCTTCCACTGGTCCAGGACGTATTTCATCGACGCACCGGCCTGCGACCAGTACGTGGCGGCGATCGGGAAGATATACGGGTAGACCTTACCGTTCGCGGCCGCGGCGCTGCCGAACCCGGGGGAGGTGCCGGGCACCTTGGAGTCGGTCAGCTTCGGGGTCAGAGCGTACGTGTGCGGGGTGCCGTAGAGCATGTAGCTGATGTGGCCGGCCTGCTTCGTGCGCTCGTAAGCCTCGACCCCGCGAGGCACGTCATATCCGTGGTCGATCTCGAACAGGCGGACGGTGTTCTTACCGAACAGCCCCTGCTTGTTCGCGAGCTTGATGTAGTCGTGGGTGCCGTTGCAGATGTAGGCGCCGACGTTCTGAGTCGGACCGGAGCGGTCGCACTGCATGCCAATGATGTACTCTCGGGCCTGTGCGGGTACCGTGAGACTCATCGAAACCGCGATGGCCGATCCGAGCAGCGCCGCGTTGAGCGCCTTCGACCTGATAATTCGCATGGATCATCCTCCTGCTTGGTTCTTCTACCGTTGAAACGGTTCTTGCCACCTCGGGCAGCGGGCGGGCCAGCGCCAGACCTCTACCCACTACCCTCGCCGGACCCGGTGTCCGGCGGGTTGGACAACTATACTCGGGCCCGGTTGCTACATGTAGGGGAACGGCCACACCCGGAAGTAATCGGTGATATTGCGCCAGAGCTTCGCCAGACCATCCGGCTCGACGATCAGGAAGAACATGATGAGGCCGCCGAAAAGAAGCAGGTTCACCTTCGGCAGGAGGGCCGACGCGGTGGCGTCGTCCCAGCCGAGCAGCGCCCCCCCGAGGCCTCGAACCACGAGGTCGTTCACGATCGGCAGCAGCACCACGAAGATGGCTCCGAAGATCGAGCCGAGAATGCTGCCGAGCCCGCCGATCACGCACATGGCGAGGAACTGGATGGAGATGAGCAGGCTGAAGGCCTCGACGTTCGCGATGGTGTAGTAGAACGCGTAGAGGGCGCCGGTGACCCCCGCGTAGAACGACGAGATCCCGAACGCGCTGAGCTTCGTCCGGAAGATGTCGATGCCGATGATCTCGGCCGCGAGGTCCCGGTCGCGTACCGCCACGAACGAGCGCCCGAGGTGGGTGCGGAACAGATTCAGGGCGACCACGAGCCCGATGGCCAGGACGATGAAAATCAAGTAGTAGTACTCGACGTTGAGCTTCATCTGCTCCATGTGCAAGGTGCCACCGGAAAAAGACGGATACGTCGGATGGGCCACGTATACCGAGCCCTGGGCGCCGCCCGAGAGCCAGCCCCAGTGGTTGATACCCCACTCGATGATGAGCTGGGCGGCCAAGGTGGAGACCGCGAGGTAGAGCCCTTTGATGCGCAGCGACGGGATCCCGAAGAATATCCCGACGATCGCTGCCCCGACCCCTCCGCCAAGCATCGCGAGTACCCACGGGAAGTCCGGGAACTCGCGTAGGATGACCGCACAGGTGTAGGCGCCGACCGCCATGAACCCGCCGTGTCCGACCGAGATCTGCCCGGTATAGCCGAGCAGGATGTTGAGCCCGACGGCTCCGAGAGCCGCGATTCCGATGAAGTTGAAGATGTTGATCAGGTACTCGGACGCGGTGAGGGGGACGACCAGGAAGATCAGGATCGCGATCACCGCCAGCGTGATCTTGGGCAGGGGGACCTGGTATAGAGCGAGCTCGTCCTCGTAGGTCCGGTTGAATGTGCCGGTAGCGCGGTATAGCACGGTGGGCTCCTTCCGGTGGAGTGCAGGGCTTGGGGTTCGAGGTGCTCAGACTCGTTCGATGATCGGCTTGCCGAACAGGCCGTAGGGCCGGACCATCAGCACCAGGATCATGA
>Ga0114931_10005188_pt1 | contig 16116 bp, 12 predicted proteins | sample 2SBtaG_FD_89579 | JGI IMG/M metagenome (GOLD analysis project Ga0114931, IMG submission 89579) | Deep subsurface microbial communities from Kolumbo volcano to uncover new lineages of life (NeLLi) - 2SBTROV14_V59a metaG | ecosystem: Environmental > Aquatic > Marine > Volcanic | place: Kolumbo...
CTACTACAATGCGGCGCAAGTAGACCGACAGTTCGTAGTACGCGCTTTAGCGCGGTTGTCAGCGGGATCCGCGCTAAAGCGCGTACTACGAACTGTCGGGTTATTTACGCCCAGCTGTACTACAACGAACCAGCATTCCGGGATTCGGCCAGACCATCTGCCGTTGCGGTGCGTCTTGTAGCCGAATCCCCGAATGCTAACTCGTTAGGACGTGTCCAAATTCTTTGACGCTGAGATGATTCCCCCCATCCATTGCAGGTCATTCAGGCGGTTCGCATTCACCTATGTTGCGCCGTGGGCGATGGGTGAAATGAGGTCTGTTCTGTTCAAGCCCTGGCCCTGATCAACCGATCGGGGCGGACGGTTACTTATCAACACAATCCAATCTACACAGTTGTTTTGAGGAGGATGTTATGCATTTAATGCGAAAACGCATGTGGATGCTGGTGGCGCTGCTTTTGGTGGCGACGCTGGCGCTTGCAGCTTGTGGCGGCGGTAAGCAACAGGAAGAAGCCCCTGCCCCGGCTGCTCAGGAAGAGGCGGCGCCAACCACTGAAGAGGCGGCGCCAACCGCGGAAGAGGCGGCGCCAGCGGAAGAGGGCGCCGTCGTCAAAGTCGGCACCAACGCTGAGTATCAGCCCTTCGAGTTCGTGGACGCCGACAACAACATCGTCGGCTTCGACATCGATCTGATGAACGCACTGGCCGAGGAAGCCGGTCTGAACATCGAATACGTCAACACCAAGTGGGACGGCATCTTCGTCGCTCTGGCCGGCGGCGAATTCGACGCCGTCATCAGCGCTGTGACTATCACCGATGAACGCAAGCAAGTGGTGGATTTCACCGATCCCTACTTCAACGCCGGTCAGGCTATCGCCGTGCGTAGTGACAACGACGCTATCAAAGGCGTCGACGATCTGGTGGAGGGCGTGACGGTCGGCGTGCAGCTCGGCACGACGGGAGACATCTATGTGACCGACAACCTGAATGTGGATGTCAAGCGTTTCGACGAAACGCCTCTGGCCATCCAGGCCCTGGCGAATGGCGACATCGACGCTGTGGTGGCCGATGCGCCGACCCTGGCTGACTATATCAAGGCCAATTCAGAGCTGGGACTGAAAATGGTGGGCGAACCGTTCACCGATGAGCTATACGGCATCGCCGTCAACAAGGATGAGCCGGATCTGCTGGCCGCGCTGAACGAGGCGCTGGCCACGATCAAGGAAAACGGCACATATGACGCCATCTATGCTGACTGGTTCGGCGCGCCGGAGGCCGAAGCGGCTCCGGCGGCTGAGGGCGAGGCCGCGGCCGCCGGCGGCGGCGCCACCTTCATCTTCGGGCGCGGCGGCGACTCCGTCCAGCTCGATCCGGCCGTGATCACCGATGGCGAATCCTTCCGCGTCACCAACCAGGGCTGCGAATCGCTCCTGGCCTATGACAAGGAAACCACCGACGTGGTCCCCAGCCTGGCCGAAAGCTGGGAATCCAATGAGGACGGCACCGAGTGGACCTTCAAGCTGCGTGAGGGCGTCAAGTTCCAGGACGGCACCGACTTCAACGCCGACGCCGTGGTCTTTAACTTCGAGCGCTGGTGGGATCCGGCCAACCCCTATCACTCTGATGAGCAGGTCTTCGAGTATTGGGATTATATGTGGGGCGGCTTCAAGGGCGACTCCATTGTGACCAATATCGAGAAGGTGGACGACTACACCGTCAAGTTCACCCTCAGCGAGCCGCTGGCCCCGATCCTGGCCAACATGGCCATGCCCATGTTCAGCATCGCCAGCCCGGCCGCCATCGAAAAATATGGCACGGATTATGGTACGCCCGATGTGGGCTATGTCTGCACCGGCCCCTACAAGTTCGAGGAGTGGGTAACGGGCGATCACATCACCCTGAGCCGCTTCGGTGATTACTGGGGCGAGATCCCCGGCAATGTGGACACCATCATCATCCGCACCATCCCCGACAACTCGGCCCGCTTCCTGGCCCTGCAATCCGGCGAGATCGACGCCATGGAGCAGGCCAACATCGAGGACCTGAAGACCGCCGAAAATTCCGAAGACGTCTATGTCCTGACCCGCCCGGCGTTGAACACCGCTTACCTGGCCTTCAACTACAAGATTCAGGAGTTCAACGACGTCAAGGTGCGCAAGGCCATTGCTGCGGCCATCGACAAGCAGGCTATCGTCGACGCCTTCTACGGCGGCTATGGCGAGGTGGCGAATAATTTCCTGCCGCCGCTGGTCTGGGGCCACAATGACGATGTCAAGGGCGTTCAGTACGATCCCGAAGAGGCCAAGGCCCTGCTGTCTGAGGCCGGTTTCCCTGATGGTCTCAAGGAAGTCACCCTGGAAGACGGCAGCAAGATTCCGCTGAAACTCTACTACATGCCCATCGTCCGCTTCTACTATCCGGATCCAGAAGCCATTGCCACGGCCATGGCCGCGCAGTTGGCCGCTGTGGGCATCGATGTGAAACTGGAACTGGCCGGCGACTGGGCCACCTACCTGGATATGCGGCGCAACGGCGAGTTGGTCGGCCTCTACCAGCTTGGCTGGGGTGGTGACAACGGTGACCCGGACAACTTCCTGGGCTACTTCTTTGCCAACGCGGCCGAACCCAAGGCCTCTGAAGGCTTCTACTCGAATCCTGAGTTGGCGGCGCTGTTGGTCAAGGCCCGCTCTACGGTGGACAAGGAAGAGCGCACCAAGCTCTATCAGCAGGCCGAGGAAATGCTCTACGAGGACGTGGGTCGCATCTGGATCGCCCACAACCGGACGCCGCTGCTCTTCGGCAACCAGGTTTCGGACTATATCCCGAACGCAGTCGGCAGCGATCTGTACAAGTATGTGAACGTCACGCGGTAGGTTTGACGTGGCGGGAATGAGGGCGGAGGGACTACGCTCCCCGCACTCATTGCTTCGCCGTGATAGACATGTAACATGTAGGGCCCTGGCGCGCGTCTTCGTGCGCGTAGCCGGGGTCCTGCATTATCGACAGGCGAGCGCCCCTTCCTCGGCGTGTCGGCTGATATTTTCAAGCGATTGAGCGACAGGATAGCGTTGTGTTTCGTTTCATTGTCCGTCGTATTTTAGCCACGATCCCGGTTCTGTTCGGCGTTTCCATTTTAGTCTTCGCCTTCGTCCATCTCATCCCCGGCGACCCCGCGGTGGCGTTGCTGGGTGAGCGGGCCACAGAGGAGAACGTCACCCGGTTGCGCAAACAGATGGGGCTGGATGATCCTCTGCCGGTGCAATACGTCCGTTTTCTGTTCGGCGAGATGAATGTCGTTCGCGTGACGGAGGAGAACGCTTACACGACTCGGCGGGGCGAACGCTGCGTGGAGCTCGATGGCCGCTCCAGCGTGGTCTGCCGTGCGCCGTCGGGCAAGTGGGAGGGATTGCAAAACGAGAATCTGACCTGCAATCGACTGGCGGGCGTCATTGTCTGCCACCAGGGCGGCGTGCTCTGGGGGGACCTGGGTAACTCGATTCATGGCAACCAGTCCATCGTCGCCGAGCTGAAGCGGCGTTTCCCGGCCACGGCGGAATTGTCGATCGTGGCCATTATCATCGCCGTCCTGATCGGCATTCCGGCCGGCGTTCTCTCTTCCCTTCACCGCAATTCACCCATCGATACGGCGACCATGCTGGCTGCCCTGGCCGGCGTTTCCATGCCGGTTTTCTGGCTGGGCATTCTGCTCATGTGGTTCTTCGGCCTGGTGCTCGGCTGGCTACCCACGGGAGGGCGCCTCAGCACAGGCGTGGAGTTGCAGACCATCACCAATTTTTACATCCTGGACAGTATCCTGACCCGCAACTGGGTGGCGCTGGTGGATTCGATCCGCCATTTGATTTTGCCCTCCCTGGCCCTGGCCACAATTTCCCTCTCTATCATTGCGCGCATGATGCGTTCTTCCATGTTAGAGGTATTGGGCCAAGACTATATGCGCACTGCGCGGGCCAAGGGACTGGACAAGGGGATCCAGGTTCGACGCCACGCCATGCGTAACGCGATGATGCCGGTGGTGACCATCATCGGCCTTCAGTTCGGCGGGCTGCTGGCCGGCGCCATCCTCACCGAGACCATCTTCTCCTGGCCGGGGATTGGTAAATGGGTGTTCGACGCTATCGGCGCACGCGACTATCCCATCGTCCAGTCAGTCACGTTGGTGATCGCGTTTGTCTTCGTCATGGTCAACCTGTTGGTGGACATTTCTTATGCGTGGATCAACCCGCGCATCCGGTATCAGTAGTGAGGCGTAAAGCGTAAGACGTGAAACGTGAGGTTGCCGCGAAGGAAGTGGCAAGCTGCTGGACTTCATATTTTACGCATTACGTTTTTCTCGTCACATTTCACGCATTATCGCATTATTTATATTGTCACGGACTAACTTATGGCTGTTGCAAATGACGCCAGTAATTTAACGCTCACCCAACCCACACGCAAGCAAGAAGGCCAATTCCAGCGGGTGATGAAGCGTTTGTTCCGTTCGACCAATGCCCGCTTAGGCTTTGCACTGATTGTCGTCTTCGTCGTAGTGGCGGTCTTCGCGCCCATTGTCAACCCTTATGATGCCAAAAGCGATCTAAACCTGTCCATGCGCCTGCAACCGCCATCCTGGGAACATCCTTTTGGCACCGACGATCTGGGGCGCGACGTCATGCGCCGGGTGATCCACGGCGCGCGCGTCTCGCTACAGGTTGCGGTGTTGGCGGTGGCCATTTCCCTGCTTTTCGGCTCACTCATCGGGCTGATTGGGGGTATGGTCGGCGGCGTCACCGACAGCATATTGATGCGGCTGATGGATATCATGCTCGCCTTCCCCTATGTCCTGTTGGCCATTGCCCTGGTGACCACGCTGGGGCCAGGGTTGCGCAACACCATGATCGCCATCGGCATCGTCTATGTGCCTATTTATGCGCGGCTCTCGCGTTCGGTGGCCATCTCCCTCCGCGAAGAGGATTATGTGATGGCGGCGCGCAGCATCGGCTCTGGCCAACGACGGATCCTGTTCAACCACATCCTCCCCAACGGTCTCTCGCCCATCATCGTCCAGGCCACCCTGAGCATGGGCGTGGCCGTATTGGATGCAGCGGCCCTGGGTTTTCTGGGGCTGGGCCAGCAGCCGCCCTATCCCGAATGGGGTAAGATGCTGGTGGACAGCCTGCAATTCATCCTCTCCGGATCCTGGTGGGTGATGCTCTTCCCCGGTCTGGCCATCATGCTCACTGTCCTCGGGTTCAACCTGATGGGCGACGGCTTGCGCGATGCGCTGGATCCGCGGTTGCGGCTTTGACTTGCAACGAAACTGAAGTGTCCCCTCAATATTTCGGGGCGGAGTGCGTCGCACTGACCCAATACAGGCCGAATTTCCCCGATGCGCCCGGTCAGTGCGATGGACTTCCCCGGTTTATTGAGCAGATACAAACTGAAAGGGGCGCGTCCTAAACGAGTTAGCATTCCGGGATTCGGCCACAAGATGCGCCGCAACGGCAGATGGTCTGGCCGAATCCCGGAATGCGGTTTCATCTCATTTGTAACCGTTCACTCCCCGCCCCCCTACCTCCCAACCCTGGGAGGAACTATCGACGGTCTCCCCCAGGATTGGGGCCGGGGGGCCGAGATGGTGAACGGTTACACTCATTTTAGACACACCCATATGCGTTTCCAGTTTAGTCACAATAAAGTTTAGTCACAATAGACCGCGGTCTATCTTCGCTGTCATTTTGATCTACTGCTACCACCAGGAGGAGGGCGGACAATGCAGCAGCCGGAAAAAAGTCGGGGTAAACGTTTCAGCGATACGGCCAAAGGAGTTCCCTGGTGGATCGTGATCATCGCCGGCGCTTTGGTTTTATTCGGCGCCTACGTCGCCAGCGACAAACAGCGCACCGAACTCTACGTCGCCGCCTTCCAATTTATCCTGCCGGGCGTCTGGCTGACCTTGCGGGTGACTTTTCTATCCTATGTCCTGGCTGTGGTCATCGGCCTCTTCGTGGGCATCATGCGGCTGAGCGACAACCCTATCCTCTACCACCTTTCTACGCTCTATGTGGAAGTGATGCGCGGCCTGCCTATGCTGGTGATCATCCTCTACGCCGGCTTAGTCATCGGCCCGGCCATTCGCGACGGGACAGGCGGCGCCTACGATCCGCCCATGCTCCATCGCGCTATCATCGGCCTGGGACTGGGCTATGGCGCCTATCTTTCTGAGGTCTTCCGCAGTGGCATCCAGACCATCGGCAAGGGCCAGGTCGAGGCGTCCCTGAGCCTGGGCATGAATTATGTGCAGACCATGCGTTTTGTGATCTTACCCCAGGCCGTGCGCATCATTTTGCCACCCCTGGGCAATAACCTGATCGCGTTGCTCAAGGACAGTTCTCTGATTTCCGTGCTCGCTCTTCAGGAAACCCTGCAACTGGGCCGCCAATATATTAGCCGCACCTTTCGGGCCTTCGAAGGGTACAACACAGTAGCCATCATTTTTCTGGGCATGACCATGATGCTCTCGCTACTGGTGCGGATCGTCGAACGACGCAGTAAAATTGGATGATGACCCGAAGGGACTCAAGTCAGGCGCGTTCCAACGACGGTCGTTCGATCCGCCATTCTACAATACAAACATGGGGGTGAAAATTGAACATCTGGATAACCGTTCCCATCGCCGCCCTCCTGGGCTATCTCCTCGGTTCGATCCCGGTCGGCCTGTGGGTGACGCGCCTATACGGCGTGGACATCCGCACCGTAGGCAGCGGACGCACGGGCGGCACCAACGCCTGGCGCGCGGCCGGACTCAAAGCCGCCATCCCCACTGTGCTCGGTGATGCGCTCAAGGGCGCGGTCGCTGTGCTGCTGGTCCGCTGGCTCTTCTATCGCGTGTTTCCCGAACCGGGGATCATGACTGTGGATGAGGCCGTGCTTCGCAACACGGTGGTGCAACTTTCCGTGGCTCTGGCCGGCGGGCTGGCGGTGATCGGCCACAACTGGTCCGTCTTCAACGGCTTTAAGGGCGGGGCCGGCGGCATCACCAGCGCAGCCACGGCCATGGCCATTTCGCCCCTGGTGGGCGGCATAGTCTGGATCATCGGCGCCTTCCTGATCTGGTGGACGCGCATGGCTTCGGTCGGCACCTTCAGCGTGGGCGTGAGCGCCTTCGCCCTCTTCCTGATCCTGGGCGCCAACCAGCTTGCGCCCTGGCCCTACGCCGTCTTTGGGGTCATTGCGCTCTTCTCCGTCATGGTGGCCCTGCGCTCCAACCGGGAAAAATTGCGCAAGCAGGAGGAGCGCATCATCACCCTGTGGTAGAAGGACAGGGATGCAGAAGCCCGACTATCTATTCACAATCAGGCTCGTCAGACCGAGCGGGTGATTCCCCCATCCACCCGAATGTTCTGGCCGGTGATGTACCCCGCTTCGGGCGACAGCAGGAACGCGACCAGGCTGGCGACCTCGTCCACCCGCCCCCGCCTGCCCAGGGGAATGGACGACCGGGTGGCGTCGTCGATGGCGTAGGTGTCAATGTACCCCGGCAACACGTTGTTCATGCGGATGTTGTCTCCACCGTAGCGGTCGGCGTAGAGCTTGGCGAAAGCGCCCAGCCCCGCCCGCAGGGTGGAGGAGACCGGGAAAGAGGCTGATGGCTCGAACGCGGCGAAGGTGGAAATGTTGACCATGGCCCCGCCTCCCTGCGCCACCATGATCGGCGTCACCAGGCGAGCCATACGCACCACGTTGAGTAGCGCCAGGTCCAGCCCGTTATGCCAGTCGTCATCGCTGAGCGCGAGCAGATCGCCGCTGGGCGGATGGCCCGTGTTGTTGACCACGGCGTCGATGTGGCCATGACGGGTCAGGGCTTCGTCTACGACGCGCGCTAGATCGTCCGGCTCGGTGACGGACCCTTGCACGCCTGTCGCGTCCAGGCTCGCGGCCAGGTCCAACACCGCCTGGCTGCGACTCATGAGGACTAGATTGTAGCCTTGTTTCGCCAGCCTCCGGGCGATGGCGGCCCCCATCCCCTGGCTGGCTGCTGTGATGATGGCTGTTTTGGGATCATTCATTGAGTGCGTCTCCTGGTAGATGAACGTAAAGTTCGATTATACGTTCGTTCGTTTGTCCGGTCAAAGAACCTCTGCTCAATATTCCGAGGCGTAGAAGTCCGGCTTTTGTCAAAAGCCGGACTCCTTTTGTCGCTAACCCCGGTTTATTGAAACCGGTGCGTCAAAGAGGAAAAATTCGTTTCACTTGCCGGATAGTTGACACAATCTCTTCTCCGTTGCAAGATCAGGGTGAATCGAGAGATCGAGAGATTGGCGATCGTTGAGTTTGGGACCAATCGCCCACCATCAAACAGGCGCACTGCATGAACGAAAACAGCCAGCCAATTCCATCCCCGACCGCCCACTTCGATCGTTTCGCCCGCTTCTATGACGCCGACTATCGCGCCTATCGGGACGATCTGGACTTGATCGCCGCACTGGCGGACGAGGCCGGCGACCCTATCCTGGAGTTGGGGTGCGGGACCGGGCGCGTGCTGGCTCCCCTGGCTGCACAGGGCCATGCGATCACCGGCGTAGACATCAGCCCCGCGCTGTTGGATGTGGCCCGCCGCAAGCTGGCGCTGCATCAACTCACTGACCGGGCCACCCTGGTCGATGCCGATCTGCGCTCGTTCGATCTGCCTGACAAGAACTTCCGTTTCGCCTTCTGCACCAGCAACACCCTCATGCACCTGGAGACTCAGGCCGATCAGCTTGCCGTCCTGCACAACGCCCATCGCCATCTCGCAATGGACGGCCTGCTGCTCATCGACCTCTTCAACCCCGACATGTCCCGGATGCTGGAGGTGAACGGCCTGCAAGAACTGGCCGACCAGTGGCGGGACGAGGAGACGGGCGCCGACGTCTACAAGTGGAGCGTGCGCACCCTGGACCTGGCCGAACAACTCCAGGACACCCTTTTTATCTATGAGGAATTCTTCCCCGATGGTCGCGTGCAGCGCACGGCCAATCAGTTTATCTTGCGCTTCCTCTGGCGAGGAGAGGCCGAGCTCATGCTGCAGGCCGCCGGTTATCACCTGGAGGCGGTCTGGGGCGATTTCGACGGCAGCCCCTACGACGGGGGAAGCGAGCGATTGATTTTGCTGGCGCGGAAAAGAGAAATTGAAGATTGAAAATTGAAGATTGGGTGGCGGCGTTCTATGGTCACCCTGTCATCTTGCCATTCTGTCATGAACAAAGCCAACTGCCCATGAATCCAAAAAATCTCACCCTCGAAACCCGTCGTTCGCTGGACCGCCTGACGCCGCGGCTGGAGGCGGAATTCGCCGACCATGTGGAGAGCGAGGAGTGGGCCGCGTTCCGTCGCCGGCTGGACGCATACTTTCCCCGCCTCTTTCGCCTGCTGTTGGACCTCTACGGCGACCGCTACGACTTCTTCTATCACCTGGAGCGCATCCTGACCCTGGCGGCCCGTTCGTGGCTGGAGCGGCCCGCGGATCTGAAGACGCTGGATGCGATTCGGGAGGCCGATCCCAACTGGTATCAGCAGGAGGAGATGCTGGGCGGCGTCTGCTATGTGGACCTCTGCGCCGGAGACTTGGCAGGCGTGCGCGAGAAGATCTCCTATTTCCAGGAACTGGGGCTGACCTACCTCCACTTGATGCCCCTTTTCAAGACGCCGTCCGGGGACAATGACGGCGGTTACGCGGTCAGCGACTATCGTCAGGTGAATCCGCGCCTGGGCCACATGGACGACCTGCGCGCGTTGGCTGCGGACCTGCGCGCCCACGGCATCAGCCTGGTGCTGGACTTTATCTTCAACCATACGGCTGATGATCATCCCTGGGCCCAGGCCGCGCGCGCCGGCGATCCCGACTACGCAGACTATTACTTCATCTTCCCCGACCGCACCCTGCCCGACCAGTATGACCGCACCCTGCGTGAGATATTCCCTGACAAACATGCGGGCAGCTTCACCTACAAGCCGGACATGGATCGCTGGGTGTGGACCACGTTCAATGAGTTCCAGTGGGACCTGAACTACGCCAATCCCAACGTCTTCCACGATATGGCCGGCGAGATGCTCTTCCTGGCCAACGCCGGCGTGGAAACCCTACGCCTGGACGCGTTGGCCTTTATTTGGAAACAGTTGGGGACGAATTGTGAGAATTTGCCCCAGGCTCACGAATTGGTGCAGGCGTTCAACGCCCTGGTGCGCATGGCCGCGCCTTCGCTGCTTTTCAAATCGGAGGCTATCGTCCACCCGGACGAGGTGATCAAGTATATTAGCGTGGACGAATGCCAGCTTTCGTACAACCCCTTGCTCATGGCCCTGCTCTGGAACAGCCTGGCCACCCGCAAGGCCGATCTGTTGAGCTATTCCATGGCGCGTCGTTTCCGGATTCCGGCCGGCTGCAGCTGGGTCAACTACGTGCGCTGCCACGACGACATCGGCTGGACTTTTGACGACGGCGACGCCGCCGCGCTGGGGATCAACGGCTATGATCACCGGCGTTTTCTCAACGATTTTTACACCGGGCGTTTCCCCGGCAGCTTCGCCCGCGGCTTGCCCTTCCAGGAGAACCCGCGCACGGGCGACGCCCGCATCTCCGGGACCCTGGCCTCCCTGGCCGGGCTGGAGCAGGCGCTGCTGGACAACGACGCCGCGGAGATCGAGTTGGCCATCTCCCGCATTTTGCTGCTACACGCCATCATCCTCAGCATCGGCGGCATCCCCCTCTTCTATCTGGGGGATGAGGTGGGGATGCTCAACGATTACGGGTACAGTCAAGATCCGGCCAAGGCGGATGACAGCCGCTGGGTCCACCGGCCGCGCCTGAACTGGGCCAAGGTGGAGAAGCGTCACGATCCGGAGACGGTGGAGGGACGCATCTACGCGGGGCTGCAACGGTTGATCCAGGTGCACAAGGCCACGCCCGCGTTCGGCGGCGTGGAGATGGAGGTGATCGAAACCGGGAGCGAACACGTCTTCGGTTTTGTGCGCACCCGCGTCGTGGACGGGCGGGAGGAGCGGGTGGTGGTCCTGGCCAACGTCAGCGAGCACGATCTGCGCCTGGACGCCAACGTCCTGCGGCTCTACGGGCTGAGCTATCGTTTCCTGGAGTTGATTGGCGAGCGGGAGATCGAGTTGAACGAGGGGCCTCTGTTGCTGGATCCGTATCAGGTGTTGTGGTTGCAGGCTATGCCGAAGGGGTAGAGTCTTTATCGTGCCCAAACCACGCTTGTAGCGTCTCTCGCAGCATGACGAATGCCGGATCTTGGCATCGGGATAGACCCACCCGTCGGGCAATCTCCTGGAAAAGGGCCGAAGAGCGGGGGCGACGTTGTCGCTGCAACAACGCTTCTAGCAGTTCCTTGGGATATCCTGGTTTGGGTTGGTCTTCATCCCAATAGCCGGCCTGTTTGGCCAGAGCGTGAATATCGTCCCAGGATGTACGCAATACGCCCGAGACTTCCCTCGAATCGGCCCACACCCAGATTTCCAACTCTGGGTTAATGACGATTGCCTGGCAGTCGTTTTCTTCCCATCCTTTGGTCTGCATCCCATTCATCAACTGGTTTCGAAGATAGGCGGCATCACCTGGCGCACCATCCCAGGCGGCGTCCAGCACCACCAGGGCGTGGCGGTGACTGGTTACATAGGGGGCTAGAAAATCGGCGGCTTCGTGAAAAACGCCGGGGTCTTTGCGTGGATGTCGAAAGATGTCATAATCAGGGATAGGGCGAATGTCAAAAGATTGGTAACGCTCTCTCAATAACGTATCCAGCGTTTTTTCCTGTTGAATGTCGGCCACAAGCACGACCAATTCTTTGTTCATCCCAGCACCCCCGCGGCGTACAGCGTGGAAAGATCGACCTCGCCCCGCCATTCTTTCAGCGCCGGATGTTTATCGCCGCTGACAATGCTGATGGCGCCTGATGGATTCTTGGCAAAACAGAGCAACTGACTTGGCGCGGCCAATCCCAGGAATAGGGGAGAATGGGTGGCGATGAGGACTTGTCCCCCGTAAACGGATGAAAGAGACTGGAAGACGCCCTCCACGGCTTTGGGATGAATGCCATTTTCTGGTTCTTCGATTAGATAAATATTGGATTGGTCGGGTAAATAAGCCAGTAGCGTTAGCGCTAACAGGCGTAGGGTGCCATCAGAAACCAGCCAGGAAGGGACTGGCTCCTGGCTGCTGGCATAGTTTAGCGCCAGATAGAGGTGGCGATCCTCTGGTCGTTCATATATCCGTATTTTTTTAATGTCGGGCAGGATTGTCTGCACATGGGCCACCCAATCCTGATATGCGTGAGGATGATGCCGTTCCAGGTCTTGAATGACCAGCGGCAGATTAGCCCCTTCCACACTGAACGACCGGGACGCGGATGGGCTGACCGGTTTGCGCATGGCTGTGCTATTAAGGGCCAAAACCTGCACTCCTTCTAGTAACAGATTGCGCACCCAGATGGCGATAGGAAAACGGCTGGCGTCATCTGGCAAACCCGACAGCGCCGCCTTCCGTTCGCCCACCCTATATTGGATGTTCCATTTTCCCGTTTCCGACTTGTAGTAATCGTTTCTCGAATGGGCGGATTTCTTGGCTACGGTTCGCCATCCTGGCGGCGTTTTTCCTTTATGAAGAATGGACGGCAGTGGGGACGGCTCGTATGGAAAGAGATCGAGCTGTTGAGGAGACAGCGTCTCTTTGCGACGGGCTGTTCCCCGTCCCCGCTGGCTGTCAATGAGCCACAGAGTTTCCGCTTGGATCTCTAATTCGCCGCTGGAGGCTTTGCCGAAAGCGACTTCATAGCGAGCGATATCATGAAGGGCTTCTCCGTTGCCGTTACGTCCGGAGCCTCGCAGATGTGATGGTACGCTAAATTCAATAGCCAGTTCAAAACGATCCGCTGTTTGATTGAAGATCAATTCATCCAGGCTACGGGCCCGCCCTTGTTCGGGCTTGGCGCCGAAGAGCAAGGCCTCATCCAGTCCGTGTCGAACGAAATCTCCCAGCAAGGCCACCACATCCAAAAAGGTGGATTTGCCGGATGCATTAGGCCCCACCAACACCTGGAAAGGCAGCACCTCCTGAGAAATATAGTGCAGGCTGCGGTAGTTGAGGGCCTCTATTTTTCGAATCATATCGCATCTCCATGGGGGATCCCGCGCTGTTAGCGTTTGGCCCAGTTCTGCAACTGTCTTTTCTACGCTGCTGAAGCAGCCGTCTAAAGTATGACTATAGCGCCCGTGTTCATTGTAGCAGTCTATAAGCCATCTGAAAAGCCGGAAATGGCGCGATTATTAGACTGTACGGATGAGCGCAAGCCACTCATCGAATCGAAGATTCCCCGATGGTTTGCGCCCACTTGCATTCGGAGATAAAACCGTTGTACTATGTCTTTTGTCAAAGTCCATCAATTCGACTCCCTGTTTCTCAGGATTATCCCACTATCGATACCAGTTGGCGTCTGGCGCCCTGGTCCGAAAGGAGACCCACACTATGTTAAACCTGGCAGTGCTTTTGGAAGAAGGCGCCCGCGATTGGCCCGACCGGGTGGCCGTCATTTTCAACGAGACTAAGTTGACCTATGCTCAGGTCAATGGCGCAGCCAACCAGGTCGCCAATGGCCTGGCTTCCCGCGGGATCGGCAAGGGTGACAAGGTGGCCCTGAGTTGTCCCAATTTGCCCTATTTCCCCATTGTCTACTATGGCATTCTCAAAACCGGCGCCACGGTCGTGCCCCTCAATGTGCTTCTCAAAGGACGTGAGATCGCCTACCATCTGGACGATTCGGACGCCAAGGCCTTTTTCTGCTTCCAGGGCACGCCCGATCTGCCCATGGACCAGTTTGGCTATGAGGGCTTCCAGCAGGCGGAACGGTGCGAACACTTCTTCATGATTACTGCTGACCCGGCCGCGCCCTCGCCCATCGAGGGAACCATGACCCTGGGCCAAATGATGCACGGCCAGCCGCCTGCGTTCACCCGGGCCGTGACCAGTTCCAACGATACGGCCGTGATCCTCTACACCAGCGGCACCACCGGCCAGCCCAAGGGCGCGGAGTTGACCCACTCCAACATGATCATGAACGCGCGGGTCTGCGCAGATAATCTCTTCCCCGAAATTGACCATCCGGTGCACCTGATCACGCTGCCCCTTTTCCATTCCTTCGGACAGACGGTGCAGATGAACACGGGCTTCTATCAGGGCGCGAGCCTTTCCCTGTTGCCCCGTTTCGACCCGGACGCGGCTTTGGCCATCATGGAACGGGACAACGTCTCCTCTTTCGCCGGCGTGCCCACCATGTACTGGGCCATTCTCCACTATCCCCACGCAGACAAGTATGATCTGGAAAAGATCGCCCGCAACATGCAGATCGCGGTCTCCGGCGGTTCGGCCATGCCGGTGGAGGTCATGCGCGCTTTTGGAGAGCGCTTTACGGTTAAAATTCTGGAAGGCTACGGCCTCTCCGAAACCAGCCCGGTGGCCAGCTTCAACCGCATCGACAAGCCGGCCAAGCCGGGGTCCGTGGGCCTGCCCATCTGGGGAATCGATATTCGGATCGTGGATGAGGATGACAAGGACGTTCCCCAGGGCGAGCTGGGCGAGATCGTCATCAAAGGCCACAACATCATGAAGGGGTATTACAAGCGGCCGGAGGCCACGGCCGAGGTCATGCGCACGGGCTGGTTCCACAGCGGCGACATCGGCTACATTGATGAGGACGGTTACGTCTATATCGCCGACCGGGTCAAGGACATGATCATCCGCGGCGGCTTCAACGTCTACCCGCGCGAGATCGAAGAAGTGCTGATTACTCACCCGGCCGTCAGTCTGGCCGCGGTCATCGGCGTGCCCCATGACAGCCACGGTGAGGAGGTCAAGGCCTTTGTGATCCTCAAGCCGGGCGCTGAGGCTACCGTGGAGGAACTGCTCGCCTGGAGCAAAGAGAACATGGCCGCCTACAAGTACCCGCGCATCATCGAGATCCGCGAGGAACTACCCATGACCGCGACGGGGAAGATTTTGAAGCGGGAGTTGCGGGAAGATTAAAAATCGAAGATTAAAGATTGAAGATTGGACTGAGAGGTCCAATCTTCAATCCTCAATCTTCAATCCTCAATTTTTGGCTAAATAATATCGCAGTGCCCACCCAAACACGCCAATTCCTGGGCCGCGGTGGTGTAGTCCTCCTGCTCGTAGCGCCAGAGCTTGGAGAAGTCGATGTCTGGGAAGGTGGCGGCGCGTTTGATGTATTCTTCCTCGCCGATCTCCTCGTAGGGCATTTGATCGTACTGGGCGTCGAAGGCCGGCAGGAAGGTCATGCCGCCGATCTTGTCTTGATTTTCCCACACCCAACGAATGATATCCAGCACCTCATCGGGCTGGTAGGTGATGGTGACGCTGGGGTTGTGCTCGGTCCAGTGGGTTTTGACCTGGAGCCAGTATTCGCACTGTTCCAATGCGCTGCGATCATTGCGGGTGATGGCTCCCTCCGGGGCTTTGACCGGGAAGTGGGCCACCCAGGTGTTGGCGCTGTCCGCGGTTTGGCCGTTTTCCGGATCCATGGGGGCGCCGGCGTCGCGCAGCACCTTGTAGACCGGTGTGTGGACGCCCACGCGCACGTTGCGCACATAGTAGGGGGCCCAGCGGGGGTGTACGCCCGGCGAGCAGTTGAGCAACTGGGACGAGTTGCCCGAGGGCTTCACCGTGGTCACCGCGGCCGAGCGGTTGATGCCGAGCATATCCGCATAGCGCTGGTTGGTCGCCACCGCGTGTTCCCGCAATCGCACCTGCACTTCCGGATCCCGGGCCAGTTCGCTATCCATCTGGCCGTTGATGTCCACACCCAGCAGTCGTTCTTCCTCACAGTTTTGTCGCCATTGGGGGCGCAGCCCGGGGAAATGGGTGGCCGCCGACTGGATGGTGCCGATGATGGTGGCCAGTTCCACCTTCTCTTTTAGTTCTTCGAACGTATCATCCGGCCGCGCAACCGTGATGCTCAGATTGCAGAACTGGTAGGGGCGAAGCACGATCTCACCGCAATTGTGTACGTATAGTCCATTGGCGTCGAAGGCGTGCACTTGCGGAATTGTGCAATC
>Ga0114931_10005189_pt1 | contig 16114 bp, 12 predicted proteins | sample 2SBtaG_FD_89579 | JGI IMG/M metagenome (GOLD analysis project Ga0114931, IMG submission 89579) | Deep subsurface microbial communities from Kolumbo volcano to uncover new lineages of life (NeLLi) - 2SBTROV14_V59a metaG | ecosystem: Environmental > Aquatic > Marine > Volcanic | place: Kolumbo...
TCGATGACCAACACCGATACCGCCGATGTCACGGCGACCGCCGATCAGGCGGTCGATCTTGCCCGTGCCGGGTCCGAGATCGTGCGTATCACGGTCGACCGGAACGAGGCCGCCGCCGCTGTGCCGCATATCCGCGAGCGGATTGAGCGCACCGGCATCACCGTGCCGCTGGTCGGCGATTTCCACTACAACGGCCACACCCTGCTCGAAGCCCATCCGGCCTGCGCCGAGGCGCTCTCGAAATACCGGATCAATCCCGGCAATGTCGGTTTTGGCGACAAGCGCGATGCCCGCTTCGCGGCGATGATCGAAACGGCACTCAAACACGATCGCCCGGTGCGGATCGGCGTCAACTGGGGCAGCCTTGACCAACAGTTGCTGACCGCGCTGATGGACGAAAATGCCGCCCGGCCGCAACCGCGCCCGGCGCGCAACGTCATGCTGGAGGCCATTGTCAGATCGGCGCTTGGAAGCGCCGAACAGGCCGAGGCCCTGGGGCTGGCGCGCGATCACATCGTGCTGTCGGCAAAAGTCAGCGCGGTCCGCGATCTGATCGAGGTTTACACCATGCTGAGCGGGCGCTCGGACCATGCGCTGCATCTCGGCCTGACCGAAGCCGGCATGGGGCCAAAGGGCGTCATTTCGTCGAGCGCCGCGCTTGCCGTGCTGCTGCACCGTGGCATCGGCGATACCATCCGCATCTCGCTGACCCCTGAACCCGGCGGCGACCGCACCCAGGAAGTGCTGGTTGCCCAGGAACTGCTGCAGGCGATGGGCCTGCGCGCATTCAAGCCGACGGTGGTTGCCTGTCCCGGCTGCGGGCGCACCACCAGTACGGTGTTTCAGGAACTGGCGCGCGATATCGAGGACTATGTGCGCGAGCGCTCAAGCACCTGGCGCGAGCATTATCCGGGCTTTGAAAACCTTCAGCTCGCGGTCATGGGCTGCATCGTCAACGGGCCGGGCGAAAGCAAGCATGCCGATATCGGCATCTCGCTGCCCGGCACCGGCGAACAGCCAACAGCGCCGGTCTTCATCGACGGCAGGAAGGCGATGACGCTGAAAGGCCCGGACCTGGCCGGCCAGTTTCGTGCGATCATCGAGAATTATGTCAAGACCCGCTATTGCGGTGGCGAGTGAGCGGATCTGGGACAGGCAAGCGTGCGCGGGGGTCCATTGCCGGTGCCAGGTCAGACATGAGATTTTGTGAAACACTGTGGCTGTTCATGACCCGAAGCGGAGTCATGGAGATGGCCGGTCACCCGGGTAAAACTTCGCCGCCGAAGAAAAGGATTGCAAGCGGGACGGGAGAGACCGCGATCGCGATTGTCGCGAGAAAGCCCGGCACCGAATAAAGCCTGCTGACGCCGGCCATCAACGCAAGGCCGCCGCCGCCGCCAATCAGGATATTGCCCGGCAGGTTCACGGCGATCGCCAGCGCGATGTAGCGATGTTGCAAAAGAAAAGGAATTAAACGGTTAGGAGGTTTCGATATCAGGAACGCCAACCGGTCTTCGCCACTCATGGGTTCGATGGTTCTCAGCAATTGGCTTGCTCTGCCGAACCATAGTCCGTCAAGCAGGCTGATCAACGCATCAAGACGGATAAACCGTCCGATAAAAAAACCGATTGAGAGCCCGGCAAGGGTGCTGAGATAGACCAGCAGCACGATACCGGACCCAACCATGCCGATAAGCGCAAGTCCGATCTCGACGCCCGGCACAAAGGGGATCGCGATCAGCAGCGCATGAACGACCGCCGAGGTCATTATGACCTTGTGCACGGCGTCTTCATTGCTGGGCCGAAGTTCAAGTTTCAGGACGCCAACGACCCAATCAGCCGCGAAGTTGGCCGCCGCGATCAGCAAAATCAAAAGGACAAGTTTACCAAGTGTACGCCAAAACTTGCCTTTCGCCCGGACGTTCGGTGGCATCCGATCACATGCTGACGACTGGTTTGGGGGCGGCCACAAGCTTGCCCTCAAAGAGGAGTTTCCTTTCAACCGTCCGATACCACCTCTTTACGGTCCAGGTCGATTCACCCTTGATAATTCCGTTCTTGATCGTTCCTCGCCACACAATATTTGCATCCTTGTATGTACAAGAGGAGACGCTGAGGAATTCGGTCTTTCCGCCTCTGTCGCGGACAAAGTAGGTTCCCGCCCGATAGCCGCATGTTTTTACACATTCAGTTGAAACAAACCTGCCCTTCGAGAACACAAACGTATCCTTCGTGCGGGCTGGCTCCTCAGGCGAGCCGATTGACCCTGAAAAAGTCATGCCGTCCAACGGACCTGTCCCGGCAGTCAAGGTTTCTTCGACCGATACGGCTTGTACCGGCTTCGTCACTTGTGACGCCAGAAACCAGCCGCCAGCCAGCGCTAACAAGAGTACGCCGATACCGACAAGATATTTCGGTTCTGACATCATCATGTACACCATTCAGCTCATTTTTTCAGCACACGGAGTGCTTGGGTTTTTCATATCCACCGTGGAAGCAAGATTGATGACAGGCCATGCCGCCCGCGGCCCTTGCCCATCAATTCTCTGCCGCACCGGCTGTTTTGGCCATTTCGGAATATCGGCGGATGCGCGAAACCAACAGCGATGGTCGAATTTAGCCAGGCGCTTCGGGCGGCTTGTTTCGATGCCGATGAAATACATGAATGAACTTCAATTCAGAAGGTTTTGCCATTCACGAATTTCTCGTAGCTGCCATTGAGGCTGCCATCGACGTTGAACTTGGTCACCACGCCATCCACGACCAGAACATCGAGGCAGCGCAGCCGTCCCTTGTCCTTGCCGGCCCATGAGATGCAGATGCTGTCGTCGTTGGCAATTCCATAATATCCATTGGCAGTCCAGCCGCCGCCGACTTTTTCGGCACTAAGATCGTTTTTCTTGCCGTAATAAATCGCAATCTTCTTGTCTCCTGATCCGGAAACCCATATTCCGGTCCGCCCGACAAACCGATCCGCGATTTGGTCAGCGGTCAGTCGCGTAGCGCCATTGTCAAGCGCCTTCCGCATCGCCGATCCGGCCTGCGCACCATAGGATGTGCCGGCAAGCGCGAGCACGGTGAGGCAACCGATTATCGTAGATTTGGTGTTCATAGGTCTGTTCCTCCGTTGAAGGAAATGGATGAGGGTGCAAACGTCTGCGTTGCTGCCGGCGCCAATCTAGCATTAGAAAAACGCATATCGAGCTGTGTATTCGCATATATATTATGCAACAATGCATGGCGATGGATTGGAACGACCTGCGTATCTTTCTGGAGATTGCACGTGCCGGCTCGATGACTGCGGCGGCGCATCAGCTGGGCGTGAACCAATCGACTGTGTCGCGTCGGCTTTCGGCGATGGAGACAAGCCTCGGCGTCCGCTTGATCAACAGACGCTTCGGCGGCGCCATGTTGACCGCCGCGGGCGAGGAGTTGCTGGAACGAGCCCGGGAAATTGCGGATGAATTCGCTCAGATTGAACGCCGAATCGCGGGTCGCGACACGCGACTGTCCGGTCGGCTGCGGATCACCTGCACCGACAACTTCGTCAATCGATATCTGGCGACCCACTTCGTCCGTTTCGCCCGTACACACCCGGAGATAGACCTTGAGATCAGCACAAGTTACCAGCATCTCAGCCTTGCCCGACGCGAAGCCGACGTCGCGATCCGGACGACGCTCAAGCCGCCGGAGACGCTGGTCGGCCGGCGGCTGTTTTGTTGTGCCCTCGCGGCTTATGCATCGCCGGAGATAGTGGCCGCTCTGCCACCTGATCCCGATCCGGCCCGGCTTGACTGGATTGGCTGGAGCAGCGAGGCATACAACCGGCTGATGATCAGCAATCATTTCCCGACGGCCAATATCCGGCACTGGTGCAACAGCCAACATGACATAACGACGATGGCGCGGGCAGGCCTCGGCGTAGCGGTCACGGGCTGCTTCGCGGCGGATTCGGATCCGGGGCTGGTCCGCGTCTATCCCGAACCGATTACCGATACGGACATGGACCTCTGGGTGCTGACGCATCCGGACCTGATGCGCGTCGCTCGTGTGCGTGAATTCACGGCATTTATTGCCGATACCTTTCTCGCGGACCGGGACCTGTTTGAGGGGCGTCGGCCGACCGCCCCCGCCGGTCGAAGTATCCAGCGGACGCCAAGCAGGCCTCCGAGTGGTCAGTCATAAACAGCCGCATTTGACCCATTTGAGACCTCACCGGTCTGGAAGAAACCGTTTTCGCCCGGAACCACGCCTTCAACCGCCCATGCCCTTGCAGCCAACAGAATTTCTCCGTCAGGTCCGGTTGACAGCTTTTCACAAAAAGCATCCCTGATGTTGTTTCGTAGAGGTTCAGCGAGTGACATGCAGCATCTCGATGCCGAGCCGGTTCCACCCGGAAACGGCTCCCAATAGTGAAAAAATTCCCGAAAGCCGCAGCCATATCAATGGCCGTCGTCTCCATATTCAATAAGCCTGCTTTCGTGAAAGCGTCCGATAGCGGACGCCCGGGCAGGCCGCTGAAACGCCGCCAATGGCGCACTGGAAAATTCCGGCGCGCACCGCTCAGCGATCCACAACCAGGATCTCGCGCGAATAGGAGGTGAGATAATCCGCGCCGGTTTCGGTCACCACGATCGAATCGCCTATCCGCCCGCCCAGCTCGCCGTCAATCGAGATGCCGCCGTCAACCGCGAACGTCATGCCGGGCCGCAGGATCGTCATGTCACCCGCCTTCAGTTCCGGCGCTTCCAGATAGGACATGCCGATGGAGCGGCCCGTGCGATACCCGGTCGCATAACCCTGTGCGCGATAAACCTCATCGGCGGCTTCGGCGATGCTCTGAGCTGTTACCCCCGGCCTGATTGCAGCGATAGCGGCCTGCTGGGCATCGATAGCGGCCTGTTGCACGCGGGCGGCTTCGCCGGATACCTGCCTGATGAAGAACATGCGGTCGAAGCCGAGCTTGTACTGTTTGAACTGCGCCATGTTGCAAAAGCAGAAATAGACCGGATCGCCCTGTTCCAGCGGCTTGACGCTGGCCCGCCGGTGCACCATCGAGGTGTCTTTTCCCGACTGCATGATCTGCAGGTTGTGTATCATCGGCGAGATGAATGCCTCCCACCCCTTGTCGGTCAGAAATCCGGCGGCCTTGCGGGTGCCCGCATTAATCACCGCAAGTGCGGCTTCATATTCCGGCACACCGTCACCCAGAGCTCCCTCGGCGGCGGTCATCATCGCACCGGCAATGTCTCCTGCCCGGCGCATGATTTCGATTTCCTCAGGTGACTTGATCATCCGCATTTCGCCCAGCATGGTGGCGATGTCATTGAGTTTGACGCCGGGCAGCTGATCATCGAACCAGTTGCGCACAAGTGACGGCAAGGCGGCTCGCTCGACACCGACCCGGCCCGGCCGTTCGCCCAGTGCCCGGACCAGCACGTTCTCCCAGCGATCCGCGCCCGCATCCTCCCAGGTCATGATGTTATCGACCCAGGTCATGGCGGAAACCATCTCGCTTTCCATCAGCGGAGTAATGACGACGGGCGCTTCATGCGGACGGACGAGAAGGAACGTCGGCCTGCCGAACTCAACCGACAGATAACCCCAAAAGCCGGCCAGATAGGCGATGGAACCCTCGTCGGTAACAATTGCGACGTCGATGGCGGCATCGCGAAGACGGTTCTGGAATTCGGCGGTGCGCCGGCGGGCCTGTTCGAGCATGTGTGAGCCCCTCCGGGGTTCGTGAGATCTCCGCCTTAGTCGGGCGTGTGGATCGGCAGGCCCAGGCGGGCGCGCCGGGCCAGCCACAGGCTTGGCCGGTAACGGTCTTCGCCGGTGATCGCCTGCAGGCGCTCGAGAATGGTGAGCGTTTCGGTTAATCCGATATGTTCCGCCAGTTCCAGCGGCCCCAGCGGATAGTTGAGGCCAAGCTTCATGGCGAGATCGACCTCGGCCGGCGCGGCGATGCCGATCTGGGCGATCTCGCAGCCCAGATTGGCGATCATCGCGCGGACCCGCTGGGAAATGAAGCCGGGCGAATCCTTGATCATTGTGACCTTGCGGCCCGAGGCGTTGAGCGCGGCGCCGAGCGCGTCACGGGCGCTGCCGTCAGTGCCGGGCGCTGTCATGATCGTGACGCGGGTTTGCGTGTCGCAGCTGAGATCGATGCCGACAAGGCGACGGAAGTCGGCGCCGGTCCGGCTGGCGAAAGTCGAGCAGTCTTCACCCAGCAAGGCGACAACGAGCGGGCTGCCGCCGTCATCGGCGATTATCTCCAGCCCGACGCCGGCGGCAAAGCTCCTGAGCTGATCTGATGGGTCAGCGCAGACGATTGTCGTTGCCGGGGCGGCATCGCTCTCATGGTCCGCGCTCGGGACATCGACGGGCGCGCCCTTGTCGTCATAGCGATAATTGCCGGCGCCAGTCTTGCGGCCGAGCCGGCCAGCCTCAAGCAGCGCCTTGTGGGGGAAATAGGTTTTCAGCCGTGGATCGTCGGAAAAGCCCTGATAGATGATCTGGCTGACCGGATAGTTGACGTCGACCCCGGTCAGATCCATCAGTTCGCAGGGGCCCATGCGAAAGCCGCAACAGTCGCGCATCACCGCATCGATTTGTGCCGGCATCGCAACATTGTCGTGGAGCAGGCGCATTGCCTCGGTGGTGTAGGCGCGCCCGCCGTGATTGACGAGAAAGCCGGGTGCGTCTTTTGCCACCACCGGGGTGCGCCCCATGCGGCGGCCAAGGCCGGTGAGAAAGTCGATCACGTCGCCGGCCGTCTCCGGCCCGCGGATCACCTCGACAAGCTTCATCAGCGGGACCGGATTGAAAAAATGCATCCCCGCGATGCGTCTGCGGCCGGTGCACGACCGGGCAATCGACGCAATCAGCAGAGACGAGGTGTTGCTGGCGATAATGCAGTCGTCTGTGACCTGGTCCTCCAGGTCGACGAAGATTTTCTGTTTGAGATGGAGATCCTCAAACACCGCTTCGATCACCACATGGCAGTTCGCGAAATCGGCCAGCCCGCCGGCAATGGTCACCCGCGATTTCATGGCCGCGACATCACCCGCCTCGAGCCGACCTTTTTCGACCGACCGGTCGAGCCGGGCAAATACCTGATCGCGGCCGGCTTCGGCGCCGCCATCCCGGGCATCGAAAAGTACCACCGAAATGCCGCCCTGGAGCGCCACCTGGGCGATCCCCTGACCCATGGCGCCGGCGCCGATAACGCCGAGTTCAAGGTCGGGGCTGTCTGGTCTGATCATCTGCCGGTTTCCTGCTCACGATGTTGTTGTTGCGCTGCAAGATGACGAATAGCGCTGCGGCTTGCAAGCCCCCTGCGCGCGCCGCAGCCGGCGTCAATATCCGCGGTTCGGGTCGACGACGTTTTGCAGAGGCAGTCCCTGCCGGTGGTGTTCGATCTGGCGCCATATCGAGCGGCACAGCGCGCGCGGGTCGGAGACGCTGGCATTGTGCGGGGTGATGGTGACACGAGGATGGGTCCACAGCGCGCTGCCGGCGGGCAGCGGCTCGTGCTCGAAGACATCAAGGGTCACGCCATGGAGCGTGCCATCATCGAGCGCCTTGAGGATATCCGCCTCGTTCTGGGTCTGGCCGCGTCCGGCGTTTATCAGCACCGGCCCGTCGACGACCCGGTCACGGGCGAGACGGGCAAACAGGGCATAGTCGAGGATGCCGGCGGTATCGCGCGTATGCGGCAGCAGCGACACCAGAATTTCGGTGTGCGCCAGAAAATCATCGAGCCGGCCGGCACCGGCAAAGCTCTCGATCCCGGTAACGGACTTGGCCGTCCGGATCCAGCCCGCAACCTGAAAGCCGAGATCGCGCAAGCGTTCTCCGGCCGCCTGGCCGAGGACACCGAAACCGAGAATGCCAACCCGGGTCTCGCTGGCGGCGGGCTGACGGATTTCCTTCCACTCCCTGCGGCGCTGAAATTCGTCATAAGCGCGCTGGCGGCGATGATGCATCAGCACATGCAGCACGACATATTCCGCCATGCGCATGGTGAGATCCGGATCGATGATGCGGACAATCGGCACGCCCGCCGGCAGTTCGGGATCGGCGAAGACATGATCAACCCCGGCGCCAAGCGAGAAGATCACCTCGAGGTTTTTCAGCGACCGGAGTGCGCCCGGCGCCGGTTTCCAGACCATGGCGTATGTGATGTCGTCGCGGCTGCCGCAGTCCGGCCAGACGCGAATGTCGGCGTCTTTGGCCACACCTGCCATTTCCCTGAGCCAGAACGCACTGTCCCAGTCATCGATGATGAACACCAGCGCCATTGCCGCTCCAGGTTCTTCTCTTGGACCGCTTCAGGTTTCAATCGTGCCCGTACCGGTGGTGCGCAATTCGAACGCGGCCGCCATCAGCGCCTTGGTATAGTCGGTCTTCGGCGTGTCGAAAATCTTTTTCGCCGGCCCCTGTTCCACGACTTTTCCAGCCCGCATGACAATGACATCATTGGCAAGTGCGCGCACCACCTTGAGATCGTGGCTGATGAACATGAAGGCCAGCCCGTGGCGGCGCTGAAGGTCGCGCAACAGGTCGACGATCTGGGCCTGAACCGACATGTCGAGGGCACTGGTCGGCTCGTCAAGCATGACGAATCTGGGCTTGAGCGCCATCGCCCGGGCAATGGCGATGCGCTGGCGCTGGCCGCCTGAGAATTCGTGGGGGTAGCGATCGCGGACCGAGGCCTCGAGACCGACTTCCTCGAGCGCTGAAACGATCCGATTCTCGCGTTCGTTCGCGCTCAGGCCGCGGTCCTGCACATCGAGACCCTCGCCGACAATCTGGCGGATCGACATGCGCGGACTCAGCGAGCCATAGGGGTCCTGAAAGACAATTTGCATTTCATGCCTCAGCGGTCGCATCTGGGCGCGCTTGTAGCCGTCGATCGCCTGGCCCCGATAGATGATCGGACCGTCACTTGAAATCAGCCGCAGGACGGCGAGGCCAAGGGTCGTCTTGCCGGACCCTGATTCACCGACAATACCGAGTGTCTGGCCCTCGCGCACATCTATGGTGATGCCGTCGACCGCCTTGATATGGCCGACCGTGCGCCGCAGCGCGCCCCGCCTTACCGGAAACCAGACTTTCAGGTTTTCCGCGCTCAGCACGCTTTGCGCGCGTGGATTGCGTTTTGGCGGCGTGCCCTTCGGCTCGGCCGCCAGCAGGTGCCTGGTGTAGCCGTGCCGGGGGCGGTCGAACACCTGTGCGGTCTTGCCCTGCTCGACGATCTTGCCGCCGGTCATGACACAGACCCGGCTCGCCATCTTGCGCACCACGCCAAGATCGTGAGTGATCAGCAGCATCGCCATGCCCTGTTCGCGTTTCAGTTCATCGAGCAACTCCAGAATCTGCGCCTGGATGGTGACATCGAGCGCGGTTGTCGGTTCATCCGCGATCAGCAGTTCCGGCTCGTTGGCGAGCGCCATGGCAATCATGACGCGCTGGCGCTGGCCGCCGGAAAGCTGATGGGGGTAGCTCTTGAGCCGGGAGATGGGATCGCGGATGCCGACCCGGTCGAGCAGTTCGAGAACCCGCGTTCGCGCCGCCGTGTCGCTCATGCCGCGGTGCACCTTCAGAATCTCGCCGACCTGGCGCTCGATGGTGTGCAGCGGATTAAGCGAGGTCATTGGCTCCTGGAAAATCATCGAAATGACATTGCCGCGGATCGAGCGCATCTCCTTGTGGCCGGCATCGATCAGGTTCTTGTCGCCAAACCAGATTTCGCCGCTGGGATGATGAGCCGCCGGGTAGGGCAGGAGTTGCATGATCGACAGCGCCGTGACCGACTTGCCCGAGCCGGACTCGCCCACCAGCGCCACGGTCTCGCCGGCCCTGATATCGAACGAAATGCGATCGACAGCGAGCGTGTCCCGGTCGCCGACACGAAACGCGACGGACAGGTCCTTCACCTCGATCAGAGATGATTTTCCGGTCATCCAAATGTCTTTCTCGGATCGAGCGCGTCGCGCACCGCTTCGCCGACGAAGATCAGCAGGCTGAGCATGATGGCGATCACCAGAAATCCGGATATGCCGAGCCACGGCGCCTGCAGATTGGCCTTGCCCTGGGCCAGCAGTTCACCGAGCGAAGGTGAGCCCGGGGGCAGGCCGAAGCCGAGAAAATCGAGCGATGTCAGGGTCGTGATCGAGCCGTTGAGAATAAACGGCATGAAGGTCAGGGTCGCGACCATGGCGTTTGGCAGCAGATGGCGGAACATGATCGCCATGTTGCCGACACCCATGGCGCGGGCCGCATTGACATATTCGAAATTGCGGCTGCGCAGAAATTCCGCGCGCACCACACCGACCAGGGCAACCCAGCTGAACAGCAGCAGGATACCAAGCAGGATCCAGAAATTGGGCTCGATGATCGAGGCGATGATGATCAGCAGATAGAGCGAGGGCACACTGGTCCAGACCTCGATGCCGCGCTGAAAGATGAGGTCGACCCAGCCACCGAAATAACCCTGGGTCGCGCCGGCAACAACGCCGACCACCGAAGAAATGACGGTCAGCACAAGGCCGAACAGAACCGAAATGCGAAACCCGTAGAGCAGCCGGGCGACAACATCGCGGCCCTGATCATCGGTGCCGAGCCAGTTTTCCGCGCTCGGCGGCGCCGGTGCCGGCACCGGCAGATTGAGATTGATGGTATCGTAGCTGTAGCGGATGGGCGGCCACAGCATCCAGCCGCCCTTGCCCGCTATCGTCTTGGCGCCTTCGGGATCATCGAAACAGGCCTCAGTGCCGCCGGTTCGGATAAAACAGCTCACGACCGGGTCGCGATAGTCGGCCTCGGTTTCGAATTCGCCGCCGAATGCCGTCTCCGTATAGGTCCAGAACACCGGCATGTAATAACCGCCATCGAACTTGACCAGAAACGGCTTGTCGTTGGCGACAAATTCGGAAAACAGCGTGATCAGGAACAGCGCGAGAAAAATCCAGAAGCTCCAGTAGCCGCGCCTGTTGGCCTTGAAATTGTTCAGCCGGCGACGGTTGATCGGGGACAGTGTCCACCGCGACCGGTTGGGCGGCGTGTCGGCGCTCGGCTGGCGGTCGTCTGCGGGCGTGGCGACGGTTTTTTCCATCACACTTCCCTGGTTTCGAAATCGATCCGGGGATCAATCAGGGTATAGGTCAGATCGCTGATCAGATTGACGGAAAGGCCGAGCAGGCCGAAAATATAGAGATTAGCGAACACCACCGGATAGTCCCGGTTGACGATGGACTCAAATGACAGCAGCCCCAGTCCGTCGAGCGAAAAAATCGTTTCGATCAGCAGGGACCCGGCAAAAAATGCGGAGATGAAGGCGCCCGGAAAGCCGGCAATGATGATCAGCATGGCGTTGCGGAAGACATGGCCGTACAGCACCTCGCGCTCGCTCAGCCCCTTGGCGCGCGCGGTCACGACATACTGTTTCTTGATCTCGTCAAGGAAGGAATTCTTGGTGAGAAAGGTGGTGGTCGCAAAGGCGCCGAGCGCCATCGAGATCAGCGGCAGCGTAATGTGCCAGAAATAGTCGGTGATCTTTTGCCACCACGGCAGGTCGGCGAAATTCTCGGAGACCAGGCCGCGTAGCGGGAACCAGTCGAGAAAACTGCCGCCGGCAAACAGCACGATCAGCAACACGGCAAAGAGAAAGCCCGGTATCGCATAACCGATCACGATCACGCCCGACGTCCAGACATCGAACCGGCTGCCGTCCCTGACCGCCTTGCGGATGCCGAGTGGGATCGAGATGCCATAGGACAGCAGGGTCATCCACAGGCCGAGCGAGATCGACACCGGCATCTTTTCGATGATCAGGCTGATGACGCTGACGTCGCGGAAATAGCTTTCGCCGAAATCGAACCGGATATAGTTCCACAACATGAGCCCGAAACGGACATGGGCCGGTTTGTCGAAGCCGAACTGCTCCTCGAGTTTCTTGATGAACTCAGGATCAAGGCCCTGGGCGCCACGGTACTTCGACGATGCGCCGCCGTCGCCCCGGGCCGCCGCATTCTGGGTGTTGGCGCCGAAGTCACCGGTGGCGCTGCCGCCGACCCGGCTGGTCGCGGCGACATCGGTGCCGGTGAGCTGTGCGATCACCCGCTCGACCGGTCCGCCCGGTGCAAACTGGATGATCGTAAAGCTCACCAGCATGATGCCGAACAGAGTCGGTATGATCAGTGCCAGCCGGCGCAGGATATAGGCGGCCATGGGCGTAACGTTCCTATCGCTTGTTCAGCCTTTCGGCCTTGATCTTGTCGTACCACCACAAATCGATGATGCCGCGGCTGTATTTCGGCTTTATCCGCGGCCGGGAGAACTTGTTCCAGTACGCGATCGTATGGCTCGCCTTGTACCAGTGCGGCACCCAATAATGTTTGGCCCTCAGCACCCGGTCAAGCGCGCGCGCGGCAATTGTCAGCTGTTGGCGCGAACGTGCCCCGATCACTTTTTCGATCAGCGCGTCGATCACCGGATCCTTGATGCCGGCGAGATTGAGCGATCCGTTGATGCCGGCTGACGCCGATCCCCAGTAGTTGCGCAATTCCACCCCTGGCGTCATCCGCATGATATTGCGCTGGGTGGTGATGTCTAAATCGAACTGTTTGACCCGTTCCTGATATTGCGCCGGATCGACCCTGCGGATCGTGGCGGCAATCCCCAACAGCTCAAGATTCCTGATGAATGGCGCGATGACGCGTTCGAATGTCGGCGAAAAAATCAGAAATTCGAGGGTCAGCGCCGTGCCGTCAGGGCCGATCCGCCGGCCGTTCGAAATCTTGTAGCCGGCCGCGGACAGCAGCCGGGATGCCTCGCGCAGCAGCTTGCGGTCCTGCCCCGAACCATCGGACACCGGCGGCCGGTATGGTGCGGCAAACACGTCTGGCGGCAGCTGCGCCCGGAACGGCTCAAGCAGCGCGCGCTCGCCGGGCGACGGTGGTCCGACCGCCTTCATCGGCGAATTCTCGAACGCGCTGTGGGTGCGCTTGTAGAGGCCGTGGAACTGAAACTTGTTGGTCCATTCAAAGTCGAATGCGAGATCGAGCGCCTTGCGGACCCGGATATCGCTGAACTTCCTGCGCCGCAGGTTAATGTAAAAGCCCTGGGCGCCTGACGGTGTTCCATCCGCAAGGGTCTCGCGGATCACCCGCCCGTCGGTGACGGCGGCAAACGTATATTCCGTCGCCCAGGTCTTTGACGTGAATTCCTCGCGCAGGTCGAACACCCCGGCCTTGAGGCCTTCGAACTCGGCGACCCGGTCACGGAAATATTCGTATCTCAGTTCATCGAAATTGAACCGGCCACGATTGACGGCCAGATCCCTGGCCCAGTAATCATCGCGGCGGCGGTACTGCACGAAGCGGCCCTGCTTGAATTTGGCGATCTCGTACGGGCCCGAGCCGAGCGGCGGATCAAGCGTGGTCTCGTCGAACTTCCGGGTTTCGTAATAGGCCTTGGAAAAAATCGGCAGGGTCGCGACCGTGAGCGGCAGATCACGGGTGCGCGGACCGGTGAAGTCATAGCGAACGGTATAGTCGTCGAGCGCCGTGGCGCGCACCACATCGCGCAGTGAAATCCGGAAACTCGGGTGTCCTTTTTCCTTGAGAAGCTCGAACGACCGCACGACGTCGGCGGCGGTCAGTGCCGAACCGTCTGCAAACCGTGCTTCCTTGCGCAAATAAAAGGTCACGGATGAGCGGTCGGCGGCGACATCGACCAGACGCGCCACCAGACCATAGGCGGCGCTTGGCTCATCCTGGGCCGGCGTCATCAAGGTATCGAACAGAAACGACAGGCCCTGGGCGGCCTGCCCCTTGTAGATAAAGCCGTTGAAGCTGTTGAACGTGGTGACGCCGGACGTTCCGATCATTGACAGGCGCCCGCCTTTCGGCGCGTTCGGCTCGGCGTAATCGAAATTGCTGAATGTTGCCGGATATTTGAGCGTCCCGAACACCGACAGTCCGTGGCGCGGCTGCGCGTTCGCGGTACTGCCGGCGGTCAGCGCGAATGCCACGACAAGACCGGCGACAAGGCCGCGCGCGCTCATGAACGGCCGTTCTTGACCGACTTGGCCTTCGCCGGATCGAACCACCAGGTATCGAAAAACCCGGTGCCATAGTCAGGCCTCTTTGCCGGCATCGAAAACCGGTTCCAGCGGGCGATGCGCTCGCCCTTGGTGTACCAGTTGGGGATCACATAGGCATTCCAGATCAGCACCCGGTCGAGGGCGCGGGTGGCGGCCACCAGTTCGGCGCGGTCCTTGGCGAAAATGATCCGGTCGATCAGGTGATCGATCGCCTTGTTCTTGATACCGGCATAGTTGCGGCTGCCCTTGCGGCCGGCGGTCGCGGACCCCCAGTAATTGCGCTGTTCGTTGCCCGGTGACAGCGACTGGCCCCAGCCGCCGACGATGATATCATAATCGAAATTGTCGAGCCGGTTGCGATATTGCGAGACATCGACGGTGCGCACTGAAACCTCGATGCCGAGGCGCTCGAGATTTTTCTTGAAAGGAAGCACGATACGTTCGAACGCGGGCGACACCAGCAGGAACTCCACGCTCATCCGTTCGCCGCTCTTTGCATCGCTCAGCGCGCCTTTGACGATGCGCCATCCTGCCGCGTTCAGCAGCTTGCGCGCTTTGCGCAAGTTCCGGCGCAGTTTGCCGGCATCTCCGTTGACCGGGTTTTCATAGACCTTCGTGAACACCTCGGCCGGGACATCGGCGCGGACCTCGCTCAGAATTTCCAGCTCCTTGCCCTGCGGCAACCCGGTTGCCGCCAGTTCCGAATTGTCGAAATAGCTCCTGAGCCGCTTGTACTGGCCATAGAACAGGTTCTTGTTCGCCCATTCGAAATCAAACGCCAGGTTAAACGCCTGGCGGACACGGCGGTCGGAAAATTTGGCCCGGCGGGTGTTGAACACGAATGCCTGCATCGCGGCAACGTTCTTGGTCGCGATGACCTCGAGAATGACATCGCCACGCCTGGCGGCGGGAAAATCATAGGCCGTCGCCCAGTTCTTGGCACTGTTCTCGCTGCGCACATCCACCACATCGGCCTTGAAGGCTTCGAGCTCGATGGTCGCGTCGCGGAAATATTCGACCTTGAGGCGGTCGAAATTGTTGCGCCCGGCATTGATCGGCAGGTCCTTCGCCCAGTAGTTTTCGACCCGCTCAAGGGTGAGAGACTTGCCGGCGCGCACGGTGCCGATCCGGTAGGGCCCCGAGCCGAGCGGCGGCTCAAGCGTGCCGGCACTGAATTTCCTCTTTTCGCCCTTGTCGTTGACGCCTTCCCAATAGTGCTTCGGCAGCACCACCAGCTCACCGGTGATCAGCGGCAGTTCGCGATTGCCCTTGGTATTGAAATAGAACGTGACTTCGTTCCTGCCGGTCTTTTTGACCTCGCGGATGTTGGCATAATAATAGGCATAGCGCGGGTGAGCGTCTTTGAGCGCCTTCAGGGAAAAAATAACGTCTTCCGGTGTGATCGGCTGGCCATCATGCCAGCGGGCTTCGTCGCGCAGCACGAATGTCGCGGATGAAAAGTCCGGCGGGTGGGAGACGCTTTTGGCGATCAGCCCGTATTCGGCGCTCGGTTCATCAGCGGCGCGCGCCATCAGGGTGTCGTAAATCATGCCGCTGAGCGAGGCCGCGGTACCCTTCAGTATGAATGGATTGAGACTGTCGAATGTGCCGGTGGCGCCGATCCTGAGCGTGCCGCCCTTGGGTGCGGCCGGATTGACATAGTCGAAATTCCTGAAGGTCGGCGGATATTTGAGTGCGCCGAAAAGTGACAGGCCGTGGCGTGCCTGCTGGGCGCTGACCGGTGCCGCCGCGAGCACCACGATCAATATCGCGCAGGCAACGCCTGAACGGATCACGGTACGGGCGGCCCTGAAGCTTTGTTTCATGTTGGCGGCCGAATTGGTTGCTACACGTTCGTGCCACATTGTGATCAATTATGGCGTTTTTCCGGCCGGCGGCCCGAGCAGCCGCGCCGATGGTTCGCAACCGATCAGGGCGTCGCGTCCGGTTCCGGCCGGGCGATAGCGGGCACGCACCGCCGGCGGCGCGCTGATGAGGTCCTCA
>Ga0114931_10005190_pt1 | contig 16108 bp, 15 predicted proteins | sample 2SBtaG_FD_89579 | JGI IMG/M metagenome (GOLD analysis project Ga0114931, IMG submission 89579) | Deep subsurface microbial communities from Kolumbo volcano to uncover new lineages of life (NeLLi) - 2SBTROV14_V59a metaG | ecosystem: Environmental > Aquatic > Marine > Volcanic | place: Kolumbo...
AACCACGGGGGACACGGGGCTCACGGGGAAGAAACTGTTTTTTTTGCCTTATATGATTGAACAAAGATTAGATGGAGAAATAAATAGATTTTCCATCTTGCAAGAATTAATAAATCAATGGAGTATGGAGTAGTTATGACTGATTGTAATTATTATTTCCCCCGTGCTCCCCGTGTGCCCCGTGGTTAAATATATTAGTTATATAAATGATTTCCCTGTGCTCCCCGTGTGCCCCGTGGTAATTAGTTAAATAATGAAAAGACGGTCCTTCCTTAAATCTGTTACCGGTAGCGCATTGGCTACCTGCCTGCCTGTGCAGGTCAGTGCTTCTGCGACTTCACTGCGTTATCTTCGCCCTCCCGGCGCATTGGAGGAAAGTGAATTTCTCAGTCGATGCATTCGCTGCGGTCAATGCGGTGAAGCCTGTCCGAACCGATGCATCAAATATTTCGGTACAGAAAACGGTCTGACCTCGCTGGATACTCCCTACATTATTCCACGCGAGAAGGCCTGTATCCTGTGCATGAAATGCGGGGAGGTATGTCCGACCGGGGCCATTAAAGAAATCAAACACAAGGCGGCCGATATTCTGAACAAGGTGGATATGGGTCAGGCGCGCGTTGATGAAAACATTTGTCTTTCATATCAGGGTAAAACATGCGGCGTGTGCTATCGTGCCTGCCCGTTACAGGACGTCGCTATTCGAGTTGGCATGCTGGAACAGCCGCATGTCTCACCGGCGTGTGTCGGCTGTGGCTTGTGTGAACGTTCCTGTATCCAGATCCCGCAAGCTATCAGAATCATACCCAGAAAGTCCGTTAGCTGATGCAACATGAACAGATAAATAAACCATTCTTTCTCTGGGCTCACCTGAATAAACTGCGCTGGCTGTCCCTGATATTTGTCTTTTCTGTCCTGATACTGCTTCCCTTTCTGCACTTGTATCAAACCTATGTGGCGGCCCATGCCTATGATTTGCTGACACCGGATCAAAAAGGAATCTACGACACTATGGAGTGGCTGACATCGCCGTTAACCGATAATCCGGAAACAGACCTGAATCAACTAAAAGGCACTACCTGGTCAGGCACAATTTTTGGCCTGAAGCTCAGTGATCCACTGGCACTGGTGGGACAACTGGCAGCCGGTCTTTCCATATACTGGCCACTCGTACTGGCAGCTCTTATTCCTGCTGTGGCAACGATGATTTTCGGGCGCTTCTTTTGTGGCTGGATCTGTCCGGCATCCCTCATCTATGAACTCAATGAAACTCTCGCTGGCTGGTTACGTCGGGTCGGTGTCCCCTTGGGCGACAGGAAATTTGATAGACGTACCAAGTATCTGGTGTTGGGAAGCGGGGTTATCATTTCAGTATTCCTTGGCAGTGTTGCCTTTGCTGCCGTCTATCCCCCTGCCATTGTCGGCCGTGAAATTTACTATGCTATAGCCCAGGGAGGCTTTGGTGCAGGTGCCGTATTCTTTCTGCTCACGATCCTGTTCGATTTGATGGTCGCACGCCGGGGCTTTTGTCGTTATTTGTGTCCAGGCGGTGCCTTGTATTCATTACTGGGGCGCTATCGGCTGTTTCGCATCAAGCGTATTGTTGAAACGTGCAACGACTGTAGAAAGTGTAACGTTGTTTGTGAGTTCAATCTCGACCCCATGCATGATGACTTCGGCCAGGAATGTAATAATTGTACGGCATGCATAGCTGTCTGTCCGACCGATGCATTGACGTTTACCGTTTCCATCAAGGACTCACCTTTCCTCGGCCCGGGGCATCTGGGTCATGAGTATCGCCACGTTTCCCATGAAGCTGAACATGAAACGGCAGCTGCGTCATGAAACGACGTCATTTCCTGAAACGTTTCGTTTACAGTTTAGTTGTCATTATCGGCGCCAGCCTGCCTTATGGTATGAGCCGCCTGCTTGCACCAGCAACTCGCTCCGATCGGAACAAGTATCTGCGCCCACCGGGGGCGCTGGCGGATGATGCAGCATTTATTAAAGCCTGTATCGGCTGTGGGGCCTGTGGCGAGGTATGTCCACCACGTTGTATTGAATTTTATCAGCGCAGTGGCGGCAGCCAGGTGAATACTCCCTTTATCAATCCTGAGGACAAAGGGTGCATTCTGTGCGGCTACTGTATGGAAGTATGTCCAACCAATGCGTTAACAGTCACCCCAAGAAACGAAATCTCGATGGGCATCGCACAAATCGACCGGTCCGCATGTTATCCCTGGGTGGACAGGGGCGTCTGTGGCGCCTGTGTGTCAGTATGTCCACTTGGTGAAACAGCGATCGGCTTTGACTTCGCTAATTTCTACCGGCCTGTCGTGCAAAAAGGTTGTGTGGGTTGCGGATTATGTGTTGAAGTGTGTCCTGAACCGAGCCTTCCCATCCGGATCGTCGAAATGTCAGGAAGTACGGTAACACCACATCGGATATGAATAGCAAACATAAACACACAGGTATTGTTTTTCTGTTGCGCACACTTCTTTGCCTGTTAACCCTGCTCTATTCAACGCAATTATTCGCGCACCATGTTCTGGGCCGTCCATCCTACAGTCTCAATGAAGACTCAAACACACCGCCCAGCATCCAGATGGAAAGTCGCATCGGTGATTATTTTGTCACATTCATGGCCTTTCCCGCGTTTCCACGTCCAAATGAACCGGGACGGGTCCATCTGTATGCATCCCGGCTCGATAACGGCAAGCCCTACAAGGGGGAAGTCACCTTCAAAGTACGTGATGACAGCTGGTTCTCAAAGAACGAAGAAGTATTAGGTGCCCAGGTCATTGACGACAATGTTTATCGGCAGGGTTTTCTGTTCAACAAAGAAGGAAATTATTTGATAACTGCCGAGTTTATAGACAACGAAGAACCTTATGTTATCGAATTACCGTTACAAATCGGCACGCCTGCGCCTGTTGGTCCTGTTGGACTGGCAGTCGGTATCGTGATCTTTACTCTGATCAGCATTAATATCATACAGCGCAAACGCCGGTACCGGCTCAAAACCCTGCGCACCAGTCATTAATATAATCCGGCTTTTATATCTATGTTAATGACACACCCGGGTCTTCCTTTATTCTGGGTCCTTTCCATCGTTGCGTCTGTCATTATTATGGGCATCATGGCATTGTTTTCAGTTCCACCGGTCAAATATACGCATGGAAATAACCAGAACAACTCCATTGCTGTCTTCAAGGACATCACAAACGTTATTATTACACACCCATGGCTACAACTATTGCTGAAATTTATAACTGTTTCTTTATTTGTTCTCGTCATTATTTCCGGTTTGTATGGCACTCCTGTACCTTCTCTGAATATCGCCACGGTGTTGACCTGGACCTTTTGGTGGACCCTGCTCATTATATCCGTTTTCTTTATTGGTTCGGCCTGGTGTGCTGTATGCCCATGGGACACAATAGCGACCTGGCTGGTACGCAGACGGCTATGGAAACGCGGTGCACCTGACGCCAGCCTGAACCTGCGCGTGCCGAAAGTTTTCAGAAATGTGTGGCCTGCCCTGATTATGTTCATTGCGTTAACCTGGCTTGAACTGGGCGCAGGTATCACCGCTCGCCCTTATGCTACAGCGTTGATCGCACTGGCCATCGTCGTACTTGCTACAGTTTCTCTTGCACTTTATGAACGCAAGGCCTTTTGTCGCTACTTTTGTCCTGTTGGCCGCACAATAGGTTTTTACGCACAACTGGCGCCTGTTGAATTACGGCCCGTTGATACCAACACCTGTGAAAGCTGTAAAACACTGGACTGCTATCATGGCACCGAAACCAGTGAACCCTGCCCCACTCATCTTGTCATGGGAACATTAAAACAAAATACCTACTGCACCTCCTGTGGCGCCTGTGTACGTAGCTGTCCACATAAAAACATCAACTGGCGACTGCGACCCATGGCAACAGAAGCAAAAATATCCGCACGTCCTCATTGGGATGAATCCTGGTTTATTCTCGGACTGCTTGCACTAACAAGCTTCCATGGATTGAGCATGCTGCCATTCTGGGAAGATTGGTTACTGGGTATTGCTGCCATGTTAGGGGAATCCGGCCAGTTACTGGCCAGTTTTTCGCTTGCGCTATTTGTATTTATACTGATCCCTGTTGTCGTTTATTGTGTGATAATTGCTTTAACGGCCAGGTCTGGCGCTGCAACGCATGGCTTCAGACATCTATTCATGACGCTGATATATACTGTCCTGCCTCTGGCCTTTTCCTATCACATTGCCCATAACCTGGGACATCTTGTCCGTGAAAGTGGCGGTGCAGGCTCTGTACTCATGCATCCTTTCGGTACCGACATTCCACCCGCACATCACCTGGATTTACTGATCCCCGAGAATATACTGTTTACTTTACAAGCAGGGATTATGATATTCGGTATCTGGATGGCAATTGTGATTCTGCAACATCGTGGCCATCACCTGTATTCAGAAACATCATTGGTTAAGGGCTGGCGTTTTATGCCGATGCTTGTTTTCGTAAGCAGTGTAGCATTATTCAATACGTGGTTACTCATGCAGCCAATGACCATGCGCATGTAATTCCGGCCTGAGGTAAAGAAACAGATGGATCGCAGAAATTTCTTCAAACGTGCTGCCAGCAAAGTAACCAGAGTGGCCGTTGAAAAGGCTGATGCACTTGCTCAAGATAATGCATCGCGCTGGATACGTCCGCCCTATGCTCTGGATGAACTGGAATTTCTTCTTGCATGCACACGCTGTGGTGACTGCGTTGACGCATGCGAGTATAAAACAATATTTTTATTACCTGCACGCGTCGGTGCTAAATCAGTCGGCACCCCTGCACTTGATTTGTTAAATAAAGGTTGTCATTTATGTGCCGACTGGCCCTGTGTGGCGGCATGTGAGCCCAAGGCACTGAAACTTCCTGATGTTAAAGAGCCTGAATCAATTCAACTGCCGTGTCTGGCGATGGCGGAAATTGATGTTTCTGCCTGTTTACCTTATTCCGGGCCGGAATGTGGTGCTTGCGTAAATAGTTGTCCCGTACCTGATGCCTTGCAATGGGAACTTGAAAAGCCGGTAATCAACGAAAAACTCTGCGTTGGTTGCGGGATGTGCCGTGAAGCCTGTATTGTTGAACCAAAAGCTGTCCTGATCAGGTCGTCAATTCGCGGCTGAAGCCGCTCCTACACCACATTATCTACATGCCACTGTTGGAGCGGCTTTTGAACAAGGGTGTTCTTATATCGTGGAACACAGGGATGGGCGTGAACAGCCAAGCCCCTCCTGCAAAGAAAGAAACAGACCTCTCACAAATAATCATTGGTATACGCATGTCTAAAACGACCACATACAGGAGTAATTTTAATCGCGAATGATTAAACCAGGTCATACCGGAAACAGCGAAGCTGTTATCCGGTATCCAGGCTGTTTCCCCGGTTTTCTGGATTCCGGATAAGCGCTGCACGCTTTCCGGAATGACAAATAAAAACGGCGGATAAATAATCCGCCGTTTCTGATGGCGATATTATTACGCTATTTGCTATGCTTTCTGCTTCTTCTCTAACATCTTGTGAATAAGTGGAGTCAAAATAAGTTCCATTGCAAATCCCATCTTGCCACCGGGTACTACAATCGTGTTCGGCCGTGACATGAAAGAATCCTTGATCATGCTCAACAAATAGGGGAAATCCACTTTCGATTTTTTCGGATTATTGAAACGAATAACAACAAAACTTTCATCCGGTGTCGGTATGTCTCTGGCAATAAACGGATTAGATGTATCGACCGTCGGTACGCGCTGGAAATTAATATCTGTACGCGAAAATTGCGGCGTAATGTAATGCACATAGTCATGCATACGACGCATGATGGTATCAACAATAGCCTCGGCACTGTAACCACGTTGCGCATTGTCACGATGAATTTTCTGGATCCACTCAAGATTGACGATTGGAACAACACCTATTAACAGATCAGTATATTTTGATACATCGGTGTCACCATCAACAACACCACCATGCAGACCTTCATAAAACAACAAATCACTGCCAGCAGGAATTTCTTCCCAGGGAGTAAACTCGCCGGGTTTTTGCCCATAAGGACCGGCTTCTTCTTCGCTGTGTAAATAATAACGACGTTTGCATGCTCCTGTATCACCGTAGCTATGAAAAGTCTCTTCCAGCGTATCGAACAGATTGCTTTCCGGGCCGAAATGGCTCAGGTTTTTCCCTTCCCTGGCAAACTTTTCGATGGCTTTTTTCATTTCAGCGCGGTCATAGCGATGATAACTGTCGCCTTCTATCACCAATGGGTTAATACCTTCACGACGGAAAATATGCTCGAAGGCATTCTTCACTGTAGTGGTACCAGCACCGGATGAACCTGTAACTGCAATAACAGGGTGCTTTACGGACATTATTTCTACCTCTTATTCAAAAATTCGGACGCGCTATGATACCAGATTTCCATAACAATCCTATTCTATTGATTATACTATGGTTTATATTCCTCCGTAGCTGTCGATAATGATTTCAGTGCATTTTATATTTTTTAGTGGCTGCCTATGGTAGCTGATATTGATCTGCATCAAAGATGCTGCATGTATGAGTCAGAAATGAAAAATCCGCGCTGTATACTTGAAATCAGCATTTGAACCAATGTTTCTAACAACAATTACTTTATGGAATAACCACGGAGAGTAACAATGGCAAAGTTTTACCATCAACCATTTTTGCAATTTATCCTGATTAGCGTACTTTCATTCACCAGTGTTCCTGGCTACAGCTATGAACAAGGTGATTTCCTGGTTCGTGTTAGGGCCATTAACGTTAATCCTGATGATAGTAGTGGTGGAGTACGCCCTGCATTACTGACCACCCGGGTCGGCGTCGATGATGATACTGTTCCGGAAATCTACTTCACTTATATGTTCCACAAAAACTGGGGCCTGGAACTTATCCTGGCCACATCTGAACACAACGTCAGTGGCACTGCCGGAGCGCTTAATAATGTCAGTATCGCCAACGCCTATGTACTACCACCAACATTGACGCTGCAATATCATTTTTTGCCGGATTCAACCATTCGTCCCTATGCAGGTGTCGGCATCAACTACAGTCTGTTCTACAGTGAAGATGCAACCTCCGCTTTTGAGGCTATCGCTGGCAAGACTGATGTTCAGATTGATCCTTCAGTAGGCTTTGCTGGTCAAGTGGGTGTTGATATTGCGATTAACAAAGGCTGGTTTGTTAATCTTGATGTCAAATATATTGATATGAGTACTGAAATTACATTAAGAACTGCCGGACTGGGCACCCAGAAAGTCAATGTTGATATTGATCCGTTTATATTTGGAATCGGTGTTGGCAGAAGGTTCTAGTCTTCAATAGTATTTAAATACTGGCACGGTTTCGGTAAAATTCCTGTTTCCGATAAACAGGGGGCTGTTCTGCGTTGGCTTCAAGATGATTTTAAAAGAACTTTGCGGTTTTACAAAGACAAGTACATATTTGCAACGCTGTATCGCGGCTATAGGCCGGAATAATGAAGCAGTTATACATGCAATAAAATCAACTTGATATTGCTTTGCTGTAAATATTCATGAATAAACCTACTATTTCACTTGTGCTCAGTAGTGGAGGTGCCAGGGGACTGGCTCATATCGGTATCATCGAATGGCTGGATGAAAACGGTTTTGATATTCAGTCCATCGCTGGCTCGTCAATGGGTGCTTTGATCGGGGGTGTCTATGCAGCAGGGAAACTGGATGAATACAAAAACTGGGTTGTAGCCCTCGAAAAAATGGATGTCATACGATTACTCGATTTGTCATATACAAGTCGCAGCCTGTTCAAGGGCGAACGCATCATCGAGACACTTCGTCATTTGATTGGTGACTATATTATTGAGGACTTGCCTGTTTCGTACACAGCTGTCGCAACTGATATTGATGCCGGAAGAGAAATATGGCTTAACCGTGGATCATTATGGGATGCTATTCGTGCCTCCATTGCTATTCCCACTATTTTTCTTCCTGTCACTTATAAAGGAAAACGCCTCGTTGATGGTGGCCTGATCAATCCTGTCCCGATTGCGCCGACGTTGAATGACAAAACTGATCTGACTATCGCTGTAAATCTTAGTGCAAAATCAGAAGCAAAGTATAACATCACCCGGATGGAAAATATTAAAACAACTAACAGCACTTTTTATCATCAACGCATTGCTGATTTCATTGATGGCCTTCAACAGAAATTCATAAAAAGCAAACCTGAAGAGCCAGGTTTTTTTGAGGTGATGGAAAAGTCATTGGACACGATGGAAGGTACTATCGCCCGTTTCAAACTTGCCGCCTATTCGCCGGATATTATTATCGATGTGCCTGCGAATGTCTGTGCTTTTTATGAATTCAACCGCGCCCGGGAACTTATTGACATTGGCCGACAGAAAGCAAATGAAGCACTTGGTCATCTTGCCGGATAATACCCGTTCTGGCCCGGACTCATCACAAGTGAAAAATCATTCAACCCTGTATTGTTAAAATTGCCTGTCACTTTTGTGACGTAACGGCTGCCAGTATCCCTTTTAAAAGCGCCAATGGTGTCGGGGGACATCCCGGAATCAGGACATCGACGGGGATGACATTGGAGACTGCACCACAACTGGCATACGATTCGCCAAACTCGCCACCATCACAGGCACATTGACCGGTAGCAATGACAATTTTTGGTTCGGGTGTAGCCTGAAATGTGCGTTTGAGCGCCGTTTCCATATGACGTGACACAGGCCCTGTCACTAACAGGGCATCGGCATGCCGTGGTGAGGCAACAAAATTCACGCCGAAACGCTCAACATCGTAGTAAGGGTTGTTAAGTGCCTGGATTTCGAGTTCACAACCATTACACGAACCTGCATCCACTTCACGAATAGCAAGATTGCCCCCGTAACGCCTGTCGATTACACGCTTGACCTGTATGCCGATCTCATCCAAATCTGCATTATTAATAGTCGGCGCTTTTTCAGTAATGGTGCCGACACAAATTATTTTTTTCAGTATCTTTAGCACTTTAGGCCTTTACAGGTCCTGTCCGGAATACGAACCATTAACTGATTTATTACACACAGGAAAGTCAGGCACGATATTACCCAACAAGATTTTCTCCAGTGCAGGCCAGTTAAACCAGCTTGGGTCCCGCGGAAAGAACCTTGCAATACGTCCGTTATTATCGAACCTGACATAGGTAATGATTTCGCCACGCCAACCTTCAATAAAACCGATACCCTCATTTCCATTGACCGATGTTGGCCAATCGGCGCAGAGAGGGCCTTCAGGTATGGAACTCAACCATTGATCCATCAAATCGAGCGCGTTATAGATTTCATCAACCCGCACCCGAATGCGGGCAGCCACATCACCATCCTCGTAAACGGGCACTTTGACCTCCACTTTGTTATATGGTGGGTAAGGATTGCTATGGCGCACATCAAAATCAAGACCCGATGCTTTTCCTACATACCCTAATACACCAAATTTCCGGGCGGTTTCCTGTGTTAATCTTCCGGTCGTCAATAAACGATCTTCCAGCGACGGGTTATCGTCAATAATATCGTACAGCTCGTTCAGTTCCTTACGAAATTCTGCATGGTTCGCCTTGAGTTTGGCTATCTGAATGTTATCTATGTCTATCGAGACACCGCCCGGCACAACAAAATCCATCATCAGCCGATGACCGAACACATTTTGACTTCGGCGTTGCCAGTCTTCTCGCAAACGACCGCATTGTGCCATCATAAAAGCGAAACCGACATCGTTACAAATCGCACCCACATCACCGATATGGTTCGCTACGCGCTCACGTTCAATCATAATGGCCCGTAACATGAGCGCGCGGGCCGGCACATTGAGACGCACACTTCTTTCCATTGCCTGACAGGCCGCCCATGTATGGGCCACGGTAGAATCCCCGGACACACGCCCGGCAAGTCGGGCAAGTTCCGCCGGGTCGCGACCAACTGCAATTTTTTCAATGCCCTTGTGCGCATAGCCCAGACGTTCTTCCAACTGAAGGATGTCCTCGCCAACAGCCTGAAAACGAAAATGTCCGGGTTCAATAATACCTGCATGCACTGGCCCGACCGGGATTTCATTGACACCCGCACCCTGCACCTTTGCAAATGGATACTCTGTATCTGCCGGGGTTGTTTCTTCAGGTTTTTCAGCGACAGAAAAATCATTGCGCAAGGGAAAACGTTCTTCGGACCATGCCTGATGTCGCGTCCACCGTCTGGCATCCGGATGATCACCAAAGGCCAGACCAGCCATATCCTGAACATGACGTTCAAGACGGTCAGCGCCCATATAATAAGGAGTGTGCGATGGCAGTAGCGGCGTAGCGATATCCACTGCTGTGCGCAGCACAAGATAATCACCCTGAAATTCAAGACATGCGTTGACTTCAATTTCGTCATCACGAGGATCTGCCCATACCCCCGCCCAGCGACAACCATAATTTGCAGCTGCCTCCCCCGCGCGTCCCCAGTCTTCCATATCAATTTCAAGTAAATGCGCTGGTGCTAACTTAAGCGCATTCCCGCTTTGAACCAGAATATGTTCATCCTGCAACAAAGCAAGCAATTCTGATAACCAGTCAAAACGACTCACAGTAGATGGTTCCCTGAAACCGGCAGTTCCGTAAACAAACTAAACCAGCTCATAGTAGATGCTCCCCTGAAATCAACTGCGTGGCCTGATCCAGCCAACTGGAAAGAAAAGGCGGAATCGCCAGACCCAACCAGAGTACCAACGCTAGATGAACAGCTACGGGAATCATATTGGCAGGAACCGCTTGTTGGTCTTCAGGCGCCGCACTATAGACCATAGGATGTAAATGCCTGAACAGGCCCGCGAACGCAACAGCCAGTCCAACCAATAATGCCACTGTTAACCACGGCCAGGTTTCCATGGTCGCTGTCAGTAATAAAAACTCACTGGTGAAAACGCCAAAGGGTGGAAACCCGGCAATAGCCACCACGCCGATCAACAAACCCCAACCGACCGCAGGTTGAGTACGGATAAGACCACGGATGTGATCGATCGCTTGTGTGCCGGCAATGTGGGCAGCATGGCCGACGGTGATAAAAATAGCGGACTTTGTCAGCGAATGGACCAGCATATGCAGTAACGCACCGAACGTGGCCAGTGGCCCGCCGATGCCAAAAGCAAATGTCATCAGGCCCATATGTTCAATCGATGAATAACTGAACATACGTTTAATGTCCCGCTGGCTATGAAGAAATAATCCTGCCACAAGAAACGACACCAGACCGAAACCCATCAACATATGTCCGGCCAGGTCATAATTGTCAGTACCGGCCAGTGCGCCATCGGTCAGCATCTTCATGCGCACGACCGCATACAGGGCAACATTGAGCAACAATCCGGACAATACTGCCGACATGGGCGTTGGGCCTTCGGAGTGCGCATCAGGTAACCATTGATGCAACGGAACAAGACCTACTTTCGTACCGTAACCAACAAGCAGAAACACAAAGGCAATACTCATCACCGTCGGGTCTAAAGTACTTGCTTGTTGATAAAGCACTGTCCATGTAAGTCCCTGAGATACATCAGACAGGGAATGCTGAGCAGCAAAATACACCAGCACAGTACCAAATAGTGCCAACGCTATGCCCACGCCACACAAGATAAAATATTTCCAGGCCGCTTCCACGGCTTCCGGTGTGCGATAGAGACTCACCAGCAAGACAGTCGCCAGCGTTGCGCCTTCCAGTGCCACCCACATTACGCCCAGATTGTTGGTCGTTAGCGCCAGCAACATGGTAAACATAAAACCTTGGTACATCGCATGATATAAACGCATGCCTGCCGGGGTCGTCATACCCTGGTCGCAGACATAAGTCATATAGGGGCGCGAAAAAATGGAAGTACTCATACCAATGAACGCGGTTAACAGGATCAAATACACATTGAGTGCATCCACATGCAGCATTTCACTGGCCCACGGCCCGACTTTGAATATATGCAACGCCAGACTCAATGAAGCCAGGAACGTCACAATGGAAACAACAAGATTGACCCAGCCGGCGATAGCCACTGATCGTATAAAAATCAGAACAAATATCCCTGCTAACGGAGTGAGTAACGGCAGGAGTATCGTTGTCATCGATCCTCTTCCCGTTCAGTAAGCCGGTTTAACTGATCCACATCCAACGTATCGATGCTTTCCCGGATCTGTAAAAAGAACACGCCAAATAAAATGGCAGCGACCAGAACGTCAAAAGCCACGCCCAGTTCGACCACAAACGGCATGCCGCGAGTGGCGGCCACTGCCGCCAGAAACAGTCCATTTTCCATCGACATAAAGCCAATCACTTGAATGACCGCCGTGTGCCGGACAACCATTATAAGCAGTCCCAGCAAAACGACGGCCAGACTGATGGCAACGATATTGCGGGTCGCTGCCAGTTCCAGTCGTCCGATGGGCAAAGATACCCAATAACTGAAAATCACCAGTGTAGCACCTGCGATCATCACCAGGGCAGGATGTGCTAACACGCCAACATGGCGGTCGAGTTCAAGGCGCCGTACCAGACGGTGCAACATCCAGGGAATAAACAAAGCCTTCAGCACAAATGTCATCGCAGCTGATATATAAAGGTGTGAATCGCCACCAGCGGCAGCAACCAGGGCCGTCAAAGAGCCAACTAATGCACCCTGCCAGGCGAATATATGTATGGATGCTACCAGGCGATTCTGGGACAGTAATGCAAACGAGGTAAACAAGACCAGTGCGGCCAGTAGCAACACAGCTTGCTCCAGTAAAGACAGATTAAGCAAGGTCATGCACCGACCTCAAGAATGACATGGCTCAATATGCCCAATACAGCTAACAGGAAGGCGAGATTAAGAAACTCCGGTGCACGGAACAAACGCATCTTGGCAAGCACAGTCTCTGCAACCGCAAGCATTGTTCCGAGTATCATCAATTTGCCTGCTACCACCGCAAAGCCTGTGATAATGTCCACAGGCCCGGTTGTTGTTGCAATACCCCAGGGGGAAAAAATGTTAACGATCAGCACACCGTAGATCATCAGTTTAAGGTGGGCGGCCCATTCCATTAATGCCAGGTGACGTCCGCTGTATTCAAGAATCATGGCCTCGTGGATCATGGTCAATTCAAGATGTGTGGACGGATTGTCTACCGGTATGCGGCCGGATTCAGCAACGGCGACCAGTATCAGCGCCATCAATGTAAACATAAACGATGGCCGTAACACGAGACCTGCATTCAGAATATGAGTAATGACGCTGGAAAGATTGGTGCTGTGGGCTGTCATCGCCAGAGTAAACACCGCCATGAGCATGGCCGGTTCAGCCATACTCGAGATCAGCATTTCGCGAGACGCACCCATACCGCCGAATGCAGTGCCAACATCCATTCCTGCCAACGCCAGAAAGAAACGCGCCAGCGCAAAGAAGCCGACCAGAACAATGACATCTGCAATGGCTGCCATCGGTGGATTGATGGCGGCCAGTGGCATAATTGTTCCAGCAAGCAAGATGGCGCTAAACACGATATAAGGAGCCGCCCGGAATATCATTGATGCGGTATCAGCCACCATGGCTTCCTTACCAAACAATTTGTACAAATTCCGGTAGGGTTGAAGCAGGGAGGGACCACGCCGGTTTTGCAAACGTGCCTTCACACGCCTGATCCAGCCCACCAGTAAAGGTGCTCCCAAGGCATAGGCCAGTGCCTGGGAAAGTGCGAGCAACAAGGTGTAAGGTTCTAGGAGATCAGCCATAGCAGTATCAATAATGTCCCCAAAGACCAGCCTAAATAGATGCGAATATTCCCTGATTGAATACGAGTGACCCGGCGTGCTGCTGCTTGCACTGCTTTAGCGACAGGCGCATAAAACAGACCCCATGCACGGTCAGTTACCTGAAGCCGATAACGAAGGACCTGTTCTTTCTGCTCAACAACTTCATCGATATGGAATAACATGCCGAAAACCCTGCGAAAGGGTTGGGCAAAGGCGGATGCTGTGTATTGCATACGGGCATTGGGTGGAGCAAACCCGCAATCCCATGGTTCACAACGGCGTATCTCGCGTACAACCCCTCGACGCAATAACAGACTGCTCAGCCACCAGACAAAGAGCAGCCCTGCCACGACTATCGGTGCGCCATAACTGGCGGTTTCTGCTGAGACAGGTGTCAACCACAACCAGCCGCGAGCAGTGGCCTGCACCAGTCCCTGCCCAAGAAGTTGTTCGGGCACGCTATTCATAATTTGTAAAAACGTTGTTGGAAATATTCCGAACAGAAGACATAACACCGCCAGTAAACCTTGTGCCGTCCGCATACCGATACTCACTTCATGTGCACGCCGGATATTACGGCTTCGTGGCCTGCCCAGAAAAGCGATGCCATACACTTTAACGAAACAAGCTGCAGCTAATGCGCCTGTCAGCGCTAACACCGCGGCACTGACAGGGATCAAGCTACGTAACACACCGCTTTCCAGCGACCAGGCTTGAAGTGCTGTTTGAAATGTCAACCACTCTGAAACAAAACCATTGAAAGGTGGCAAGGCGGAAATGCTGATACAGCCTATCAGGAAAAACCACCCGGTCCAGGGCATACGTTTTAACAATCCACCCATGTGTTCCAGGTCACGTTCATGGGCCGTGTGATCGATAGCGCCGGCGCCCAGGAACAAAAGACTTTTAAACAATGCATGATTAAGCGAGTGATAAAGTGCGGCGACCAATCCGAGAACACCCAACAGAGGATAACCGGTGCCCATAAATATCATCGACAGACCCAGGCCGATAAAGATGATGCCAATATTCTCTACAGAGTGATAGGCCAGCAAGCGTTTAATATCATGCTGCATTAATGCATAGAGCACACCAAGCAGTGCCGACAGACTGCCAATAATCAGCACAATAAGGCCCCATTGCCATTGCACATCGCCGACCAGGTCATAAACGAAACGAATAAAACCGTAAACGGCCACTTTTAACATAACGCCCGACATTAGCGCTGAAATATGGGACGGTGCAGCCGGATGCGCTTGGGGCAGCCATGCATGCAGTGGCACCAACCCTGCTTTCATACCAAAACCGAAAAATGCCAATACAAACGCGATACTTGCCCACAGTGGTGATAATTCTGCAGGTCGCATCACTGAAAATTCAAAGCTGCCGCCAAAAGTGGCCAATACACCAAAACCAAGAAGAATGGATAGCCCACCGATGTGTGCCATTAATAAATATAAAAATCCGGCGCGCCGATTAGACGACTGCTCATGCTTGAACAAAACGAGAAAATAACTGGACAGCGACATCAATTCCCAACTAATCATAAAAGAAAAAGCATCTGCCGCCAGTACAACCAGTAACATACCAGTGACAAACAAACCGGTGAAGAAACCGAGCATGGGAAGCGGGTCTTTGCCGTGTATAAATGCCAGGATATAACCGGGACCAAATAGTGATACGGCAAAGATAACAATCCCGATAATCAGCAGAAAGAATCCGGACAAGGCATCCAGTTGCAGATGCCAGGGTAACCAGGGCAATCCCAGGGCAAATTGGGAATGGAAAGTTTCACCACTGAGCAACACTGAAGCACCTGCAACAACAGCACTTATGCCTGCAATACCAAGAAGAATGAAGGATAACCATCTGACAGGAAATACAAAGCGGCCCGCCAGTAGCGAAATGGCGCCCGAGGACAAGGCGGCTACAACAGACAGGATCGCGAGATCAAAAGACAAACTGACGTTACCTAAATTATTTTAGTTATGGAAGCGGAAAACCCCGGATGAATCTTGTCTATTCTAACGCAAATCAACAACATACTTCAAATTTGATTGACGATTAGCTTGATTACATCATCATTACCCAGGCGGTTTCTTGATCTCTTTCAAAAAATCCTGAACATTATAAGGTCTTTTATTATTGATGCGCAGATATATAGTAGAATTTTCTCTGCTCCACTCTCTAATCAAGAATTGTATCAACAACGTGCAGCAGTTCTTTTATATTAAAAGGCTTGGTCAAATAACTACGGGCACC